>Ga0299907_10001895_pt1 | contig 12470 bp, 15 predicted proteins | sample RVTome_16_FD_198680 | JGI IMG/M metagenome (GOLD analysis project Ga0299907, IMG submission 198680) | Soil microbial communities from uranium-contaminated site in the Upper Colorado River Basin, Wyoming, United States - RVT152D67 (version 2) ...
CCTGGTGGTGTGTCGCCCGAGCGGATCGAAGAGCTCGCCGGTCAGCCGGTGCCGGTCCGACGCGAGGTGGACGGCGGCGCGCCAGGGACCTTGGCGTCGCATTACGCCCCCCGCGCCCGGGTGGTGCTGGTCGACGACGGTGGCGTAGCCGAGCGGGCGGTCGAAGCGCGCGAGCGTGGTCTGCTGGTGGGCGTGCTGGCGGAGAAGCGGCCGGACGACCTGCCGGCAGGCACCGTCGTCCTCGAGTCGCCGCGCGACACCGCCGACTACGCGCGGGTGCTCTACGCCCGGTTGCGCGCCGCCGACGATGCGGGCGTCGACATCGTGCTCGCGGTGCCGCCTCTCGAGGTCGGCATCGGCACGGCCGTCGCCGACCGCCTGCGCCGCGCCGCGGGGGCCGCGTCGTGAGCGCGGCCGGGCCTGGCCGCGACGGTCCGATCGGCGTCTTCGACTCCGGTCTGGGCGGGCTGACCGTGATGCGGGCTCTCATCGACCTCCTGCCCGACGAGCCGGTCGTGTACTTCGGCGACACCGGCCGGTTCCCCTACGGGCCCAAGCCCGCCGACGAGGTGTTGAAGTACGCGATCGAGATCGGCGATCTCCTCGCCGACCGGGGCGCCAAGCTCGTGGTGGTCGCGTGCAACAGCGCGGCATCGGTCGCGCTCGATGCCCTCCGCGCTCGTCTCGAAGTTCCCGTGATCGGCGTCATCGAGCCGGGACTGCGGGCCGCGGCCCGCGCCACCCGCTCGGGACGGATCGGTGTGATCGGCACCGTCGGCACGGTCTCGTCGGGCGCGTACCAGCGCGCCGCCGACGCCGGCGAGCACGAGGTCGCGCTCACGTGTGCCGCGTGCCCCGGGTTCGTCGAGTTCGTGGAGGCGGGCGACGTGGAGTCGGACCAGGTGCACGTGCTGGCCGAGCGCCTCCTCGCGCCCGTCCGGGATGCGGGTGTCGACACACTGGTGCTCGGGTGCACGCACTATCCGCTCCTTGCCCGCACGATCAGCGACGTCATGGGTCGTGACGTCGTGCTGGTCTCGAGCGCGGACGAGACCGCTTTCGAGGTGCGCGCCTTGCTCGCCGACACCGGTCGGGCTGCCCGCGGCGGCGATGCCCGTCACGAGTTCCTCACCAGCGGCGACGTCGCGACCTTCCGGCGACTGGGGGAGCGGTTCCTCGGGCCCGAGGTCGCATCGGTACGGCCCTGGGACTGGAACGCACCGATCGAGGGAGTCGTTTGATGGATCTCACCGTGCTGGGTGCCTCGGGGTCGTACGGCTCGGGCACCGGCGGCGCGTGCAGCGGCTATCTGGTCGAGGCGGGCGGAACGTCCCTGTGGGTCGACTGCGGCAACGGGACCTTCCCGCATCTTCAGCAGCACGTGTCGGTGGAAGACCTCGACGCGGTGGTTCTCACCCACGAGCACCCCGACCATTGCGTCGACATCTACGGTCTGCACGTGTTGCTGCGATACGGCCTCGAGCGCTCTGGGCTCCCGGTGTACGCGCCCCAGGGTGTCGAGAAACGGTTGGGTGCGTTGGTCAGCGACTGGGGCGACGCCTTCGAGTGGAACTCCATCGGCGACGGCGACCGAGTTGCGGTCGGCGACCTCGCGCTGCGCTTCTCCCGCACCGACCATCCGCCCCCCACCTACGCGGTCGAGTTGCGCGGTGACGACAAGCGGCTGGTGTACACGGCCGACACCGGCCCGGGCTGGACGGTGGGTGCGTTCGGTAACGGCGCCGACCTCGTGCTCTCCGAGGCCACCTACCAGGAGGGGCACCGGGGCTGGCCGCACCACCTGACCGCGGGAGACGCCGGATCGGCCGCCCGCGAGGCCGGCGCGCACCGGCTCATGCTGACCCACCTGTGGCCGGAACTCGACCCGGTGGTGTCGGTCGCGGAAGGATCGGAAGCCTTCGGGGAGCCGGTGACCCTCGCCGCGCCCCACCTCGTCACCCGGGTGTAGGGAGCTCGACATGGGAAGTCGCAAGGACGGACGCGAGCCCGACGAGCTGCGACCGGTCACGTTCACGCGCGACTTCACGGAGTTCGCGGCCGGGTCGGTGCTGGTCGAGTTCGGTAAGACGCGCGTGCTGTGCACGGCGTCGGCCGAGGACCGGGTGCCGCCGTGGCTGCGGGGCAAGGGACGCGGCTGGGTCACCGCCGAGTACTCAATGCTCCCGGGGTCGACGACCGAGCGCAGCGACCGTGAGGCCGCCCGGGGCAAGCAGTCGGGCCGCACGCAGGAGATCCAACGCCTCATCGGCCGGTCGCTGCGCGCCGTGACCGACCTCAGGACGATGGGGGAGGTGCAGGTGACGGTCGACTGCGACGTGCTCCAGGCCGACGGCGGCACCCGCACCGCGTCGATCTGCGGCGGGTACATCGCGCTGCACGACGCCTTCTCCCGGCTCGTGGGGGCCAAGGCGGTCGCCGCCCATCCCGTCAACGACGTGTGCGGCGCGATCTCGGTCGGAGTGGTCGACGCGCTCGCCCACCTCGACCTCGACTACTCGGAGGACGTCCGGGCCGAGGTCGACATGAACGTGGTCATGACCGGGGCGGGCCGCTTCATCGAAGTGCAGGGCACCGCCGAGGGTCTGCCGTTCTCGCGCACCGAGCTCGACGACCTCCTCGCCCTCGCCGAGTCGGGCATCGGCCAGATCTTCGACCTCCAGCGAGAGATGCTCGCCGAGCCGCCTGCACCTCGACGGGCATGACGAGGTTCGTGCTCGCCACCGCCAACCCCGACAAGGTGCGAGAGATCGCGGCGGTGCTCCGAGAGACCGACGTCGCGATCGACCTGGTCGGCCGGCCGGCGACCGTGCCCGAGGTCGACGAGACCGGTACCACGCTGGAGGAGAACGCCCGGCTCAAGGCGGCCGCCCTGTGCGACGCGACCGACCTGCCCGCCCTCGCCGACGACACCGGGCTCGAGGTCGACGCGCTCGACGGCGCCCCGGGTGTGCGCTCGGCTCGGTATGCGGGACCCGCCGCGACCTACGAGGACAACGTCGCCCGCCTGCTCGACGACCTCGACGGCGTCGCCCTCGAGCGCCGTACTGCCCGGTTCTCGACGGTTGCCGTCGCCCGCTGGCCCGACGGCCTGGAGGTGGCGGCGCTGGGCACGGTCGAGGGCCTCATCGCGGCCGCTCCCCGCGGTCGAGGAGGATTCGGGTACGACCCGGTGTTCGTGCCTGCCACCGGGGACGGTCGTACCTTTGCGGAGATGACGGACGACGAGAAGCACGCCCACTCGCATCGAGGAGAGGCGTTCCGCACCCTGGCCCAGGGTCTGCGGGTGATCGAACAGACCGAGGGAGCCTGACGCCCCGATGCCGATGCACCCGCAGGCGCAACTCATCCTCGACGTCATGCGCGAGTCGGGGATCGTGATCGACGGGTCGGTCGAGGCCCCGGTGATCCGGGCGCGGATGGACGAGTTCGCCCGAGCCGGCCAGGCGGTCGCCGAGCCCGTCCACCAGGTCGACGACCGCACGATCCCGGGACCGGCCGGGGAGATCCCGGTGCGGGTGTACCGACCCAGCGACGACCGTCCGCTGCCGGTGGTCGTCTGGTTCCACGGCGGCGGCTGGACGATCGGGAACCTCGACACCCACGACAACACCTGCCGATCGCTCGCCAACGGCGTCGGGTGCGTGGTCGTCTCGGTCGACTATCGCCTGGCGCCCGAGCACAAGTTCCCCGCCGCGGTCGATGACGCACTGGCGGCGACGGAGTGGGTGGCCGAGCATGCGACCGAGGTCGGCGGCGACCCGGCGCGCGTCGCGGTCGCGGGCGACAGCGCCGGCGGCAACCTCGCCGCGGTCGTGAGCCTCCTGGCCCGCGACGCCGGCACACCCGACCTGGCCTACCAGCTCCTCGTCTACCCGGTCACCGACCACGAGTTCGAGAGCGCCTCCATGCGGGAGAACGCCACCGGCTACTTCCTCGAGCAGGAGTCGATGCGCTGGTTCTACAACCAGTACCTGAACGACGAGAACGACGGCGCCGACTGGCGCTTCTCGCCACTCCGCGCCGCCGAGCTGAGCGGCCTCCCGCCCGCGTTCGTGCTGACGGCGGAGTTCGATCCCCTGCGCGACCAGGGCGAGCTCTATGCCCGCGAGCTCGAGGCGGCGGGCGTGCCGGTGGAGCTGCGGCGCTACGACGGCGTGTTCCACGGCTTCTTCGGGATGCGCGAATTCATCGAGCCGGCCCAGCAGGCGTTCGACGACGTCACCAAGACGCTCCGCGCCGCGCTGGGCACGTAGGCGATGGCGGTCATCGACGTCGCCGGATTCGTGGCCGACCTCAAGGACCACGCGGTCGAGCACGGGTTCCATGTCCACGACGAGCGGCACTTCGTGGAGAGCTACTCGCTGCGCCAGACCTGGGAGGTCGACCTCCACCCCGAGGAGGGGTGCGCCGGGCCGGTCGACCTCTACCTCTCGCTCGACATCGACCCTCGCGTGCTGCTCACCTTCGAGGACGAGGTGATGGGTCGGCCCGACGGCGACGATCCACCCGACGAATACCACTTCCCGCTCAACTTCACCTGGGCGCTGCCCCCGCTGCCGCACGGCCCCGACCTGCTCCTCCTGTCGACCGAGCTGGCGGGTCACGGCGGTCCTGACCTGCCGCTGGAGGTGTCGGCGATCGACTCGATCCCGGCCGCGACCGACGCGCCGGAGCGCAGCCTGCGGATCATCGCCCACCAGCGGGTCTCCCTGCTGCGGATCCGTGACGGCGACGCGGTGTCGTGCGAAGCGCTGGAGCGCTGCCTCGGCGTCAGCCGCTACCTCCTCGAGAGCGCCAACGACTGGCTGGGCTGACTCTCCGGGTCGCGCTCGCGGCCACCGGCCGCGCAGGCCAAACTGGGGCCGTGCCGATGCGGACCGACTGCAAGCACTACGACAGCCGCACCTACCCGTCGGGCGAGGTCGTCCAGAAGTGCCGGCTCGATCTGGCCCCCGAGGCACCCTGGCGCTGCCCCGACGACTGCCCCGCGTACGCCAAGCGCCGGATGGACGCCGGCTGGCAGTACGGGAGCCTGACCCGGGCCCCCCGGACCGAGACGCCTGAGCCCCAGGGCGAGGACATCGCGGCACTGCTCGACCAGGCGGAGGAGATCGTGAACACGGCCGCGCCCGACGTCATGGCGGAGTTCGAGCCCAAGAAGAAGAAGCGTCGCTTCGGCCGGAAGAAGAAGAAGAAGAAGAAGTAGGAGCTGCCATCCCGAGACAGGGGGCCGGGTCCCCGGCCCCCGGACCGCCGGCTGCGTGCGGGAGCGGCGAGCGAAGCGAGCGCGACCTAGGAGGAAGGGGTGCGAGCGGGGAGATTCGAACTCCCACACCCCGAAGGGCACAGGGACCTAAACCCTGCGCGTCTGCCAGATTCCGCCACGCTCGCGCCACCCAAGTCTCGCGCTAGCGTCCAACCATATGGGTGAGCAGATTCCGATCGTCGACTACCTGGTCTTGGACGACGGAGCGCCGCACCTCGTCGCTCAGACCTGCACCGAGTGCGGGGCGCAGTACTTCGATCGCCGCAACGCGTGCGCCAAGTGCGGCAAGCGGTCGTTCGAGCTGCGGTCGCTCGGAGATGGCGGAAAGGTGCGCAGCTTCACGATCGTGCACCGGGCGGCGCCGGGAGTGCCGACGCCGTACGTCTCCGCGATCGTCGATCTCGAGGGCGGCGGGGTCGTGAAGGCGAACGTCGTCAACGTCGAGCCGGTGCCCGCGAACGTGTCGCTGGGCATGCCCGTCCGTCTCACGACCTTCGTCGCCGGCACCGACGACGACGGCACCGAGGCCGTGGCGTTCGGCTACGAGCCCGCGTAGAGGAGCAGAGGCATGAGCAGCAGCAACGGTGACAACGTCTGGATCCTCGGGGCGTCGATGACGCGCTTCGGCCGCTATCCCGACAAGGATCTCATCGACCTCGGCGCCGACGCTGCGATGGACGCGCTCGACGACGGCGGCGTCACGATCCACGACATGGACGTGCTCGGCGCCGGCAGCCTCTTCGAGGCGATGAGCGGTGTCGGCCAGCGCCTCCAGAAGCAGATCGGCCAGACCGGCATCCCGGTCTACAACGTCGCCAACGCCTGCGCGACCGGCGCGACGGCCGTGCGCGCGGTCTCCATGGCCATCAAGGCGGGCGAGGCCGACATGGGGCTCGTGGTGGGCATGGAGCAGATGGGCAAGCAGGGCTTGCTCGGCGGCGCGGGCAAGGCGCGCAGCGAGAAGCACGTCTACGAGCCTGCGGGTCGCTACGGATCGGTGATGGGCGTCGAGGGGATCATCGGCACCGGGCTCATGCCGGGCGTGTTCGCGCAGGCGGGCATGGAGTACGCGAACGAGCACGGTGGGGTCGACTTCGAGCAGTTCGCCAAGGTGGCCGAGAAGAACCACCAGCACTCGACCCTCAACCCGCTCGCGCAGTACCAGAAGCCGTTCACGCTCGACGAGGTCATGAACGCCGAGATGATGAGCTATCCCAACACGCTGCTCATGTGCTGCCCGACGGGCGACGGCGCCGCCGCGCTGGTGCTCGTCTCGGAGGAGAAGCTGCAGACGTTGAGTGCGGAGCAGCGCAAGCGGGCGGTCAAGATCTCGGCTTCGGTGATGACCTCGGACGAGTGGACCGAGAGCGACCAGGTACAGCCCGACGTCAGCACGCTGACGCGCCGGGCTGCCGACCAGGCGTACGAGACGGCCGGCGTCGACCCGCAAGACCTCGACCTCGTCGAGCTGCACGACTGCTTCGCCACCGCCGAGCTCATCCACTACGACAATCTCTCGCTCTGCGGGCGCGGCGAGGCGGGCAAGTTCATCGACGAGGGCGGCCCGTGGCGCGACGGGAAGATCCCGGTGAACGTCTCGGGCGGGCTCATCTCGAAGGGCCATCCCATCGGCGCGACCGGGGCGGCCAACCTCTACGAGGTCGCCACCCATCTCCGGGGCGAGGCCGGCGACCGCCAGATCGAGGGCGCCAAGGTCGGCCTGACCCACGTCATCGGGCTCGGCTCGGCCTGCGCGGTCCACATCCTGGAGAAGCCCGCGGCCTGACACTGCCCGGCGTGCTGCGGCGCCGCCCCGGTCAGTAGACGGTGGCCTCGGTCACGGCGCCGTCGGCGGTGGCCTCGACGGTGCCGCTGCGCCGCGGTCCGCTCACGGAGAGCGAGAGTTGCACGGCGCCGCCGTCGAAACCCCGGTCGACGCCCAGGTGGTTGACGTCGGCGTCTTCGATCTGGAGCTGTACGAGCGCGGTCTCCGAGAGCGTCGAGATGGCTGCCCAGTTCACCTCCGACAGCGCGAACAGCCGGTTGGGAAGGTCGTCGAGCAGGCTCTGGTCGACGTGGACGGGCTCCGAGTCCTCCAGCACACCGTCCCGGTACGTGTACCGGTCGAGGTTCTCGGGCTTGCGGGGATCCTGGGCCTCCAAGATCGCGTAGTGGTCGTAGAGGTCGAACGACGTCACGAGGATCGGGCCCAGCTCGCGCGTGATCTCGTCGACGGCGGCTTGGGCGGCGCCCGGCGCGACGAGGTAGTTCGATGTCTCGACGAGCGTCGGACCGCCCGTGGTCTGGACCTCGGGCTCGCCCGCTTCCCGTTCCGCGACTGGCGGCAGTGGATCGCTCGAGGCCTGCCGCACCTCCGGGTCGGAGCAGGCGCCCGCCGCCAGCGCGACCGCGACGGCGACCATCGCAACCGGCAGGCGGAGCCTCATACCGCGGTCCACCCGCCGTCGACGCACACGACCTGGCCGGTGACGTAGCTGCTGGCGTCGGATGCGAGGAAGAGGAGTGCGCCGTCGAGCTCGTGCTCGTCGCCGCCGCGGCCGATCGGAGTGCGGTTGCGGATCCAGCGCTCGGCGCGCTCGTCACCGAACATCGTCCCCTGCGTCATCTCGCTCGGGAACCAACCGGGAGCGAGCGCGTTGACCCGCACCCCCCGCCGCGCCCATTGGGCTGCCAACTCGCGGGTGAGGTTCACCAAACCACCCTTCGACGCCGCGTAGCTCGCCTCCGGGACCTGTCCTACGCCGACCACGCCCCAGATCGACGCGATGTTCACGATCGCGCCACCCCTCTCCGAATCGATCATCGAGCGCGCGGCGCGTTGCGCGAGCGCGAACGGCGCGATCAGATTGACCTCGAGCACCTCACGGAACCGGTCGGGCGGCTCGTCGAGTGCGGGCACGTTTTCATACGTGCCGGCGTTGTTGATCAGCACGTCGACCCGTCCCCAGCGATCGAGTGCGGCGGCGACGAGCTCGGCGGGAGCATCGGGATCCGCGAGGTCGCAGCGATGGGCGGTCGCATCGGTCAGCTCGGTGGCGAGTGATTCCAGGCGGTCGAGGCGCCGGGCCGCCAGCATCACGCTCGCGCCGGCGCCGTCGAGGACTCGCGCGAACCGGGCCCCCAGGCCCGAGCTCGCGCCGGTCACGATCGCGACGCGGCCGTCGAGACGGAATGGTGCGAGGGGATCGAGGCGTGCCACGGGCGGCAGTGTACGGGTGGGTATGGTCGTCGCATGCGTCGTGCCGCGTTCGCACTCGTCCTCGGTCTTGCCGCCGCCGTGACCGCGTGCGGCGACGACGACAGCGGCTCCAGCTCGTCGTCGTCGACGACCGCCGCGAGCACGCCCGCGTCGTCGTCGGCCCCGCCGTCGTCGGGCTCCGGCTCGTGCACGTTCGACGGGGGCACCGAGCCCGTGTCCGCGCCGGAACCCGTCGAGGTCATGGTCCTCACCGATGTGCGCGTGGCCGGTCATCCGTGTTTCGACCGCGTCGTCTTCGAGTTCCGCGAACCCGGTGACCCCGGGTTCCAGGTTGGCTACGTGCCCGGTCCCATCGTGATGGACGGCTCGGGCGACCCCGTCGCGGTGCAGGGCTCGACCTTCCTCCAGATCCGCATGCCCTCCGCGAGCGGGTTCGACTTCGAGACGAGCTCTCCGAGCTACAACGGCCCGACCGATTTCACGCCGTCCGACACCGCGCAGATCCGCCAGGTCGTGCGCACGGGCGACTTCGAGGCCCTCCTCACGTGGGTCGTCGGCCTCGACGAGCAACGGCCGTTCACGGTGAGCGTCCTCCACGACCCGACCCGGGTGGTCGTCGACATCGGCTGAGGGCGACGGAACACGCGTCCTTCCGGCGACGACAATGAGGGGGATGAACGTCCGCCGGGTCTGGCGCTTCACGGGTGTGGTCGCCGCGGCGGTGCTCCTCGCCGCCTGTGGCTCGAGTGGGGATTCGAGCGAGGTCGCCCTCCCGGCCGGCGCGGTGGGCGATCCCGCGCCGACCGAGCAGGCAGGCTCGATCTGCTCGGGCATGGTGCGGGACGCCGCCGAGATCGCACTCGATGAGCCCGTGCAGGGCCGCCAGCGCGCCGAGCGCTCGGGCGACGTCTACTCGTGCCGGTACGAGTTTGCCGATGGCGTACTCGAGCTGGCCGTGGAAGACCGCGGCAGCCCGGCGGACGCGTTGCTCTCGGTCGAGCGGCTGGCGGCCGGTCCGGACGTCGCGGGGCGCATCTCCGGGCTCGGCGCAGGCGGGTTCGAGAAGGTCGATGGCTCGATCGTGCTCGCCAAGGACGAGTTCGTGCTCACGATCGACGTCACCCGGCTCCCGGCGACCGTCGACAAGGGCGCCGTGTCGCTCCGCGTGGCCGAGGCCGTGATGGATTGCTGGTAGCTCTCGTTGAACCTGGTACGCCCCCGGGGACTCGAACCCCGAACCCGCTGATTAAGAGTCAGCTGCTCTAGCCAATTGAGCTAGGGGCGCTCGAGCCGCATCGTATCGCTACGGTGTCGCCGTGGACGTTGCCATCACGGGCGCCTCGGGGTTGATCGGGTCCGCGCTCGTGCCCGCGCTCCGACGCGATGGGCACCGCGTCGTCCGCGTCGTGCGCGGGGACGCGGGCGGTACCGACACGCTGCGATGGGATCCGGCCGCGGGCACGATCGACGCCGCCGGCCTCGAGGGCGTCGGCGGGGTCGTCCATCTCGCGGGCGTCGGGATCGGAGACAAGAAGTGGAGCCCCGAGCGCAAGCGTGAGATCCGCGAGAGCCGGACGCGGGGAACGACCGTGCTCTGCGACGCGCTCGCTGCCCTCTCGTCGAAGCCGGCGGTGCTCGTGTCGGCCTCGGGCGTCGACTACTACGGGGCGCACGGCGACGAGCCCCTGACCGAGGACAGCCCGGCGGGCGACGGCTTTCTCGCCGAGGTCTGCCGCGAGTGGGAGGCCGCCACCGCGAGGGCAGAGCAGGCCGGTATCCGGGTCGTCCGGATGCGCACCGGGCCGGTGCTGTCCGCCGACGGGGGCGTGCTCAAGCGCATGCTCTTCCCGTTCAAGGCCGGTCTCGGCGGGCGGATCGGCACCGGCAAGCAATGGATGAGCTGGATCTCGATCGTCGACCACCTCGGCGCCATCCGTCACGTCCTCGATCATCAGGATGTATCAGGGCCGGTCAACAGCACTGCGCCCACCCCGGTCACCAACGCCGAGTACACGAAGACGCTCGGAACGGTCGTGCGGCGCCCGACGGCGATCCCGACGCCCATCACACCGTTGAAGGTGCTGTACGGGATGGAGCTCGTGCACTCCCTGCTCCTCACCGGCCAGCGCGTCCTCCCGAAGCGCCTGCTCGACACCGGCTACCGATTCGAGCATCCGGAGCTCGAGCCCGCGCTGCGCGCGCTGCTGAAGAAGCCCGCGGCGTAGGGGGGTGCGGCTCTGGGTCGACACCGACGTCGGCACCGATCCCGACGACGCCATCGCACTTCTCTGCGCCGTCGCCCACCCTGACGTCGAGCTCATCGGCATCAGCACGGTCGACGATCCACACGGTGAGCGCGCTGCGATCGCGCGTCGACTCCTCGACGGGATCCCGGTCGCAGCTGGGCCGGACGTCGCCGCCGACGCGCTGCTCGCCATCGGGCCGCTCACGAACGTCGCCCGCATGGCGCGTGCGGGCGCCGTTCCGCCCCGCGTGGCGATCATGGGCGGTGCGCTCGCCCCGGTGTGGCACCGCGGCACCCTGCACACGGTGGAGCACAACTTCGGCACCGATCCGAGCGCGGCTGCCACCGTGCTCGCGCGCGTCGCCGAGGTGCTGCTGTGCCCGCTCGACGTCACCGTTCGTACCTGCCTCGACGACGGCGAGCGGGGCCGATTGGTGGAGGCAGATGCGCGGCTCGGCCCGATCCTCGCGGGGTGGGAGGCGCGCGTCTGCCTCCACGACCCGCTGGCCCTCCTCGCCCTCCTCGAGGAGCCGGCGGTGCGGACGGAGCGACGCCACCTGGCGGTCGATCCCGATGGCGTCGTCCGTGTGGGCGAGGGAGCGGAGCACGAGGTCGTCGTCGACGTCGACGCGCATGCCGCCACCGCGCGGATCGTCGCGCTCCTGGAGCAGGGTGCCCGGTACACTGGCTCGCCCGCCGAGGACGAGCGCCCGTAGCTCAGGTGGACAGAGCGTCGGACTTCTAATCCGAGGGTCGGGGGTTCGAATCCTCCCGGGCGCGCCGGCCGCCGGTCTCGACCGGCGGCTGCCATGGTGGCCGTAGCTCAGTTGGTGAGAGCGCCGGGTTGTGGTCCCGGAGGTCGGGGGTTCGAGTCCCCTCGGTCACCCCATTCGCGCCCTCCAGCGGCGCGCGCTGGCGAGCGGATCGCGTCGGTGACACGATCTGTGACGCGCGCGTCAGGGGGTCGCATGGCCGAGCAGTCCGTCGTCGTCGACGCCGACGGCCACACCATGGAGCCGGCGGAGCATCTCTGGCTCGACCGGATGGACCGAGACCGGTGGGGCGACTGGATCCCGCGCAAGGTCGTCGAGGACGACGTGTACGAGATCACCTACGCCGGCGGTGTCGTGCGCGCAGGAGGGCGAGAGCTCCAGGACGCGATGAGCGCGGCCGTCGGCATGACGCCGGCCCAGTTCCACGACCTGCTCCAGGGCCTGCGGGTGCCGGGTGGCTACGACCCCGACGCGCGCGTTGCCGACATGGACCGCGACGGCATCGACGCCGCCGTGCTCTACCCGTCGTTGGCGATGTTCTTCGGTCCTCTCGATCCCATTCCCGCATTCCGAGATGTCGAGTTCGTCACCGACTGCCAGCGGGCGTACAACGACTGGGTCGCCGAGTTCTGCGCCGCGCAACCTCGGCGCCTCTTCGGCATCGCCGCGGTGCCGTTGCAGGACGTCGAGCGCGCGGTCGCCGAGGCCGAGCGGGCCGTGACCACCCTCGGCCTCCGTGGTGTCTTCATCCGCCCGTCGGCCTACGTCGACGAGCTACCGCTCAACCACTCGGTCTACGACCCGTTCTGGGCCGCCTGCCAAGACCTCGACGTTCCCGTCGGCTTGCATCCGGGTGTGCACGTCGACACGCCGGGCGCGTGTCGCAAATTCGCGCTCGTGGCCGAGAGCGAGAACATGATGGTGACCAACATGGCCATGGACGAG
>Ga0299907_10001896_pt1 | contig 12469 bp, 12 predicted proteins | sample RVTome_16_FD_198680 | JGI IMG/M metagenome (GOLD analysis project Ga0299907, IMG submission 198680) | Soil microbial communities from uranium-contaminated site in the Upper Colorado River Basin, Wyoming, United States - RVT152D67 (version 2) ...
TGCCGGGCTCGAATCTCGGCTTCGTCGTCGCGACGCCGGTCGGCCTGACCCTCGCCGCCGTGCTGGCCGCCGCCTCGGCGATACGGCTCGGCGGCGCGCGTGGCGAGCCGGTCCTCCGCCACGTGCAGACGCTGCGGATCGGTCTCCTTGCGCTCCTGGTCGCCTGGGGCGCCGCCTCGCTGCTCGGCTTTCCGCCCTTCATGTCGGAGGCCGTCCCTGCCGAGGTGGCGCCGCCCGTGCGGCTGGCGGCGATCCTCGCGGTCGCGCTCTACGCGTTCGCCGCCTGGCACTTCCTTCGGCTGCTGTCCGCCCGAGGCCGGCCGCTGCTGGTGGCCATCGTGTGCGCGCTGGTGCTCCTCGCCGAGGCGATGGTGACCGTCGTCTTCAGCCGCGACTGGCACCTGTCCTGGTGGGAGTGGCACGTCCTGATGGCCGCGGCCTTCGCGACCGTGGCGTGGGGGGTGCGCATCGAGTACCGCCGCGAGGGATCGCTCACCGGGGCCTTCGGCGGGATCTACCTCTCGAGCACCCTCGAGCGCCTCGACCGATGGCACGCCAACGCCCTGGCGGACCTCGTGGCGGCCCGTGCCGGCGGGTCGTCGGCCGAGCCCGTGCTGGCGCGCCTGCGCATGGACGGCGCGAGCAGCGAGGAGCTGGCGCTGCTCGACCGGGCCAGCGCGGAGCTCGATCGGGTCGACGAGCTCTTCCGGTCCTACCTGCCGCCGCAGTTCGCCGAACGCGCGCGACGCGACCCCGCACATGCCGAGCTCGGCAGTGGCGAGGAGCGGGAGGTGACCGTGCTCTTCGCCGACCTCTCCGGCTTCACCTCGTTCAGCGAACGCCACGCCCCCACGGAGGTCGTCGAGCTCCTCAACGCGATCTGGACCGCCGCGGTGCCGGTCGTCGGCGCCGAGGATGGGCTGATCGAGAGCTTCGCGGGCGACGGTCTCCTGGTCGTCTTCAACGCGCTCGGCGAGCAGCCGGACCATCCGCTGCGGGCGGCTCGGACGGCCCTGGGCCTGCGCGACGCCGCCGAGGCCGTCGTCGCCGGACTCCCCGAGCCCCGGCCGCGGTTTCACATCGGCATCAACACCGGGCCTGCCTTCGTCGGCAGCGTCGGCGCCACGGGGCGGAGGACCTTCTCCGTCATCGGCGACACGACGAACCTCGGGTCGCGCCTGCTCGGCGTCGCCGGACCGGGCGAGATCGTGGTCGGCGACGCGACCTGGTTGCGCCTGGCGGGTGCGAGCGGCACCCGGCTCGACCCGCTCCGGCTGAAGGGCAAGCGAGAGCCGATCGGTGCCTGGCGACTGACGGGAGTGGCCTGAGACGTTGACAGGCCACGGCCGCGGCGGGCAGGGTCACCCCACGTACCACGGAGGATCGACGGTGGGATTCCTGAAACGCGTGCTGGGCGGTGAGCCCTCCGAGCCCGGCCCGGCGTGGGCCCAGCCGATGAGCCGAGTAGAGGCCGACGACTTCACGAAGGCGGTCGGGAGCGACCTCGATCGCCGAGGTCTGACCCATCGGCTCGAGGACGGGACGGTGCGCATCGAGCGGGGCGGCCAGCCGGGCGAATACGGCCTGTCGAACCTCGCGCAGCTCTGCCACCAGGTCGCGAGACGTGACTGGCCGGGGGCCATCGGCAGTCACTTCGACAACCTGTTCGCCGCGGCCGACGCCGAAGCCGAGATCCGCGAGCGCGCGCGGACCTTCCAGGGGATCCGGTCGGTCTTCAAGGTGCGCCTCTATCCTGGCGCCCGCCTCGGTGGCATGGATCCGTCGCCACCGGCCAGCTGGGAGCTGGCGCCGGGGCTGACCGCGGCCTTCGTGTATGACCTGCCAACGACGGTGAGCACGGCGAACGCCGAGCAGGTCGCGACGTGGGGCATCGCGCACGACGAGCTGCTGTCGGTCGCCATCGACAACGTGCGTGGCGATGAGGTGGAGCCTCAGCCGATCGGCGAGGGTGGTCCGTCTGCCGCCATGGCCTGCGTGGCCGACCACTTCTTCGCGGCCTCGCACGCCCTGCTGCTCGGCGAACGGCTTCCCGCCGCTGCGACGGCCGGCGCCGTGTTCGTGGTTCCGCACCGGCACGCCCTGCTCTACGCGCCGCTGGTCGACATGGGAGTCGTCCAGTCGATCAACCAGCTCATCCCGATCGGCGTCTCGATGTTCAACCAGGGCCCGGGGTCGATCAGCCCCGGCCTGTACTGGTGGCGCGATGGATCCGTGACGCTCCTCCCGGCGCAGTTCGACGGCCAGAACGTCCAGTTCGCACCACCCGATGAGTTCGTGCAGGCGCTGAACGGACTCCCGGCAGCGAGCTGACGCCGGGGAAGGACGGACCGCTAGACGAAGCGGAGCTCGTCGGCCTCCGGCCGGTCGAGTGAGCGGGCGCAGGTCGGGCACCACAGGCGGGCCTCGACCGGCGTGCCGCACAGCGCGTGGCGCATCGGTTCGGCCTGGGCCGAGCCGCGGGAGCCCCAGTCGGCCAGCAGGCGGAGGACGCCTGCCAGCTCGAGGCCCTCGTCGGTCAGGGCATAGGTGAACCGTGGCGGGCGCTCCGAATATGGTGTCGCGCCGACGATCCGCTCTCCTTCCAGACGCTTCAGGCGGTCGGAGAGGATGTTGGGCGCGATGCCGACGATGGCCTCCGAGAGCTCGCCGAAGCGGCGCGGGCCGTCGAGGAGGGCCTCGATGAGCAGGAGGCTCCAGCGGTCGCCGACCCGCTCGAGCGCAGCGGCGAGGGGCGTCTGGGCGGCCACGCCCACATGGTAGGGCACCGAACTTGACAGGCGCCCTGGAAGTAGTAACTTGCGCATTGCAAGTCACACTCTACAACGGGAGACACCGAACGATGGCATCCCTGGCAGACCTGGGCCGGGAGATCGGCGGCATTGCGGAGACGGTCGGACCGTCGGTGGTCGGGATCGGCAACCGATGGCGCGGCGGCTCGGGCGTGGTGATCGGCGAGAACCGGATCCTGACGAACGCGCACAACCTCCACGGCGACGAGGTGACGATCACCTTCGCCGACGGACGCACGGCCGAGGCAACGGCAGTCGGCGTCGATCCAGACGGCGACCTCGCCATCCTGGAGGCGCCCACGGAGGGTGCCCCGGCGCTCGTGCTGGGAGCCGATGCGCCGGGCGTCGGCGCGGCAGTGGTGGCGCTCGGCAACCCGAACGGCCACGGCCCGCGCGTCACCTTCGGCTTCGTGAGCGGCACCGGACGATCGTTTCGCGGGCCGCGCGGGCGTCGCGTGGCCGGGGCCGTGGAGCACACCGCCCCGCTCATGCCCGGCAGCTCCGGGGGTCCGGTCGTCGACCTTTCCGGCAACCTCCTGGGGATCAACACGAACCGGCTCGGCAACGGGTTCTACCTCGCCATCGCGGCTGATGCCGCGCTTCGCGACCGGGTCACCGCCCTCGGTCGAGGCGAGTCGCCGAAGCGCCGACGGCTCGGCGTCGGGCTGGCACCCTCGCACGTCGCCCGCCAGCTGCGCCGCGCGGTCGGGCTGGCGGAGCGCGACGGCCTGCTGGTCCGCGAGGTCGAGGATGACTCCCCCGCCGCGAAGGCCGGGATCGCCGAAGGCGACCTCCTCGTCGCCGTCGGCGGAACGCCGATCACGAGTGCCGACGACCTGTTCGAGGCGCTGGCCGGCGATGGTCCCCTCGAGATCACCATCGTCCGCGGCAGCGACGAGCGAAGCGTGACGGTTGCGGCATGATCGCCGTCGACGATCGGGTGCGACAGGCCCTCGAGCGGGGCCATCGCATCGACATCACGACCACCGGTCGCAGGACGGGCGCGCTGCGACGGATCGAGCTCGTCTTCCACAACATCGAGGGCCGCATCTACATCAGCGGCCGGCCCGGCTGGCCGCGGAGCTGGATCGCCAACCTGCGCGCCGACCCCACCATGACGTTTCACCTGAAGGGCCCGGTGGTGGCGGACCTGCCGGCGCGGGGTCGCGTCATCACCGATCGCGCCGAGCGCGAGCGGGTCATCTGGCCCATCGCCGCGAGCTGGGGCTACGAGCCGGCGTTCATGGTCGCCTCGTCGCCCCTCGTGGAGGTCACGTTCCCCGACCTCGGCTGACCGTCGTCGCCGAGCGTCGCGTCTAGACTGCGCCCCATGTTCGACGCGGTCCACGTCATCGGCACGGGTCGTGCCGGCGGCGCGATCCGGGGCCGGCTCCTCGAGCGGGGCCTGCGCGTGACCGACGGCCAGGCGCCGGATCCGGCCGCCGAGCTCGTGCTCCTGTGCGTGCCCGACCACGTCATCGGTGAGGTGGCGGCGGCGGTGCCGATCGGTCCCTGGATCGCGCACGTCAGCGGCGCGACCCGGCTATCCGCGCTCGAGCCGCACGAGCGCCGCTTCAGCGTCCATCCGCTGCAGACGCTGACCCGCGAGCGGGGGCCGGAGCAGCTCGACGGCGCCTGGGGCGCCATCAGCGGCGAGACCGACGAGGCCATGGCGCGCGCTCGCTGGCTGGCGGGCGCGCTTGGCCTGCGCGCCTTCGAGGTCGCGGATGCCGACCGCACCGTCTATCACGCGGCGGCCGTCATCGGCGGCAACTTCCTGGTGACCCTCCACGACGTGGCCGCCCGGCTGCTCGCGGAGGTGGGGGTGCCGGAGGAGGCGATCGTGCCGCTCATGACCCGCACGATCGAGAACCGGTTCGACCTGACCGGGCCGATCGCTCGCGGCGACTGGACGACCGTCGAGGCGCACCTGAAGGCACTCGAGGAGCGGGCGCCGGATCTCGTGCCGCTCTACCGCGCGCTGACGGAGGCCACGCGCCGGTGAGGACCGTCCGGACGGCCACGGAGGTTCGCGACGCGCTGCGCGGCCCGCGTGAGCGGGGCGAGCGGATCGGTCTTGTCCCGACCATGGGCGCCTTCCATGCGGGCCACCTGGCCCTCATCCGGGCCGCGCGAGGGGCCTGCGACTACGTCGTGGTGAGCCTGTTCGTCAACCCCGCGCAGTTCACCGCGCCCGAGGACCTGGCGCGCTACCCGCGCGACGAGGAGACCGACGCGGCCACGGCGGCCGAGGCCGGCGTGGACCTGCTGTTCGCGCCATCGCCGGAGGAGGTCTACCCGCCCGGCTTCGACACGTGGGTGGATCCCGGCGTCCTGGGGACGGTCCTCGAGGGCGCGTCGCGGCCCGGTCACTTTCGCGGCGTCGCCACGGTGTGCACGAAGCTGTTCGGGATCGTCGGGCCGGCGGTCGCCTTCTTCGGGCGCAAGGACGCGCAGCAGGTGGCGGTCATCAAGCAGGTCGTCGCCGAGCTCGACCTGCCCCTCGAGATCGCCGTGGTGCCCATCGTCCGCGATGCCGACGGACTGGCCCTCTCCTCGCGCAACGTCTTCCTCTCTCCGGCCGAGCGTGCGGTCGCGTCGGTCCTGCCGCGCGCGCTCGACGCCGGGGCCGAAGCGCATCGGTCGGGTGCCGATCCCGTCGCCGCGGCGCAGGCCATCCTCGACGGGGAGAGCGGGCTGCGCGTCGACTACGTGGCCGTCGCCGACCTCGACGGGCCCACCCTGGCCGCGGCCGTGCGGGTCGGCGCGACGCGGCTCATCGACAACGTCGTCCTCCGCGATTGAGGAACCGCGCGAGCCGGGCCAGCAGTCCATCAGCCGTACACTGTTCTCGAATGCGGACGGTACCCTCGTACCAGCAGGCGCGGCTGGAATCACTTCGTCGATCGCCATGGGCATTGATCGTCGTGCTGGCGATCGCGGTCGCCGTGATGCTGCTCGGGCAGGACGGCATCGGCACGCCGGAATCGACACCGGGGCAGCCACCGGTCAGTGCGGCGCCAGACCCGACATGACGCCCTTCGCCCTTCCGTTGACAGGGATCGTTCCGGGGTGGACCCTTCGCGCATGAGCGAGCTGCGAGCGCGCGAGCCGCTGAGCCTTCCCGAGGTCGGCGCCATGAAGCGCGCCGGCACGAAGATCGTGATGGTCACCGCCTACGACCACCCGTCCGCGCGCCTGGCATCGGATGCCGGCATCGACCTCATCCTGGTCGGCGACTCGGCGGGGAACAACGTGCTCGGCTACGAGTCGACGGTCCCGGTGACGATGGACGAGGCCGTGATGCTCACCGCGGCCGTGGCGCGCGCGAAGCCGCGCGCGCTCGTCATCGGCGACATGCCGTTCGGCTCCTTCCAGCCATCGGACGCCGATGCCGTCGCCAACGCTGTGCTCCTGGTCAAGGCCGGAGCCGACGCGGTCAAGCTCGAAGGCGCCGGACCGATGGTCCCTCGCGTGCGCGCGATCGTCGGCGCCGGGATCCCGGTCATGGGCCACCTGGGGCTGACGCCCCAGTCGGCCACGATGCTGGGCGGCATGAAGGCCCAGGGCCGGACGGCGTCGGCGGCCGCGCACCTGCTGGCCGACGCCCGCGAGCTCGAGGCGGCGGGCTGCTTCGCGCTCGTCCTCGAGTCCGTGCCGGCGCGCATCGGCGCCCATGTCACCGAGGCGCTCACGATCCCGACCGTCGGCATCGGTGCCGGCCCCGGCTGCGACGGCCAGGTCCTCGTCTGGCACGACCTGCTCGGCATCAACGAGGGCGTGGCCCCGCGCTTCGTGAAGCGCTACGCCGACGTGGCCGGCGAGATCCGGCGGGGACTTGAGGCGTTCGCCGCCGAGGTGCGCTCGGGCGCCTACCCCGGCGACGAGCACGTCTACAAGATCAGCGGCGACGAGCTGCGCGCCTTCGAGGCCGAGCTCGAGCGGGACGGGGCCTAGCCGGCGACGCTGCGCTCGATCGCCTCGCCGACGACGTCGACGACCGCCAGCCCCAGGGCGAAGAATGGCTCGGCCGCCATGATTGCGCCGGCGCCGGTGCTCAGCGTGAAGGTGACGTCGCCGTCGAAGATCGTGTGGGCCGGGCGGATGCCGATGGCCATCGCGTCGTGGCCGAGCTCGGCCAGCTTGCGGCACTGGGCGCGGTCGAGGCTCGCGTCGGTACCGATGACGACGAGCACCGTGCTGCCCACGGGCGGCGACCCCGAAGCGTCCGGGGTTGCGACGAGCCGGCGGCCGTCGCGCGCGTGGATCTCGCCGAGCGCGTTGTTCGCGACGAGCGCGCCAAGGGTCGAGCCGTCCGGCAGGCGTCGAGCGGCGCTGCCGATCCCGCCGGGCTGCCCGCTGCGCGGACCGCCAAGCTTCGCCACGGTGGCGCCGGTGCCCGCGCCGACCCGGCCCTCGAGGGGCCCGTCGTCGCCTTCGGCGGCGCGCGTCGCGGCATAGCCGGCATCGGCGTCGGGATAGGCCTCGGGGTCGCCGACGCCGAGGTCGAACAGGATCGCGGCGGGCACGATCGGCACCGGGCGGACTCCGGTGGCGAAGCCGATCGCGCGCTCCGCCAGGCGGCGCACGACGCCGTCGGCGGCGGCGAGCCCGAATGCCGACCCACCCGCCAGGCAGATGGCGTTGACGCGCTCGACGAGCGCGGTCGGCCGCAGGAGGTCCGTCTCGCGCGTTCCGGGGGCCGAGCCGCGGACGTCGACGCCGGCTACCGCGCCAGCGTCCGGCGCGAGGACGACGGTGCATCCGGTGCGGCGTTCGGCATCGGTCCAGTGGCCGACCCGAAGGCCGGGCACGTCGCGCAGGGTCAGGCGCTCTGTCATGTCGCGGATTATCGCTGGCAGAACGCCGCCGGAACGTGGCGTGCAGGAGGTCGGGCCCCATGAGCCTCGAAGCGACGAGCGACCTGTGGTGGAAGAACGCGATCGTCTACTGCGTCGACACCCAGGCCTTTCTCGACACGAACGGCGACGGCGTGGGCGACCTCGACGGGCTGACCCAGCGCGTCGACTACCTCGCCGGTCTCGGCGTCACCTGCCTGTGGCTGATGCCGATCTACCCGTCGCCCGAGCGCGACTACGGCTACGACGTGGCCGACTACTACGGCATCGCCGACAAGTACGGCACGCTCGGCGACCTCGTCGAGCTGGTGCGGACCGCGCGCGAGCGCGGCCTGCGGGTGATCGCCGACCTCGTCATCAACCACACCTCGATCGACCACCCCTGGTTCCAGATGGGGCGGACTGGCCACCCGATCTACCGCGACTTCTACGTGTGGGCCGACGAGAAGCCGCCGAACGCCGACCAGGGCGTGATCTTCCCCGGCAAGCAGGAGTCGATCTGGAGCTACGACCGGACGGCCAAGCGCTGGTACATGCATCGGTTCTACCCGCACCAGCCGGACCTGAACATCAACAACCCGCTGGTGCGCAACGAGATCCACAAGGTCATCGGCTTCTGGCTGGAGCTCGGGCTGTCCGGCTTCCGGATCGACGCGGTGCCATTCCTCATCGAGCAGGAGGGGCAGGCGAACCCGGCGACAGCCGATCCCCATGACTACCTGCGCGACATCGCCGACTTCGCGGGCCGGCGCCGCGGCGACGCGATGCTGCTGGCGGAGGCGAACGAGCCGATCGGCAAGCTGGAGCGCTTCTTCGGCGGCCGAGGCAACCAGATGGACATGCTGTTCAGCTTCATCGTCAACCAGGCGCTGTACCTGTCGTTCGTGCGCCACGACGCCACGCCGGTGGCCGATGCGCTCCGCTCCTTGCCGCCCATCCCGCCAGAGAGCCAGTGGGCGAACTTCATCAAGAACCATGACGAGGCGAGCCTCGACAAGCTGTCCGACGCCGAGCGCGAGGAGGTGTTCGCGGCGTTCGCACCGAAGAAGGACATGCGGCTCTTCGAGCGAGGGATCCGACGCCGCTTTCCGACCATGGTCGACGGCGACCGGCGGCGAATGGAGCTCGCCTACAGCCTTCTGTTCAGCCTGCCGGGCACGCCAGTCCTGTTCTACGGCGAGGAGATCGGCCTCGGCGACAACCTGGCCATGTCCGACCGGGAGGCGGTGCGCCCGCCGATGCCGTGGGCGAACCGGCCCGCCGGTGGCTTCACGACCGCCGACGAGGCCTCCCTGCCGCGCAGGCTCGTGCGCGACGGTCCCTTCGGCTATCGCGAACTGAACGTCGAGGACCAGCGGCGCGATCCGGGATCCCTGCTGAACTGGATGGAGCAGGTGATCAGGACCCGGAAAGAGTGGCCGGCGATCGGGTGGGGCGCCTGGCAGGTGCTCGGCACGCGCAACCCGCGCGTCCTCGGGCATCTGGCCACCTGGGACGACACCGCCGTTCTGGCGCTGCACAGCTTCTCGGACCAGCCGGAGCGCGCCACCGTGCGGCTGCCGAGGGATGCGGTGAAGGGCCGATGGCGCCCCATCCTCGGTCGAGACGGCGCCGGCGCCCCGGGGCTCGAGGGCGGAAGCCTGAGCTGGGAGCTCGAGCCGTACGGCTTCCACTGGTTCGGCGCGCGGGAGGGGGTCTGATGGCCCCGCGGATCGGCTTTCACGCCAACCACGAGCAGCATCCGCCCGACGAGCTGCTGCGCTGCGTGAAGGCGGCGGAAGAGGCCGGCTTCGACGCGGCGATGTGCTCGGACCACTGGGCACCGTGGAGCGAGGAACAGGGCGAGTCCGGCTTCGCCTGGTCGTGGCTCGGCGCGGCGCTCGAGGCGACATCGCTCCCATTCGGCGTCGTGAACGCGCCGGGCCAGCGCTACCACCCGGCGATCGTCGCGCAGGCTTCGGCGACGCTCGCGGTCATGTACCCCGAGCGATTCTGGGTGGCCATCGGCTCCGGCGAGCTCATGAACGAGCACATCACCGGCGAGGCATGGCCGCCGAAGTCGGAGCGCAACGCACGGCTGCGCGAATGCGCGGACGTCATGCGGCTGCTCTGGGCGGGCCAGACCGTCTCGCACGAAGGCCGCATCACGGTCTCCGAAGCGAAGCTCTGGACCCGCCCAGAGCGCCCGCCCCTCCTCGTCGGCGCGGCGATCAGCGCGGAGACGGCGGCCTTCGTGGCGGAGTGGGCCGACGCCCTCATCACCGTCGCGCAGCCCGACGAGCAGCTCGATCGCGTCGTCGAGGCGTTCCGCTCGAACGGCGGCGCGGACAAGCCGATGTATCTCCAGGTTCATCTCGCCTGGGCGCCGACCGACGAGCGCGCGCGCGCCGCCGCATACGGGCAGTGGCGGCAGAACGCCCTCGGCTCCACGGTCCTCGCCGACCTGCGTCATCCCGAGCAGATGGTCGCTGCCGCGGCCCACGTGAAGCCGGAGGACATGGACGAGGTCCTGCGCATCTCCATCGACCCGGCGCGGCACGTCGAATGGCTCCGCCGTGACGTCGAGCGCGGCTTCGACGCGCTCTACCTGCACGAGGTCGGACCGGAGCAGGAACGCTTCATCGACGTCTTCGGCCGCGAGGTCCTGCCGGAGCTCCGCTAGTCCGGGCGACCTCTGCGATCATGGCGTCGTGAGCCCACGCCGAGCCGTCCGCCCCGCCCGACGCCGTGTGCGCCCGTCGACCGACGCGGTCCAGCGCACGACGCAGCATGACCTCGCGGCGGACGCCGCGCACGAGGGCCTCTCGGTGACCTCCCGGTTCGACCCGGGCGGCGCCAGCGGTGAGCCGCACGGCGCCACGGTCACCTTCCGCGGGCGACGCGAGGCGATCACCGGCAAGCCGCAGCCGGGCGACACGTTCACGAAGATCGAGCGGATCGAGCGCGTCGTGCCGGGCAGCGGCCCGTACTCGGTGACGACCTGGGTCTACGGGCTCAATCCCGGCGCATGGACGGTGACCGCCGAGCTGGGGGGCGGCGCGGCGGGACGCGGCGCACCGGTGGTGGCCCGCATCAGCGGCCGGACGCTCCCGCGCGCGCGGTGGTCTTGGCTGCGCTGGCGGCTGCAGGACGCGCCGTTCGGGGCGGTACGGACGCGCTGGAGCCCGCTCGTCCGGTTCACGGCCGTCCCCGCGGTCATCCACGGCAGCTGGACGGCGCTCGTCGGCCTCGGGATCGTGATCGGCATCGCCACCCTGCTGTGGCTGCTCTCGTTCGACGGCATCCCGGCCGGGCCGGCGTTGGTGGTGGCGGTCATCGGCAGCCTGGGTGGGCTCGCCGGCGCAAAGCTCTGGTACGTCGTCCTCCGCCCGCGCCAGTGGCGGAAGTCCCTGGCCGAGGGATGGTCGATCGATGGCTCCATCGGCGCTGCGCCGATCGCGACGGTGGCCGCCCTGCTGGTGCTCGACCTGCCGGTGCTCGCCTTCCTCGACGCCGGCGCGCCGGCCTTCTTCGTCGGCGTCGGCATCGGCCGCCTTGGCTGTTTCCTGACGGGCTGCTGCGCCGGCCGCTGTACCGCGTCGCGCTGGGGAGTCTGGTCGTCGGACCGACGCGTCGGCGCCCGGCGCATCCCGGCCCAGCTGCTGGAGTCGGCGCTCGGCATCGGCCTGGCGGTCCTGTTCGGCTCGATGGTCATCGCCGACATCCCGCCGATCGACGGGGTCGTGGTCGTGGTCGGCCTCGGTGCGTACCTCGCCGGCCGTCAGCTGCTGCTGCGCCTGCGGGCCGACGCGCGGAGCTCGTCACTGGGCATGGAGGGGCGCCGCCCGGCCACGGCCGCCTGACTCTGCGATCATGGGCGGCTCATGGCCGACCTGCGCACCCGGGAGCGGGCGAACCTGCCCGACGGCGCCTTCGCCTACATCGACTCGACCGGCCGGCGACGCCTCCCGATCCACGACGAGCCGCACGTCCGCAACGCGCTCGCCCGCTTCAACCGCGTGCTGTTCGAGGACGACGCGGCGCGCGACCGCGCCCGCACGCGCCTGCTGAAGGCGGCGAAGAAGCACGGCATCGTCCCGGTCGGCTTCATCGACGGGCAGATCCGCCCGAAGCTGCCGAGCGGCCAGCTGACCCTGCTCTTCGCAGACATCGAGGGCTCGAGCACGCTGCTCGCCGAGCTCGATGACCGATACGGAGCGCTCTTGAACGCGGTGCGACGGATCGAGCGCGCGGCCGTGCGCGCCGGCGCCGGCCACGAGGTCGACGCCCGCGCGGACGAGTACTTCGCCGTCTTCCGCCAGGCGGCGGCCGCGGTCGAGGCGGCCGATGCGATCCAGCGCGCCATGGCGGCGCACGCCTGGCCCGACGGGCGCAGCGTGCGCGTGCGTATCGGCCTCCACACCGGCCGGCCGACGCTCACCGCGACCGGCTACCAGGGCATGAGCGTCAACGCGGCGTCACGCCTGTGCAGCTGCGGCCACGGCGGGCAGGTCCTGCTGTCGCGATCGGTCCGGGCGGCGCTGGGCGATGCTTCGCCGTACGAGCTGCGCCACCTCGGCTCTTACCGGCTGCGCGGAATCCCTGACGAGCACGACATCTACCAGCTCGTGGCGCCGGACCTGCTTGACGACTTCCCGCCGCTGCGAGTCGACGCGATCGGCGAGCCCGGCTACCGGCTCCCTCACCGCGGCGGCCAGCCGTGATCCTGCGTCCCGCGGATCAGGACCCCGGCCAGCGCTCGAGGACGACCTCGGCATCCGCGGGGTCCATCCGATAGCCGCGGGCGTCCGCGTCCCAGCT
>Ga0299907_10001897_pt1 | contig 12468 bp, 13 predicted proteins | sample RVTome_16_FD_198680 | JGI IMG/M metagenome (GOLD analysis project Ga0299907, IMG submission 198680) | Soil microbial communities from uranium-contaminated site in the Upper Colorado River Basin, Wyoming, United States - RVT152D67 (version 2) ...
CGCTCACAATGCGAGTCTCGAAATCGAACGTGGGATGGCGAAAGAGCGGTTCCGGCGCGAACGCATCCCGCCTGACGTGGAGACCCACGCCGGAGTAGGCGCGCTCGCCGTGCCAGTAGCAGCGATAGCCCTGCAGTTCGCAGAGTGCCGCCGGCACCTGCGCGACCGTCGATTTAAGCTCCTGCAGGCAGATCACGTCCGGCCGCTCGCGCTCGATCCATTCGAGAACTTGACCCTGGCGAGCACGGATGCCGTTGACGTTCCAGGTGGCAACCTTTATAGCCATGCTGTTTTTCTTACCCTGTGGAAAAAATTACATAAAAAAACAGGCCCGTCCAGCCGCTCCAAACGTTCATGCATGAGCCCGCAATGGAATCTTTTATCAGCCATCTTCCTTGAACGGCTGGAACAGAGCGAAGCGGTGGAACGTTTTGAACGATTGGAACGGCTTCGGCAGTGGTTGACCGCTGCGCCGGGTTATCGAGCGATGCCCTGCGCCAGCTCGGGGAACTTCGTCACCATGGCCTCGGGCGGCATCGCTTTCAGCCTGACGCCCAATTCCTGTGACAGCATGATGGCGTTCGCCGCAGCGTTAGCGCGAGCGTGATTGTTGTAGAACGCGAAGGCCTTCTTGATTCCCGGCTTAGCGGCGGCGGTTTTGATCTTTTCGGCGTGGCGCCGGACTTCCGCGCGCGAGTACAGGTAATCATAGCGCTGCCATGACTCTTGCGGATGCCACCATGCTTGGGCGTTGCGGCCGTGGGCGCGAAAATAAAATATGTCGCCGATAGCTTCGGTTTCCTGACGGATCGAGCTGGCAAACTTGGGCTCGTCGATGAGAACCCCGCCCGCCCGATTCTCCAATAGGAGCGCTTTGACCTCGGCGCTTTGCTCGTTCCAGCTTTTGTGGCGCAGCTCGACCACTTTGGGATAGTCGTAAAACCACCTGAGAGTGCCCTCGATCTTTTCCAGGTTTTCGGGCGAACAGTGAAATCCGCTTGGATATTGCAGCAACAAAACCCCCAACTTGCCGGCTTCGGCCAAGGGTAAAATACCGGCGCGAAATTCATCGAAGTCTTGCCGGCTCGCCGGCTCCCACCCTTCGTCGGATTTCTTTCGGCTGATTTTCACCGGGTGGGTAAACTTTTGCCAGCACTTTACGGCAAACGTAAAGTCGGCCGGTGTCTTATCCGCCCAACTTTTGGCGATTGCCGCGGAGGGCGGCCTATAGAAAGTATTGTTGATTTCGCAGGCATTAAAAATCTGCGAATAGCACCTCAGCTCGTCGAACTGTTTGCTCTTTTTGGCCGGATAAAAGGCGCCGTACCAGCCTTTCGGAGGAGCGCCGGCGTACGAATACCCTGAAGTGCCGATCTTGATATCTCTCGCGCCGTCGATCACCATGGCGTCACGTTGTCAGGTATCTCTCAAAGGTCGTTCGTCGTGGGTCGTTAAACTAAGTTTAACAAACTCCGCGAGTAAAAATAGAATACCGGCCGCCGGAGCCGCAACAACGCAGCACCACAGAGACCCAAAGGTCGCAGAGCTCGGAGTTCCGTAATCGAATACGTTTTGACTCGGCGTACTCCGCGGTGAGTCCTCTTTCGGTTCTTTGGTTGTACACACCGAGCCGCACGATCAAGGCGCGCCGGCCGCGCGCCAAAAAGAGCGAAAAAAATTCGCGATGTTTCCATTGCCCGGCGTAATGAAACCATGCTAAGCCGCAATGATCCACGGGTATAAAGTGCATTTTTTGATGTGATTTCCCAGAGCCGCTCGGGTAAAGAAAATCCCATGTTTCAACTCATCAACGGAACCATAGAATGCGCTGAATGCAGAAATGAGATTCGCCACGGCGATGAATTCAACTGCGATGCCTGCGGCGCCAGCATCTGCGAAAATTGCCTTTTGCGCCACGAGAACGAATGCTGCCAGCCGAGTCGACCGCACGGGGCGCATGTTCATTGACCGATTTCCGCGAAAATCCGACGCATCATGATCAAGCTCCATGCCGACATTGTCGGAAGCTTGCTTCGCCCGCCGGAGTTACTGAAGGCGCAGCAAGATCTCGCCGGCGGCCGGCTCAGTGCCTCTGAATTCGCTGCGATCGAAAACCACGCCGTCGATGAAGCGATTGAGTTACAGGAAAACGCGGGGTTGGAAATCGTCACCGACGGCGAGATGCGGCGGCAGTCGTTTCAAAGCCAGATGACCTCGGCCGTCAGCGGCTTCGGTGAGTTCGATCTCGACGTTTTTCTTTGGGGCGATTGGCACGACGAGCGGGGCGTGCATCGTAAAAGGCGGCCGCGCCGGTTGGGCGTAGTCGAACGGCTGCAGCGCCGTCGTCATCTCTCGGCCGATGAATTTTTCTACCTTAGAACAAAGACGAGCCGGATTCCCAAGATCACCATCCCGAGCCCGAGTTTGTGGGCGAATTTCTGGTCGCCCCGATACTCGCGTCACGCCTACCCGACGCTCGATGCATTTCTCGCCGACATCGTCGCCATCCTGCGCGAGGAAGTGGTCGAACTGGCCCGCCGGGGCGCCGCTTACATTCAAATCGACGCGCCTCACTACGGACTGCTGCTCGATCCGCGCACCCGATCTTTCTACGAACGACTGGGCTGGAGCCTCGACCAGTGGCTCGCTTTGGGCAGTGAGCTCGACAACTCGATCATGGAGGGCGTTCCTGACGTCACGTTCGGATTTCACCTCTGACGCGGCAACCAAGGCAGCCGGTGGCTGTCCCGAGGCGGCTATGAGGCGATCAGCCGCAAGCTGTTCGGCAAGCTAAAGGCCCAGCGCTTGCTGCTGGAATACGACGATGAGCGCTCGGGCTCCTTTGCGCCGCTTAGAGACGTGCCGGAGCATCAGTTCATCGTTCTAGGCTTGATTACGACCAAGAGGCCCGAGCTTGAGTCCATGCCAGCGCTCATCCAACGCCTAACGGAAGCGCGCCGTCACATTCCGCTGGAGCGTTTGGGACTCAGCCCGCAGTGCGGCTTCGCTTCTTCGATCGTCGGCAATAATATTTCGCATGACGCGCAGCGCAGAAAACTGGATCTCGTGGTCCAAACGGCACAGGCGGTGTGGGGCAACTAACCGACAAAACTTGCGCATCGTGAACCAGTGAGCGAGGGCGGTGAGACCGGAAGCCGCGGGCACCTGAGCGTACAGATGCCCTAGGGCCCGACCGCACGAAGCATCACCATCGGTGGGTTTGCGGATGGCCATCAAGGCAGTAGCCGTTGCCCACGGCTGTAGGGCTCATCGCCCGAGCGACATCGAAATAATATCGGGCTAATAATGAGTTGTCCAATCATGTCGTCTTCTCGCGCGAGGGACAGAGCCCGTTGAGCGGGCACTGCGCGCAGGCGGGCTTGCGCGCATAACAAATACGCCGGCCGTGCAAAATCAAGCGATGGGAGAAAGCCGTCCATTCGGCGGGCGGAAGAAGCTTCGCCAGATCCCTTTCGATCTTCACCGGGTCGACTTGGCGCGTGAGTCCGAGACGACGCGAGACCCGTTTGCAATGCGTGTCCACGGCGATGCCGGGTGCGTCGAAGGCGTGGCCGAGAATCACGTTGGCGGTTTTGCGGCCGACGCCGGCGAGCCGGGTCAATTCCTCCATCGTCCCCGGCACCTGCCCATCGAACTCTTGCACCAACTGTTGGGCGCAGCGCTTGAGCGCCTTCGCCTTGGCGCGAAATAAACCAAGCGTGCGGATTTGATCCTCGATCTCGGCGGTCGAAGCCCGGCTGAGCGCGTGTGGCGTCGGATAGCGGCGGAAAAGCTCGGGAGTTATTTTGTTGACCGCCGCATCGGTGCATTGCGCCGAGAGAATCACTGCGACCAAGAGTTCAAAAGTATTGGTGTGCGCAAGCGGGCACTCGACCTCGGGATAAGCGCGCGCCAAATTTTGCGCGATGGCGCCGGCGCGGGCGCTTCGCTCATCGAGAGTTTCGCGCTTGCGACTGGCCGCCCACGCCGCCTGAGTTGCGCGCGTCTGCCGTTCACTTGCCGCGTTTGGCACGAAAAGCGCTCTTTCCCGCGTAGACGGCGCGTTTGCCCAGCTCTTCCTCGATACGCAGCAGCTGATTATATTTTGCCGTGCGTTCGCCGCGGCACGGCGCGCCGGTCTTGATCTGTCCGGCATGGGTCGCGACCGCCAGGTCGGCGATGGTCACGTCCTCGGTTTCGCCGGAACGGTGCGATATGACCGTCGTATATCCCGACTCTTTGGCGAGCTTCATCGTTTCGAGGGTCTCGCTGAGCGAGCCGATCTGGTTGACCTTGACGAGGATCGAATTGGCCACGCCTTGATCGATGCCCTGCTGCAGACGGACTTTGTTGGTGACGAACAAGTCGTCGCCGACCAATTGAATCTTTTGGCCCAATGCCTGGGTCATCATGCGCCAGCCTTCCCAATCGTCTTCGGCGAAGCCGTCCTCGATCGACAGAATCGGATACTGGCGCACCCAATCTTCATAAAGACGCACCATTTCCTCGCGGCTGCGTTTGCGGCGGTCGGATTTCTTGAAGACATAGGCGCCATCTTCGTAAAACTCACTCGATGCGACGTCAAGCGCCAGCGCGACCTGCGTTGCCGGTTTATAGCCGGCGGCGCTGATCGCCTCCAACAGAAGCTCGATCGCTTCGGCGTTGCTTGCGACCCGCGGCGCAAAGCCGCCTTCGTCGCCGACGCTGGTCGAGAGCGCGCGGTGGTGCAAGACTTTTTTTAACGTGTGAAAAATTTCCGATGCCGCGCGCAGAGCGTCGGCAAAACTCTTCATGCCATAGGGCACGATCATGAACTCTTGAACGTCGACGTTGTTATCGGCGTGGGCGCCGCCGTTCAAGACGTTGAGCATGGGCACGGGCAGCGTCCTGGCGGCGCTTCCGCCCAAGTAGCGAAAGAGCGAAAGCCCCTGAGCGCGCGCTTGCGCATGGGCAACCGCAAGCGAAGCGCCGAGAACCGCATTGGCGCCCAATTTTCCCTTGTTCGGCGAGCCGTCGAGATCGAGCATGACCCGGTCGACCGCCGCCTGGTCCCGCGCCTCTTTGCCGCGCAGGCGCGGCGCAATTTTTTCGTTCACGTGCGCCACCGCCCGCGCCACGCCCTTGCCGAGAAAGCGCTTGCCGCCGTCGCGCAGTTCCACGGCCTCGTGAACACCGGTGGAGGCGCCCGACGGCACCGTGGCGCGCCCCATGGAGCCGTTTTTCAGCGTAACTTCCACTTCGACTGTGGGAAATCCCCGTGAATCCAACACTTCGCGCGCATGCACCCGTTGAATTTTCATCGTCGCTCCCCGAAAAGAACAATCCAACAAGACAAAAACATAAAATGTGCTATATTGCTACGTGTTCATACCATGCCTCTACGCCTAACTCTGCCGCAGCGCTGGCCGATCTATTTACTTGGCGCGCTCATGGTTTTGATTTCTCTGGTCACCATCATCGGCGAGCGCGGCGCGCTCCATCTGTGGCGCCTGCGCGGCGAGAAGAGCCGGCTGGACGAGCAGAACTACCGCTTGCAGAAAGAAAACGAATCGTTGCGCCAGCGCATTCATCGCATCCGCAACGACGATGATTATCTTGAAAAGCTCGCGCGCGAGGAGCTGAACATGGTACGGCCCGGGGAGGTGGTTTATCGCTTCCAGAGCGCGGCGCGCCGGGACGCTAACGAGGAGGCTTCTCAATCGCGCCCCGCAGCGGGACAAAAAGAACGTCGCTGAAATCTTCCATGATCTTCTTGCCGGCGGATTTCCTCACGCGGATCAATTTTTGCGTCCGCCTTTCCTTGCCCAGCGGCATCACCAAACGCCCGTTTTCGCGCAGTTGACGCCACAGCGGTTCCGGAATTTTCGGTGCCGCCGCGGTCAGAAGAATGGCGTCGAAAGGCCCGCGTTCGTCCCAGCCGAAAAAACCGTCGCCCAACTTAATCTCGACGTTTTTGTAGCCCAGCGCATCCAATATCTTTCCGGCTCGATCATGGAGGGCCGGCACAATCTCGATGGAATATACGGCCCTGACCAGCTCAGCCAGGACCGCCGTCTGGTAACCGGAACCGGTGCCGATTTCGAGGACCTGGTCGGACGGGTTGAGCGCCAGCAGTTCGCTCATGAACGCGACGATGTAAGGCTGCGAGATGGTCTGGCCCGCGCCGATCGCCAGCGGCCGGTCGTCGTAGGCGGAGTGGCGCAACTTTTCCGGCACGAAAAGATGACGCGGCACCGCCTCCATGGCCGCCAGTACCTTCGGGTTCTTAATGCCGCGGCCGCGCAGATCGCGCTCGATCATCATCCGGCGCGCCGCAGCAAATGAGTCGGGCTGATCGCGCCGGGGCGAGTCGGCGGGCCCGGCACGCGCCGTCGTAAAAAGAAGCAGGAGCAGGAGTATGACGCGAGCCGGCAACGATCGCCCGCAGGGGTGCCGCAAGAGCCTTTGTCGGACAAGTCCCGGGCTCGGGACCGCCGGAACGCCGGAATGACTCTCAAGCGAAGCGGAGCATTCGCTTGTGGTTTTCAACCCGCTAGGGTTTGTCTTTGGATACAAAGTGGTAGTACTCGTCCATGCCCATGAGGGTGTCGAGATCGGAGTCGTCTTTAAGCCGCACCTCGACCAGCCAACCTTCCCTGTAAGGGTCTTCGTTGATGATCGATGGATGATTTTCGAGTTGCGGGTTCACCGCCAAGACTTTCCCGGAGATAGGCGAAATGAGCTCATGAACCGTGGATACGGATTCGATCTCGGCAAAGACCTCTCCCTCCTCGAGCTGATCCCCCACGTCGGGTAACTCGACGGAAATCACCGTGCCGAGCGCGGCTTGGACGTAATTCGTCAGTCCAAGATGAACATAGCGGTCTTCAACCCCGACCCACACGTGTTTTTCGCTGACTTTTATTTCTTCCGCCATGGCTTTTTTGATCACTATAAAAGCTCTCATCGGAGTGTCAAGAGCATTGCGCGGCCTCGCCGTCGTTCCGGCAACTTGACAACTTCGCTCCATTCGCAGTAGCGATGTTCGTGAGAGTCTGGAGAGGCCAGGGATACGGCCAAGCGAACGGCGGCCTAACGAGGAGAAAAATGGAGCATCGGGCGACCCAAGCGGCCGCGGCCATTCTGGCCGGGCTTAAAAAAGCGGGCATCGATTTCGTCGCGACCTTGCCGGACGAAAAAATGCTCGAACTCATACGCGCTGTGGAACGCGATACGGAGCTAAAACATGTGCCGCTGTGCCGCGAGGAAGAAGGCATCGGCATCTGCGCCGGCGCCTATCTCGCCGGCAGGAAGACCGCGATCATCATGCAGAACGCCGGCTTTCTCAACAGCTGCAACGCGCTGACGACAACTTCGCTGCAGTTCCAGATCCCGATTCTGATGCTGATCTATTATGCCGGCGACATCGGCGACCGCGGCTTCACCACGCTCGGCTCGGTGACCGAACCGGTTCTCCAGGCCATGGGCTTTCGCAGCACCGTGCTGCGCCGTGAAGCAGAGATCGATGACACTTTGCGCGGCGCGCAGATTCTCGCCGACGATTCCAAGCGGCCGGTGGCGGTGCTGCTCACCAAAAGCGTTCTGGGAGTCGAATGATGCAACGCTATGATTATCTAAAAGCGATCGCCGGCAACGCCGGCGACGCCCTGGCGGTTTGCACGGGTTGGGCCGCGCGTGAGTGGTGGGCGGTGCGTCCGAGCGACGGTAATTTAAAAACCCGCACGCTCGGCCTGGTGTCATCGATCGCCGCCGGCCTCGCCATCGCGCTGCCGCGACGCAAAGTCATCGCCATCGACGGCGACGGCGCCTTTCTGATGAACCTGTGCGGGCTGCCGACCATCGCCCGGCAAAACCCCGGAAATTTCCTCCATCTGCTCTTCGATAATGAAATTTTCGAAGCGTCGGGCGGCACCGCCACGGCGTCACGCGACTGCGACGCCGTGGCGCTCGCCAAAGGCGCCGGCTATAAGGACGCGCTGTGGCTGAACACACCTGAGGAATTTCGCGAGGCGTTCACGCGCGCCTGGGAAAAAAACCAATTGACGCTGCTCGCGGTCAAGGTCGAACCGGGTCAGCCGAAGGATCTGCCGCCGCTCAAACTCGACGAGCTCGAAAACAAGTATCGATTTATCCGCTACCTCGAAGCGACCGAGAAACAGGCGATCTTGAGTCCCGGCTTCGATTCGAAACTCTGAAGCATTCACAGCGACGACGAAGTGTCGCTGCCAATCTGGTCCCGCCTTGACGCGCCTTTGGCTTTCGCGCGCAGCGCTCCTCTCATGCGCGCGATGTCCGCGCGCGAGGGCCGGCCGCCGCGCCGCGGCAAGCCGAGCCAGTTCCACTGATCCGGATACTTACGAATTACCGCTTCGAGCTGGCGCGTATAGAGCGCTGTGGTCGCGACCACGCTCTCCTCGAGATCGGCGCGCTCCACGGACGCAATGGGCGCATCGACGCTGAGCGCCAGCGATCCGTCCGGCCGCCTGATGGCGAACATCGGCAACGTAACCGCGCCGGTGCGCAGGGCCAGCGTTGCGGGCCCGCGCGGCGCCGGCACTTTCAATCCCAGGAAATCGACCATCACGTCGCCCGACTTGAACTCGTCGGCGATAACCAAAACGATGCGATTCTGGCGCAGCGCTTTAAGGATGCCGCGCACGGCTTCGCGGCGCGGCTTGGCCGAGATCGTGTGAACGCCGCTGCGCGCGCGATAACCGTCAATCAGCCCGGCAAAGCGCTTGTCGGCGGGCTGCTTCACTACCACGCTGAAGGGAAAACCGCCAGCGGCAAGCCGCGGTCCGATCATGGTGAAGCCGCCCAAATGAGCGCTCAAGGCGATCACCCCTCGGCCCTTTTCCAAAGCGCTCTTGATGTGTTCTTCACCTTCCAATGCAACCGCTGCGAGAATGCGCGCCGGTGAAAAATGCGTGGCCTCGGCAGTGTCGAGCATGACGCGCGCAAAATTCAGCCAGGCGCGCCACACCAATTCCTTTCGCTCTGCCGGGTCGGGAAACTCTTGACCGAGAGCCGCGGCGACGTTTTCTTCCATGCGCCGGCGAAAAACCAACAGAATGGCGAACGAAACGCGCGCCATGAAGCGCATAAACGCGAGCGCAACCCGACGGGGGATGCGTGGCAAAACTTTGACGAAGCCGCGCAGCAGGTGCTCGCCGATGCGATATCTCAAAGCGTAAAAGAACCGCCCGGGCGCCGACCGGCGCTTTTTTCCCACCATGGCCAATCTATGAATTCGTTTGCCGAGCTTTTCAAGCATCGGCGCTTTGCAAAAACAAAGCGGCGACGACGGACCGAGCCCGTCGTCGCCGCTTGAACGTTGTCAGAACGCGCTCTCGCGCTAGCGGCCGGCCGCGCGTCGCAAGCGCCGGCCGGACCTTCGCGTCAGCGCCACGTTGCGCCGCTGCTTTCGCGGCCTGGCCGTAAGCTGGTAGACCTTCGCTTGAGCGCGCTGCGCCAAGGCGGCCGTCTTCCATTCGATCAGGCCCCTCCTGAGATAATCGGGATTCAATCCCAAGGTCTCGCACACGCTATCGAAAGCGAAAACCCCCGCGCCGTTGACCTCTTCCACCCATTCCTCGGCCTCCTGAAACAGCGCCTTGCCCTTGCTGTCTCGCGCGAAAAGATATTTCTGATAACAAGCAATGGCGTCTTCAAGAATGGCCAGCATGAGTTTCTTTTCCGGCTCGAGATGGAGCTTGCGCCGGAACGTATCGAGATACTGATCCGGCAGCAGCGTATCCGGCTGGAAAAGCGAAGTTACGCGTTCTTCCATGCTAAGTCCTGTGTCGTAGCTCATCCTATCACCTCCCGTTAGGGTGCGGCTTGAATCCAAGTCGACTCGTGCGATTCAGCTTGCTCACGCCGCACTCGAAAGAGAAGAGGAACCGATAAACTCCCTGCAGGCCGGCTGCCGTAATGCCGCGATCGTCGTGCGGCTGAGCACCTCCGTGATGCCGCGTTGCACTTCGCTCCACACTCCGATCATCGTACAGCGCGGGATCTGATCGCAGCCCGCCTCATGATCCAGGCAGGCGTTGACGGCGATGGGGCCCTCGATCGCCTCGATAACATCGCAAAACGAAATCGCCTCGGCGGGCCGCGCCAGCATGTATCCCCCCGCCGAGCCGCGCTTTGACTTGATCAGCCCGCGACGGACCAGGTCCTGAGTGATTTTTTCCAAAAACTTCTTGGGCACCCCTTGATGCCTGGCGATTTCCGCTATGGAGCTGCATTTTCCCGGCTCTTGGTCTGAAAGATAAATCACTGCGCGCAGCCCGTAATCGACCCGCCGTGGAATCTGCATGAGACCCATGAAACTACCCCCTTGTTCCGACGGCGTCGGCTGCCACACCCGGATCGGGTGGGGAGCCCTGCTGATTGCCCAGCTTGCCCAGGGCGGAAAGCCCCTGTAAGCGTTGGACGATTGCGGGCGCCTTTTGGTTCACATAACGAATCTCTTCTTCGGTATTGAAACGACCGAGACTGAAGCGCACCGCGCCTTGAAGCCAATCGGCCGGCACCTTCATCGCGCGCAGCACGTGGGACGGTTCCGACGATCCCGCCGTACAGGCTGATCCGGTGGATGCGCAGATTCCTTGCTGGTCGAGCAATACGAGAATCGATTCTCCCTCCAAATAACGAAAACTAACGTTCGCCGTGTTCGGCAAACGCTTTTGCCCGCTGCCATTGACGCGGCTGCCGGGGCAGGATTCGAGCAACAAAGTTTCGAGCAGGTCGCGCAATCGACCTATGCGCGCGGAATCTTCCGCCATCCGCTCGAGCGCGATTTGCGCCGCCTTGCCCATGCCGATGATGCCCGCGACATTTTCGGTGCCGGCGCGGCGGTTACGCTCCTGGTGCCCGCCGATCACGAACGGCGAAAAAGTGATGCCGCGGCGAACGTAAAGCGCGCCGATACCCTTGGGCGCGTAAAACTTGTGTCCCGACACCGTTAATAGGTCGACCGGCAGCTCGTTCACCTTCAACGGCAGTTTGCCCGCCGCTTGAACCGCATCGACGTGAAACGGGATGCCTTGGGCTCGGACGATCGCGCCGATCTCTTCAATGGGAAAAATCACGCCGGTCTCGTTATTCGCCCACATGATCGATACCAGCGCCGTGTCATCGGTCAGCGCCGCGCGCAGCTCGTTTAAATCGAGCCCGCCGTTTTCATCGACGCCCAGCCAAGTGACCCGATATCCCTTTTTCTCCAGATGCTGGCACAGACCGAGCACCGCCAAGTGTTCGACCCGGGTCGTTACGATGTGGCGCTTAGCCGATCGCGCCTCGAGCATGCCCCGGATCGCCGCATTGTCCCCTTCAGTGCCGCTGCCGGTGAAAATTATTTCGACCGGATCGGCGGCCCCGACCAGCGCCGCGACCTGCGCGCGCGCCTGGGCGATTTTTTGACCGACCTGGCTGCCGAAGCGGTGGATGCTCGAAGGATTGCCGTACAGGTCGGTGAGAAAAGGCAGCATCGCCTCGGTCACTTCGGGCAGCACCCGTGTCGTCGCGTTATTGTCCAAATAGATTTCGCTCGCCATGATTTTTCTCAAACCGCTGCGCTGGGTGACTTTTGACGACTATCCCCTTATCCGACGCTGCCTTCCAAGCTCACGCTCAGGAGTTTTTGCGCCTCGACGGCGAACTCCATGGGCAGCTCTTTGAACACCTGCTTGCAAAAGCCATTGACGATCAAGTTGACCGCGTCCTCGTTCGAGAGACCGCGCTGCTTGCAGTAAAAGAGCTGGTCCTCGCCGATCTTCGAGGTCGATGCTTCGTGCTCGACCTGCGACGCGTTGTTCAGGACTTCCAGATACGGGAAAGTGTGCGCGCCGCATTTGTCTCCCAAGAGCAACGAATCGCACTGCGAATAATTCCTTGCGCCGCCGGCGCCCTTCATGATCTTGACCAGGCCGCGATAGGTGTTTTGCCCGTGGCCGGCCGAGATGCCTTTGGAGACGATTGTGCTCTTGGTGTTCTTGCCGATATGGATCATCTTCGTGCCGGTATCGGCCTGCTGGTAATTGTTGGTCAGCGCCACCGAGTAGAACTCGCCGACCGAATCGTCACCTTGCAGGATACAGCTCGGGTACTTCCAGGTGATCGCGGAGCCGGTCTCGACCTGCGTCCACGAAATCTTCGAGCGTTCGCCGAGGCATTTGCCGCGCTTGGTGACGAAATTATAAATCCCGCCCCTGCCCTCGGCATCGCCCGGATACCAGTTCTGCACTGTCGAGTATTTGATCTGAGCGTCTTTGTGGGCGACCAGTTCGACCACAGCGGCGTGCAGCTGATTTTTGTCGCGCATGGGCGCCGTGCAGCCTTCGAGATAGCTTACGGTCGCGCCTTCCTCGGCGACGATCAGCGTGCGCTCGAACTGGCCGGTCTCCGCCGCGTTGATCCGGAAATAGGTCGACAGCTCCATCGGGCAGCGCACGCCCCGGGGGA
>Ga0299907_10001898_pt1 | contig 12468 bp, 13 predicted proteins | sample RVTome_16_FD_198680 | JGI IMG/M metagenome (GOLD analysis project Ga0299907, IMG submission 198680) | Soil microbial communities from uranium-contaminated site in the Upper Colorado River Basin, Wyoming, United States - RVT152D67 (version 2) ...
AACAACCCCGAGGACCACGGCGTGGTGCCGCCGCTGGCCCTCCAGATCCACGACGACTGCAGCGAGGGCGCCCGCTGGACCGCGCCGACCGACTACGAGCGCCTCACGCTCCAGACCTCGCAGGGATACAACCGCAACTGGGGCGAGCTCGTCGTGATCGCGGATCCGGCCGGCTAGGGCGGTCGTCAGACCGGCGGCACGTCGTCGGCGCCAGGGCCGCGCCCCCGGACGAACCAGGCGGGGATAATCGTGACGGCGGCCACCCCCAGTGCGATCCCGAAGACGAGGCGCAGCACGCCCGCCGCCTCCCCCTGCGACCACGCCTCGAGCAGGTCGACCAGGGCAAGCGACGCATTCGGGTCGACGCCCACGAATTCCGGGAACCCGAGCTCGGTGACGAGCGCGTCGCGCCGCAGCGGGTCGTTGATGAGCGCCGAGAGCTCGTCGATCCGGTTCTGGCCGATCGAGGTGAGCAGCGCCAGGCCGACGGCCATGCCGACGGTGCGGGTGACCTGCAGCATGGCGCTGGCCACCCCATACGCCCCGGCCCCCGCCGCCTCCACCGCGGCCGTGGCGCGTGGCGAGACGGTCAGCCCGAAGCCGACGCCGAAGATGGCGAGGTCGACGACGAGGCGGTCGAGATCGACTCCGACGTCCCAACCCATGGCCCGCCACAGGCCGAAGACCGTCGCGGCCACGCCCGCCACCGTCACGAGCCGCTCGCCGACGAAACCGCTGGCGATCCCGCCGACCAGCGCTCCGAGGGCCACCGCAAGGGTCAGGGCGGTGAGCGCCGTGGCGGACTGCGCGTCCGTGCCGAACAGGACGCGATTGACGAAGACCGGGCCGCCGATGACCGCCGTGGCCAGCGTGTAACCGGTCAGCAGGCTGACGAGGTTGGCGGCGCTGAAGGCGCGGTCGGCGAACAGGCGGAGGTCGACCAGCGGCGATCGCAGCCGGAGCTCCAGCCAGGCGAAGGCAACCAGCGCGGCGAGCGCCACGCCGCCAGCGCCCAGGACGAGCGGATCGGTCCAGCCTGACGCGCCGGAGACGGTCACCGCGCCGATCCCGGCCATGAGCGCAACGCTCAGCAGCAGCGCCCCGCCCAGGTCGAGGCGGGCCCTCGTCCGTGGCGTCTCGATGCCGCCGGCGACGACGTAGATCATCAGCAGCGTGACGATCCCGATCGGCACGTTCAGCAGGAAGATCCACTGCCAGCTGGCGATGTCCACGCCGGGAATGGGCAGCGAGAAGTTCAGCAGCACCCAGGCCCCGTAGGCCGGACCGATCGCCATGCCGATGTACGTCGCCGCGCCCTCCACGCCGAGCGCGGTGGCGCGCGCGCGGCCGGTGAACAGGTGGCTGGCGAGCGCCATCGACAGCGGCACCAGCGCGCCGCCGCCGAATCCCTGCACCACGCGCGCCACGATCAGCCAGGTCAGCCCGTCCTCCGGCCCGGCCATGCGCGCCAGCCCGGCGCCCAGGCTGCCGATCACGAACAGCACCAGGGCGACGACGTAGAGGCGCATCGCGCCCCAGAGGTCCGCACCGCGCCCGGCCAGCGGCATGGCGACGACGTAGGCGAGCAGGTAGGCGTTGACGATCCAGCTGACCCGCGCCAGGTCGGCCCAGCCTCCGAAGTCGGCCACGATCGACGGCAGCGCGATGGCGACGACCATCAGCTCCGCGCCGCCCAGCAGGACCCCCAGGCTGGCGAACGCGAGCGCGGCCCAGGCAGCGACCGGATGGATCCTCACAGGTCGGCCCGCTCGAGGGCAACCCGAGCTGCGACCAGCAGGGCGGCACTCAGCGCCAGACCGATGCCGGCCGCCCGCAGGGCATCCGGGAGGACGGTCTCCCGGACCGCCATGCCCGACAGCAGGACGTGCGCGCCGCCGGGCAGCCATGGCGCATCCGCGGCCGCCCCCCAGGCCAGGCCTCCCGCCACCAGGCTGGCCGCCACGGCCACGAGGACCGCCGCGCGCGCCCGCAGCAGCGAACCGCACAGGAGCCCGAGCGCCACGGCCACGGCCGTGGTGGCCGTGACGCCGACCATCGTGGCGACGAACGCGAGCGGATCCACGCGGAGGCTGCCGCCGATCGCCAGCCAGCCGAGCACCCCGGCGGCGGCCACCCCCGCCGACGCCACGAGCGCCACGGCCGAGAACCAGCCGGCCAGGTATGTGCCGCGCGACACCGCCCGCGTGACGAGCCACGCGGCACGACCGGCGAGGCGCTCGTCGGCCATCGTCCAGGCCGTGGTCGCCGCGGTGATCACCGTCGCCACCCCGAGCCCCGCGGCAAGACGATCGAGGCTCTCGCTGGGCGCTGCCGGCAGCAGGCCGACGACCGCCCCCCCAACGACATGCGCCACCAGCACGACGAGCAGCCTGAACGACATCCACAGCTCGCGCAGGGCGAGCCATGCCACGGTGGCGGACTGGCTCACGTTCCGCGCGCCGCCGCCGGATGGCCGATGGCGACGCCCGCCGTCGACTGCGGGAGCTCGGCGAGCGACACGATGCCGCGCATCGAGAGTGGCAGGCCGGCGGCCTCGAGGTCGGCGACGCGGGCAAGCATGGCGACCCGGCCGTCGCGGAGGAGCGCCACGTGGCTGGCCAGGCCGACCTCGCTGGCCGGATAGCGGCTGGCGAGGACGACCGTTCGGCGGCGGCCGGGAAGGCGAAGGAGGCGGGCGCGTTCGTGCGATTCGAGTGCCCGCAGCGGTTCGTCGAGGAGGAGCACCTCCGGGTCGGCAACGAGCGCCGCAGCCAGGCCGACGCGCTGCGCCAGCGGCGGACCGCCACGGCGCACGGGCCGGATCACCATCGACGCCGGGATGCGCGCCCACGCGATCGCGCGGTCGATGCGGCGCGCCGCCTCGGCGTCCGGCAGGTCGAGAAGACGTCCGGCCAGGACGAGCGCCTCGCGTGGCGTCATCCACCCGTGGATGCCGGGTTGCGGGCCAAGGTAGGCCATTCGCGTCCCCCAGCCGTCGCTCGACGGGTCACGCAGGCCGGCGATCTCGACACGGCCGGCGGTCGGTCGGCTGAGCCCGGCGAGCACGCGCAGGAGCATCGACGCGCTCGTCTCGGGGTCGCCGACGATGAGCAGGCGCATGCCGACCGGGACGCTCAGGCTGCATCGGTCGAGGAGGGGCCTGCGCGACAGCCCGGCCGCGGCGATCGCGGTCGGGCGCAGGACGCGATTGGCGGGCGCGCCCCAGAGGGCGTCGGGGGTCGAGCTCGTCAGCGCCGCACCTCCTGTCCCGACAACCTCCGTCCCCTGCTCGGCCGGGCGATCCTATCAGAGCCTTGACAGCCGCCGGCCGGTCCGTATGATAAGCACTCATACATATAAATCCGCATTTGATAAAGAAGCGCTACGTGATGAATCCCGCCCCGGAGACTGCGGCCGAGCACGAGCTGCGGCGGCTCCGGACCCTCTACCGCGCCCTGGGCGACGAGACCCGCCTGCGGATGATCGGCCTGCTCGCGGAGATCGGTCCCATGCCGGTGAACGAGCTGTCGGCACGCGTCGGGCTCTCGCAGCCGCTCATCAGCTGGCACCTGCGCATCCTCCGCCTTGCCGGGTTGGTGGACACCCAGCGCCAGGGCCGCACGACCATCTGCCGGCTGCGCGCGGCCGCCTTCGAAGAGCTGCACGACGCGGAGGCGCGCCTGATCGCAGGGACGGCCGGCATCGGCCAGCGATCCGATGCGCCGGGGACGGTGCCCGATGTCAGCTAGCCGTCAGCACGTCGAGGAGCTGCGTCGCGGCGCCTCGGTCCTGCCGGAGTGGGTGAAGGAGGCCGGGCGGGCGGTGCTCGCTCCGGTCGTGCGCCTCGCCCAGGCGCTGCACCTGACGCCGAACACGATCACGGTCATCGGCCTGCTCATCACCATCGGGGCCTCGTTCCTCGTGGCCAACGGCATGCTCCTGCCCGGCGCGGCGATCCTGACCGCCGGCTCGCTGCTCGACGCGGTCGACGGGGCACTGGCGCGCGCCCAGGGTGGCGGCACCGCCTTCGGCGGCTTCCTCGACTCGACCCTCGACCGGGCGGGCGAGGCGGTCCTGTTCATCGGCATCGGCGCCTGGATGCTCTCCAGCCTCGACGCGCCGACCGCACCGATCCTGGCGCTCATGGTGGCCCTGGCCGGTTCGTTCCTCGTCAGCTACTCGCACGCCCGGGCCCAGGGCATCGGCCTCGCCGCCGATGTCGGTCTCGCGCCGCGCACCGAGCGCCTCGTGATCGTCATCGCTGGCGTGGCGCTTGCGGGGCTCGGGTTGCAGATCGGTCTCGTCGGTGCCGTGGCCATCATCGCCGCGCTCACCGTGGCGACCGTCGTACAGCGCATCTGGCACGTCTGGCGCCTCAGCGAGGCTGCCACAACCGACACTCACAAGGAGAGCTGATCTCGTGGCTTCTCGCAACGGCAAGGCCGCCGGAAACGGCCATCGGGCCAGCGACGGCAAGGTCCGCGTCGCCATCGTCGGCGTCGGCAACTGCGCCAGCAGCCTGGTGCAGGGGCGCTACTACTACGCCGATGCCAAGGACGGCGACTTCGTCCCGGGCCTCATGCACGTCAACCTCGGCGGCTACCACGTGCGCGACATCGAGTTCGTGGCGGCGTTCGACATCGACAGGAACAAGGTCGGCAAGGACCTCTCGGAGGCGATCTTCGTCGAGCCGAACAACACCTACACGTTCGGCGACGTCCCGCACCTCAACGTGCCGGTCGAGCGCGGCATGACTCACGACGGGCTCGGCAGGTACCTGTCGCAGATCATCGAGAAGGCGCCCGGGCCGACGGCCGACATCGTCGGCATCCTGCGCGACCGCGAGGTCGACGTGATGGTCAGCTACCTGCCGGTCGGCAGCGAGCAGGCCACGAAGTGGTACGCCGAGCAGGCGCTCAAGGCCGGCGTCGCCTTCGTCAATGCCATCCCGGTCTTCATCGGCCGCGAACCGTACTGGCAGCGCCGTTTCGCCGAGGCCGGCCTGCCGGTGATCGGCGACGACATCAAGAGCCAGGTCGGGGCCACGATCACCCACCGCGTGCTGACCCGCCTGTTCATGGACCGCGGTGTGCGGATCGACCGCACCTACCAGCTGAACTTCGGCGGCAACACCGACTTCCTGAACATGCTCGAGCGCGAGCGCCTGGAGTCGAAGAAGATCTCGAAGACCAACGCGGTGACGAGCATGATCGACTACGAGATCGGCGACGACGACGTCCACGTCGGTCCCTCCGACTACGTGCCATGGCTCAAGGACCGCAAGTGGTGCCACATCCGCATGGAGGGCACCACCTTCGGAGATGTCCCGTTGAACCTCGAGCTGAAGCTCGAGGTGTGGGATTCACCGAACAGCGCCGGCGTGATCACCGATGCGGTGCGCTGCGCGAAGCTCGGGCTGGATCGCGGCCTGGCCGGCACGCTCGTCGCGCCGAGCTCGTACTTCATGAAGTCGCCGCCGCTCCAGATCCACGATGACATCGCCTACAACCGGGTCGAGGCCTTCATCCGCGGGGAGGACAACGAGACCCTCGTCGGCACCGAGAAGGCTCCGTCGCGGAAGATGAGGAAGTCCCCGGAACGCACGGCGGCCAAGGCAAAGGCGGCGGCAGCCGAGGTCGTGTGAGGCGGCGGCGTTTCGGCGGATCGTGCGATCGGCCAAGATAGGGACGAAATGACCCTCTTGCTTGCCGTCGCGGTCGCCCGGTGAAACAGGCGGCCACCGAGACACCCCCGCTTCGCCGCTATCTTCGCCGGGTGAAACGGGCATCTCCCTCGACCGAGGCTCCACCCAGGCCCGCGCCGGCCGAGCGCAAGCGCGAGGTCGTGACGTACTGGCTGTACCGGGCCGCGGAGCGCGTCATCAACGCGCTGCCGCGAGCGCTGTCGATGCCGGCGGCCGCCGCGGTCGGCAACCTGGCATTCGACCTGGCCGGCTCGAAGCGGGACCTCATTGCCGAGAACCTCGCCCACCCCATGGCACTGCCGGCCGACGACCCGCGCGTCCGTCGCGCGGCTCGCCGAGCGTTCCGCAACTACGCCAAGTACCTCGTCGACATGATGCGGATCGGCGAGCTGACCGAGAAGCAGGCCGCCGCGCTCGTCGACCTCGAGAACGTCGAGATCCTCAAGACCGCCAGCGCCGAGGGCAAGGGCGTCCTGCTGTGCACGGTCCACGTGGGCGGCATGGACCTGATCGGTCCCGGGCTGAAGCTGACGGGCGAGTCGCTGCACGTCGTCGCCGACGACACGACCTACGGCCGCCTCTACGACCACCTGGCCGAGGCCCGCGCTCGCCAGCACATCTTCCTCATCGGCTGGCGCAACCTGCGCGGGCTCTTCAAGGCGCTGCGCGCGGGCGGCAACCTCGTCCTGTTCTGCGACGGCGGCTATCGCGCCGGCGACGTCCCGGTCGAGCTGTGCGGGGAGGCGACCACCCTGCCGCTCGGCCCGGCCACCCTGGCGGCCAAGACGGGTGCGCCGATGCTGCCCGTGGCGTGCAGCCGCACCCCGGACGACCGCTTCGTGGCGCGCGGCCTGCCGATCATCCATTGTGCGAGCACCGAGCCGGCCGAGCTCTACCGGGCCTCCCAGGCACTGGCCGACGCGCTCGGCAGCGTGATCGCGCAGGATCCCGGCCAGTGATACATGTTCCGCCCGGTCTGGCCACAGACCGATGCCGACCGCGTCCGCGCACGGGAAGCGCTCGCCGCGGCCCGGCGCGGCGAGGACTGGACGCAGCTCGGCGGCTGATGCTCCTCCGCCTGGGGCTCGGGATCGCCGACCGCATCGTCAACGCCCTCCCGTCGCGCGCGGCCTACGCGCTCGCCGACCTGGGCGGCGAGACCTGGCACCGGCTCGCGCCACAGCGCCGTCGGCTGGTGGCCGCCAACCTGGCGCGCGTGTGCGCCGCCACCGCCCGCCCGACCCGAGGCAGCGCCTTCGAGGCACTCGTCCGCTCCGCCTTCCGCAACCACGCCCGCTACTACGCGGAGCTGCTCCGCGCGGCGCACTACGAGCCCGCGCGCATCGCCGAGACGGTCGCCGTACCGGAGTGGCCGGCCTTCGAGCGGATGATGCGCGGCCGTCCCGCCATCCTCGTCACGTCGCACACCGGCAACTTCGAGCCGTTCGGCGCCTTCCTGGCGGCACACGGCCTGCGGGCCCTGGCGCCGGTGGAGGAGATCGAGCCGCGCGAGCTGTTCGATTTCATCGCCGCGCGGCGTGGCGCCGGGCTCGTCGAGCTCGTGCCCATGCGCAACGCGCGCAGCGCGCTGTCACGCCGGCTCCGGGACAACGGGCTGGTCGGCATCATCGGTGACCGGCTGCTCGGCGGCGCTGGGCACCCGGTGACGATGTTCGGGCACCCCACCCAGGTGCCGCTCGGACCGGCGATGCTGGCGGTCACGCATGGCGCCGGCGTGCTGGTGGGCCGATGCCTGCGCGTCGGCCCGGACCGCTTCGAGGCACGGGGCACCGAGATCGACGTGCCGTCGACCGGCAACCGGCGCGCCGACGTGGCGGCCCTGACGGAGGCGATTGCGGCGCGCTTCGAGCGCGACATCGGCGAGGCGCCCGAGCAATGGTGGGGCGCCTTCCAGCCCTTCTGGCCGGACATCCGCGCATGACGCGCGGTGGCGGCGCTGAGGGCAAGGCCGACATGCACCTCCACACGCTCTACTCCGATGGCACCGCCTCGGTGCAGGAGCTGCTGGACCACGTCGAGCGGCGCACCGACCTCGACCTCGTCGCCATCACCGACCACGAGCGCATCGACGGGGCGCTGCGCGCGCGCGAGCTCCACGCCGCCGGCGACTACCACTTCGGGCTCGTGGTGGGCGAGGAGGTGACCACCCGACGCGGGCACGTGCTGGCGCTCTTCGTCGAGGAGCGAATCCCGGCCCTGCGCACGCTGGCCGAGACCCTGGAGCGCATCCACGACCAGGGCGGCATCGCCATCGCCGCCCACCCGATGGCTCCGCTCACCCCGTCGCTCGGCTCTCGCTCGCTGCGCTGGACGCACGGAGCTCGCGACCCGCGGCACCGGCTCGACGCCATCGAGCTCATGAACCCGTCCACGGCAGGGCGAGCGCGGCGAGACGCGCGCAGCCGGCTGAACGAGGAGCTGCTGCACCTGCCGGCGGTCGGGAACTCGGATGCCCACGTCCTGGAGGGAGTCGGCTCCGCCTGGACGTGGTTCGCCGGCTCGTCCGCTGACGATTATCGCGCGGCCATTGCGGCCGCCACGACCCGCCCGGACGGGGCGTACTGGAGCCACCTCCACAATGTGGCGGTCTACCGTCGCCAGCTGATCGCCAAGGGCCGGCACCTGCGGCATACTCTGCGGCCAACGGGAGAGTGGCGGTGACATCGGTCCAGGAAGCTCCGGCGGCGCCATCTGTCACGGCGCCGGCGAGCGGACGCCCACCCCTCAAGGTTGGGATCGTGAGCCCGTACGGCTATCCGCATCCGGGCGGCGTCAACGAGCACGTGCGCTTCACGTACGAGGCCATGACGCGCATGGGCCACGACGTGTGGATCATCACGAGCAAGTACGGCCGCGAGCGTGAGAGCGAGGGCCACGTCATCCGCCTCGGAACGGGCTGGGCCGCGCCGGCCAACGGCAGCGTCGGGCGCGTCACGCTCGGCCTTCGCTTCAAGCGCCAGGCGCGCGAGGTGCTCGAGGCGCATCGGTTCGACGTCCTGCACTTCCACGAGCCGTTCGTGCCCTTCCTGTCGCCCACCATGCTCGACCAGTCGAACACCGTGAACGTGGCGACTTTCCACGCCTTCGGTGGCTTCAGCCCGTCGTACTGGGTCGGCAAGCGCTTTGCCGGTCAGCTGGCCGAGAAGCTCGACGGCCGGATCGCGGTCAGCGGCGCCGCGCGCCACTTCATCAGCCGATACTTCCCTGGCGAGTACCGGATCATCCCGAATGGCGTCGACCTCGAGCGCTTCGCGAGCGCCGAACCGTTCGAGGAGCTGCGCGACGGCACCCTGAACATCCTGTTCGTCGGCCGTTTCGAGGAGCGCAAGGGGCTGATCCACCTGCTCAAGGCCTATCACCGCCTCCGCAAGCGCAAGGTCGACGCGCGCCTGCTGGTGATCGGTGCCGGCCCGAAGCTGCGCGAGTATCGCCGCTACGTGGGCCTGCGCGGCATCCGGGACGTTCACTTCCTGGGCCGCGTCAGTGACGACGAGAAGGTCCGCTACTTCGCCTCGGCCGACATCTACTGCGCGCCGAACACCGGACAGGAGTCGTTCGGGATCGTGCTGCTCGAGGCGATGGCCGCCGGCGTGCCGATCGTGGCCTCCGACATCCACGGCTTCAAGCGCGTCGTCGAGCGCAATGTCCAGGGCCTCCTCGTCGAGCCGAAGAACCCGCGCGCCCTGGCCGCGGCGTTGTATACCCTCGCGCGAGATCCCGACCTGCGCCACGAGATGGGCGAGGCCGGCCGCGCCCGCGCCCCCGAGTTCAGCTGGGACCGCGTCACGGAGCGCATCGTCGACTTCTACTACGAGACCCGCGCCGAGGTGCTCGCGCGGTAGTCCGGGCCTTCGGGGTGGGCGGCCTCGCTGATGGGGCCCCACGCGTTGTGTCTATTGGCGCCGTCAGTGGCATGACGGGCTACAACTCGACGTCAGGGCCGCACCCGAGCGTGCAGAGTGACTCGCGCGGCGGATGTGGCGCGCTAATGCCACTGGAGCCGACTTCTGTCACAAGCGGCTGCCTGATCGGGTCACCTGCAGCCATCAGTGGCGTATGGCCGCACGGCACGTGCCGACCGGTTGCGACCAGCCGCGGCTACGGCCTCTGCAGCGGCTTGCGGTACGCGGTGAACGTCTTCTCGGGGACGAAGCCGAGGGACTCGTACAGGGCGGTGGCGCCGGTCGGGCTGTCGGTGTCGACGCCGAGTGAGGCGGACGTGAAGCCGGCCTCGCGGGCGGTGACGAGCGACCCGGCCAGCAGCGCCCGGGCGAGGCCGCGACAGCGCCATGGACGGCGAACCGAGACCTCGGCCACGTACACGCGCCGGCGGTCGTAGCGCTCGTTCTCCTCGACCTGGGGATACGTGATGATCGCGCCGGCCACCTGGTCGCCATCCCAGCCGATGCGCCAGAGGCTCGGGTCGGCGTGATCGGGGTTGGCGTCGAAGCGCGTCCAGTCCTCCTCGGTCCACTCCTGCTCGCCCCAATGGTCGCGGAACGCCTCCGCCGAGGCCTCTCAGATCGTGCGGTACTGGTCGCGTGTTACCGGACGCACCTCCAGCCCCTCGGGCATCGGCGGCGTGGTGATGCCGTCGAGCGACGGCGCCACCATGTCGTAAAAGAAGCGGGCCGCCGTATACCCGGCGCCGAGCAGGAGCGCCGTGTTGCCGAGGTCCGTGTCAGCGCCCTCGGAGCCGAACCACTTGGGGCTCACGTCGGGGTGTTCCGCGGCGATCTCTCGCAGCCGAGCCTCGTTGTGCCGATGCAGCGCGCCGCCGATGCCGCGCCGGCGCCAGGCGGGGTCGACGAAGCCAAAGTTCTCATACGAGCGGCCGCCCTCGACCAGCTCGTTCCAGAACACGCGGGCGTAGGCCACCACGTCGCCGTCGACCTCGGCCACCACGACGTCGCGCTCCGGATCGCAGTTCACCAGCGTCGAGTAGTTCAGCTTGGCCTGCTCGAGCGTCAGCACATCCTCCAACCCGTCGTGCTCATGCACGGCCATGTACACGCGCACCATCGCGGGCAGGTCCTCCTCCCCGCGGTAGTGGCGAAGGCGCAGGCCGGGGATCGGCGGCGTGCCCGGGATGACGATCTCGATCATGAGGCAGCCTCCTCCATCGGCTTGCGGAAGGCGGTGCCACGCTCGGTCACGGCGAAGCCATGCGACTCGTACAGGCGCAGCGCGCCCGACGGGTTGTGGGCGTCGACGCCGAGCGCCGCCGTGTCCATCCCCCGCTCGGCGAGCACGTGGAGCGATCGATCGATGAGCGCGCCGCCGATGCCGCGCCGCCGCCAGGGCCGGCGCGTGAAGACGCTCTCCAACCAGCCGCGACGGCGCCCGGTCTCCTCGTTCTCGTGGGCGAAGATCATGTTGATGGAGGCTGAGACAACCTCGTCGCCCTCCCAGGCGACCACCCAGATCGATGGGTCGATGTCGGGCGAATCGAGGAAGCGCTGAAGTGACGCCTCCGACTGGTCGTGGCCGCCCCAGTGATCCAGGAAGGCCTCGACGTCGGCCTTCCAGATCGTGCGGAACTGGTCCTCGGTCACCGGTCGCACCTCGATGCCTTCGGGCAGCGGCCGGATCTCGGGCAGGTCGCGGTCGAGCCCGGGCCGCTCCATGTCGAAGAACCAGCGTGCCGGCTCGTAGCCCGAGCGCTGCGCGAGCGCGCCGCCGCCGACGTTGAGCTCCTTGGCGAAGGTCCCGTGCACGCGCGGCCGGTCCGTATCGTGGGTGGCCGCGAGGGCCCGCTGGCGTCGCTGGCACTCGGCCAGAAGGGCGCCGCCGATGCCGCGTCGGCGCCAGCCCGGATCCACGGCGCCGCGCGATCGGTACTCGCGCACGCCGTCGGTGGCATCCACCCAGTCGCTGTTGGCGTGTCCCACGATCACCCCATCGACCTCGGCGATGATCGCGTCACGCGCGGGATCGAAGTGGGCCGATGGGTGCGCGAACCAGGCGGCCTGCTCGGCCACGGTCTCCCGGTAGCCGATGCCATCGGCCTCCCATTCGGCGTTCTGGATCCGCACCATGTCGGGCAGGTCCGCCTCGCCCGCGTACGAACGCAGGACGAGGCCGGCGATCGCGGGCGCCGGATTGGTCTTCATCGGTCTATCCAACCCTCTTGAGCTTGCCGGTCCGCTTGGCGTAGCGCTCGGCGATCCCGAACACCTTGACGCCGAGCGGGATGAGGACCGCCGCCATGATCAGGAGCGGCCACACGTCGCCCCACAGCTCCGTCACCGGGCGGCCGTGGATGAGGCCCTGGCGCACGCCGTCGAGGACGTAGGTGCCCGGGCTGAACTGTCCGACCACCTGCATCCACTCGGGCAGGATGGTCGGCTCGTAGTAGACGCCGCTGAAGAGCAGGATCACCGACTGGATGACGAAGACCATCTGGTCTCCGCGCTCGACGTACAGCAGCGGCAGGATGGCGGCCATCATCCCGACGCCCACGAAGCTGAGCGAGCCCAGCCCCAGGAAGACCGCCGCGGTCACGTAGTTGCCGCCGCTGAACTCCACGTCGAAGACCAGCAGCATGACAATCAGGATGATCACCATCTGGATCACCGCGTAGGCCACCGCGAACATGGTCGAGCCGACCAGCTGCGTGTAGCGCCGCACCGGCGCCATGAACGTGTACTCCAGCGTCCCCTCCCAGCGCTCCCAGGTGACCGTCTCGCCGATGAAGCCGAAGACGATCGACAGGAAGTTCCAGAAGATGGCGCCGATGATCA
>Ga0299907_10001899_pt1 | contig 12466 bp, 9 predicted proteins | sample RVTome_16_FD_198680 | JGI IMG/M metagenome (GOLD analysis project Ga0299907, IMG submission 198680) | Soil microbial communities from uranium-contaminated site in the Upper Colorado River Basin, Wyoming, United States - RVT152D67 (version 2) ...
GCGCACAGGGGGATCGCTGGGCCTGGGCTACGCTTCCAGACCATGATCGAGGAGCAGGTGCGCTCACTGATCGCCGATGCGCTCGCCGCGGCGACGCCCGAGCTCGGACTCTCCGGCGACCTCCCCGAGGTCGAGCTCTCGAGGCCGCGGCAGAAGGAGCGCGGCGACTTCTCGACGAACGTCGCGCTCGTGGTCGCGTCGAAGGTGGGCAAGCCCCCGCCCGAGGTCGCCGAGCTGATCGTTGCGAACCTCCCGGCGTCCCCGTTGATCCGGAGCGCCGAGGTGGCGGGGCCCGGCTTCATCAACATCCGACTGACGACGAGCTCGCTCACCTCGGTGCTCCGCGAGGTCGCCGAACGCGGTGACGCCTACGGCCGTGCCGAACCGAACGGCCGCCGCGTGCAGGTGGAATTCGTGAGCGCGAACCCTACCGGGCCTCTGCACGTCGGACATGCCAGGAACGCAGTGCTCGGGGACGCGCTCGCCCGCCTGTTCGAGGCTACGGGCTGGTCGGTCGAGCGCGAGTATTACTTCAACGACACCGGCGGGCAGATGGACCGGTTCGGCGCGTCGGTCGAGGCCCGGTATCTCCAGCTCGTCGGGCGAGCGGCCGAGGTGCCGGAGGACGGCTACCACGGCGACTACGTGGTCGACCTCGCCCGAGACATCCTGGAGTTGCACGGTCCCGGTCTGGCCGACCTCCCGCCCACCGAACGCCTCGCGCGCCTCCAACAGGAGGGAGCCGACCGTGCCCTGGCGCAGATCGGTCGCACGCTCGAGCGGTTCGGGATCTCGTTCGACAGCTACCTGCATGAGCGGGTCCTCGAGGAAAAGGGCGAGATCGCCGCGGCGATCGAGCGGCTGCGGGCCGCTGGAGCCGCGTACGACGCGGAGGGGGCGGTGTGGTTCCGCTCGACCGAGTACGGAGACGACAAGGACCGGCCGCTCGTGCGCTCGAACGGTACGCACACGTACTTCGGCGCCGACGCCGCGTACGTGATCGACAAGTTCGAGCGCGGCTTCGAGCACCTCGTCTACGTCTGGGGGGCGGATCACCACGGCCACGTGGCCCGCGTGCGCGGCACCGCGCAGGCGCTCGGCTACGACCCCGAGCACGTGGAGATCGTGATCTACCAATGGGTGTCGTTCCTGCGCGGCGGCGAGCCGGTGCCGATGAGCAAGCGGGCGGGCTCGTTCGTCAGCCTGGACGAGCTGATCGATGAGGTTGGTGCCGACGCCGCCCGGTTCCACCTGCTGATGTTCAGCAGCGACGCCACGATGCGGTTCGACATCGAGGAGGTGAAGCGCCAGTCGCTCGAGAACCCTGTCTATTACGTGCAGTACGGCCACGCGCGGATCGCGTCGATCCTGCGGAAGGCGGCCGAACGGGGCGTCGAGCTCGCGCCGATCGAGGACGCCGATCTGTCGCTGCTCGAGCACGAGGCGGAGCTCGACGTGCTCCGCGCTCTCTCGGATGCGCCGTCGCATATCGCGCTCGCGGCCGAGCTCCGGGCGCCGCACCGGCTGACCCACGCGGCGCAGGAGCTTGCCGCCTGGTTCCACCGCTTCTACACGGAGTGCCCGGTGCTGTCGGACGACCCCGCGCTCACGATGGCACGTCTGTGGCTGTGCCGGGGGACGAAGCAGGTGATCGCCAACCTCCTGTCCCTCCTCGGCGTTTCGGCCCCCCAGTCGATGGAACGCGTGGAGCCGTGACCGGGGCATGTTGCGGCGCCGCCGCGATGGTTAGGGTTCGACCGAGATGCGGGGCTGACGTGCGGAGGGGCGGATGAGCGAGCGGATCCTTCGGGTGGGTCTGCTGGGCTGCGGAACGGTCGGCTCGGCCGTCGCGCGACTCCTTCACGAGCATCGCGAAGACATCGCGAGGCGCGCCGGCTGTCGCCTCGAGATCGCCGCCGTGGCCGTGCGCGACCCGGACCGGAGGCGCGACGTCCCGCTCGCGCCCGGCGTCTTCGTCGCCGATCCGATGGCGGTGATCGACGATCCGGACGTCGACATCGTCTGCGAGCTGATCGGCGGGTCCGAACCCGCGGGCTCGCTGATCATGGCCGCGTTCGACCGCGAGAAGCCCGTCGTCACGGCCAACAAGGAACTGCTCGCGACCAGGGGCCGCGAGCTGTTCGACGCCTCGGACGCCAAGGGCCTCGACCTGTATTTCGAGGCCGCCGTCGGCGGCGGGATCCCGCTGATCCGCCCGCTCAAGGAGTCCCTCACGGGCGAGCGGCTTTCCAAGGTGCTCGGGATCGTGAACGGCACCACGAACTTCATCCTCACGAGGATGACCGACGACGGGAGCGAGTACGCCGACGCCCTCGCGGATGCACAGCAGCTCGGGTATGCGGAGGCGGATCCGGCCGCCGACGTCGAGGGCGACGACGCCGCGGCCAAGTGCGCGATCCTCGCCTCGATCGCGTTCAATGCGCGAGTCGTGGCGGCCGACGTGTACCGCGAGGGCATCTCGAACGTGACTCCCGAGGACATCGAGTACGCGCGGCGCCTCGGCTACGTCGTGAAGCTGCTGGCGATCGCGGATATGGGCCAAGGAGAGGAAGGGCACGAGCGGATCGCCGTGCGCGTCCACCCGGCGATGATCCCGGCGTCGCATCCACTCGCCTCCGTGCGCGACGCCCACAACGCCGTCTTCGTCCAGGGGCCGAACGTCGGCGAGCTGATGTTCTACGGCCCGGGCGCGGGCGGGGACGCGACGGCGACGGCCGTGGTCGGCGATCTCGTGAGCGTCGCGCGCAACCTGTCGGCCGGCGCCCGCGGCGTGGGGTGCACGTGCTTCCTCGAACGCACGATCCGGCCGATGGAGGAGATGCACGGCCAGTACTACATCCTGCTCCGCGTGGAGGATCGCCCCGGTGCGCTCGCCGAGATCGCGGACGTGTTCGGCCGGGGGGACGTGTCGATCAAGAGCGTGTGGCAGGAGGGGTTCGGCGACGACGCGCAGCTCGTCTTCATCACGCACCGGGCGCTGGAGGGCGCGTTCCAGGCGGCGGTGAACGCCCTCCGCGACCTCCCGGTGGTCGAGGAGATCCGGAGCGTGCTCCGCGTCGAGGCAGAAGAGTAGCCGTGGCGACACCCTGGCGCGGCGTGATCGAAGAGTACCGGGACCGGCTGCCGGTCACCGACGCGACGCCGGTCGTGACGCTCGGCGAGGGCGGAACGCCGCTCGTCCGTTCCGAACCGCTCTCGGTCGAGACCGGCTGCGAGGTGTGGCTGAAGTACGAGGGCGCGAACCCGACCGCATCGTTCAAGGACCGCGGGATGACGGTGGCGATCAGCAAGGCGCTCGAGGAGGGCGCCAAGGCGGTCGTCTGCGCCTCGACCGGCAACACGAGCGCGAGTGCGGCGGCGTACGCCGGCAAGGCCGGGCTCACGTGCGCGGTGCTCGTGCCGAGGGGCAAGGTCGCGCTCGGCAAGATGGCCGGGACGCTCGTCCACGGCGCCCGCGTACTCGAGGTGGAGGGCAACTTCGACGCGGCGTTCGCGCTCGCGCGCGAGCTCGCCGCGCGGCATCCGGTCACGCTGGTGAACTCGGTGAACCCGCACCGGCTGCAGGGCCAGAAGACCTGCGCGTTCGAGATCGTGGACGCGCTCGGGCGCGCCCCGGACCTGCACTGCGTGCCAGTGGGCAACGCCGGCAACATCTCGAGCCACTGGATCGGGTACTCGGACTACCTCGCGGACGGGGTGATCCACGAGCCGCCGCGGCTGTTCGGCTTCCAGGCGGCGGGGGCGGCGCCGCTCGTCTCGGGCAGGCCCGTCGCGGACCCCCACACGATCGCGACGGCGATCCGGATCGGCAACCCGGCGTCGTGGGATCTCGCGATCGAGGCGGCGAAGGCCTCCGAGGGCGCGATCATGGCGGTGACCGATCGTGAGATCCTCGCCGCCTACCGCCGACTGGCCCGCGAGGGCCTGTTCGCCGAGCCCGCGTCGGCGGCGAGCGTGGCCGGGCTGCTGCGGCTCGCGGCCGACGGCAAGCTCCCGTCCGGAGCGACGATCGTCTGCGTCCTCACCGGCCACGGGTTGAAGGATCCCGAGTGGGCGATCGCCGGCGCCGGGGACCAGACGGTGGTGCCGGCCGACCCGAGCGCCGTCGCGGCGGAGCTCGGGCTGTAGCGTGCGGCTCACGGCTCGCGTCCCGGCGACGGCGGCGAACCTCGGTCCGGGGTTCGACTGCTTCGGCCTCGCGCTCGACCTCTGCAACGAGTTCACGGTCGACACCGATGCCGAACCCGGCATCACGTGGGAGGGCGAGGGAGCGGACGAGCTCCCCACCGACGGCTCGGACATGGTCACGCGGGCGATGAAGGCTGTCGCGGACTCGGTGGAGGAATCGTTCGAACCGTTCCAACTTCATGGCCTGAACCGGATCCCGCTCGAGCGCGGGCTCGGCTCATCGTCCGCCGCGGCCGTTGCCGGCGTTGCACTGGCCCGGGCGTGGCTCCGGCTCCCCGACCAGATGGACCACAGAGAGCTTGTGTTCGACGCCGCGTCAATGATCGAAGGCCATCCGGACAATGCCGCGGCGGCGACGTACGGTGGCCTCACGGTCGTCGCGGATGGCCGCGTGCGCCGCCTCGAGGTTTCGGCGACGATCGTCCCTCTCGTACTGATTCCATCGAGCCGGCTCTCGACACAGCAGGCACGCGCTGCCCTGACCGAGTCGGTCCCAAGGGAGGACGTCGTCTTCAACGTCGCGCACGGCGCCCTGGTCATCCACGCACTGGTCACAGGGGACCTTGAGCTTCTGCGCACAGCGCTCCGCGATCGTGTTCATCAAGCTGCGCGGCTGGCCTTGATTCCTCCGGCGCGGGCGCTGTTCGAGGAGCTCGATCGGTCCTTCCCCGTCTGCGTTTCCGGTGCGGGACCCAGCCTTCTCGCGTTCCCTGAACCCGATGTGCGACTGGCGGAACCCGGCGACGGGTGGCGGGCGATCCGCATCCCGGTTCGTCCAACCGGGGTCGAGATTCTCAAACGATGAAGGAACGCACCACACCTGCGACGATGTTGACGATGCCCGGGAACGAACCAGAAGCTGACGAAGAGCCCCGCGCTACCGCGGTCGCCGAGACCGGCGCCGAGCAGGAGCAGCCGACCCAGCCGGTCCTCGTCACCGACCTCGCGAGCAAGACGCTTGCGGTCAAGGAAGGCCCGACCTTCCTGTACACCGACCTCGAGGGGAACATCGACCGCGGCGGCGACTTCGGGCTCGGCCTGTACTCCCGGGACACGCGGTTCCTCTCGCACTTCCGTCTGCGCGTCAACGGCCGCGAGCTCGTGCTGCTCTCGTCGTCGTCCGAACGCGGCTATCTCGGGTACGTCGACCTCACGAACCCCGACCTGTTCGACGGCGACCGGCTGTGCGCGCCCCAACAGACGATCAACGTCCGCCGGGTGCGAACGATCGAGGGCGACCTGTTCGAACGGAACCGGATCAAGAACTACAACCCCTTCGACGTCGATCTCGCGGTGGAACTGCGGTTCGGTGCGGACTTCGCGGACATCTTCGAGGTGCGCGGCATGACGCCGGAGCGTGCCCCGGCGTCGAGCCCGCCCACCGTGAACGACGGCGTGATCGAGTTCGCGCGTGAGGGGCTGGACTCCGTGCGCCGCATCACGCGGATCCGGTTCGGTGTGGAGCCCGACGCGATCGAGCTCGACGGGACGCACGCGACCGCCCGCTTCTCTCTGCACCTCGGCCCGTACGAGACGCGACACGTGACGTGTTCGGTCGAACCGGTGCAGGCGGGCCTCGAGAACCGTGCCGCGCCGAGCTTCGAGCAGGCGTTCCACGACCTCCGCCGCTCGTACGAGGAGTGGGAGCGCGGGTCGACGCAGATCGTCACCGACAACGAGCTGTTCAACCAGCTGCTCCACCGGAGCCTGCGCGACCTCCGCGCGCTCTACACGCGGGTCGGCGACCGCGGTGTGCTGGCCGCCGGCATCCCCTGGTACGTCGCGATCTTCGGACGCGACTCGCTGATCTCGTCGCACCAGCTCCTCGCCGTGAACACGCGTCCTGCGCGCGAGACGCTCGAGCTGCTCGCCGAGCGACAGGGTCGCGAGGTGAACGACTGGCGCGACGAGCAGCCGGGAAAGATCCTCCACGAGGTCCGCGAGGGGGAGCTCTCGCGCGCGGGGATCCTGCCGCACACCACCTACTACGGCTCCGTGGACTCGACGCCCTGGTTCCTGATCCTGTACGCGCAGCACTTCCGGTGGACGGGGGACGTCGCGTTCGCGCGGGAGCTCCTGCCGGCGGCCGAGGGCGCGCTCACCTGGATCGACCGGTACGGAGACCTCGACGGGGACGGGTTCGTCGAGTATCTGTGCCGGTCGCCTCGCGGGATCCGGAACCAGGGATGGAAGGACTCCCATGACTCGATGGTCCACGAGGACGGCCGCCTCGCCGAACCCCCGATCGCGCTCGCAGAGGTGCAGGGCTACGTGTACCTCGCCAAGACGAGGATGGCGGACGTCTACCGCGCGCTCGGTCGAGCGGAGGACGCGCTGCGCCTGGAGGAGGAGGCCGAGCGGCTGAAGCTCCGGTTCAACGAGGCCTTCTGGATGGAGGACGGGGCGTTCTTCGCGGCCGCGCTCGACGCCGACAAGCAGCAGGTCCGAACGATGATGTCCAACCCGGGACACTGCCTCTACTGCGGGATCGTCGACGAGGACAAGGCGTCGCCGCTCGCGAAGGGCCTGCTCGCGCCCGACATGTTCTCGGGGTGGGGGATCCGGACGATGAGCAAGTCCGCCGCCGCATACAACCCGATGAGCTACCACGACGGGTCGGTCTGGCCCCACGACAACGCGTTGATCGCGGCGGGGATGAAGCGGTACGGGTTCGCGCGCGCGACGAACCGGGTGGTGACGGCCCTGTTCGACGCCGCGGTGTCCGCGGACACGCCCCGCCTGCCAGAGCTGTTCTGCGGGTTCACCCGCCGCACGCCGAACCGGCCGGTGAGCTACCCGATCGCCTGCTCCCCTCAGGCCTGGGCGGCCGGCGCCCCGTTCCTGATGCTGCAGGCGATGCTCGGCGTCTCGGCGATGGCGCACCTGAACCGGTTGACCGTGAACCTGCCGCACCTGCCCTCGTGGCTCAACACGGTCGAGATCCGCAACCTGAGGGTAGGTGAGAGCACGATCAGCATGGTGTTCCGGCGCGAGGGCGAGATCACCTCGTTCTCGCTGCTCTCTCGCGAGGGCGACATCCGGGTCGTGATGGAGGAGTGACGCGACGCTCGCCCGCGCGGACCGCCGGCCCGGTCAGTCGATGCACGGGCCGGTGGGCGCCTCGGCGGCGGCGACGAGCGCATCGCCGACCGCGTCCTCAACCTCGCTGACCGCGAGCGCGTAGGCGACCTCGTCGTCGCTCGACGACGCCGCGAACACCACGCCGCCCACCCGCCCGTCGGACAGGACGAACGGCCCGCCCGAGTTCCCGGGCCGGACCACGGTCTGGAGCTCGACCACGAGGCGCTCCACCAGGCCGTGCCCGTAGATGTCGCGTCCGATCGCCTCGATCGTGCGCCGCACGGCCGCCCGCCGCGCGTCGAGCGGTCCCCCGCCCGGGTAGCCGAGGACCGCGCCTCGGGCGCCGCGGTCGATCGACCCGGTCGCGAGGGCGAGCGCGGGGCCCGTCGGCCCGTCCACGCGGAGGATCGCGAGATCGAGGTCCGGGTCGAACAGGACGGTGCTCGCCTCGGCCGAGCCCAGGCCCGGCGACTCGACCTCCGGGTCATCCATGCCGGCGACGACGTGCGCGTTCGTCACCACGAAGCCGTCCGCCACGACGAACGCCGACCCCTCCTGGATCCGCCCGCAGGCCTCGCCGATCACCCGCACCGTGCTGGTCGCACCGGCCTCTTCGGCGGAGCGCGCCTCCGCCTGGGTCGGCGGGTCGACGGGTTCGGCCGGAAGGGGCGGGATCCCCGAGAAGACGTCGGGGAACCCGAAACGATTCAGCAGCTGCCGCGCCTGCGCCAGCAACGAGGGCGGTTCGGGGAGCGCCGCGTCGAGCGCCCGGACGACGGCCGATCCCCGGATCTGTTCGGAGACCCTCGGAAACGGACCGCTCACGAGGTTGAGTGCGAGGAACCAGATCGCGAGTAGGGAGGCGACGACGGCGACCGTCGAACCCGCGACGGCGTCGGCCTGACCCAGCCGGGTGGCCTTTGCCCGTGTCCTGGCGTGGGCGCCCACGTACCACCCCAGTCCGTTCCCGATCCCGGCGACGGCGAGTAGCACGAGGCCCGCGAGCGCGGCCTTCGCCCACGGGCTCTCGACCACGCCCGCCGCCAGCGGGGCGAGCAGGGCGCCGACGACGAGGCCCACGAGCAGCCCGCCGAAGCCGAAGGCCTGCAACGTGAGCCCGCGCCGATACCCGACGAGTCCGGCGAGCCCGAGCAGCCCGAGCAGCAGCAGGTCGAGTCCGTTCACGGTGGTCCTATCGTCCCATGCCCGCGGGGCCGACCCGCCTCGGAGGAAGGAGCGGGACTAGACTGAGGCCGACGTGGTCACGATCGCTCACATCTCCGATCCGCACGTCGGCTCGCCGTACTTCGTCCCGAACATGATGAACCGGGTCATCGTCGAGCTGAACGAGCTCCGACCCGACGTCGTGATCTGCAGCGGCGACCTCACGAACGAGGGATATCGGCAGGAGTACAAGAACTGGGTCGCGTACGCCGAGCGCGTCGAGGCCCCGATGTTCACCGTGCCGGGGAACCACGACGCTCGCAACGTCGGCTACCTTCACTTCGAGGAGCTGATCGGACCGCGACACTGGGCGGAGGACGTGCGGGGCGTGCGGCTCGTCGGCGTCGATTCGAGCGAGCCCGACATCAACGAGGGGCAGATCGGGCGCGAGCGCTACACATGGATCCACGAGCGGTTCGACGTCATGGCCGACCTGAAAGTCTTCGTCCTGCACCATCACCTGCTGCCGATCCCGGGGACGGGGCGCGAGCGGAGCACCGTCATGGACGCGGGCGACCTGCTCGAGGAGCTGGTCCAGTCCGGCGTCAACATCGTGCTGTCCGGCCACAAACACGTGCCGTACGTGTGGCGCCTGGAGGATCTCTACGTCGCGAACGCCGGCACCGTGGCATCGCTCCGGCTGCGCGGCTACACGAGGCCCTGCTACAACGTGCTCGAGTTCGAGAACGACGAGGTGAAGATCACGCGCCGCTACCCGTTCGGCGGGGGGAACGTGATCGCGCACTTCCGTCTCTCGAGCGGGGAGCAGTACTACCGCGAGCTCGAGGCGCCCGTGCAACAGCGACGTGCGCCGGCGGCGCAGCAGGGAGAGTAGTCCCGGACCGATCCCATGAGGGTCCTCGTCCTCGTCGACGGCGAACACTATCCGCCGGTCACCCGCTGGGGGATGGATGTGGCGCGTGAGCGCGGCTTCGAACCGGTGCTGGCCCTGCTGCTCGGCGGGACGGAGAAGCTCGGCGCCGGCGAGCTCCCGGATCTGGGCGTGCCGGTTCGGCGCGTCTCCGGCTCGCGGGCACGGGCGCTGGCCGACGCGATCGACGACTCGCGTCCCGAGGGGATCCTCGACCTGTCCGACGAGCCGATCGTCGGCTACCGCGAACGCATGGAGCTCGCCGCGGTCGCGCTCGCGCGCGGTGTGTCGTACCTCGGCCCCGACTTTCGGCTCGACCCCCCGTTCGACGGCCCGCCGATCCCGGCGCCGACGCTCGCCGTGATCGGGACCGGCAAGCGCACCGGGAAGACCGCGATCAGCGGGGCGGTTGCTCGGGTCGCGGCCGAGCGGGGGCTGGATCCGGTGGTCGTGGCCATGGGCCGCGGGGGGCCCGCCGACCCGCAGGTTGCCGAGGCGGGCAGCGTCACGCTGGAGACGCTGTTCGAGCGCGTCCGCCGCGGCGAGCACGCTGCCTCGGACTACCTGGAGGTGGCGGTCACGAGCGGGGTGACGACCGTGGGCGCCCGCCGGGCCGGCGGGGGGCTGGGCGGCCGCCCGATGGCGACGAACGTGCGCGAGGCGGCCGAGGTGGCGGCCGGCCTCGGGGCGGGGATCGTGATCGTGGACGGGAGCGGCTCGGCCGTCCCGGCGATGCCCTGGGACGCGGGGATCCTCGTGGTCCCGGCGACCCTGCCGCCCGAGTACCTGGGCGGTTACCTCGGGCCGTTGCGCCTGTTGCTATCGGACCTGGTGGTTGTTACCATGGCCTCCAGCCCAGCCGGGCTCGAGAACATCCCTACCCTCAGGTCCCACGTCGAACGGCTACACGCCGATGCCCGGCTCATCGTGACGGACTTCGTGCCACGGCCACTCGGCGATGTGCGGGGACGGGACGTGTTCTTCACAACGACGGCTCCGGAGGCGGTTGCCGAGAGGCAGGTTGCGCTCCTCGAGCGATCCCACGGATGCCGCGTGGTCGGCTGGAGCGCCAGGTTGGCCGATCGGGCCGGTCTGACGCAGGACCTCGAAGGCGCGGAGGACTATGACGTGCTTCTCACCGAGATCAAGGCAGCGGCGGTCGATGTCGCGAGCGAGCGCGCGGTCGCCGCAGGCGCCCAAGTGATCTTCACGGACAACGAGGTGGTCGCGGTGGACGGGCCTGTCGACCTCGCCGCCGCGTTCGCCGAGGCGATCGGACTGGCAACGGAGCGACGCGACCACCGATGACGAAGGAACCCAAGAGCCCGCAGATCCTGATCTCGGATCGGGACAGCGGACTGCCGTATTCGAAAGGCCTGATGGCCTCCCAGGTGATGGTCACCGGGCTGTCGCCCGTTCGCGCCTACCAGATCGCGGAGGCGATCGAGGAGCGCCTGCACGATCTCGGGCTGCAGCAGGTCTCGAGCGCCCAGCTGTCCGGGCTCGCCCTCGAGGTGCTGACCGAGCTCGCCGGGGAGCGCTACGCCCGCAACTTCCAGCGGTGGCGCGAGATCGACGCGCTCGACGTGCCGCTCGTGGTGCTGATCGGAGGGACCACCGGCGTGGGGAAGTCGACGATCGCGACGCAGCTCGCGACGCGGCTCGGCGTGGTTCGTGTCGTAGCCACCGACGCGATCCGCGAGGTGATGCGTGCGCTCTTCTCGCACCAGCTGATGCCCGCGCTCCACGCCTCGTCGTTCGAGGCGGGCTCGGTGCTGCGAGAGCCGCCGTCCAGGGACGCCGTCATCGTCGGCTTCCGCGAGCAGACCGCGGCCGTGGCCGTCGGCGTGCAGGCGCTCGTGGAGCGCGCGGCGATGGAGGGGACGCATCTCATCGTCGAGGGCGCGCACGTCGTGCCCGGCTTCGTGGACCTCGAGCCGTGGCGCGAGCGGATCCTCGCGGTGCCGGTCGTCGTGACGATCGAGGAGGAGGAGATTCACCGGAGCCACTTCGCCGTCCGGGCCTCCGAGCACGTCGGGCGGCCCGCGCAGCGGTACCTCGACCGGTTCAACGACATCCGGCGCGTGCAGCGGTACATCCGGAGCCAGGCCCTCACGCACGGGGTGCCGGTGATCGCCAACTACAGCTTCGACCGGGCGCTCGCCGCGGTCATCGATCTCGTGATGGAACGCGCGACCGAGCGTGCCGCGCAGCACCGCGTGGGCGTGGCCGTCAGGCCGCCCGCCGAACCCGTCCACGCAGGCGAAGGAGGCAGATCGTGAAACTGTTCCTGGACACCGCGAACATCGAAGAGATCCGAGAGATCAACCGCTGGGGCGTCCTCGGCGGTGTGACGACGAACCCGTCGCTCGTCGCGAAGGAGGCCGACGACCCCGAGCGCGTGTGGAAGGAGATCCTGACCGAGGTCGAGGGTCCGATCTCGCTCGAGACGACCGAGCTCGAGGCCGATCCGATGTACGAACAGGGCAGAGACCTCGCGCAGATGGCGCCGAACGCGGTCGTGAAGGTCCCGATGACTCCCGACGGCCTCGTCGCAGGCAAACGCCTCGTGTCGGAGGGGATCCGGATCAACGTCACGCTCGTGTTCTCGCCGGCCCAGGCGATCCTGGCCGCGGAGATCGGCGCGTACATCGTCTCGCCCTTCCTGGGGCGTCTGGACGACGTCGCCGCCGACGGGATGGACGTCCTTCGCAAGATCTGCGACGTCTACGAGATCCAGGGGTACGAGACGCAGGTGCTCGCCGCGTCGCTCCGTCACCCCATGCACATCGTCGAGTCTGCGCTCGCGGGCGCCGACATCGCGACCATGCCGTACGGGGTCTTCACCCAGCTGGTGAAGCACCCGCTCACGGATATCGGACTGGAGAAGTTCCTCGGGGACTGGCAGGCCCTCAAGCAGGAACTTGGGAAAGGAGCCTGAGTGGCTACGACCGACAAGAGCGCCCTCGAGGGGAAGGTTGCCGCGGAACTGCACCAGATGGCGGCCGACCTCGGTATCGAAGGGCACAAGGGCCTGAAGAAGGCCGACCTCGTCGAGAAGATCCTCGAGCACACCAACGG
>Ga0299907_10001900_pt1 | contig 12463 bp, 11 predicted proteins | sample RVTome_16_FD_198680 | JGI IMG/M metagenome (GOLD analysis project Ga0299907, IMG submission 198680) | Soil microbial communities from uranium-contaminated site in the Upper Colorado River Basin, Wyoming, United States - RVT152D67 (version 2) ...
TCTTCCTATACGGGCAGCCGACCGATCGCCCGGTGGCCGGCGACTGGGACGGCGACGGCAAGGCTTCGCCCGGGATCGTTCGCGGGAACATCTGGTACCTGAACAATGGGACCGACCCGATCCACGATATCTCGTTCGCGTACGGCTGGCCGACGGATCGGCCGATCGCCGGCGACTGGAACGGGGATGGCAAGGACACCGGCGGCATCATCCGCGGCAATGTCTGGTACCTGAACGACAACTTCGACGCGGCGCACGACGGCGCCATCTTCGGCTACGGCGCAGCCACCGACCTCGCGCTCGCCGGCGACTGGGACGGAGACGGCAAGGACACCGCCGGAGTCGTTCGGGCGAACGTCTGGTACCTGAACAACGACCGGGACAGCGACCACGACATACCGTCCTTCGCGCTCGGGATCGCGTCGGACGGGCTCGTCGTGGGGGACTGGACCGAGAGCGACTTCGACGCGCCGGGGATCTTCCACGAACCGATGTGGCTCCTGCTCGACGAGAACGCGGCCGTCGCACCGGCGATCGAGTTCGAAGATCTCGGCTGATCTCCGCACCGTCCGCTGCTAGGCTGCCTGCGATGAGCGTCCGATCGACCGTCTACCTCGACAACGCCGCCACGACCCCGCTTTCCGAGGCCGCGCGCGCCGCGATGCTGCCGTACCTGAACGACCGTTTCGGCAACGCCTCGTCGGCACATGCGCCGGGCCGTGAAGCCCGCAAAGGCATCGACGAGGCGCGCGAGCAGGTCGCAGCGGCGGTCGGCGCGCGGCCCGACGAGGTTGTGTTCACCTCGGGCGGCACGGAGGCGGACAACTTGGCGATCAAGGGCACGTCGTGGCACGGCCATGAGCAAGGCCGCGACGAGATCGTCGTCACCGCGATCGAGCATCATGCTGTGCTCGACCCAGCGCGCTGGCTCGCGCGTCAGGGGTTCCGCGTCCGGGAGATTGGCGTCGACCGGCACGGCGTCGTTCGGCTCGATGCCCTCGAGGCCGCCGTCAACGACCGGACCGCGGTCGTCAGCGTGATGTGGGCGAACAACGAGGTCGGTACGATCCAGCCCGTCGCGGATTGCGCGCGTATCGCGCACGCGGCGGGGGCCGTGTTCCATACCGACGCCGTTCAAGCGGTGCCGTGGCTCACCGTCGATGCGAGCATCGCCGACCTGCTCACGATCGCGGCTCACAAGCACGGCGGGCCGAAAGGCGTGGGTGCGCTCATCGTCAAGCGCGGGGTCAAGGTCCAGCCGTTGATGCACGGCGGCGGTCAGGAACGCGAGGTCCGGTCGGGCACGTACAACGTCGCCGGCATCGTTGGGTTCGGCGCCGCGGCTCAGGAGACGGCGGCTCACCATGAGCGCTGGTCGGCGATCGTGGGGCCGCTGCGCAACCGCCTTGAGGAACGACTGATCGCTTCGATCACGCGGATCCGTGTGAACGGTCATCCGACCGAGCGCCTGCCGAACAACCTGCACGTGTGCATCGAAGGGATCGACGGGGAACCGTTGATCTTGCTGCTCGACGCGGAAGGCGTCGCTGCCTCTCAGGGTTCGGCGTGCTCGTCGGGCGCCGCCGAGCCGAGTTACGTCCTCGCCGCGCTCGGTATACCGAGCGAGCTCGCGCGGGGAACGCTTCGACTCACGCTCGGCCGGAACACAACCGAGGCCGAGGTCGACCGAGCGGCCGACGTTATCGTCGACGCCGTCGTGAGGCTCCGCCGATGAAGATCCTGGTCGCGATGTCGGGAGGCGTCGACTCGTCGGTGGCGGCCGCGCTGCTCGCCCGAGAAGGACACGACGTCACCGGCGTGCACATGAAGCTTTCGTCGTATGCGACGTCAAGTGAGTCGGACGGCCGCGTTCACGGGTGTTGCACGGTCGAGGCGGCCGACGACGCCCGCCGGGTTGCGCAGGTGATCGACATCCCGTTCTACGTTTGGAACCTGACTGAAGAGTTCTCGCGCGGCGTACTCGAGGATTTCGTCGCCGAGTACGCGGGCGGCCGTACGCCCAACCCGTGCGTCCGCTGCAACGAGACGGTGAAATTCGGCGCGCTGCTCGAGCGCGGCCGGAGCGCCGGCTTCGACGCGGTCGCGACGGGGCATTACGCGATCTCGCGGTTCGACGGCGAGGCCTGGCGCCTCTATCGCAGCGCCGATGGGGCGAAGGATCAGTCCTACGTGCTATCCACGCTCGGCCAGGAGGCGCTGTCGCTCGCAAGGTTCCCGGTCGGAGCACAGACCAAGGAGCAAACCCGCGCGCTCGCTCGTTCGCTCGAGCTACGCACCGCCGACAAGCCGGATTCCTACGAGATCTGCTTCGTCCCCGACGGCGACGCGGCCGGATTCGTCGAGCGCCTCGCCGGTTCGGACGCGCTTCCCGGCGGCGAGATCGTCGACGACGACGGCACCGTGCTCGGAGAACATGGCGGCGTCCATCGGTACACGGTGGGGCAGCGCCGCGGACTCGGGCTCGGGATCGCGGAGAAGCGGTACGTGATCGAGGTCGACGCGCCGTCGCGCCGCGTCGTCGTCGGGCCGGGCGAGATGCTCGCGCGCGGCGGCCTGGAAGCCGAGCGCGTGCGCTGGTTCACCGGCCCGCCGGCTACCGGATCGGCGCTGACCGTGCAGATCCGTGCGCACGGCGATGCGGTCGCCGCGACGGTCGAGCCCATCGGGACCGATGGCGCGATCGTCCGTTTCGACGCACCTCAGCGTGGGATAGCACCGGGCCAGCTGATCGCCTTCTACCGCGGCGACGAGACGCTGGGCGGCGGCACGATTGCCCGCTCGCTGCGCTGACCCCGGGGCGGACCACGCGCCAAGCCGTGTCTGACAAGTTGACGTCAAATTGTCTGACACGCTTGCGGAGCGATCATCTCTCGGTAAGACCGGGAAAACCTCACGGCGGACGTATAATCATGTGGTTCCCCCGACGCGAGGAGTAGCCGAATGGATCAGGTCCGACTTCCCGAGCTCGAGACGATCCGTCGCTTCTCGATCGCCGTCCGCAGCGAACACGCGGACGCCGAGCAGGTGATCGAAGCGCTTCGCATGGACCTCGAGCGGGTCGAGGGCGCGCTCAAAGGCCGCCGCACGGCAGCGGCCCCGCGTCGTGCAGGAGGCGCCCGCACCACGAGCAAGAGCACCCGGCGGTAGTGCCCTCGAAAGCCGAGCTCGGACGAGCCCGGAAGCGGATCGAAGAGCTCCGGCGCGAGCTCGATCGACACCTGCACCTCTACCACGTTCTCGACCGGCCCGAGATCTCCGACGCCGAGTACGACGTGCTCTACCGAGAGCTCGTCGAGCTCGAAGAGCAGCACCCCGACCTCGTCACGCAGGACTCGCCGACCCAGCGGATCGGCGGCTCACCCTCCGAAGCCTTCGCGCCCGTGCGTCATCACGCGCGGATGTACTCGCTCGACAACGCGTTCTCACAGGAGGAGCTGAAAGCCTGGGCGGATCGCGTCGCGCGCGGCGTGAGCGACGTGACGTTCGCGTGCGAGCTCAAGATCGACGGCGTCGCCGTGGCGCTGACGTACGAGGACGGCCGGTACATCCGCGGAGCGACGCGCGGCGACGGAACCACCGGCGAGGACATCACCGCCAACATCCGCACGATGAAGGGCGTCCCGATGCGTCTGCTGACGCCCAAGCCGCCGAAGCTCCTCGAGGTACGCGGTGAGGTCTTCTTTCCGTACAAAGCCTTCGAGCGGCTGAACGCCGAGCTCGTCGAGCAGGGCAAGGCGCCGTTCGCGAACCCACGCAACTCCGCGGCCGGGTCGCTCCGCCAGAAGGACCCCAAGATGACGGCGAGCCGTCCGCTCACGTATCTGATCCACGGCGTCGGGGCCGCACAGGGAGTGAAGCAGTCGACGATCACGGCGTGGATGGACTACCTGCGCGACGCGGGACTGCGCGTGTCGACCAACATCAAGGAAGCCACGACGCTCGAAGAGGTCCAGGAGTTCATCGAGCACTGGCACGAGCATCGCCACGACATCGACCACGAGATCGACGGCGTCGTCGTCAAGGTCAACCAGGTCTCCGCGCAGGACGAGCTCGGCTACACCTCCAAGGCGCCGCGCTGGGCGATCGCTTACAAGTACCCGCCGGAGGAACAGACCACGAAGCTCAAGAAGATCGAGATCCACATCGGCCGCACGGGGGCGGCGACGCCGTACGCCGTGCTCGACCCCGTGCACGTCGGTGGGGTGACCGTGACGACGGCGACGCTCCACAACATGGACGAGGTCGCCCGCAAGGACATCCGGCCCGGCGACTTCGTGATCGTACGGCGAGCGGGCGACGTGATCCCCGAGGTCGTCGGCCCGATCCCGGAACGGCGGCCGCGCGGGCTGAAGAAGTGGAAGATGCCCGATCGATGTCCGTCTTGCGGGAGTGAGATCGTCCGCGAGGAAGGGGAAGCCGTCGCCTATTGCACCGGCATCGACTGCCCCTCGCAGCGCGTCGAGCGGATCTTCCACTTCGCCGGCCGCGGCGCGCTCGACATCGAAGGGCTCGGGTACCAGACGATCATCGAGCTCGCCGAGCGTGGGCTCGTGAAGGACGTCGGCGACATCTACTCACTCACCGACGAGCAGACCGCCACGCTCGAAGGGTTCAAGGACAAAAAGATCGCCAATCTGAGGAAGTCGATCGAGGCGTCAAAGACGCGACCGCTCGGGCGCCTGCTGACGGGGCTCGGCATCCGCCACGTCGGCGGAACCGTCGCCGAGCAGCTCGCGAATCATTTCGGCTCGCTCGAGGCGCTCGAGGCTGTCAGCGAGGAAGAGATCAACGCCGTCGAGGGCATCGGCGAGGTGATCGCACACAGCGTGCACGAGTTCTTCACACAGCCGCGCAACCGTGCCGTGCTCGACAAGCTGAAGCACGCGGGCCTGCGCACCGCGGACGAGCGCAAGGCGGTTCGCCAGACGGAGCTCACCGGCAAGGTGGTCGTGATGACCGGCGGCCTGTCGTCGATGAGCCGCGACGAGGCGCGCGAGGCGCTGAAGGAAGCGGGCGCCAAGGTGACCGACTCCGTCTCGAAGAAGACCGACCTCGTGGTGGTGGGGGAGAACCCCGGCTCGAAGGCCGACAAGGCGGTCTCGCTCGGCGTCCCCACGATCGACGAAAAGGAACTGATGAAGCTCTTGAGCCGCCGGTAGACTCTGGCCGACATGGCGCTAACCAGGGAAGAGGTCCTCCACGTCGCGCGACTCGCGCGCCTGGCGATGTCCGACGACGAGGTCGATCGGTTCCGCGGCCAGCTGTCCGCGATCCTCGAGCACGCCGCGCACGTCACCGAGGTCGCGACCGACGACGTTCCGCCGACCTCACACCCGCTTCCGCTCGCCAACGTGTTCCGCGACGACGTCGTCGAGCCGAGCCTCCCGCCGGAGAAGGCGCTGTCCACCGCGCCCGAGACCGAGGACGGGCGTTTCAAGGTCCCGCGCATCATCGAGGAGGCGTAGCCGTGCCCGAGCTGTGGCAGCTGGATGCGGCCGCCCTCGCGAAGGCGGTGCGCGACGGTGAGGCGAGCGCGCGTGAGGTCGTCGATGCGCACCTCGCCCGGATCGACGCGCTCGAGCCCGACGTCCACGCGTTCATCACGCTGACCCCCGAGCTGGCGCGCGAGCAAGCCGACGCCGTCGACCGGGCCCGCGCGAACAAGGAGCCGCTCGGCCCGCTGGCCGGCGTCCCCACCGCGGTGAAGGACATCTTCTGTACCGACGGCGTCCGCACGACGGCCGGCTCGCGCATCCTCGAGGAGTACGTGCCGCCCTACGACGGCACCGCAGTCATCAAGATCCGCGAGGCCGGCATGCCGCTGCTCGGCAAGACGAATCAGGACGAGTTCGCGATGGGCTCCTCGACCGAGAACTCGGCGTTCGGCGTGAGCAAGAATCCGTGGGACCTGGCGCGGGTGCCGGGCGGATCGAGCGGCGGGAGCTCGGCGGCCGTCGCCGCCGGCATGGCCCCGATCACCTACGGCACCGACACGGGCGGCTCGATCCGGCAGCCCGCGTCGCTGTGCGGCGTCGTCGGGGTACGGCCGACCTACGGACTGGTTTCGCGGTACGGGCTGATCGCGTTCGCCTCTTCGCTGGACCAGATCGGGCCGTTCGCGCGAACGGTTCGCGACGCGGCGGCGGGACTGCAGGCGGTCGCCGGGCATGATCCGCGCGACTCGACAAGCATCGCGAAACCGGTGCCCGACTACCTGGCGACGCTCGATCGCGGCGTTGAAGGCTTGCGGGTCGGCGTCGTCCGAGAGGGGATGGGGGAGGGCGCGCAGCCTTCGGTCAAAGCGCGCGTCGCGGAGGCGGCCGAGCGCTTCGGCAAGCTCGGTTGCTCGATCGACGAGGTATCGCTCCCATCGTTCGACCTCGCGCTGTCCGCCTACTACCTGATCGCGCCGGCCGAGTGCTCCTCGAACCTCGCGCGCTACGACGGCGTCCGGTACGGGTACCGCGCGCCGGATCCCCGAGACGTCATGGACATGAACATGCGCAGCCGCGCATACGGCTTCGGCGACGAGGTGAAGCGCCGGATCATGCTCGGTACCTACGCGCTGTCGGCCGGCTACTACGACGCCTACTACGGCAAGGCGCAGAAGGTCCGAACGCTCGTCATCCGCGACTTCGAGGCCGCGTACGAGCGGTTCGACTTCCTGATCTGTCCGACGAGCCCGACGACGGCGTTCAAGATCGGCGAGAAAGCCGACGACCCACTCGCGATGTACCTCTCCGACCTGTTCACGATCCCGACGAACCTCGCGGGGTCGACCGCCATCAGCGTGCCGTGCGGCCTGGCCGACGACGGCCTGCCCGTCGGGCTACAACTGCTCGGCCCGCCGCTGTCGGAGGAGCTCCTCTTCCGCGCCGGGTACACCTTCGAGCAGGACCTCGGCCCCTTGCCGACGCCGCCGCTGTGGGAGTCGTGATGAGCGAGGCCGACCGCAAGCCTCCCGCGCCGATCATCACGCGCGCGATGCAGCTGCTCGGCCTTGGGGCGATCGTGCTCGGCACGATGATCCTGATCGACGTGCGCGACTGTCAGGAGCTCGACTGCCTCGCCGGGCCGATCGGCCTCTTCGTGGTGGCATGGGGCGTGATCGCGCTGCTGAGCGGCCTGCGCGGACCGGTCGGACTCTTCTGCCTCATCGGCGCCTTCGTCCTCACGCTGCTTGTTGCCTGGATCAAGTTCTTCATCGGCATCATCGCACTCGTTGCCCTCATGGGCTTGACCCGGCTCAGCAAAGATCGCCTGGCCGGTTACTACCGGAAGCAGACGAAGATGGAGCCGGTGTGAGCGCAACGGTCGAGCGGCCGCTTCCGGTGCGCGTGCTGAAGCTCGCCGGGTGGGCCATGCTTGGGTTCGCTGCCGTGGCGTTCGGCATCGGCGCGATCCTCGAGTTCGACGAGCTCGCGAAGATCTGGGCCGCGATCGGCGGCATCCTGCTCGTCACCGCCGCGCTGGCGTTCCTCGGCACGCGTCCGACGCTCGGCGGCCTGGTCTCCGCGCTGGTCGCTTGCACGCTGCTGCTTCTCTTGCCACCGGTCGGAACGATCCTCACCATCGGGATCGCGGTGATCGGGAGCCAGAACTGGCCGCAGCTCCGCGAGTACTACGGGCTCCGCCGGAGGGCGGCATGACCGGCAACGGCTACGAGACGATCATCGGGCTCGAGGTCCACGTCGAGCTGGCGACGGCGTCCAAGATGTTCTGCGGCTGCCAGACGACCTTCGGCGGCGAGCCGAACACGCGCACCTGCCCCGTGTGCCTCGGGGAGCCGGGCTCGTTGCCCGTCGCGAACCGCAAGGCGATCGAGTACACGATGATGATCGGACTCGCGCTCGGCTGCGAGATCGCGCCGCACTCGCTCTTCCACCGGAAGAACTACTTCTATCCCGACATGCCGAAGAACTATCAGATCTCGCAGTACGACCTCCCGCTGTGCGTCGCCGGGGCGTTGGACGTCGAGGTCGAGGGCACGTCACGACGCATCGGTATCACGCGCGTGCACCTCGAGGAGGACACCGGCAAGAGTTTCCATGTCGGGGCGACCGGACGGATCGCCGACTCGCGTTACTCGCTCGTCGACTACAACCGCGCAGGCATCCCGCTCGTCGAGGTCGTCTCGGAGCCGGACATGCGATCGTCGGCCGAGGCGCAACGGTACGTCTCCGAGCTGCGCGGGATCTTGGAAGCGCTTGGCGTGTCCGACGTCCGCATGGAGGAAGGCTCACTCCGCTGCGACGCGAACGTTTCGCTACGGCGGCCCGGCGAAGGCTTCGGCGTCAAGGTTGAGATCAAGAACCTCAACTCCATCCGCTCGGTCGGCCGCGCCCTGAACTACGAAGTGGAACGGCAACGCAAGGCGCTCGACGCCGGCGACCCGTTGGTCCAAGAGACCCGGCATTTCGATGAGAGCACCGGCGTGACCAACACGCTGCGCTCAAAGGAGGAGGCGTTCGACTACCGCTACTTCCCGGAGCCGGACCTCGTTCCGATCGAACCCGAAGCGGCGTGGATCGAGCAGATCCGAGGCGGCCTGCCCGAGCTGCCCGGCACGCGACGGGCGCGCCTCGCAGCCGACCACGGTCTCACCACCGAGCAGGCGGCGATCGTCGGGGCTTCCTCGACGAGCCTTCGCTACTTCGAAGACTTGATCGCCGCCGGGATCTCGCCGCGCGACGCCGCCGTGTGGATGGCGGGCGAGCTCGCACGAGCCCTGAACACGGCGGGTCTCGGGCTCGAGGAGTCGCGCATCGCCCCGGTCGCTCTTGCGGGGCTGATCCGGCTGGTCGCCGACGGGACGATCAATCTCAACAGCGCGAAGAAGGTCTTCCAGGACGCCTTCGAGACCGGAGCGGATCCGAGCGCGCTGGTCGCCGAACGCGGCTTGGCGCAGGTCTCCGATGAGGGACCGATCAAGGCGGCCATCGCCGACGTGCTCGCCGGCAACGCGGCCGAGGTCGAGCGGTTCCGCGCCGGCGAGGAGAAGGTCCTCGGCTTCCTCATGGGGCAAACGATGAAGGCGCTGAAGGGCCAGGGAAAGCCCGACGTCGTGCAGCGCCTGCTGCGCGAGGCGCTCGCCGGATAGCTTCTGCCGTGCGGGTGCGCCGGTGGTTCGTGGCCGCCGCGATCATCTCCGCCGTCGGCGCGCTCTCCCTGCCGCCGGCGAACGCTCATCCGCAGGGAACCAAACCCGTCGCCTTGATCCGCGGCGTCACGCGCGCCCAGCTCGATATCTTGTGGGTGGTCGCGCTCGACGACTTCGGTGCGTTGCTCCGGGCGCAAGGGCTCATCAACGAGACGTACGACCCCGACGCCCTCGACCCGAATGCGGCGGCCCAGTCGCTGCACCCCTACTTCACCGCGCGCGCTTCGGTCTCGACCGACGGGCAGAGTTGCGTTCAGCGGCTCGCCGGTGCGGGGCTCGCCGGCCCCGGCGTGGCGGTCTCGATGCGGTTCTCGTGTCCCGCAGATCTCACGCGCCTCGAGATCACGCTCACGCTGCTCCAGGACCTCTCGACGGACTACGTGACTATCGCCCAGGCGGGAACCCCGGCGGGCCCGGCTCGCGGCGTGTTCAGCGCGGCCGTTCCGACGATCCGTCTCGACTTCAACGCCGCGGAGCCGTCGGTCGAGCCGGTCGCGACCGGAACCGCGGCCCCCGCCGGGCGCACCGGACGGATCCTTTCGGCGCTGCAAGGCGGGGCCGGCGGTACCTCGCTCGTCGTTGCGCTGGGCTTTGCGTTCGTGCTCGGCGCGTTGCATGCCCTTACCCCCGGGCACGGCAAAACGCTCACGGCCGCCTACGTGGTCGGAGCCGGCGGCAGCACGCGCCAGGCGATCGCGCTCGGCGGGATCGTGTCTGTGACGCACGCGCTCTCGGTGGCGCTCCTGGGGGCGCTCGCCGTCTCGCTCGACCGGCTGTTCCTCCCCGACGACTGGATCATCCCCTGGACCGAGGTCGCGGCCGGGGTGCTCATGCTCGTCGTCGGCGCGATGCTCCTCCGGGGCAACAGGCACGATCACCATCACGACGGGCCGGCGGAGATGCCGTGGCGCCGGCTGGCGGTGATCGGTCTGGTGGGGGGTTTGATCCCGAGCCCCGAGGCGCTCGGCGTGCTGCTCGTCGCGCTGTCGATCGGTCGCTTGGCGGCCGGTATGGCGCTGGTGGGAGCGTTCAGCCTCGGCTTGGCGATGGTCGTTCTCGCCGTGGCCGTGACTGCGGTAGGCGGAGGCCGCATCGCGCGACGGCTCGGCGGAGCCACGTGGACCCGGTGGCTCCCGCGCGCCGCCGCGGTGATCGTCATCGGGCTTGGACTGCTGGTGTCCGTTCGCGGAATCATTCGCCTGTAAGTCGTCGAAAGTGATGTCATTTCACCTCCGGCGCGGGATAATGTGCGTTGGGGGTGTTGATGGGGATTTTTCGCAAACGACAGGAACAACCAGAAGCAGAGCCGGAGCTCGGCAAGCTGCTCGATGGGTATTCGGCGTGGCGTCCACCCACGGCCACGCGCTCGAAGGTCGAGAACGTGCTTTGCTGGCGGTGCCACCGAGCAAACGTCTACGACGCCCGGCTGCCTCGTCCGAAGACCTGTAGCTGGTGCCGGGCGCTGATCTGAAGGGGGAGCAGTGAGCCAGCAGGTTTCCTACGAGCAGCTCGTGCTTGCCGAGGTTCAGCGTCGCGACGCCACCGACTACCGCTACAGCTACGGGACCTATCTCGGGTGGACGATCCTCACCTTCGGCATCTACTCGCACTACGCAACCTACAAGCTCATCGAGCGCCGCCATCTGCACGCGCAGCGCAAGCTCGCGTTCCAGTCGTACCTGTGGCACGCATTGAACGCGCGCGCGGAATCGTTGGGAAAGAAGGAAGAGGTCGCGGAAGGGCTCGACAACCTGTCGCGGATCTATCAGCAGATGGAGGCGTTCGAGCGTCGCAACAAGCGCGAGCCGGTGCTGTGGATGCTTCTGCGCTTGGTGTTCAGTGTCGTCGGCGCATACGTCAACCACTTCCTGAACAAAGATCTCCGCTTCTACGACGAATGGGAGTCCTCGTTCGCTGCGAACGCCGAGTGGGTCATGAGCCGTCTGGGCTATCCCGTCGCGTTGCCGCAGCGCTCCAAGCCGATCCCCGACCGGAGCACCGGCCTGTACGTGCTGCTGTCGATCGTCACCATCGGCATCTTCACGATGTACTGGCGGTACACGGTGATGAACGACGGCAACGGGCACTTCGACGACGACGCAGCGATGGAAGACGCGCTCCTTCGTGGGCTCGGGGTCCAGGGCAGCGCGATGCCGCCTCCGTCCGGCGCGATCCCGCCACCGGCGCCGGCCGTCTGAGCGCTCAACCCCCGCCCCACGGAAGCGGGGGAGGGCCCGGCGGTCCCGGGGGCGCCGGCGGGCCGATGCCCGGACCGATGACTCCGTCGTCGTGGTCTTCTGACGGTCGCCGGCGCACGAGCATCGTCGCGAACAGGATGCCGGGAGCCGAAGCGACCAAGGCGGGGAACAGCAGCGAGGACGCGTAACCGCCGGCGGCGAAGTTCCGCGCGAGCGCGAGGTTGTCGGCTGGTCCCGCCAGCGCCCCCGCTACCGCCGTCGCGGCGGCGAGCCCGATCGCCGCGATGCTGCCCGCGATCAGCCCGATCGCTACGGAAGCGGCGGAGCGACGCCGGAACGGGCCGTTGCGGAGCTTGGTCGCGAGCCACCACGCGAACGCGCCGAGCAGAACGGTTCCGAGCAGCACGCCGGCTGCGTACGCCAGGTAGTACACAGGATCCGGCAGGAGCGTGATCCGGATCCGCGGCTGCCCGGTTTCGAACGTGCTGATCGTCCATCCCCGTCCGCTCAACTCGCAGACGGTGTCAGAGGCATCGAGATCCGGCGGTACCGACGCGCGGATGCGCGTCTCGACGACCGGCGTGCAGATCACCAGCGAGCCTTCCCTGTGGCCGGTCGTGACGAGCACACGCGCAAGCCCGGTGGCATCCAGGTCGAGGACCCACTCGTCGTCCGCGCCGGGCTCGATCAGATGGCCGTCGACTTGGACCGTGGACGTGTCGGGGTAGAAGTCGTGCTCGTGGGCGATCGCGCGCGGGAAACCGAGCCACGCTGCGACGCCCTCGGCGATACGTCTTCGGTCGGATGAAGGTCCGTCCAAGAAGACGTCGATCGTGTCGTCACCGGACGCGTTGATCCAAAGGTCGATCTCGGGGACATCCGTCGGCTCCGCGGCCTGGTCCATCCGGTTGCCGGCCTCGAGGGCAACGCGGCCGGCGATGCACCCGGGAAGGATGACGAGCATGGCGAGGATCGGAAGGACGCGGATCGTCCGCCGCCGGGCGTTCACGGGCCCAGCATATTTCACGGGACGCGGGTATCCTTTCGCGCGCCATGGCTCAGCGAACGAAAGCCGATCCCCGGC
>Ga0299907_10001901_pt1 | contig 12447 bp, 12 predicted proteins | sample RVTome_16_FD_198680 | JGI IMG/M metagenome (GOLD analysis project Ga0299907, IMG submission 198680) | Soil microbial communities from uranium-contaminated site in the Upper Colorado River Basin, Wyoming, United States - RVT152D67 (version 2) ...
GCTGCCGCTGCCGTGCGCAAAAAGCACGATGCCGTCCGCTCCCTCGGGCAACGTCAGATTGCCTTCGAGGGTTGCCGGACCCGCCTGCACGCGCACCAAACGCTCCGCGTCTTTCGCTTTACTCTGGCTATTCATCGCCGCGTCGCCTCGAATAGTGTTGCGCCGCTCGATCGCGTCGAAACACTTCATTCATGTTTCGGGTTCCACGAGAACTCCGAAACGGTTGTTCACTAGCTCGCTAGGAAGCGAGCTGCCCGACTTTGACCACCCGGCGCCGCGCCGCGCCGGCTTTCGGCAGGTGGATCTTCAAGACGCCGTTTTCCAACGTCGCCTGGACGTTGTCGGTATCCAGCTCCATGGGAAACTCGAAGATGCGCGACATGCGCTTGTGCGTTTGCTCGCGCTGAAAATATCGCCGGCCGTTTTCCGGCTCGCTCTCCTTCGGCTCGGTGGATACGGTCACCGTGTCGATGGTCACCTCGATGACGATTTCGTCCGGCGTGAACCCGGGAACCGGGATCTCGATCACGTACGCCTCGCCGCCGGCGGTCTCATAAACATCGGCCTTGAGTTGCGAACCCGCGGTCGGCACTATCGTCGCATGCACCTGCTGGCTCATGTTCTACCTCCTGGTTTGGAATTGTCGGCGCTGAGGATTGATAGCATTGGGTCTCGCTACACCGCGAAGGGGAACGTTTCGGGCGCTTCGCCCTGGCGCCATCCGGCGCTGACATCGAGCGGTTCGACCGCCCGCGTTGCGTCGAAATGAAGCACGGCATCGAATTGATCGGGCATGCGCGCGTAAAAATAGTGGCTCGCGCGCTCGGTGTTGGGACGGTAGATGACGCCGATGGCGCGCTCGAGCCTGGACTCGCGCAAAACCTCGGGCACGCGCCGGCGCCACGGAATCAGAAACCGCGGGATCTCCGTGTCGTGAAAAGCCAACTCGTAGCTGCCGGGCAGCGCCGGCCGGACGGACTTGCGCTCGGCCAGGCCGCCCCACGTCGACGCGGCGGTGACAGTGCCGTGATGGGTGGTAAGCCCACCAGCACGGCGTTCAAGCCATATTGCTCGCGCGCCAGTTGGCCGATGTTGATCTCGCCGCGGCGGCTCATGTCGGTGGCGCGCGCGTCGCCGACGTGGGAGTTGTGCGCCCACACGGCGATCTTGGCGCTTCCGCCGTAGCGGCTCAGATGCTCCGCCAGCTCATCGAGAGTCTCGGCCATGTGCCGGTCGCGCAAGTTCCAGGTCGAGACCTCCTCGAGGAACATCGATCGGTAATACTCTTCCGCGTTCTTGACCACGCGCGAGTTCTGGATGGCATCGAAGAATTCGTCCTCGGCGGCGCGGCCGTCGCGCCGGGCGTACTCCATGGCGCGGCGTTGCAGCTCGACCAGCTCGCCGACGACCTCCTCCTCGCACGATTTCGCCAGGCCGAGCCCGGTGAGGAATCCATAGCTTTGAGTATCCTCGCCGAATTGATCGAAACAGCCGTAGCGCGCGCGCGCTTGCCGCGCGGCCTCGGGGTCGACCTTCTCGAGATAGTCGAGCACCGCTTCCATCGAGGCGCGCAGGCTGTAGAGGTCGAGACCGTAAAAACCGACCTTGCGCTCGCCGGATTCGAGGGTATCGTTGTAACCGCGCAACCACTCGATGAACTCGACGACCGCGGTGTTGCGCCACATCCAGTTCGGGAAGCGTCTAAATCCGCCGAGCGCTTCGACGGCGTCGATATCGTCGTTCTCACGGCGGACGTAGCGATTGACGCGATAGACGTCCGGCCAATCCCCTTCGACGGCGACCGCCGCAAAGCGCTTGTCCTCGATCAATCGTTTCGTGATCTCGGCGCGCTCGCGGTAGAACTCGTGGGTGCCGTGGGACGCTTCGCCGAGCAGCGCAAAGCGCGCCGCGCCGACGATATCCATGACGCGGTCGTAGTCTTGCGCTTCGCCGGTCAACGGCTGCAGCCGTTCCTGTACGGCTTCGAGAAACTGCGGATCAGTTAGGCTTGGCATACATCTCTCCTTGTTGGCGCTCGTCGCGCCGGGCACCGCCGCTCTCGGAGCTGCGCGCCAGCAGATCGCGCACCTCCTCGTCCGTCGTCTGGGAGAAGTCGCCGTACCAGAGACCGACGGCGTGAAAAGGCTCCGGCGTTATCGCGCAGATGACTTCGTCGGCCTGCGAGCGCAGCTGCTCGCAGACGTCCGGCGACGCGGTCGGCACCGCCACGACGATGCGCGCGGGTTGCTGCTGGCGCAGCGCCTTGATCGCCGCCTGCATGGTGGACCCGGTCGCCAGACCGTCGTCGACGAGAATCACCGTCCGGCCGCGCACGTCAGGCGGCGGCCGTTCGCCGCGGTAAAGATGCTCGCGCCGCATCAGCTCGCGCTGCTCCCAGGCCGCGACCTCGTCGATGATGTCGTCCGGAATGTGCAGCATGCCCATCAGCTGATCGTTGAGCACGCGCACGCCGCCGCTCGCGATGGCGCCCATGGCCAGTTCCTCGTACCCGGGCACGCCGAGTTTGCGCACCAGGAAAATATCCAGCGGCGCGCCGAGCTGGCGCGCCACTTCGTAGGCCACCGGCACGCCGCCGCGCGGCAACGCGAGCACGATCACGTCCGGACGATTGGCGTACTTGCCGAGCTGGGCGGCGAGCAGCCGGCCCGCCTCCCGGCGATCACGAAACGGTCTTTGCTGGTTCATAGCTCTGCTCCTTATCGCAAAATGCGCTTATGCCTGCGCTCGAGCCGCCCTCGACAAACCGCGCCAGCGCGCTCGCGATCAGCGGGGCGATGGAGACCACGCGCAGCTCAGGCCAATCTTTTTCACCGACCTGCACCGTGTCGGTGACGAATACGGCGCGCACGGCGGGATGCCTGAGCTTCTCGCGCGCGCCAGGCAGAAATAAGCCATGGGTCGCCGCCACGAGCATCTCCGGACGCGCGCCGGCGCGCAGCAGCGCCGTGGCGCTTTCGGCGACGGTGCCGCCGGTCGAGATCATGTCGTCGATAATCAGACAGGCGCGATCGCTCACGTCGCCGACGATGTGGGTGACCTCGGTAGCGACGCCGCTCTCACGACGCTTGTGCAGCACGATGAGCGGCGCGCCGAGGCAATGGGCGTAGTGAGTCGCCAGCTGCACCCGTCCCGCGTCCGGGGACACGACCACAAGATCGCCGGGACGCCAGACTCGCAGCGCGCGGCAAACGGTCGGCACCGCCGTCAAGCTGTCCACCGGCGCATGAAAGAAGCCTTCGATCTGCGGCGTGTGCAGATCGACCGTAACCACGTGCGCGATGCCGACGGCCTCGAGCAGATCGGCGATCACCCGCGCCATGATCGGCTCGCGGCGGCCGTGGCGCTTGTCGGAGCGCGCGTATCCCAGATAGGGCACGACCGCGGTCAGACAGGCCGCCGCCGCGCGGCGGCAGGCGTCGGCCAGAGCGAGCAGCTCGACCAAATGGTGATCGACCGGCGGCGCCATCGGCTGCACCAGGAAAACTTCTTTGCGGCGCACCGGCTCGCGGAGCTGCACCGCTACCTCCCCGTCGGGAAACCTGTCGACGACGCAAGCGCCGACGGTCATTCCCAGATCGCGCGCGATGGCGCCGGCCAATTTCGCATTGGCGCTGCCGCTTAAAATGGTAAATTTATTTTTCACGCCGCCTGCTCGACCGGGATGGCTTTGCGCTTGCCCGCCGCCGCCTTGGGAACGAAAATGCGCAGCATGCCGTATTCCAAATTCGCTTTGACGTTCTCGCTGTCGATCTCCACCGGAAAATCGAACCTTCGCCACATGGGCCGCACCGACTGCTCGCGCACCATGTATCTGCGCTCGGAGTCCGGCTCGGTTTGCGCCGGTCTGGTGGAGACGGTCACGCTGTAGGGATCGGTTCGGACGTCGATCTCGTCCGGCTTCAGTCCCGGCAGCGGGATTTCGATCATGTAAGCCTCGCCGTCCGAGGTCTCGTAGACATCCGCCACCAGCGCCGAATAAGGCGGCTCGCTGAATACCGGCGCCCGCAGCTCAATGACATCTTCCATGGTTGACCGCCTAAGCACGAAATCCGAATTTCGAAATCCGAAACAAGCACCAAATTCCAATGATCCAATGTCCAAACCGACCCCAACGTTTTGAACTTCGAGCTGTGGATTTCTGCCGCGAATTTTCCCCCTATACTGCGAACGGATACGTCAGCGGCGCCTCGACGGTGTCCGTATGAACGCGCTCGAGCGGTTCGACGGCGTGAGTTTCGTCGAAAAAACAGACCGCGTCGAACTGCTCGGCCAAGCGCGCGCTGAAATAATGGCCGGCGCGCTCGAGCTCCGTCCTTTCCGCGTGGTATACCGCGCCGATGGAGCGCTCCAGCTTGGATTGACGTAATGCCTCCGGCGCGGGCTCGCGCATGCCGATCAGAAAGCCGGGGCAACGGGTCTTGTGGAGTAGCGCCTCGAAGCTCTCGGGCAGCGCCGGCGGGACTTTTTTGAGCTCCGCCGGCGCGTCCCAGTCGGAGGCCGCCGTCACCGTGCCGCGGTGAGTGGTAAATCCGATCAGCGCCGCTTTTTCGCCGTGCTGCTCGCGCACCAGCCGGCCGAAATTGACCAGGCGCTCCTCGTGCTTTTCGCTGGCGCGCGCATCGCCGAGGTGCGAGCTATGCGCCCACACGACGACCTTGGCGCGCCCGCCGCGCCGGTCGAGGTGCGCGACCAGATCGTCGAGCGTCGCCGCCATGTGCTGCTCGCGCAGGTTCCATGCCGGCGCCTGACTTCGGTACATGGAGCCGTAGACGCCCTCGGCGTTTCGCACCACGCGCGCGTTCTGCAGCGCGTTGAAATACTCCTCCTCCGCGCCGGCTCCGGCGCTGCGCGCCTGGCGCACCGCGCGGCTTTGTTGCAGCTCGACCAAGCCGGCCACGGCCGCGTCGCGGCACGGCCGGCCGATGCCGCCGAACACGCCGTAGCCGCGCGCGTTGTCGCCGAAGTGATCCAAACAAGCGTATTGCGCGCGCGCCCGATCCGCCGCTTTCGGATCGACCTTAAGCAGATATTGAAGCACCGCCTGGCGCGACGCCCGCAGGCTGTAAAGATCGAGACCGTAGAAGCCGACCTTGGCCGCGCCTTCCGGAAGCTCGTCGTTGTGGCCGCGCAGCCAATCGATCCATTCGACCGCGTCGGTGTTGCGCCACAACCAGATGGGAAAGCGCCGGAAGCCGGCGAGCGCTTCGACGGCGCCGGCGTCTTCGCCGGCGCCGCGCACATAGCGGTCGACGCGGTAGGCGTCGGGCCAATCCGCTTCCACGGCCACCGCCGTAAAACTTCTCTCCTCGATCAGGCGCTTGGTGATCACGGCGCGCTCGCGGTAGAATTCGTGGGTGCCGTGCGAGGCGGCGCCGAGCAGGACAAAGCGCGCGTCGCCGATCAGCTCCAGCAGCGGATCGTAATCTTGCGCCGAGCCGCCGAGCGGACGCGCCGCCGCGCGCAGCGCCTCGATGCCATTTGTCCGGCCCGCTTCCGTGATTTGTTCACCGCCGTTCACGGCCAAAGACTCCGCAGCTCTTCCGGCATAATATGCTTGACGTCCTCGATTTCTCCGTCGGTGATCCGTTGAGCGAGCACGGCGAACACGGCGCGGGCGACAGGCTCGGGATGGACGGGGTCGCCGGCCTTGACAAAATATTGGGCGATTCGCTCCAGGAATTCTTCTTTGTGGCGCAGCTTGAGGGGTTTGGCAGTCGGATCCCAACCTTCGTAATAAAATCCGCGAATCAGCATCGGGAGCTGTGCCCCGAGCTGCGCCACCTCCTCGATCGTCAGCCGGTCGCGGAGCGCATGCAGGGTTGCGCGCATCGCCCCATAGGCCCTGCGCCTGTCCTCCCAGGCCAACTCGTCCATCAGGCTTTTGAGCCAGCTGTTGGTTTTATGCACCGTGCGATCGAATACATCTAAGCCTGTGATACTCATAAATCACGCCGCCCGGGTGAGGCTGGCGGCCACCTCGCGGTGATCGCCTTTCACCCTCAAGGTTTCGCCGGTTCGCAGCTGAACTTGGCTGATGTGGTCGGGATCCATCGGATCCGGGCGAATACTCATGACGTATACCGGGTTGATGTACACCGGCGTGCCGATATTTGCGTCTATGAATTGCTGGATCATCTGCAACCTCCTTTATTTTCACTCACTCATTTCATCCGTCGCCGGGGAAGTGAGCTCCCCCCGGCAAAGCGCAATCCGCCTCTAACCCGAAGCGGATCGCCGATCTTTTGATTTGGCTGCGGCGCGGAATCTGCCGGCCGCTTCCGTGAGTTCGGGGATCGTTCCGGAGCCGATGCCGCATCGCCGGCAAAGCCGGTCTGATAGCGCATGAAGTGATCGTAGAGCTGCGCCGGATGAGTGATCGCCGGGCGCAAAGTCAAATTCCTCGGACGCACGATGAAAGTATTCATTTCGTCGGACGACGGGCCGGCATGGGCGCCGTTTTCGGGAATGTACGAAACGTCTCCTTCGCCGGCGCCGGTGCCGTAAATCACAAAGTCTCCCGCGCTCGGCATCGCCATCAGATCGGCGATCCCCTGAATCGCCAGCGCGGCGTCGGCGCGTCCCTCGAACGGTCCCTCTCCGCACTCGGGGAAGAAATAGCGCTTGCCGCGCGCGAAGCACACGGCCCCGCCCGCGGAACGCGCCAGCACCAAGCCGACGCCCGGGCTTTGGGAGAGTTTCTCGGCCAGTCCGGGAAAGCGCGTTTCGAGAGCGTCGAGATCCAGCGGCTCCCCGGCGCCGAGCACGTAAAAGAACGCGTTGGGCCCGGCGGAGATCACCCTGACACCGTCCTGTTCGTGCGCCTCCGGATCGTTGCGCCGCAGATAGTCCTCATCGATGTAGTTAAGATACTGCTGGAAGAATCCCGACACGCCGCGCGAGCGCGAGCGAATGCCATGGGCCAGGCCGCGCGCCGCCCCGTTGCTCTGCGGCGTCAGTGGCCGCGTCGCCGTGCTGAGAAACTGATCGAAGATCCAGCGCTCGAAGCGCCGGCCGCCGTTGATCTCGCCGTAAGGTTTGCAGGACGTCTGGCCGTGGTCGGCGAGGATGTAAAAGTCGTAGCGGTGCTCGGGCACGCGCCGCACGACGCGCCAGAGCTGGCGCATCGCCCGATCGACTCGACCCAGGCTTACCAGCGCCGGACGGCTGCGCGGGCCGAAGGCGTGCGCCGCCTCATCGTAATCGACGTAGTTCACGTACAGCGCCGGCACGCCGGCATAGAGATCGCGCGACGCCGCCATGGTAAAGAATCCGCGCATCCACACCGAGACGACGACCTTGATAAAAAGCCAGCGCCTGCCCTGCCGGCGCTTGGCCGGGTCCGCCAAGTGCGGCGCGGCCTTCGCCAGCTCGACAAGGGTCCGCAGCCCATTCGTCGCGCACACCCAAACAAGCACGACGAACGGCGACAGCGCGGCGAGCACGCCGCGACCGCTTGGTTTTGTGAGCGTTGCAAAGGTGAAGAGACTGTTTTCAGCCCCGCCGGTAAACACGCAGCCGTAGGCGCTGCCGCCTTGCAGGATGCCACGCCGTCCGGCGGCCAACTTTTCTTCCACCCACGCCGCGTGGCCGCGGCGCGGAAAGTGGATGTCGGTTTGGCGCTCGCGGTTGAAGTAATGAAAGCCGGGGATGTCGGGCGGGCGCACGCCGTACATGGCCGCCATCTGGAACGCCGGCGTCGAAGTCGGCAGGCCGACCGACATGGGCTGCACGCGATGGCCGTGGCGGCGCAACAATCGTTTCAAGAAAGGCATGCGTCCGGAGGCCAGCGCGTGATCGAGAACGGCGCGCGACAGGCCGTCGATCTGCACAATCACAAAGCGCCGCTCGGTCACGGGCGGCGGAGCGCCGCGGCGCAGCCGGCGGATCAGGCGATCGATCCCATGCTGTAGCGAAAGCACCATGTCATTGACGCGCAGCGCCATCGTTGCCGGGTTACTCCTCGCAAACTATTCGATTGATCTTACGCCAAGCTCGTCGAGGTGCTTCAATAGATCCGCGGGATCCTGATAGACGCGATAGGCGCCTGCTCGTTCCAGCTCGTCCTGGCCGTAGCCGCCCGAGAGCAGGCCGACGCCCATCGCCCGAGCGCGCCGCGCCGCGAGCAGATCCCACACGCTGTCTCCCACTACGAACGCATCCTGGGCTTCGACTCCGAGACGCGCGGCGGCGGCTAAAAACAAGTCGGGGTTGGGCTTGGCGTGCTCGACCTCGTCGCGCGCGATGATCACTGCTTCCGCGCCGACGTCGAGAAGCCGCAGAGTCGGGCCCGCGCTTTTGCGCCAGCTGCTGGTGGCAATCGCCCAGGGCACGCGGTTCCTGGTTAAATAAGCCAGCAGTTCGCGGGCGCCGGGCAAAGGCCGCAGCTGGGCCGTTTGACGCGCGTAAGCTTCGGCGTGAATTTTTTGCAGCTCGGCCGCTTGCACGGCGCTGACCCGATGACCAGTTTCGCGCAGCAACGCGTTGACGAGCAATCCGCCGCTCATGCCGATGCGCCGGTGAATGCGCCAGACCGCGAGCTCGATGCCGGTTTTTTCCAACGCTTCGCGCCACGCCAAGACATGCTGGTAGACGCTGTCGACCAAGGTACCGTCGAGATCGAACAAAAAAGCCATGCTTTGCCGATGTGCGCCGAAATATCACTGCGCCCGCTACTTTTTAAGCGCGCAACCTCTGTGCCATCGCAGCACGGAACATGCTGTCCGGCATTCGCTTGTTATCGTTTTGAATTGGGAGAAAGGACGGCACTTGATCTTGCTGACGGCCGGATTTCATTCGCCGCTTGTCGATATACCGACACCAAGACGGCCCACCGTCTCCGTCGCGAGATCAAGAGAATGAAACTCAGCAACCCGGATTCCGCAGTTTGCCATTGACGCAGAGTGCGAGACACAAGCCTTCCTTAGCGCAGCCAATGGTCTCTTCGCTACTCCAGGCTCGCGCCTCGCACACTGAAAAGTGCGCGGGCGTTGTTTAGTTTAAACCGTACGTCGGATTTCGAAATTCGAATTTCGAAATAGCCGTTACGGGGCGGTGATTAGCTTTTTTAACGCCGCGTCGACGGCTTTGAGCAGGGCTTCTTCGCTGAACGGTTTGAAGAGAAAACCCACGGCGCCGTCATTCAGCGCCTGAAAGCGCGCCTCGTCGTCGCCGTGGGCTGTGATGAAGATGATGGGAATATGGGAATTAGCGGCGGTTAGAAGACGCTGCAATTCCAACCCGCCTATCCCCGGCATGCGTACGTCAAGAATGAGACAGTCGGCGTTGCTGCGCTGATCCGAATCTAGGAATGCCTCCGCAGAATCGAAGGCCTCCGCATAGTAGCCCACCGACCTGATCAAGCTTTTAAGCGACTCGCGAACCGAGTCATCGTCATCAACGATCGAAATCATCGGACACTTAGCCATGCGAAATTTGGCCGCTGCCTTTCGTGCTACTCAGGCCAAATGTATTTTAAAATCTAACGGCGAACAAAGCTATTATACTTTGGTATAGGGTGAACTGCGGGCTCACACCGCAATGCCCGACATCTAAATGCTTTGACGTTTGCGACCAAGGTTTATTGAATGCCCCCGGCGCCTCCCGAGAAACTGAATCTACCGCTGGTGGGACAAAATCCCTATCGCTGAGAATGAGCGGAAAACGGAACGATGCTCGGCGCTAAGCCGATCAGGCAACCGGCCCGCCTCGATGACTTGGCAAGGTAAAATGAAACGTCGCGCCCGGGCCGTCGTTGCGCGTCGCCCACAGCCGCCCGCCGTGCGCCTCGATGATGGAGCGGCTGATCGAAAGACCGATGCCGATTCCCTGCGGCTTGGTCGTGTAAAAGGCCTCGAAAACCCGCTCCAGCATCGCCGGTTCGAGACCGGGCCCTGAGTCTTGCACGGCGACGCGGACTTCATCGCTTGGCTCCTGCGCGGCTGCGATCAGCAGCTCGCGCGGCCGAGCCGACCGTTCGCTCATGGCGTCGACGCCGTTCATGATCAGGTTGATCATGACCTGTTGGAGTTGCACGCGATCGGCGAAGACGACCGGCAGGTCGCCGGCCAGATCTATCCGCATATCCACCTCTCGCCGCCGCACTTCGCTCTGGACCAGCGCAAGAGCTTCCTGAATTGTCTCTTTCAAATCGAGCAGCTCCTTGGCGGTGCCGGCTTTTTTCACGAGCATGCGGGTCCTGACAATGACGTCACTCGCGCGGTTGCCGTCTCTGACAATCCGGGTCAACGCGTCGCGCACCTCGCCGAGATTAGGATCGGCGCCGGCAAGCCAGCGCAGCCCCGCGTTGGCATTGGTGATGACGCCGGCGAGCGGCTGGTTGACTTCGTGCGCAATCGACGCCGTCAACTCGCCGATGGTCACCACCCGTGAAACGCGCGTCAGCTCCTCGCGCATCTCGTGCAGCGCCGCTTCGGTCTGCCGACGCTCGGTGACATCCTGGACAACGACGTTGACCCCGATGACGGTCCGGTTCTGACGCTTCACCGGGAAAAGGCTCACATGCCAGACACGCTGGCCGCCCTCCGGCGAGATCGCCGGGATGTCGTCAAGCTCAACGTCGAGCAGCGGATTGCCGGTCGCCACAACCTCGCGGGACATCGGCTCGAGTTTGTCCGAAAACACCGGCATGGCCTCGCGCAAAGAGCGCCCCATGCCTGTGACACTGGTTAAACCGATCATCTCCGCCAGCCGCGCATTGATATTGAAGATAAGCAGTCTGGGACTGAGGTAGCAGAGACCCACGGGGGCGGTTCGATAAATCGCCTGCAGCTGCGCGAATTGGCGGTGCACCTGCTCCTGGGTTCTTTCCAACCATTCTTCCGTTCGTCGGCGCTCGGTGATGTCGCGTGTCAGCTTCGAGAAACCGACCAGCGTGCCATCTTCACCGCGTAAAGCGGTGGTGAGGACGCTGGCCCAAAATCTCGTGCCGTCTTTGCGTACCCGCCAGCCTTCGACTTCGGAGCGGCCGTTGGCCTCAGCCAGCGTCAGTTGTTCTGCCGGTTTGCCTTTGGCGATTTCTTCCGGGAGATGGAACCGCGAGACGTGCTGGCCCAAGATCTCCTCTGCGCGGTATCCCTTGAGCCGTTCGGCGCCGGCGTTCCAGCTCGTCACGCGCCCTTCCCTGTCGAGCGAAAAAATCGCGTAATCCTTGACGCCCTCGACGATCAGCCGAAAGCGCTCCTCGCTTTGCCGCAGCACTTCCTCGGCGCGCTTGCGCGCGATCATGTCGGAGGCTTGCCGCGCATAGAGGTCCGCAAGCCGCAACTCGTTCTCCGACGGACGATGCGGTTTGCGGAAGTGCGTCGATATCATGCCGAGCAGCTCGCCGTCGCGGCTGATCAAAGGCGTGGACTGCACCGCGCGGTAACCGGCGGCGGCGACGATTTTTAGGTGCGGCGCAAAGCTCGGGTCGGTCAGAACGTCTTCCACGATGACGCGCTCGCGCCGCTGCAGCGCGACGCCGCAGGACGCCGTGCCTTCGTGCACGCTGTTGAAATAATCCAAAAATTGCTGCTGAAAACTGCGCTGGGCGACAATCTTCAACGCGCTCAAAGCCGCCTCATAGAGCTGAACGTTGCCGAAGTCAGCACCGAGCAACGCGATCGTCGCATCGAGAATTTCCTCCAAAATGGGCTGGAGCTCGCTGGTCATCTGCAGCCGCGTACTCAACTGGTGGAGCCGGGTCATGGCCGCCAGCTCGGCGGCCAGTTCGTCCTTAAGGGCCAGCATCTCCCCTTCCGCCTGCTTGCGCTCGCTGATGTCGCGCATGATCGTGGCCAAGGCGATTCTTTGGTCGCTGCTCGGATCGGTGATAAAAAAGATATGTTGCAGTATCGGAATCATCGCGCCGGTTTTGAAATGCCGGAGCCGCGCCTCTCCGTCCCAACCCCCTTCTCTATTAACCGTCGGCAAGATCTGCTGCTCGAAGCTCTGCCAATCCTCTTCGGCGACGTAGTCACGCATCCGGCTTGCCCGCGCTTGCTCGTCGCCGTCGAGTCCGACCATGTTTTGACCGCCGCGGTTGAGATACAGAACCTGGCCGTCCAGCGCGGCGATACCGATGAAGTCGGTGCTGTTCTCGACCAGCAAAGCAAGCTTGCGGATCTCTTCTTCAGCACGAGCGCGCTCACTCGTTTCCCCTTTCAGCTCTTCGACGGCCACGTTCAGTTGCTCGGTCCGTTCGACGACTCGTCCCTCGAGGTCCGCGGCGGCGCGCTTCTGATCATCGAAGCGCCTGGCTTCTTGCAGTGCGATCACCGCTTGGTTGCCGGCGACCCGTAACAGCAGGGTTTCAGTATCGATCGGGAAATCCGATCGTTCGGATGCCGCCGCCAATATGCCCAGTTCATCCTGCAAGCCGAAGCGAAAGAGCAGCACCGAAACTTCGCCTTCGCCGAGCGGACTCGG
>Ga0299907_10001904_pt1 | contig 12435 bp, 11 predicted proteins | sample RVTome_16_FD_198680 | JGI IMG/M metagenome (GOLD analysis project Ga0299907, IMG submission 198680) | Soil microbial communities from uranium-contaminated site in the Upper Colorado River Basin, Wyoming, United States - RVT152D67 (version 2) ...
AGCTGCATCGGCGCGCACTGCGAACCCTCGATCTGTTCGTCACCACCGCCGTCGATAAAGGCGGCCGGCTTCCCGAGGGGTTCGCGGTGACGCTGCCCAAGATCCAGGACGTCGAGCAGGTGGCGGTGCTGGGCGAAGCACTGACCGAGCTGGAACAGGGTTTGGGCATCGACCCGATCCCGGTCGAGCTGATGGTGGAGACACCGCAGACCGTCATCGACCGCGATGGAACCGCCGGGGTCCGCAAGTTCGTCGACGCCGGCCGTGGGAGAGTCCGCGGCGCACATTTCGGCACCTACGACTACACCGCCTCCCTGACCATCACCGCCGCCCACCAGACCATGACCCACCCGGCCTGTGACTTCGCCCGCCATGCCCTTCTGGTGAGCCTGGCCGGATCCGGGGTTTGGATCTCGGACGGGGCGACCAATGTCATGCCGGTCCCGCCACATCGGGGGGATGACCTCACCCCGGACCAGGTCGATGACAACCGGCAAACGGTGCACGACGCGATGCGCCTCCACTACGAACACATCCGACACTCGTTGACCCATGCCTACTACCAGGGGTGGGACCTCCACCCGGCCCAGTTCCCGACTCGTTATGCGGCGGTGTACGCCTTCTTCCTCGAAGGCCTGGACCAGGCCGGGGAACGGCTGTCGAATTTCGTCGACTCGGCGGCCAAGGCCACGTTGGTCGGTGAAGTGTTCGACGACGCCGCCACCGGCCAGGGCCTCCTCAACTACTTCCTGAGAGCCATCAACTGCGGGGCCATCGACGAGGCGGAGGCCACCGATCGCACCGGTCTCACCCTCGATGAGATCCGAACCCGCTCCTTCCTAGCCATCTTGGAGGGCCGGACGGGGTGACGTTCTCGAAATTGGGGACGTCAGCCGCGCTGAGCGCGGTCTATCGCGACAATTTCGAGTGAATCAACGGGTGACGGTGAGCCCGATGTCGCCGTAGGGCTCGGAGACGGGGTGGAAGACGGTGCCCCGGTCCTCCAACCCGAAGCGAGAGATGTCGAAGGGGAGGTGGTGCTGGTTGGGGAGATGCAGGTCGACCCGATCGATCTCGGGAACCGCCTCGAGCAGGCCCACCGCCATCAGCCACCCCTGGTGCTGGGCCGATGCCGACCAGTCGGTGAAGAACCTCTCGACCAGAGTCTCCCTTGCCGTCTCCCAGGTCTTGGTGGCGTCCTCGGGCAACGTCGAGTAACGCCAGGTTGCGGTCACAGACGTGGCCAGGATGCGATCCTCGGTCTCGGGGAGGACCGTGAACGCGTCTTTGGGGTACCCCGAGAACGCCGATCCGGTGGTCTTGAGGACGACCAGCCCTTCGATTCCCGCCCAGGTCCCGATCTCGCCGGCTCCTTTGGCCACGCGGGCGGTGCGACGCTCCGAGTTGCCTCCGATGAAGCCGGTGGCGCCGGCCTGAGACCAGAGGCGCTCGGAGATGGTGACGGCAGCCCGGGTGACGTCGCGGTCGAGAAAGTGGTCGCAGAGGAAGGAGGCGAAGGCCTCCAGGTCGCGAGTCAGATGATCTTGGGCCAGGCAGTACACGGTGTTGCGCATCGTGTCGGTGGGGAGGACCGCACGGTTGTCACCTCCGGTGTGGGCCGACTCGACGTCCCCCTGCAGCAGCACCTGGACCGCGAGATCGGAGAAGTCGTCGCTTCCGTCGGAGCGATGGATCTTCGAGATCCGGATCTCGGACTTCCCCCATCGGTTCTCGCTCAGCTTTGCCAACTCAACTCCCCCCGATAAGTGGTGTAACCGAAGGGGCTGAGCAGGAGCGGCACGTGATAATGATCCTCGGCGTCGTCGAGGGTCATAACAACGTGCACACCGGGGAAGAACGTGTTCCCGTAGTCACCAGTGCCGAACACGACCCGGTACATCCCCGACACGAGCCCTGTCGCCAGCTCGGAGACACGGCCATTGGCGTCGGTCGTGGCCTCGCCCACAGGATGCCATTCACCGTCGACCAACACCTCCAGCGAAACGTCGACCCCGGCGGCCGGTTTCCCTTCGGCTATGTCCAGGACATGAGTGCTGAGCGAAGTCACGAGTTGTCTCCCACGCAGAGCATGCGCCGCAGTCTGGTCTGCGTGATCGACCTCTGCTCGATGGCCGCGTTGAGGATCTCCTCCTCCCGGCTGTTCTCGAGGCGGCTGAGGGTGATGTCGAGCATCTTCTCCGCCGTCTTCCCGGTGGCGTAAACGATGCAGGTGAACCCGATCCGCTCCTCGTAGGCCCGATTGGCCTCGGCCAGGTCCCGGAGCACGGCTGTGTCGGCGTTGGCCGCCCCCGCCTGCTCCCGGTTGGCCACCGAGTCTCCGCGCTCCCCGATCCGGGGATGCCCGGCGAACGCCTCCAGCCAGTCCTCGTCACCCAACCCGTCGAAGGCGGCGGTGGCAGCGTCGAGGATCCGATCGACATCGGCGAACGGCCGGGCCGAGGTCATCCCGCTCACCCACCGGGTGGAGGCACAGGCCGTGTGGAAGAAGGCTCGGGCATCGTCCTCGAAGAGATGATTGACGTACCGGAGACGGAGGTTGCCCGCCGCCACCGGATCGGGTGTGCCCCGCACCCGGATGCGGGCTACGCCGCCGTCCGGATGGATGTCGAGACGGATGAAGGCGGCGTCGACGGGCGGATCGAGGGTCACGATGTTGACCTCGTGCGGCTTGACCTCCGCCCGGTCCACGACCTCGTGCCAGATCTCGCCTTCTGCGGACGCCCCGATCGAGACCCAGCCAGGAGCGTTTCCCTTGAAGTGTCGGGTATCGACCTCGACCGACTCCACGTTCCCCGGGAGGCCCAGCCGGAAAGTCGCCCAGTCATTGCCCGGTCCCCGCCTCCGCTTGGTCTCCCAGCCGTCCCACATCCCGGCCGGCTCCGTCGGCCGGAGCATGTTGGACGGTGGCGAGTAGTGGACATCGGAGGCATCGACCGCCTCGCCACCCACCAGTGACGATGCCAGGTCGGCGGAACCGTCGTCGGGGCACACATCGGCCATGCCCGGGATTGGCTCACCGTCCACCCGAAGCCTTGCCACGCCGCCGTCGGGGAAGATGTTGAGGCGGAGATAGGTGATCCGATGCGTGTCATCTACCTCGAAGGTGGCCAACGAGTCGCCACTGAGATCGGTCCGCGGGATGATCTCCACCCAGCCGGCCGAGTCCAGACGCTCGTCTCCGCCGATGCCGCATGCCTCCAATGAGAACGCCTCCGGGTAGTTGCCGGTGAAATGCGAGGTGTCGACGGTCGCCCGCCGGACCCTTCCCGGGATGCCCAGGGCGATGACACACCAGTCGTGGCCGGGCTCCCGGCGGCGTCGGGTCTCCCAGCCGTCCATCCACTTCCCCCGGTCGGTGTAGACCCCCTCCTTCCACACCGGGTCCGAGACCCGCAACAGGTTCTCCGCCTCGGCGAAGAACTCGTCGTTGCAGGCAACCACCCGCCCTCCGACGGCCTCAGAGCTCAGATCGGTCATCTCGTCTCAACATCCTCCCATGACCGGGGACCACGACTCCGTCTTCGAATACTGTCCTTCCTCCCAGGATGGTCCGGACCACCGAGCCCCTGAGGGTCATCCCCTCGTAGGGAGTGAGCGGGTGACGATGCTCGAGGTCGGCGCCCTTCACCTCCGCGGCGCCGTCGGGGTCCCAGATCGCCAGATCGGCGTCCATGCCCACCGCGATCGACCCCTTGTGCTCGTCGAGACCGGCCAGCCGCGCCGGTTCCCGGGCCAGCCATCGGGCCAACTCGGGAAAATCGACCCCACGGGCGGCGGCACCGGTCCAGGTGGCGGGCAGGCGAAGCTGGAGTGATCCGATCCCTCCCCACGCCGATCCGAAGTCCCCGCTCTCGATCCTCTTCACCTCGGGTGGCGCCGGCGAGTGATCGGAGACGACCATGCTCAGAACGCCCTCGGCCAGACCCTCCCACAGGGCTTCGCGATGCTCGGCAGACCGGATCGGCGGGGCACACTTGAAAGGAGTCGATCCGGCGGTGATCTCCTCCGCGCAGAAAGTGAGGTAGTGAGGGCAGGTCTCACCGGTCAGAGATTCGGGCCCGGAGGCCAGTGCGGTCACCGCCTCCTCCGACGAGACGTGGAGAACGTGCATCCTGGCTCCGGTCTCCCGGGCCAGTCGGGCCACGGTGTGCACCGCAGCCCCCTCCCCTTCGGCGGGTCGGGTGGCCAGATACGACCCGTAGACCGTGGGGTCACCGGCTAGATGGTGGATCCGGGCCGGGTCCTCGGCGTGGACGAGCACGGGGACACCGAGCTCCCCGATAGCAGGCAGGGCCCGGGCCAGCCGGTCGATGGTCATCGGGGGGAACTCGGGTACGCCGGAGTCGACCAGGAAAGCCTTGAAGCCGCAGACTCCGTCTTCGACCATTGACCCGATCTCGTGCTCGGATCCCGGGATCAGGCCCCCCCAGAAGGCAACGTCCACACTGAGATTCCCGGGCGTCGCCGCCCGCTTCTCAGCGAGCGCGTCTCGACTGACCGTGGGAGGGATCGAGTTGAGAGGCATGTCGACGATGGTTGTGGTCCCACCGGCAGCCGCCGCCCGCGTGGCAGTGGCAAAACCCTCCCATTCGGTGCGGCCCGGGTCGTTGACGTGGACGTGGGAATCGACCAGGCCCGGCATGACCACTAAGTCCCCGAGGTCGAGGTCGGCGCCGCTCTCATCGATGCCGACGATCACGCCCTGTTCCATCCTGATCGACGCCGGACGCATCTCCTCCCCCACCACGACCCGGGTGCTCCTGAGAACGGTCATCGCTGGTGAAAGCTACCGGTGCCACAGCCGATCCTTGCCGATGCGACGTGGGCTCGGTTCTGTAGCTTGATCACGAGTGGCCTATTGAAAGGAACCCGCGATGGCGACGGTGAGCAGTCCCACGGACAAATCCATCAATTACGCGTTCTTGCTGGGAGGTGTAGCAGCCCTCATCTTCGGGATCATCCTCCTCGTCCGCCAGGAGGAGGCGTTGGCCCTGCTCATGGTGATCCTGGGCGTGTGGTGGCTGATCCAGGGGGCGTTCATGCTCTTCGCCATCTTCGTGGACCGGGAGGATATGGGGTGGAAGCTGGTCATAGGAGTGCTCGGTGTCGTCGCCGGCTTCCTCGTGCTGACCAACCCCGGTGAAGCCGCCGACGTCTTCCAGGGGGCGGTGGGGGTGGTCCTGGGGGTCATCGGGATCCTGGTCGGCCTGACCTCCTTGATCGGAGCCTTCCGTGGCGGTGGCGTCGGCGCCTTCGTCTTCGGCGCGGTGAGCATCCTGATCGGTGTCCTGATCCTGCTCAACGCCCAGTTCTCGACCAGCCTCCTCATCACACTCTTCGCCGTCCTCCTCCTCATCGACGGGGTGATGGGCATTTACCTGGCCCTCAAGTACCGCTGACCGCAACCTCATGCCTGATGCAGGGCGTCACGCATCCGTGACGCCCTGCATTGAGTTTGGCCCGTAGGCGGGAACCAGGCGGTCCGGTACCATCTTCGGATGTCGCTCACGACGCCTCTTCGATTCCGACGGGGCCTCTACGCGGCTCCATAATCAGGTTCCGCCCTGGCCAGATGACACCCGACCGAGAGGAACCCCCGACGATGACCGATTTCCTGACCCGACACAACGACGTTCTCGCCCCCGTGCTCGCCTTCGACACCGAGATCCGCGCCGCCAAGGCCGAAGGGATATGGGTGACGGACGTGGACGGCAACCGGTGGGCCGACTTCGCCTGTGGCACCGCGGTCACCAACCTGGGTCATAACCACCCCGCCGTGCTGGAAGCGGCACATCGCCAGTTGGACAACCTGGTCCACTCCGGCTGTATCGTCCGTTACGACTCGATCGTGGAAGCAGCCGAGCGTCTGCGGGCGATCACACCGCCCGGGATCGAGAAGTTCAGCTTCGCCAACTCCGGCGCCGAGGCGGTCGAAGCCGCGGTCAAGCTGGCCAAGCACACCACGGGCCGGCAGGGTGTCATTGCCTTCCGGGGCGGGTTCCACGGCCGCACGATGGGCTCGGTGAGCTACACGACGTCCAATGCCCGCTATCGCGACGGATACCACCCGTTGCTGGGCTCGGTGTTCATCGCCCCCTATCCCCATCCCTATCGATGGGGCCTGACCGACGACGAAGCCACCGACCTGTCGCTCAACGAGTTGCGAATGATGTTCAAGCACGTGGTGTCTCCCCAAACCATCGCCTGCTTCCTGGTGGAGCCGGTGCAAGGTGAAGGGGGGTATTACCCCTCTCCCGCCCGATTCCTCGCCACCTTGCGCGAAATGGCCGACGAGCACGGGATCAAGCTGCTGTACGACGAGGTGCAGTCCGGGTTCGGGCGCACCGCCGAGTGGTTCGCCTCCGATCATTTCGACGCCAAGCCCGACATCATGGCCGTGGGCAAGGGGATCGCCAACGGTCTTCCCCTCTCCGCTTTCGGTTCCTCGCGAGAGACGATCGATGCCTGGCCACGGGGGGCCCACGGCACGACCTACGGCGGCAATCCGGTGTCGACCGCTGCGGCGGTGGCCGTGATCGACACGATGGAAGGCTTGTTGCCCCAGGCTCGTGAGCTGTCCAAGCATGCCTTGGAGCGCTTCCACGACATGGCGGAGCGGCATCGCACGATCGGGGATGTGAGAGGTCTTGGATTGATGATCGGTGTCGAACTGGTGACGGACCGCGATAGCCGGGTCCCCGATGCCGAGGCATTCAAACATGTCGAGAAGCACGCCTTCGACAGGGAGCTGATCGTCATCAATTGCGGTCCCGACGCCAACGTCATCCGCTTCATCCCACCGCTGATCACCACCCGAGAGGAACTGGACTGGGCCCTCGACCTCGTCGACGAGGGGTTGACCAGCTGGGAGAGTCAGGACCGCTGAACCGGCGACGCCTTCTCGGCTCCGGGCTCGGCCTCGCCCTCCTCGTCACCCTGGGGATCGCGATCTGGGGCGGGGCCGACCCGAGCCCTCCAGGGGTGGTGACACCGACAACAACGACTTCCTCCCTCACTCTGGCCACGATGACCAGCACGAGCACCATGATGACTCAGCCTGCGCTGCCCATCACCACGATCGCCTCGGTCGAGGAGTTCCGGTCATCGATCACCACGGTCACTGCCGACGACCTCTCTGCCTCGTGGCGGCCCGGTTGCCCCTTGGGAGTGGACTCGCTTCGGGCGGTCGACGTGACCCATTGGGGACTCGACGGCCAGACTCACACCGGAAAGCTGATCGTCTCCGCCGACACCGCCGACGACATGGTCGCCATCATGTCGAAGCTGTTCGAAGCCGGTTTCCCCATCGAACGGATGGAGCCGGTCGATGTCTACGGAGGTGACGACGACCGGAGCATGTCCGCCAACAACACCAGTGCGTTCAATTGTCGGCCGGTGACCGGAGGCTCCTCCTGGTCCGAGCACTCATACGGGACGGCGATCGACGTGAATCCCCTGGTCAACCCCTACGTCTCCGGCGGGACGGTCCTGCCTCCCGAAGCAGCGCCCTACGCCGACCGGACCGCCGACGCCCCGGGGATGATCCACGCCGGGGATGTGGTGGTCGAGACCTTCGCCGCATACGGGTGGGAGTGGGGCGGGACCTGGTCGTCGCCCAAGGACTACCAGCATTTCTCGACCTCGGGGCGATGAACACCTAGGGCGTCATCGTGAAAAACTCGAGCGCAGTCTTCGTCTTCGTCTGCTGCTCGCCGGTGATGTCCACGTCGTGCGTCTCGAGGAATGCCCTCCACTCGAGACCAGCCTGGAAAGCCTCGGAGGGCTTGGCCTTGGTGGAGAGCTCGACCACCCGGGAGCCATCGGGGTAGTTCCACAGCTCGGCGACCATCGGGCGCGCGAATCCCTCGGATCTGAACTTCACCCTCAGCGTGGGAATCGGCCCGAGCACCAATAGGTCGCTCAACGCGAACCCGGCGGGAGCATGGGCTTCGTAGAAAGCACGTTGCTGCTTCGAGAACAACTTCTCGACCTTGCGATGTCCGACGACGGCATCCCGGATCTTCTCATTGTCCGCCGATCCTTTGAACGATGCAGAGCAGACGTAACCGCCGGGCATGGCGTCGACCTCGACGCCGAAGTCAGGCGAAGCGCGCAACTCCTCCGTGAGATCGGCCGGTTCCACCGGGCGGACCTTGATCACGGTGTCACCCTTCTCGTTCTGCCGTCGACGGGCGCGAACTACGAGACCGGCCTGGTTCAGCGCCAGCTCGGGCGTGTCGAAGAAGAAGACCTGGCGCACCTGGGCCAGAAGCGGATCGATTCCCAATGCTGCCGCAGCCTTGGCCCTCCCGTCCTCCGGCAAAGTCAGCTTGAGCTCGACACTGTCGGAACCACGTACCACATCGAGGAGACGTTGCAGTTCCTCACCGGAGAGCTCGACCAGACGTGTCACTGTGTCTTCCACCTTTCTCTGTCCTTGTAGCGCCATATATGGCGCTACGTACCTCAGGTAACTATCCGGCGACCACCGGGACCCGCTCCATGGCGGCCGCCACCCGCTCCGCCGGGTATTCGTAGTCGGTCAGGGTGCCGCCCAGGTACGCCTGGTAGGCGGTCATGTCGAAGTGGCCGTGCCCGGAGAGGTTGAAGACGATGACTTTTTCCTCACCCGACTCCCGAGCGAGCTCCGCCTCCTTCATCGCCGAGGCGATGGCGTGGGTCGGCTCGGGGCCGGGGATGATCCCCTCGCTCCGGGCGAACTCGACCCCCTTGGCAAACGTCTCGTTCTGATGCAATGCCTCCGCCTCGATGATCCCCTCCTCTTTGAGCAAGGAGACCAGGGGCGCCATGCCGTGGTAACGCAGGCCGCCGGCGTGGATCGGGTCGGGGACGAAATCGTGGCCCAGGGTGTGCATCTTGACCAAAGGCGTCATGCCCACGGTGTCGCCGAAGTCGAACTGATAGCTGCCCCTGGTCAACGACGGCGCCGCCGCCGGCTCCACCGCCCGGATCACCGGGTCCATCTTGCCGGCCAGCTTCTCCCTCACGAATGGAAAGCTGAACCCGGCGAAGTTCGATCCGCCACCGGCGCAGCCGATCACCACGTCCGGTGTCTCGTCGACCAGGGCGAGTTGCTTCAACGCCTCCTCCCCGATCACGGTCTGGTGCATCAAGACGTGATTGAGCACCGAGCCGAGGGAGTACTTGGTGTCATCGTTGGTGGCCGCCACCTCCACCGCCTCCGAGATGGCGATCCCCAGGCTGCCCGGGGTGTCGGGGTCGGCCTCGAGGATCGAACGCCCGGCCTGGGTCAGCTCCGATGGCGAGGAGTGGACCGACGCCCCCCACACCTCGATCATCGCCTTGCGATACGGCTTCTGGTCGAAAGAGGCCCGGACCATGAACACCTCGCACTCCAGCCCGAACAGGGCACAGGCGAAGGAGAGGGCAGAGCCCCATTGCCCGGCCCCGGTCTCCGTGGCGAGCTTCTTCACACCGGCCTTGGCGTTGTAGTAGGCCTGGGCCACCGCGGTGTTTGGCTTGTGCGAGCCGGCCGGGCTCACGCCTTCGTACTTGTAGTAGATCCGGGCCGGGCCTCCGATCAGCTTCTCCAGGTTGTGCGCCCGGTACATCGGTGTCGGCCGCCACATCCGGTAGACCTCGCGCACCTCCTCCGGGATCTCGATGAATCGATCGCTGCTGACTTCCTGGAGGATGAGGTCCATCGGAAACAATGGCGCCAGGTCATCGGGGCCAACCGGCTCATGAGTGCCTGGGTGAAGGACCGGGGGAGGCGGCACCGGCAGGTCGGGCACGATGTTGTACCAATGGGTGGGGAGCTCGGTCTCCGGCAGCGTGATCTTGGTAACCATGGCCGGAAGCTACACATCTCCAGGGCTGCTGTAGGTTGGACGATGTCGCCCGACCGGGAAGGACTCATGACCACTCATCGCATGATCAATCGCCGCGTGGCAATTGCCGAGATGGGGAAGGCGGGTCTCGCCATCGTGGTCTTCGGCACAGTTGCCTGCTCCGACCCGGGGGGGTCGGGGACCACCGCCACGACGACCGGGACCACGCCACCCACCACCGCGGGACCGGAAACGACCACCACCGTGGCAACTGCCCCGACTACGTCTTCGGACACCACGACCACCGGCGGGGCTGCAACCGGGACCGCCTTCCATCGGGTGAACCTCGACTTCGTCTCCGCCTACATCCTGTACCGGGGTGGTGAGGCGGCACTGGTCGACACCGGTGTGGATGGCAGCCTCGACGCGATTACTGCAGGACTGGGTGAGATCGGCCTCGCCTGGGACGCGGTGGGACATGTGATCCTGACCCACAAGCATCCCGACCATATGGGCAGCGTGGATGCCGTGATGGAGCAGACACCCGGAGCGACCCTGTACGCCGGCGCACCGGACATCCCCGAGATCACCGTCGTGATGGTTCCCCAGCCGGTCAGCGATGGTGACAGCGTGTTCGACCTCGACATCATCGAGACACCGGGACACACCGCCGGGCACATCTGCGTCCTCGACAGTTCGGCCGGCATCCTCGTCGCCGGCGACGCCATGGTCGGCGCCAACGGCGGGGTTTCCGGGCCCGAACCGGCCTTCGCCGAGAACATGACCGTGGCCATCGACTCGGTGCGCAAGCTGGCCGGCTTCACCTACGAGGTCGCGCTCTTCGGTCACGGCGAGCCCATGTTGGAGGGAGCCTCCGCCGCGGTGGGCGTACTCGCCGAGAGTTGACCAACTGCGCCCGGCGCCGAACCCTACGATCCGGGGATGGACGAGCTCGGCGAGCTGGCCATTGGCCTGATCATCATCGTCTCGCTGTTCGGGATCGTCGTCCCCATCCTCCCCGGACTCATCCTCGAAGTAATCGCGATATTCGTGTGGGCCCTGTTGACGGGCGGCGGCGTCGCCTGGGGAGTGGCCATCGCCGCCCTGGTCGTCGCCGGGATCGGCACCTTCGTCAAGTACTCGATCCCGAAACGCAAGCTCAACGAGGTGGGGATCCCCAATCGGACCCTTCTCTTCGCCACCGCGGTGGCCATCGCCGGTCTCTTCGTCATACCCGTGGTGGGTGCGCCGATCGGGTTCGTGGCGACCATCTATCTCAGCGAGCGAGCGCGGGTCGGCCAGGAGCAGGCTTGGCCCGCCACCAAGAGCAGCCTCGGCGCGGTCGCCACCTCGATCGGGATCGAGCTCGCCACCGGCTTGCTCATCGCCGCCATCTGGTTCGGGGCGGTGTTGTTGGGCTGAGGAAACCCCGTGGGTCAGTCCTCCGACGTGGCAGCTGCCTTGTTCGCGATCTCTTGAACCACAGCCTCGTTGGCCAGAGTGGTCACGTCACCGAGCTGGCGATTCTCCGAGATGTCCTGGAGCAGTCGGCGCATGATCTTGCCCGAGCGGGTCTTGGGCAGGTCGTCGGTGAACACGATCGACTTCGGCTTGGCGATCGGCCCCAAAGTAGAGGCGACATGGTCCCGAAGCTCCTGGAGCAACGCTTCGTCGCCCAGCACCTCGCCGCGCAGGGTGACGAAGGCGGCGATGGCCTGGCCGGTCAGGTCGTCTTTGCGGCCGACCACCGCCGCCTCGGCCACCGAGACGTGTGAGACCAGGGCCGACTCGACCTCGGTGGTGGAGATGTTGTGACCGGAGACCAGCATGATGTCGTCGACTCGTCCCAGCAGCCAGAAGTAGCCCTCCTCGTCGCGCTTGGCCCCGTCGCCGGGGAAATACTTGCTCCCGAACCTCGACCAGTAGGTGTCGACGTAACGCTGGTCGTCGCCGTAGATGGTCCGGGCCATCGCCGGCCACGGTTTGGTGATCACCAGGTAGCCGCCTCCGCCGAGACCGACCGACTCTCCCACCTCGTCGACCACGTCGGCGAAGATGCCGGGAAAGGGAACAGTGGCCGATCCCGGCTTGGTGGCGACCACCCCGGGGAGCGGGGTGATCATGATCGCCCCGGTCTCGGTCTGCCACCAGGTGTCCACCACCGGGCACCGGCCGCCTCCGATGGTCTGCTGATACCAGATCCACGCCTCGGGGTTGATCGGCTCGCCCACGGTCCCGATCAGGCGGAGTGAGGAAAGGTCGTGCTTGGTCACGTGCTGGTCGCCCCACTTCATGAAGGTGCGGATGGCGGTGGGGGCGGTGTAGAAGATGGTGACCCGGTGGTCCTCGATGATCTGCCACAGCCGGTCCAGATCGGGGAAATTGGGCGCCCCCTCGTACATGACGCTGGTGGTGCGGTTGGCGAGCGGGCCGTACACGATGTAGCTGTGGCCGGTGACCCATCCGATGTCGGCGCCGCACCAGAACACATCGGTGTCGGGTTTGAGGTCGAAGACCAGGTCGTGGGTGGTGACGATCCCGGTCAGATACCCGCCCTGGGTGTGCACGATTCCCTTCGGGCGACCGGTCGTCCCCGAGGTGT
>Ga0299907_10001905_pt1 | contig 12428 bp, 13 predicted proteins | sample RVTome_16_FD_198680 | JGI IMG/M metagenome (GOLD analysis project Ga0299907, IMG submission 198680) | Soil microbial communities from uranium-contaminated site in the Upper Colorado River Basin, Wyoming, United States - RVT152D67 (version 2) ...
GTAGCCCACATCACCCAGGGGTCAGAGCAGGGTGTCGTCCATCTCCCGCCGCGGGCGGCTCCGGTCGACCGCGAGCTCGCAGCAGACGAGGCCGTCGCCGATCGGGTGGTGAACGAAGGGGCCGATCCCCGTCAGGCGCTCCAGCAGGGTGGCGAGGAAGGCGCCGCACACCTGGGGGTGATCGGCCGACACGGCCCGGAATGGACACTGGTGGACGACCACCCGCCGCGCTCCGTCCACCGACTCCACGCGCGCCTCCCAGGCCAGCTCCTCCTCCAGCCAGTCCAGCGCGGCCTCCCACCGCTCCGGCGGGGCCAGATCATCGAAGCGTGGGCGGTTCGCGTCGGCCAGACGCCGGGCCGCGTCGACCACGACCGCCAGCGTCCCGTCCCGGCCCTCCCGCTCGAGCAGAGTGGCAACGAGCTCGCTGGATAGGAGGTCGTGGCGTTTTGGGTAGGTCGCCCGGCCGGCCTCGCTGAGACGGTAGAGGAAGGCCGGGCGACCGCCGCTGGTCGCCGCTTTCCTGCGCTCGACCAGACCCAGGCCCAGCAGGGTCCCCAGGTGCTGCCGGACCGCGGTCGAGGTGACCCCGAGATCCGCAGCGATCTCCTCCGCCGAACGCTCGGCGCGGAGGAGGAGATCGAGCACGGCTCGTTTGACGCCTGCGGGCAGAGGATCCGGGGTCACGTCATTCCATTCTGTAAGTTTGCGCTTGCATAACTATCATAACTCGGCTAAAGTAGGTCTTGACAGCGCTCGACGAAAGCCACTCATCCAGGAGGAACCCATGCGAAGCCCTCTCATCCCGCTCCTCGCGGCCGCCCTGCTCGCGACCGCCGCCGCGGCCTCGGCCCAGACCACCGCCCCGCCGCCGGCCCCGTACCAGAAGGTGTCCGAACTCGTCGACCTCCCCGAGTTCATCCCCGGCGTCGGCGTCCTGTTCGTCGACCCGGCCACGCTTCCCGCCGGGCCCTTCCTCGCCTACGATCGCGAGGGGTCGCTGGTGAGCACGGTCTACATGATCCCGCTCGCGGCTCTGGAGGACCAGCAGGCATTCTCCGGTCTTGACGTGGGGGATGCGCCGGTCGACCACGTGGACCTCTACTTCAACGCCGGCCATCCGGGCGTCGCCGAGCCGCACTACCACGTCGTCCTCTGGCACATCCCCCCGGCGAGAGCGGCGGAGCTCGGCCGGTGACGACCCGTCGCGACTTCCTGCGGGCCGGCGGGCTCGGGCTCGCCGGCCTCGCGGTGGCGGCCCCGCTGGGAGGATGGGGGTGGGCGCCCTCGCCGGCGCGGGGCGCGAACCCCGCCGCCCCGGTCGTCGTCCGCATGCGGAGCGACGCGCTCGGCGCCCGCGTCTGGTTCGACCCCGCGGGCCTGCGCGTCACGCCCGGAACGATCGTTCGCTGGGTGGTGGAAGCGAACGTCCACTCCACCACGGCCTACCACCCGGGCAACGCGAACTTCGCGCTCCGGTTGCCGACGAACGCCGAGCCCTGGGACTCCGGGATCCTGACCCAGCCGGGCCAGACCTACGAGCACCGCTTCCGGATCCCGGGCCTCTACGACTATTACTGCACCCCTCACGAGCTCGCCGGGATGGTGGGCCGGATCCTCGTCCTTCCCGAGGACGACCCTGGTCGCGACCTGCGGGAGCCGGATCCCGCGGCGGACGGACGGAGACCGCCGTCGAAAGCCGCGCGATCCGCGTTTCCCCCCATCGACCTCGTCCTCCGGCAGGGCATCGTCCGTATTCCAACTCCAGGACAGGAGGCCACCCGATGAGCACACCCGCCCGTGACGCGCGCACGCTTCTTCAAGTCGGCTTCACCGTGCTCCCCATCGCGGCCGGCGCCGACAAGTTCGCACACGTCCTCACCGATTGGGGGAAGTACGTCGCCCCCTGGTTCCAGGACCTGCTCCCGATAGGCACCGGCTCGTTCATGGGGCTGGTGGGGGTGGTGGAGATCGCGGCCGGCCTGACGGTGGCGCTCCGCCCCCGAGTCGGGGCGTGGATCGTGGCTGGCTGGCTCGGGGTCATCGTGCTGAACCTGCTGGCCCTGCCGGAATACTGGGACGTCGCGGCGCGTGACGTGGGGCTCCTGCTCGCGGCGGTGGCGCTCGCTCGGCTCTCCGGCCCGGAGACCACGCCAGCCTGACGGAGCAGCGACCGGGCTCAGGCGTCGGCCGCGGGCCCGCCGGGAACCTCGAGCAGCTCGAGCACGGCCTCGTGGAGCGGCCCGGTCGTCGACAGCGCGCTCCCCCCCGCCGGCCGCCGCTCGCCGGTCAGGGTGGTGAACCGGCCGCCGGCCTCCTCGACGATCGGCAGGAGCGGCACCGAGTCCCACGGGCTCATGCGGGGATCGATCATCGCGTCGGCCCGGCCGGTGGCGACCAGCGCGTGCCCGTAGCAGTCTCCCCACGTCCGCAGCCGGCGGGCGCCGGCCGCGAGTCGTTCGAGCGTGGGGCCCGGATCGTCGAGCCGCCCGAAGTCGGTGGCGAGGACGAGCGCCTGGTCGAGCCGTGCCGTCGTCCGGACGCGGGCGGCCACGGGGCCCGCGCCCTCGCGCCACCAGGTGCAGCCACCCCCGGCGGTGGCCGCGACCGTCTCGCCGAGAGCCGGCAGGTGGATCACGCCGAGCACGGCCTCGTCGCCCTCGAGCAGCCCCAGAAGCACGCCATAGAGCGGGACCCCGTGGACGAACGACGCGGTGCCGTCGATCGGATCGACCGTCCAGCGTCGGCCGCTCCCGCCCTCGGTGACCCCGAACTCCTCGCCGACGATCCCGTCCCGGGGGCACCGCTCGTCGATCCGGCGCCGGAGAAGCTCCTCCGCGCGACGGTCGGTGTCCGTGACGGGCGAGCCGTCGTCCTTGGTCTCGAATCCGAGCGCGGCTCCGAAGCCCTCCAGCGTGATCAGGCCCGCCGCGCGCGCCGCGTCGACCGCGAACGCGCGCAGCTCGGCCAGCTCCGACCCCTCGATCACAAGGAGGTGAAGAGGGCGCGGTCGATCCTTTCGGGCTCGCCGATCACGACGAAGTGGAAGTTCCGCAGATAGGTCCGGGCGACGCGCTGGATGTCGGACGGGGTGACCGCCTCGACCCGGCGCACGAACCGGGCGGCGTTCTCCCATCCCCCGCCCACGATCTCGTAGGCCCCGAGCGTGGCCGCCTGCTCCATGTTCGACTCCTGAGCGAGCCAGTAGCTCGTGAGGAAGACGTTGACGTTCTCGGCCAGCCGCTCGGCCGTGATCGGCTCGGACTTGAGCCGCTCCACCTCGTGGAGCATGACCGCCAGCGTCGTGTCCGGCTCGACCGCGGTCACGTAGAGGAGCCCGTAGTTGGCGCGCCGCTGCGACTGGCCGGCGAACACGGCGTATGAAAGGTTGCGCTTCGTCCGGACCTCTTCGAATAGACGGTCGGAGAGGATGTCGAGCGCCACCTGCATGGCCGCGAAGTCCGGGTCGCCGGGGTCGGGAGTCAGGAACTGTCCACGGATGTAGTTGGTGGGAAGCGCGCGCTCGGTGACCGCGACCTGCGGCGAGCCGGGCGCCACCTCCGGGATCTCCCCCGCTCCGGAGCCGCGTGCGGGAAGACCGCCGAACGCGGCTTCGATCTTCGCCTCCAGGTCCTCGCGGGTCACGTTCCCGACCACGACGAGCAGGAGGTTCTCCTTGGTCATCCGGTTCGCGTGCCACGCGGCCAGCTCGTCGCGCGTCAGCGCCTCGATCGTCGCCACGGTGCCGAGCGGGTCGACGGCATAGGGATGCCCCGCATAGAACTGCTCGTTGGCCAGGATCTGGAGGTGGGCGTCGGGGTTGTCGAGCCGGCCCTTGAGCTGGTTGACGAGCTGGGCGCGGACCAGCTCCACCTCGTCCGCGGGAAACGTCGGATGGAGGGCCGCCTGCGTGAACAGGTCCCACGCCTCGTCCCAGTACCGGTTCACGGCCTGGACCGTGAACACCGTGTAGTCGGGGTTCGCGTTCGCCGCCAGCGCCGTCCCGGTCCTGGCGGAGAGCGCCGCGAACGCGTCGCGGTCGTACTTCTCCGTTCCCCGCACGGCGGCTGCCGCGAGGAAGTTCTCGATGCCCGCGGTCTCGGCGGTCAGGTTCGCGCTGCCGCCTTCGAGGTACAGCCGGACCGCGACCACCTCGTTGGCCCGGATCGGCTTGAAGATCACGTCGATGCCTGCGACGGAGAACTCGATCGGCTGCGGGGCCGGCGCAGCGGCCTCCTGGGCCGCGGCCCCCGCCGGCAGCAAGGCGAGTGCGAGGACGAGCGCGGCGGCGCGGATCACTGGACCACCTCCTGGGCGAGCAGGTCGTTCGCCGTGAGCGCGATCTCGGCGCGCGACGCCGGATCGATCAGGACGCCGCTCACGTTCGGCTTGCCGATCATGTAGGTGCGGGCGAACTCCGCGATGTCATCCTGGGTCACCGCCCGCAGCCCGTCCACGTACCCCAGGTAGTAGTCGAGGCCCGTCACCGCCCACCAGAAACCCACCGTGTGCGCGAATGAGCTGGCTTGCTCCCGCTGGTAGATCTGCGAGATGTCGACCTGGACCTTGGCCGCGTCGAGCTCCTCTGCGGTCACGTAGCCGGGGTCGTCGAGCTTCTCGACCTCCGCGAGGATCGCCCGGTGAAGTGCCAGCGCCTTGTCGGGTGAGGTCTGTGCCTGGATCGTGATCGGCCCGACGTGCATCTGCGTGAAGTAGCTGAAGCCGACGCCGAACGCGAGCCCGCTCTCGACCAGCGCCTTGTAGAACTTGCTGGTGGGGTTGGCCAGAGCCGTGGCGAGCAGGTCGGCCACGTAGGTCGCCTCGGGATCGTCGGTTACGCTGGGTCCATGCCACTTCACCGTCACGGTCACGGTGTTGACCGGTTGCTCGACAACGATCGCGCGGGACTCCGTCAGCGGCGGCGGACCGGGTATCGGCTCCGGGAACGGATCGCCGCCCCGCGGCCAATCTCCGAAGATCTCCTCCGCCAGCGCGAACCCTCGCTCGGGGACGATATGCCCGGACAGAATCAGGGCCGAGTTGTTGGGCACGTAGAACCGCTCCTGGATCGTGCGCATCTTCTCCTGCGTGGTCGTGATGATGACCTGCCGATCGCCGATCACGTTCTTGCGGGAGTAGTAGGCCGGCGACCACAGGAGCGTGTCGGTCGCCCGGCCCAGATGGAAGAAGGGATTCGACTCGCCCCGGTCGTACTCGCCCAGCACCACCGGTCGCTCGCGCTCCAGCTCGGCCTGATCGAACAGGGGGTATCGTATCGCGTCCTCCATGAACTGCATCGCGGGCACGAGGCTGTCCACGCCCACGGTGACATAGTAGTTCACCCGCTCGGTGGAGGTGGTCCCGTTCCAGATCGCGCCCAGCTCGTTCACGCGCTCCAGATATCTCTCCTGGCTGGGGATCGTGCGGTTCGCCTTGAAGAACATGTGCTCGTAGAGGTGTGACAGGCCGTCGTATTCCGGGCTCTCGGTATAGGCGCCGTTCCTGACGTCCAGCTCGATCGTCACGAGCGGGACGGCCCGGTTCTCGATCACGATGACGTCCAGCCCGTTATCGAGGGTGGTCCGGTGGATCGGCAGCACCTCCTGGGCGGCGAGCGGCGCCGCGGCCAGGAGCAGTGCCGCCACCGATAGCGATGATCTGTTCATGACGTTGTCCCTCTCCTCGGTTCCCGCGGATGTTTTCGGGAGCTCGGCGAGCTCTCGGGGGCGTTCCAACGTCCCTAGGACGACCGCGGCCGCGGCACCGTTCACCGCCCGCGACCGACCCCGCCGCCATGATAGGCTGAAAAAGAAACCGGGGCCCATTCGCGTCTCCGAATGGACCCCGGACGCGGCTAACGCCGCGCGTTCTGTTCGTCCGTCCGCTACAGGATGACGGGCGTCGTGATGCGGATCGTCAGGTCGGTCCCGGCCGGCATCGCGACCTCGTAGTCGGCCCGCGCCGAGCCCATCGCCGCGCCGCCGATGCCGCCGGTGGCGGCGCCGATGGCCGCGCCCTTCTTGCCGCCGATCACGGCACCGATGGCCGCGCCGGCGCCGGCGCCGATGGCGGTTTCCTTGGCCGGGAACCCCTGGTCGGCGTAGGAGTGGCCGCCCGAGGCCGGCGCGCTGGAGATCGAGCGCGTTCCGGCGGTGGTCTCGATCGAGCGCGCCTCGAGAGTGATCGACCCGCGGCCCTCGTTGCGGTCCCCTTCATCCATCGCGGTCACGATGCCGCTGACGGCCGCGCCGGCGGGGATCACGACCACCCCTCCGACGACCACGTCGCGCGCCACGCGTCCGGTCCAGGCGTCTCCGACATTATTGTGCTCGCTGTCGATCTGGGCGAGGATCGTCACCGGCACCGTAGTACCCGCCGGGATCGTCGACACGCGCGCCGGGGCGACCGGCTGACGGTCGACGGGCTCCTCACGCGGCTCGCCGGTCCGCGGCGCGGGCTGCGGCCGCTCGCGCACGATCACCGTGCGTGTCACGACCTGGGGCTCCGCGGCCAGCTGCACTTCGTCTTCGGTCGGACCTGAGGGGAGCGACTCTCCGAGCGCGATGGGACCGCCCTCCTCCACGACGATCGGGGCATCGTCATCGAACCCGTCGCCCTGGCAGGCAAACGTAGCCGCCGCGAGCAGCGCCGCGACCCCGACGGCAATCATGGAACGGCTTTGCGAACGCATTGTCCTCGCCTCCTCAGCGGTAATCGAACGGACCGGATTGTCCCTTCGCATCTGTTATAGCATCCCCCGTGCCGAAAGGTTCCCCGGGGAGACGCCCCGAGCGTCGGCCGCCGGCCGTCCTCGCTCGCGGACGGGTCCCGTCCCCGACCGACGACAACCATGACAGCCGGGAGCACCGTCGATAGGTTCACCCCATGGCTCGACGGATAGGGGTCCTCACCAGCGGGGGCGACGCCCCCGGAATGAACGCGGCCATCCGCGCGGTGGTCCGCGCGGTGAAGTTCGGCGGCGGCGAGGTGTTCGGCGTCCGGCGCGGATTCGGCGGGCTGCTCGACGATCTCGTCGAGCCGCTCGGTCCGCGCGACGTCGCCAACATCCTGCAGCGGGGGGGATCGATCCTCGACACGAGCCGGGAGCCCCGCTTCCTCGATCCCGAGATGCGGCGCCGCGCCATCGAGACGCTCGACCGTCACGGTCTCGACGGCCTGGTCACGATCGGCGGCTCGGGCACCCAGCAGGGAGCGTGGGAGCTGCAAGAGGCCTGGGGGGGGAGCGTCCTCGGAGTCGCGTCGACGATCGACAACGACCTGGGCGGCACCGACACCTCGATCGGCTTCGACACCGCCTGCAATACCGCGCTCGAGGCGATCGACCGCATCCGCGACACCGCGAACTCGCTCGACCGCTTGTTCTTCATCGAGGTGATGGGGCGCAAGGGCGGGTTCATCGCGCTCGAGGTGGCGGTCGGCGGCGGGGCGGAAGCGGTCCTGCTGCCGGAGGTCGAGCTCGACACTCAGTCGCTGGTCGGAGTGATCCGCGCGAATCACGATCGGGGAAAGATCTCGTGCATCGTCGTCGTCGCGGAGGGGGCCCACCCCGGCGGGGCCCGCGGCCTGTTGCACGAGATCGAAGACTCACTGGAAGCACTGGGCCTTCCCGGTAGCGCGGACGCGCGGGTGACGATCCTCGGTCACATCCAGCGGGGAGGGAACCCGACGGTTCGTGATCGGGTGCTCGCGAGCCGGCTGGGGATGGCAGCCGCGCGCGCAACGCTCGCCGGAGAGCGCGGCCACCTCTTCGGCGTGCGCGGCAACGCGGTCTGCGCGACGGCGTTCGATGTCGCGCTGGCGGAGAAGAAGGAGATCGATCGTTCGCTTTTGGAGATGGTGAACGTACTGGCCGGCTGAAAAATTCTGACTACCGATCACGCGGGAATTCATCACACAAAACTGTTGCATTGTTTTGCGCGTATGTGATAGACTGTGTTCGTCGCGTGGTCTGAAGTAGTCGGCCGTTGCTCAGACCAGGAGGAAACGACGATGGCTATCAAGAAGAAGGCAAAGAAGAAGGCGGGCAAGAAGAAGGCCGCCAAGAAGTCGACCAAGAGAAAGGGCACCAAGAAAAAGGCAGCCAAGAAGAGGAAGAAGAAGAAGTAAACCAGCGCTGACCGACCGATCCACTAGACCACGTCGACACGCACCACGCGAAAGCCCGCGACCGCGGGCTTTCGTTTTGGCGCTGCTGTCGTTGTCGCTTCTCCTCCCGGCCTGCGCTCCGCGGCCGACGAGAGGTGCGGGGGGGGCGTCGTCTCTCGTCGAGGCGGTCTCGCGGGCACTCTCCGATCCCTCCCTGGACCATTCCGGCGCCGCCCTGCTCGTCGTCTCGCTGGATCGCGGAGACACGCTCTTCGCCCGCGAGGAGGATCGGCTCTACACCCCCGCCTCGAACCGCAAGCTCTTCACGGCCGCAGCGGCGCTGCACTGGCTGGGGCCTGATCACCGCTTCCGCACCGCGCTCCTCTCCACCGCACCGATCGATGGCGACACGTTGCGCGGGGACCTGGTTCTCGTCGGCGGCGGCGATCCGGATCTCGCGGTCGCGGACCTCGTCGCGTTCGCCGACACGTTGCTCGCACGCGGAGCGCGGGTCGTGAGCGGCGATGTCCGCGCCGACGACGCGTGGTTCGACGACGTGGAGTGGGGGGCCGGATGGATGTGGGACGACGGTCCCTACTGGGAGTGGCCCTACGTCACCGCGCTCACGCTCGAGGACAACGTCGTCACCGTCACCGTGCGTCCTGGCGCCGAGATCGGTGCGCCGACCGTCGTGCGTCTCGATCCGTCCACCGACTACGTGACGCTGAACGTCGCCGCCACGACCGGGCCGGCGGACGGCGCACCTTCACTGGAGATCGACCGCCACTGGAGCCCGCGCGAGAACGTGATCGACGTGACGGGCTCGCTGCCGATCCGCGCGGACTCGGTCGTCGCGCGGCGGACGGTGGAGGAGCCCGCGCTCTATGCCGTGACCGTGTTGCGGGAGCTGCTCGAAGCGCGCGGTGTCGAAGTGCTCGGCGTGGCCCGCCGCGGTCCGCTCGTCGACGCGCCGGCGGACACGATAGGCGTCCACGTGTCGGATCCGCTCGCCGCCAGCATCCGCAACTTCCTGAAGGTCAGCGACAACCTGACGGGCGAGCTTCTCGTGAAGGCGATGGGAGCGGCCCGCGAGGGGCCGCCCGGCACCTACGGGAAGGGACTCGCCGCCGAGCGCGCGTTCCTCGCGTCGGAGGTCGGGATCGACACGACCGCACAGCGGCTGGCGGACGGATCGGGGGTCTCCCGCTACAACCTCGTGACCGCGCGGCAGACCGTGCGTCTGCTCGAGTACATGTCCCGCCGGGACGCCCTGTTCCCCGCGTTCCTGGACGGGTTGCCGGTGGCCGGCGTCGACGGCACGCTGGAGGGAAGGATGCGGGGCACGGCCGCCGAGGGGCGGGCGCGCGCCAAGACCGGGACGTTGAACGGCGTGACCGCGCTGTCCGGCTACGTACCGTCGGCGGACGGCGAGCGTCTGGCGTTCAGCCTGATGATCGAGTTCTACGTGGGGAGCGCGGCGCCGCGGCGCGCGGTGCAGGACTCGATCGTGGCCGCCCTCGCCGGCTTCCGGCGCTAGCGCCGGCTCCTTCCGGGCGCGCTGCCCGCTAGCGGAAATGCGCCGGTGGCAGGGGCACGACGCCGACGCCGGTAGCCTGAAGGCCCACCTCGATGGACCGCAGGGTCTCGAGCGTGGCCGGATCGATGACGTCGATCGCGCCCGGCACGACCGCGTGGCTCTCCATCGACAGGTAGACTGTCCCGTCGGGCCCGAAGGCGAAGGTGTGCGGGTGACTCGCGCTCGACGGCCGGGTGGCGATCGCCCGCTCCTCGGCCACGTCGATCACCGTGTACGACTGGTCGTTCCGGTTGGGAACCCAGAGCCGATCTCCCTCCGGCCCCATGCGGATCAGATACGGGCCGTCGCCGGTCGGGATCGTGTTCGTCACGGTTCCCAGCGCGTCGGTGGACATGACGCGGATCTCCGCGTGCCGGTGGCACGCCACGAAGAGCTTCGAGTCGTCCGACGAGAGCGCCAGGCCGGCGGGGTAGCACGCCTTGTTCCCGGCCCGGTCCTCATCGGTGAGCATGTTCGTCGAGTCCACCACCGACAGGGACGCCACGCTGATCTTCCGCACGACGTTGTCGCGGGTGCAGGAGGTGTAGATCCACCTCCCGTCGTGGGTGACGACCATGCCGTGGGGCTTGGTGCACACCGGGATCTGCGCGACCTCGGTCATCGTCGGCGTATGAACGGCGGAGACGGTGTCGAGCGCCGGATCGCCGTGGAGGTTGTAGTTCGCCACGAACAGCCAGGTCCCGTCCGGCGTGATCGCGATCGTCGCCGGAAACAGGCCGACGTTCGTGCGCGCGACCAGCGAGTCCTTCCGGGTCGTCATCTTCCAGATCGATCCGTAGGGCCATCCGTGCGCGATCGAGAGATAGTAGTGGAGGCCGTCCGGCGAGGTGGTCAGCGCATGGACGCCTTCGATGTCCTCCGTCGAGATCCCGACCGGGATCTTCCTGAGCACGGTCCCGGCGACGGGATCGACCACCGCCACCGCGTCCTCGGACTCAAGGCCCACGAACAGGACGTAGGCCGAGTCGCGGGCCGCGGCGGGCCCGACCGCGCCACCCGGGGCGGTCTGCGCGGCGGCGCAGGCCGTGGCGAGGGCGGAGAGGACGAACGTGAGGGCGGAGATGCGGGCCATGAGGGCGCTCCTTCTCGATGGGACGTCGCCGCGCCTTCCTTCGGAGGGCCGCGAGCGATCGGACGACGATAGTATATCCGGGCCGGCGACGGCCGGCATCGACCCTCCCTACGGCGCCGCGTCGGGCCGGGATTCCGAGGTCGGTGCCAGCAGGGGATACGGGTTCCGCGGTCCGTCCCGGGTGTAGATCCCGTAGTGGAGGTGGGGCGCGTCCGCCGGCGCGTTCCCGCTGGTTCCGACGAACCCGATCACCTCGCCGGCGGCGACCCGATCCCCCTCGGAGTGCCCCGCCCATCCCTCCAGGTGAGCGTAGTAATGACGCCACCCGCCGGCCCCGAGGATCGTGATCGTCCGCCCGCCCAACGCGTTCTCGCCGCGGCGCAGGACGAGGCCAGGGGTGGTCGACCGGACCGGGGTCCGCCGCCGCGCGAAGATGTCGACTCCCTCGTGCACGCGGCCCCCGCTCCGCGGGTCCCTCCACGTGTCGCCGATGTCCCCGGGCGTCACGCCCTCCACCGGGACGGGCAGGCTCCGAGGGGGATCCGCCGCCTGGAGCTCGGCCATCCACCACGCCCGCTCGAGCGCGTCCCCCGCCGTCCGCCACGCGAAGATCCCGGCCGCGAGCAGGCCCGCGCCGATCGCGACCCCGCGCGCGACCGTCGCCGGCCGGACCCGTGGCGCGATCAGGCCCCGCTCAGCGACTCGCGCTCGACCGCCAGCAGGTCGTCGAGCGTCTCCCGCCGCCGAATCGTCTCCACGGCGCCGCGCTCGTCGATCCACACCTCCGCGGCGCGCGGGTGGGTGTTGTAGTGGCTGGCCATCGACATCCCGTACGCGCCGGCGTCCAGGACGGCCAGCAGGTCGCCGGGCGCGAGCGGGGGGAGGCTCCGGCCGCGCCCCAGGAAGTCGGTCGATTCGCAGATCGGCCCGGCGACGTCGGTCGGCCGGGCTTCCCCGGCGCCGCCTTCCCGGACGGGGACGATCCGGTGCTCCGCCTCGTAGAGGGCCGGCCGTAGCAGGTCGGTCATGCCAGCGTCGACGATCGCCAGCTCGCGGCCGCCCCGGGTCTTCCGGTACAGCACTTCGGTGAGGAGGCACCCCGCCGGCCCGACCAGGTAGCGGCCGAGCTCGAGCAGGAGCTCTCCCCCGAACTCGCGGACGGGCGGGATCAGCGCCGCCGCATACGCTTCCGGACCCGGGGCCTCGCCCCCGTCGTAGGCGATGCCGAACCCGCCGCCCGCGTTGATCCACCGCGGAGCGAGGCCGGCCGCACGGGCGCCCCGCGCGCAGTCCAGCAGGACGGCGATCCCCCGCCGGTAGGGCTCGGGATCGGTGATCTGGCTGCCGATGTGCATGTGGAGGCCGACCAGCTCGAGCGAAGCGCTGTCGGCCAGCCACGGCAGCAGTTCCTGATATTCGCCCGGCGAGATGCCGAACTTGTCGACGCTGCGTCCCGTCGTGATGTGCGGGTGCGTGCCGGCGTCGACGTCGGGGTTGAGCCGCAGGCTGATCGGCACCCGGGAGCCTCGGCCCGCCGCGAGCTCCGCCAGCGCCTTCGCCTCGTCCACCGACTCGACGTTGATCATCCAGAGGCCCGCCTCGACGCCGACCGCGAGCTCGGCGCGGGTCTTGCCCACGCCCGCGAAGACGACC
>Ga0299907_10001907_pt1 | contig 12423 bp, 8 predicted proteins | sample RVTome_16_FD_198680 | JGI IMG/M metagenome (GOLD analysis project Ga0299907, IMG submission 198680) | Soil microbial communities from uranium-contaminated site in the Upper Colorado River Basin, Wyoming, United States - RVT152D67 (version 2) ...
GTAGTGCTCGGGCAGATGCGCGGTGCGCAACTGCCCGAGCGCGCGCCGGCGCCGCTCGGCCGGCGCAATGCCCTTGCATTTCATCGAATACTCGACGTTCTCGCCGACCGACATGTGCGGGAACAGAGCCAACGACTGGAACACCATGCAGGTCGGCCGCTGGTTGGCCGGCACGTCGTTGATGCGCCGGCCGCGCAGCAGGATGTCGCCGTTGGTCGGCGTGTCCATGCCGACCAACATCCGCACCAGCGTGGTCTTGCCGGAGCCGGACGGGCCGACGATCGTGAAGAACTCGCCTTCCACGATGTCGAGCGACACGCGCTCGACCGCGGCGAAGTCGCCGAAGAACTTGTCGATGTCACGCAGCTGCAGGATCGGGACTGCCATCTTCGCGTCCTGGGTCGTTGGCGTAGCGGCGGGCGGGCCGCACGGGGGGGCCCCGCCCGCCGACATCAATCCTCAGGCGCCGCGGCTGCGCTTGGCCTGGGTGTAGAGGTCGTGCATCGCGTCGTAGTCGGGGATGACGTCGAAATCGAGGCATCGCGCGGACAGCTCGTTGAGCCAGCTGCCCTCCTCGCCCCACTGGATCGCCTCGAGCTCCTCGGCGCTGAACCGGTCGAGCACCTCCGGGGCCCCCATCTGGACGACCGGGTTGAGCGTGCCGGGCGATTTCGCCGCGACCGTGTAGGCGGCCTCCGGCGTGTGGCAGTAGATCAGGAAGGCCTCGGCAAGCGGCGTCGGGCTCGGATTGGCGACCAGCGAGGTGACCTCCATCCAGATGACCCCGGACCTGCCGTCCGGATGCGCGTCGTCCTTGGTTTCCTCGGGCCCCTCGCGCGGCACGACGCTCACGATCTGGGTCTCGCCCTCGTTGCGGGCCGCCGAGACCGTGTAGACGCTGCCGAAGAACGTGCCGACGATCTCGCCGGTGATCATGTCGCGCGCCAGGGTCGCCTGGTCGTCCGAGACCTTCTTGGCGTTCCTGAAGACCTTGAAGATCATCTCCTCGTAGGCCGCCATCTCGTCGGGCGTGTGCTTGCGGAACGGCGAGAAACCGGTGGCCAGGCAGGTATGCATGATGACCCAGTCCTCGTAATCGAGGATGCCGTACTGGCCGGCCGCGCCCTCGATCATCTCCATGTAGCCGCCGCTCTCAAGCGTCTCCGGCGAGATCAGGTCGCTGTTGGCCGCCATGCCCGAGGGTCCATAGCGCTGGACCATGCCGAGGAGCTGGTCGCCGGCCTGGTCCATCGCCCAGTGATAGGGCCATTCGAAGCCCTTCGTGTTCATCGCGTAGAGCGGCTCGAACTTGGCCTTGTCGAGGGGCAGGATCAGCCCTTCCGGATAGAGCTGCGTGCGCGCCCAGGAGTTGTTCAGGTTGATCAGGTCCCAGGTGTTGGTGCCACCGCTGCGCAGGTTATTCACGGCCGCCGGATCGGAGATCAGCATCTGCGCGTTGATGCTGGCGCCGGTCTGCTGGCTGAACGGGTCGAGCACCGGCTCCTCGGTGTAGCCTTCCCAGGCGTGCACGTTCAGGTCCATGCGGTGGTCGCCCCCGGCCAGCGCCTCCTTGGTCTTGGCCCAGAGCTCGTCGGCATAGGCGGCGCCGTTGGCGGCGCGCGCGCGCCCGGAGGTCAGCGCCGAGAGAAACGCGGGCGAGGCGGCCGTGATGCCGGCCATCGCCGCGCTCTGCCGCAGAAAGGCCCGGCGGGACGACGTGAAGCTCCGATAGGCGTTACGGTACATGTGCTCTCCTCCATTGTTTTTGCGCCGCGGGTCGCGGGACCCGCGGCTCGAGGCGTTATTCGGCGGCGAAGGCGTGGCAGCTCCTCTCGTTCCTGCCGCCTGCCAGATCGATGGTCGCATTGGTGTCGAAGAAGCCCACGGGCATCAGCTTGAAGCCGGTGCTGACGCAGGGCTGGACCGGAAAATCCTCCGGTCGCGGCTGGTGGTGCAGCCCGAACACGTGCCAGGCGACGATGTCGGCGTTGCGGATCGAGCGCTGCTGGCCGACATAGGCCGGCAGGCCGTCGGCGCCGTCGGAATGGTTCATGAAGTCGCCGCCCGGAAAGCGCTCCTCGGGATCGTGGGCGGTGACCCACAGATGGTTGCGGATGAAGGGCATGCGCTTGCCCGAGGGCGAATCGGGACGGATGAACACCGCGCGGCTGTCCCGCGGCTCCAGCTTGTAGGCGGTCGGCCTGCCGACGTGGTTGGTCTTGTTGGGATTGATGAACTTCCAGTAGCGCTCGCTGTCCGGGTTGCGGGTGCGCCCGACCTCGGTCTCGAGCAGCGTCTCCTGGAGGTAGTAGGCATTGCCGTACGGGTTCGCGGGGCCTTCCGCTTCGGCGACCGTGTTGCACTCGACGACCGAATTCCGATCGCCGTCGACCGCCATGTCGAGGCGGGCGCAGAACAGGTGCTGGTGGATCTGGCCGACCACGCCCGGCGCCACCTCGGCGCCGTACTTGTCGGCCTGGCCCGGCACGCAGCCGACCGTGTTGATGATGCCGGTCGCCTTCATCTCGAACTCGAAGGTGCCGTCGAGATAGAAGTACCAGTACGAGCCGTACTCGTAGTTGCCGACCGTCGAGATCGACGAGATCACCAGGCGCCGGGCACGCCGCACCTCGGTGCGATCGGTGCGGAAGTCCCAGTGCTTCCACAGGATGCCGTAGTCCTCCTCGTGGATGCAGATGCCGTTCGCGATGCACATCGGATCGCCGTTGATGTCGCTGATCCAGCAGTCGAGATACTGGATGGCGCCCAGGCAGTCGCAGCCGAGCGTCAGCGAGTTGGCGAGCTTGCCGAGGCCGTACTCGCCGATGTCGAACACGTTCTTGCGGTAGTGCGGCGTCTTCGGCGAGCCGTAGGGCACGACCATCTCGGCGAGCGAGGCGCGATAGCAGACCGGCCGCCCGGCAAATTTGATGTCGTGCAGGGTGATCGCCTCACGGGCATTGAAGCCGATCACGAGCGACCAGTCGTGCCACCTGATGGTTTGGCCATCCATCGTGAAGCTCACGCCGTCGGGCTGCTCGATGTCGATCGCGCGCAGATGGCTGCGGGTCTTGGTGACGAACTCGCGATCGTAGTTGAAGTCGGTCTCGGGCACGGGCGTGATGCCGTAGTCGTCGACCCTGATGACCTCCATCCTCTTGATGTCGACCACCGGGTTGAGGCCCTCGATCGGGTGGGCGTAGAGGTTGTCGTGCGGGCTCGACTTGACCCAGCAGAAGGCGTGGCTGAGATGCAGGCCCTCCTCGCCCTCGACGCCGAAATTGCCGGCCGACCACGGGTCGACGCAGACCAGCGACATATCCGTGATGCCGCGTCTGGCGCAGGCCTCGATGAAGGTCGGGTCACGTTTCACGGCCGCCTCGATCTCGAGGAACTCCTCGAGCTGGATCATCGGCCGCGCCTCGGGCAGGAACTCCTTGGCGATCACCTTGCGCTCGGTGATCGACACCGCCATGCGCCAGACGCCGATGTCGCCGGTGCGATACACGTTGACCCTGGCCGCGCGGGCGATCGCATCGCCCGGCTCGAAGCCGCGCACGACCGCTTTGGCCGGCTCCTTGAGCTCGATCATCTCGAAGCGGATCGTGTCGCCCAGCTCCGCCATCTCAGCGCGCACGAGGCCGGAGACCAGGCCGATCTCGTCCCTGGTCAGCGGCTGCAGGGGATGCAGGACGTCGGAGGCAGCCGGCGCGCCCTCGCTGCGCCGTACCTCGGTTTCCACTCGAATCTGCACTGCCACTTGTTTCCTCCCTCGGCCATTCCGCCGGCATCGACGTGCCAGGACGTGCACAAATGATCAGCCGCACGCGCCGAATTTTGTCAAGCAAGCTGCGTGCCAGGGAGTCGCGTCTTGCGGTTGCCGATTCGCCGCGGCTGAGACATAGAGATCTGGGCAGACTGAGCTTGGAACAGGAAGGGGCTTGACGTCGAATGAGCAGCGCCGGGCAAGCGCCTTCGGGTCGCCTCACCACGCACGTGCTGGACACCGCGAGCGGCCAGCCGGGCGCCGGTCTGGTGGTCGAGCTGTTTCGCATCGACGGCGAGGCGCGCCGCCTGCTCGCCCGGCTCACGACGAACGACGACGGGCGCACGCCCGCGCCGCTGCTCGCGGGATCGGATCTTGTGCGCGGCACCTACGAGCTCGTGTTCGACGTCGGCGGATATTTTCGCGCGCGCGGCGTGGCGTTGACCGAGCCGGCGTTTCTCGACCGGGTGCCGGTCCGCTTCGGCATCGCCGATGCGGCGCGCCACTACCACGTGCCGCTTCTTGTTTCGCCTTACGGCTACTCGACCTATCGTGGCAGCTGATTTGCATCCGGGGTCCGACGAGCGACGGGAAAGAGGCAGGTGCGGGGGCGCGTACGATTTCTGATCGGGCAGGAGCTGCGAGAGCTCGAGCGGGTCGATCCGACCATGACGGTGCTCGACTACCTGCGCCTGGTGGAGCGCCGGGTCGGCAGCAAGGAAGGCTGCGCCGAGGGCGACTGCGGCGCGTGCACGGTGGCGATCGGCCGCCTGCGCAATGGTCGGGTGCGCTACCAGGCGGTCAACGCCTGCATCCTGTTCGTCGGCCAGCTCGACGGCGCGCAGCTGCTCACGGTCGAGGACCTGAAGGACCAGCACGGCGCGCCGCACGTCGTGCAGCAGGCGATGGTCGAGTGCCACGCCTCGCAGTGCGGCTTCTGCACGCCGGGCTTCGTGATGTCGCTGTTCACGCTCTACGAGAGCGACCCCAAGGCCGACCATAGCGACACGATGCTCGGCACCCAGCGCATCGACGACGCGCTCGCGGGCAACCTCTGCCGCTGTACCGGCTACCAGCCGATCGTCGCGGCGGCAAGGCGGATGCTGCAGCTGAGCCGCGGCAATCCGAACCTGTTCGCGGCGCGGCGGCCGGACACCATCGCGAGGCTGGAGGCGCTGGACGACGACGAGACCGTGGCGGTCGGCGACGGCGAGCGCCGCTTCTTCGCGCCCGCGACCCTCGATGCCCTGGCCGACCTGCTGCTCGAGCATCCGCAGGCCTGCATCGTCGCCGGCGCGACCGACGTCGGCCTGTGGGTCACCAAGCATCTGCGCGTGCTCGACCCGCTGATCCACATCGGCCGCGTGCGCGAGCTCTTGCAGATGGTCGATACCGGCGAGGCGCTTGAGATCGGCGCCGGCGTCACCTATGCCGACGCGCGACCGGCACTGGCTGCGCTCTATCCCGACATGGGCGAGCTTTTGCGCAGGCTTGGCGGCGAGCAGGTGCGCAGTGTCGGCACGATCGGCGGCAACATCGCCAACGGCTCGCCGATCGGCGACAGCCCGCCGGGGCTGATCGCGGTGGGCGCCCGCCTGGTCCTGCGCCGCGGCAAGGAGCAACGCACGCTGGCGCTCGAGGATTTTTTCCTCGACTACGGCAGGCAGGACCGCGAGGCCGCCGAATTCGTCGAGAAGATCATCGTGCCCAAGCCCGCGCCGGGTCTGCGCTTTCGCGCCTACAAGGTGAGCAAGCGCTTCGATCAGGACATCTCGTCCGTGCTCGGCGCCTTCGCGCTGCAGATCGCCGGCGGCATTGTCGAGGGTGCGCGGATCGCCTATGGCGGCATGGCGGCGACGCCCAGGCGGGCGCGCCACGTCGAGGCGGCGCTCGTGGGCAGGCCCTGGAACGAGGCCACGCTCGAAGCCGCGATGCGGGCCTTGGAGCAGGACTTCGCGCCGATCGACGACTGGCGGGCGAGTGCTGCCTACCGCCTCATGGCGGCGCGCAACCTTTTGCGGCGGCTGCACATCGAGACGACGGATCCCGAGGCGGAAACCCGTCTGGTCGGCGATCGGAGCCTCGCCCATGCCTGATCAGGCGGTCGTTGATCAGATCGCGGGCGGCGTGCGGCAGCCGCAGCGCCACGACAGCGCCTGGAAGCACGTCAGCGGCGAGGCGAGCTTCATCGACGACCTGCCCGAGCGCGAGGGTCTCCTGCACGTCAGTCTCGGCATCAGCGCCAAAGCGCACGCAGAGATCACGCAGTTCGACCTCGAGCCGGTGCACCAGGCGCCGGGCGTCGTGCTGGTGCTGACCGCCGACGACATTCCGGGCGCCAACGACGTCAGCCCGACGCATCGCAGCGACGAGCCGGTGTTCGCGACCACGGTGGTCGAGTATGCCGGCCAGCCGCTGTTCGCGGTCGCAGCGCGAAGCCGGGCGCAGGCGAGGCGGGCGGCGCAGCTCGCCCGGGTCGCGTACCAGGACCTGCCGGCGGTGCTCGACGTCGCGGCGGCGAGGCAGAAGGAACGGCTGGTCACCGATCCCCTGGTCCTGCAGCGCGGCGATGCCCGAGCCGCGATCGCCAAGGCGCCGCGCCGGCTGCAAGGCCAGATCGAGATCGGCGGCCAGGACCACTTCTACCTTGAGGGCCAGATCGCCATGGCGATCCCGGGCGAGGACGACGAGGTCACCGTCTACAGCTCGACCCAGCACCCGAGCGAGATCCAGCACATGGTGGCGATCGTCCTCGGCGTGCCGAACAGCGCCGTGACGGTCGAGTGCCGGCGCATGGGCGGTGCCTTCGGCGGCAAGGAGACCCAGGGGAACCTGTTCGCCTGCGTGGCGGCGCTGGTCGCGAAGAAGACGGGCAGGGCCGCCAAGATCCGGCCCGATCGCGACGACGACATGGTGATCACCGGCAAGCGCCACGATTTCGTGGTCGACTACGAAATCGGCTTCGACGACGAGGGCCGCATCCACGGCGTCGACATGACCTATGCGGCGCGCTGCGGCTTCTCGGCCGACCTGTCGGGGCCGGTCACCGACCGTGCCCTGTTTCACGCCGACAACTGCTACTATTACGACCACGTCCGCCTGCGCTCGCTGCCGCTCAAGACCAACACCGTGTCCAACACCGCGTTTCGCGGCTTCGGCGGCCCGCAGGGCATGGTCGCGGGCGAGCGGGTGATCGAGGAGATCGCCTACGCGCTGGGCAAGGACCCGCTCGAGATCCGTAAGCTGAATTGCTATGGCACGGACGAGCGCAACCTCACGCCCTACCACCAGACGGTCGAGGACAATGAGATCCAGGCGCTGGTGGCAAAGCTGGAGGCGGACGCCGACTATCGGGGTCGGCGTCAGGCGATCCGCGAGCGCAACGCCAAGAGCCGCGTGATCAGGCGCGGCATAGCGCTGACCCCGGTCAAGTTCGGCATCTCGTTCACGGCGACCCAGTACAACCAGGCCGGGGCTCTGGTGCACGTCTATACCGACGGCAGCATCCATCTCAATCACGGCGGCACCGAGATGGGCCAGGGCCTGTACGTCAAGGTCGCCCAGGTGGTGGCCGAAGAGTTCCAGGTCGACATCGACCAGGTGCGGATCACGGCCACGACCACCGGCAAGGTGCCGAACACCTCGGCGACCGCGGCGTCCTCGGGCGCCGACGTCAACGGCATGGCGGCGCAGGCCGCGGCGCAGACCATCAAGGCGCGCCTGATCGCGTTCGCGGCCGAGCGCTGGGGCGTGCCCGAGCAGCAGGTGGTGTTCCTGCCAGGCATGGTGCGGGTCGGCAACCAGGAGATGCCGTTTCGCGAGCTGATCTGGCAGGCGTACATGGCCCGCATCTCGCTGTCGGCGACCGGCTTCTACCGCACGCCAAAAATCCATTGGGACCGCAGCAGCGGCCGCGGCCGGCCGTTCTACTATTTCGCCTATGGCGCCGCGGTGAGCGAGGTTGCGGTCGACACGCTCACGGGCGAGTACAAGGTGGAGAGGGTCGACATCCTGCACGACGTCGGCTCCTCGCTCAATCCGGCGATCGATCGCGGCCAGATCGAGGGCGGCTTCGTCCAGGGCATGGGCTGGCTCACCACCGAGGAGCTGTGGTGGGACGGCGACGGGCACCTTCGCACCCATGCGCCCAGCACCTACAAGATCCCGGCCTGCAGCGACCGGCCTCGGATCTTCAACGTCGCGCTGCTCGAGAACGCCAGCAACCGCGAGGAGACGATTTTTCGCTCCAAGGCGGTCGGCGAGCCGCCGCTGATGCTAGCGATCTCGGTCCTGCACGCGCTCTCGGACGCGATCGCCAGCGTCGCGGATTACAGGCTCTGCCCCCGCCTCGACCCGCCGGCGACGCCCGAGAAGGTGCTCTTCGCGATCGAGCGGCTGAAACGCGCGGCGCGCGAGCCTGCGCCCGAGCAGGCACGGGTCACGGCGTCATGAGCGGGCTCGCCCCGATCCTGCGCGCGCTGCTGAAACGTGCGGAGCCCGCGGTGGTGGTCTCGGTGGCAGCGGTCAAAGGCTCGGCGCCGCGCGAGGCGGGCACGCACATGATCGTCACCGAAGAGGCCAGCCACGGCACGATCGGCGGCGGCAGCCTCGAGTGGGAAGCGATGCTGCGGGCGCGCGCCCTGCTCGGTGGCGGTGACGCAAGCGCCACCATGAAGCTGCCGCTCGGGCCCGAGCTCGGCCAGTGCTGCGGCGGCTTCGTCTCGCTCCGGCTGCAGCGCGCCGATCAGGCGCTGTGCGCCGAGCTCGAGGCCGTCGAGGAGCGCGAGCGCCAAAAACTGCCACTGGTGCTGCTGTTCGGCGCGGGCCATGTCGGCGGGGCGCTGGCAAAGGCGCTGGCGCCGCTGCCGCTGCGGCTGCGCTGGATCGACGGCCGCGCCGACGCCTTCCCGGACCCGGCGATCGCGGGGCCCGAGGTGGTGGTCAGCGAGCGCCTTCTCGACGAGGTCGACGCGGCCCCCGCAGGTGCCGCCTTTCTGGTGCTGACCCACAGCCACGCGCTCGATTCGATGATCTGCGCGGCGGCGTTGCAGCGCGGCGACTTCGCCTATCTCGGCCTGATCGGCTCGCGCACCAAGCGCGCGCAGTTCGAGCGCGGCTTTCGCGACCTGGGTATCGCGGAGGAGCGGATCGCCCGCCTGGTCTGCCCGATCGGCGGCGGGCGGATCAGGGACAAGCGGCCGGCGGTGATCGCGGCGCTGGTCGCGGCCGAGCTGCTTCAGGCGCTGGCCGACGTAGCGGCGAAGGACGGGGCAGCGAAAACCGGAGAAGCCGCATGAACGATGCGATCCGCGCCGCGCCGCCACCGCCGCGCCTGGAGCTGCGCGGCATCACGAAAGCCTTTCCGGGCGTGCTCGCCAACGACCAGGTGAGCTTCGCGGTGGCAGAGGGCGAGATCCACGCGCTGCTCGGCGAGAACGGCGCCGGCAAGTCCACCCTGGTCAAGATCATCTACGGCGTGCTGCATGCCGACGAGGGAAGCATGCTGTGGCAGGGTGAGCCGGTACGGGTCGCCGACCCGCATGCCGCGCGCGGTCTCGGCATCGGCATGGTGTTCCAGCACTTCTCGCTGTTCGAGGCGATGACGGTGGTGGAGAACATCGCGCTCGGCGTCGACGACGCCGGCGACATGCGCACGCTGTCTACGCGCATCGTGGAGGTCTCGCATGCCTACGGCCTGCCGCTCGACCCGGCGCGCGAGGTGCACACGCTCTCGGTCGGCGAGCGCCAGCGGATCGAGATCGTCCGCTGCCTGCTGCAGAACCCCAAGCTTCTGATCATGGACGAGCCGACCTCGGTGCTGACGCCGCAGGAGGTCGAGCGGCTGTTCGAGACGTTGCGCCAGCTAGCCGCCGAGCGCTGCTCGATCCTCTACATCAGTCACAAGCTGAACGAGATCAAGGCGCTGTGCGACTGCGCCACGATCCTGCGCGGCGGCAAGGTGGTGGCGACCTGCGATCCCAAGGCCGAGACCGCCAAGAGCATGGCGCAACTGATGATCGGCGCCGAGGTGCGCACGGTCGCACGCCGCGCCGGCGAGGCTCGCGGCGAGCCCCGGCTGGTGGTGCGCAACCTCGACCTGCCGGCGGACGGGCCATTCGGCACCACGCTCAAGGACCTGTCCTTCGAGGTCCGCCGCGGCGAGATTTTTGGCATCGCCGGCGTCGCCGGCAACGGCCAGAACGAGCTGTTCCAGGCGCTCTCGGGCGAGCGTCTGGCCGGCAGCGCCGACATGGTGCATCTCGACGATCGCCGGATCGGGCGCATAGGTGCCGGCGGCCGCCGCCGCCTGGGCCTTTGCTGCGTGCCCGAGGAGCGCAACGGCCACGCGGCGGTGCCGGACATGTCGCTGGCCGAGAATGCGCTGCTGAGCGGCCGGCAGCGTATGCGACTCGCCGCGAGCGGCTTCATCCGTGCCGCCGCCGCGCGGCGCTTCGCCGAGGCGGTGATCAGCGCGTTCGACGTCCGGACGCCCGGCGCTTCGGCTGCGGCCCGCTCGCTCTCCGGCGGCAACCTGCAAAAATTCGTGGTCGGCCGCGAGGTGCTGCAGGACCCGGGCGTGCTGGTGGCCTCGCAGCCGACCTGGGGGGTCGATGCCGGCGCCGCGGTCGCCATCCACGAGGCCCTGCTCAACCTCGCGAGCGCGGGGGCGGCGGTCCTCGTGATCTCGCAGGACCTCGACGAGCTGCTGACGCTCACCGATCGCCTTGCCGTCATCAACATCGGCGTGCTGTCCGGCACCCTGGTCACGGCGGAGGCCTCGCTCGACGAGATCGGCCTGCTGATGGGTGGCCTGCACGGCATGGACGAGCATGTGCCGGGCCCCGAGGGGCCGGGCAACGACGGGGATGTCGCCCATGTCGCTTAGGATCGAGGCGCGGCCGCAGATCAGCCGGCGCGTCCTGTACCTCACCCCGCTGCTCGCGGTCGCGCTGACCGTGGTGGCAGGGTTCTTCATCTTCCTGCTCATGGGCCACAACCCCTTCGCGGCGCTCTACCACTTCTTCATCTCGCCGCTCACCAGCCTCTACGGCCTGTCCGAGCTCGGCGTGAAGGCGGCGCCGCTGATCATCATCGGCGTCGGGCTCGCGATCGGCTTTCGCGCCAATGTCTGGAACATCGGCGCCGAGGGCCAGCTGACCGTCGGCGCGATCGCCGGCGGCGGCATCGCGCTGGCGTTCTGGGGCGAGGCGGGGTTCTGGATCCTGCCCCTGATGTGCCTCGCGGGCATCTTCGGCGGCATGGCCTACGCGGCGATCCCGGCCTTCCTCAAGACCCGCTTGGGCGTCAACGAGATCCTGACGAGCCTGATGCTGACCTATGTCGCCACCCTGTTCCTGAGCATGCTGGTCTACGGGCCCTGGAAGGACCCGGACGGCTTCGGCTTCCCGCAGTCGCGCCTGTTCACGGAGGCAGCGCTGCTGCCGATGATTTTGGAGGGCACGCGGCTGCATCTTGGCGTGGTCGTGGCGGCGCTGGTCGCGGTCGCGGCCTGGGTGGTCATGACGCGTACGGTGGTCGGGTTCGAGATCAAGGTGGTCGGCCAAGCGCCGGCGGCTGCCGCCTATGCAGGCTTCGATCGCAACCGCATGATCTGGCTCTGCCTCCTGACCAGCGGCGGCCTCGCCGGCCTTGCCGGCCTGCTCGAGATCGCCGGGCCGATCGGCCAGCTGATCCCGAGCCTGACGCCGGGTTACGGCTTCACCGCGATCATCGTCGCCTTTCTCGGCCGCCTGCATCCTTTGGGCATCATCGCGTCGGGGCTGCTGATGGCGCTCTCCTACATCGGCGGCGAGAACGCCCAGGTCGAGGTCGGCCTGCCGCAGGCGGTGACCGGCGTGTTCCAGGGCCTGCTGCTGTTCTTCCTGCTGGCCAGCGACTTCCTCACCAAGTATCGCGTCCGCCTCGTCTCCGAGCGCCCGGAGGTCGCCCGCGCATGAGCCTCGATGCCACCACCCTGGTGTTGGTGACGGTGATCAGCGCTGCCACGCCGCTGCTGTTCGCGGCGCTTGGCGAGCTCGTCGCGGAGCGCTCGGGCGTGCTCAATCTCGGTGTCGAAGGCATGATGCTGGCGGGTGCGGTGACCGCGTTTGCGATGACCGTCACGACCGGCAGTGCTGTGCTCGGCATTCTTGTTGGCGCGATCGCCGGCGCGCTGATGGCGCTGATCTTCGGCGTCCTCACGCTGTCCTTGACCTCGAACCAGGTCGCGACCGGCCTTGCGCTCACCATCTTCGGCATCGGCCTGTCGGCGCTGGTGGGCTCGGGCTTCGTCGGCATCCCGGTCGATCGGCTGCCGCGCCTGCGCATCCCGGGGCTGAGCGACCTGCCGGTGATCGGGCCGCTGCTGTTCGGCCACGACGTGCTGGTCTACCTCTCGATCGCCGCCACGGCCGGCGTCGCCTGGTTTCTCAAGCGCACCCGCGGCGGCATGATCCTGCGCGCGGTCGGCGAATCGGATGTCTCGGCGCACTCGATCGGCTACGACGTGATCAGGGTGCGCTACCTCGCGGTGCTGTTCGGCGGCGTCATGGCCGGCCTCGGCGGCGCCTTCCTGTCGCTCTCCTACACGCCGATGTGGGTCGAGGAGATGACCGCGGGGCGCGGCTGGATCGCGCTCGCCCTGGTGGTGTTCGCCT
>Ga0299907_10001908_pt1 | contig 12420 bp, 12 predicted proteins | sample RVTome_16_FD_198680 | JGI IMG/M metagenome (GOLD analysis project Ga0299907, IMG submission 198680) | Soil microbial communities from uranium-contaminated site in the Upper Colorado River Basin, Wyoming, United States - RVT152D67 (version 2) ...
AGCAGCGCTCCCCAGTACCCCGTGATCTGGGGGAGGCTCTCCACGCCGAGTGGCTCGAGGGCCTGCTGGGCGAGGCCGCGCGGAGCGAGCGCGCCGAGGAGCGCGAGTGCCGCGACGAAGCTCGGGACGACGAGCGGCAGCGACGCGGCGAGCGCCCACACGCGACGGCCGGGAAGGTCGGTCCGGACGACGAGCCACGCGAAGGGCACGCCGATCGCGAGCGCGGCGCCCACCACGCCCGCGGCGAGGAGTGCGGTGTCGCGGACCAGCTCGACGGTGATCGAGAGCGGCACGAGCGAGCGCGCCTCGGCGTCGCTCTCCGCGGCGCGCAGGACGAGGTACGCGATCGGCAGCAACGCGGCTGCGCCGACGGCGGCCGCGACGGTCGAGAGAAGGAGCGGCGCGCGGCGCCCGGGCGACGACGCGCCGGACGCCGCGCGCGTGTTCATCTCAGGTAGCCGAGCTCCAGGAGCAGCTGCACGGCAGGCGTGATGTCGGTGGACAGCCTGCCCAGGTTGTACTTCGGTCCCCGGATGCTCGTGAGCGCGGGGAGCCCGGGCCGGCGCGGCACGCCCTTGATCACCGGGTACTCGGCGGCGCCCGGGCCACGCGCGATGAAGCGCTGTGCCCACTTCGAGTGCAGGAAGTCGACGAAGCGCTGTGCCGCGGTGCCCTTCGTCGTCGACGAGACGATGCCGACGCCGGCGACGAGCACGAGGTTCCCCGGGTCGCCGTCGCGAAACCAGTGGTTGCGGATCGGCAGGTTCGGGGTGTCTGCGAGGACGTTGTAGAGGTAGTAGTGGTTCACGAGCCCGACCTGGATGTCGCCTCGACCCACCGCCTGCACCACGGACGTGTTGTTCGCGTAGAAGCGGACGTCGTTCGCCTGGAGGCCGCGAAGCCACTCGCGGACGCGGTTCTCCCCGTGGAGATGGATCGTCGCTCCCAGGAAGGCCTGGAACGAGGCATTCGTCGGCGCGACGCCGATCTTCCCCTTCCACGCCGAGCCTGTGAGCCCCCACACCGACGCCGGGAGCTGCCGGGGCCTGAGGGCCTGCGTGTTGTAGACCAGGACCCGCGAGCGTGCGCTCGTCCCCACCCAGCGGCGGCTCCGGGTCGAGAACCGGATCGAAACCTTGCCGACCGTGCGCTGCGGGAGGCGGGCGAGGAGGCCGCGGGCTGCAACAAGCCCGAGCGTGCCCGGCTCCTGCGACCAGTACACGTCGGCCGGGCTCCGCCGGCCCTCCTCGACGAGGGCGGTCGCGAGCGCCGTGGACGATGCGTAGCGCACGTTCAGCTGAATCCCCGTCTCGCGCGTGAAGCGATCCATGATCGGCTGCACGAGCCGCTCGTCGCGACCGGAGTAGATCGTCAGCGACGTCGTCTGCGTCGGTGCGGTGGCGGCCCCTCCGGCGACGGCCAGCGCCGCCGAGACCACCGCGAGAACGGTGACGGCGAGCTTCTTCAACACAGTGTCCCCCTCAATGTAAGACGCACCTCAGCCGCGATGTAAGGGGCACCTTACATAGAGTGCGCGCATCGTCAACCGAGAACGGGCGCGCGTCCTTCGTGGAGTCGGACGGTGACACGCGATCCGAGCGGGACGACCTCGTTCGACGGCCTCTGGGCGACGAGCTCGACGCCGTCGAGGAGTACGCGGTAGAAAACGTCGTGGCCGCGGAACTGGCGTGCCACGACCTCGCCGGGGCCGAGCGGGTCGGGGGCGAGCTCGAGAAGCTCCGGCCGGATCAGGACCTCGACATCGCCGCCCGACGAGTCTCCGTTCGCGTGCTGGGACCCGGACGCCGCCGGGAGGAGGCCGCGCGCCCGATCGCCCGAGATGACGTTCGCCGCGCCGACGAACTCCGCCGCCCACCGCGACACGGGCGCGTAGTACAGCTCCTCCGAGGTGCCCTCCTGGACGACGCTGCCGTGGCGCATGAGTGCGATCCGGTCCGCAAGCGAGAACGCCTCCTCGCGATCGTGGGTCACCAGCACGACCGTTACCCCGAGCGGCCGGATGATCTCGGCGACCTCGGAGCGCAGGGTCTCGCGGAGGTAGGGGTCGACGTTCGACCACGGCTCGTCGAGCAGGATGAGCTCCGGGGAGGGAGCGAGCGCGCGAGCGAGCGCGACGCGCTGCTGCTGGCCTCCGGAGAGCTCGTGCGGGTAGCGGCGGTCGAGGCCCTCGAGCCCGACGATCTCGAGCAGCTCCGGGACACGGCCTCGGCGCGAGCGGCGGGGCAGGCCGAAGCCCACGTTCTCCGCCACGGTCAGATGCGGGAAGAGCGCGTAGTCCTGGAAGACCATCCCGACGCGCCTGCGCTCCGGGGAGACCCACTCGCCTGCGCCGGCGACGTGCCTGCCGGCGACCGTCACCCTGCCCGCGTCCGGGCGCTCGAAGCCGGCGACGAGACGCAGGAGCGTCGTCTTGCCGCAGCCGGACGGGCCCAGGAGCGCGACGACCTCGCCCCGGTCGACGCAGAGTGAGGCCTCGTCGACCGCGACGACGTCCCCGAAGCGCTTCGTCACGCCGTCGAGGCGGATCATCGAGCAATCCATGTAAGGGGAACCTTACAGCGTCTGGCGCCGCTCGTCTCCCCGGCGAGCTCCGAGACGACGGGGGTGCCGGCTCCCGACCCGCGTACGCTCTCACGCGTGGCGCTCGCCGAGATCTACCCGCTCGTGACCGCCCGCGCGCTCGCCCGACCGTTCACGTACGAGGTGCCGGCACACGTCGAGCGCGGGGCGGTCGTGACGGTCGGCCTGGGAGGTCGGCGGGTGCGGGGCATCGTTGTCGAGACCGGGGTGGAAGCGCCCGACGGCGTCGAGATCGCGGCGGCGGGTGCGGTCGTGGACAGCGTTCCGCCCGCTCTCGTGGAGCTCGCCCTCTGGCTCGCCGAGTACTACGGCTCGACTCCGGCGCGGGCCCTCGCGCTCGTCGCACCGCTCGCGCGGACGCCTCGCGGCGAGCGCCCCTCGCCCTCGCTCCGGGACGCCCTCGCGGGAGAGCCCGAGCCGGAACGGCTGACGGATGCACAGACGGATGCGGTCGCGCGCATCGTGTCGGCGCTCGACGCCGGCGGCGGGCACGTCCTCCTCCAGGGACCGACCGGGAGCGGCAAGACCGAGGTGTACCTGCAGGCATGCGCGGCGGCACTGGAACGCGGCCGCGGCGCGATCGTGCTCGTCCCCGAGATCGCCCTCACCCCGCAGACCGTCGGTCGCTTCGCGGCTCGCTTCGGGGGCGGGATCGCCGTGCTGCACTCGGCTCTCACCGAGGCGGAGCGCCGTGACGAGCGGCGCCGCATCGCGTCCCGGGCCGCCCGCATCGTCGTCGGCGCACGCTCGGCCGTCTTCGCTCCCGTCCCCGACCTGGGTCTCGTCGTCGTGGACGAGGAGCACGACGGCTCGTACAAGCACGAGTCCGACCCGCGCTACGACGCCAGGACCGTCGCCGCGAAGCGCGCCGCGCTCGAGGGCGCGGTCGCGGTCTACGGGAGCGCGACTCCCCGCGCCGAGAGCTGGGCACGGCTCGAGCGGCTCCAGCTGCCCGCGAGGATCGGCGCGCCGATGCCGTCGGTGCGCATCGTCGACCTCCGCCGCGAGGCCGGCTACCCGCTCTCGGCGCCGCTCCTCGCCGAGCTCGCCGCGATCGAGGAGCGAGGCGGGCGCGCGATCCTGCTCCTGAACCGGCGCGGGATCTCGGGAGCGATCCACTGCCGCTCGTGCGGGGTCTCGCGGCGCTGCCGGAGCTGCGACGTCGCGCTCGTCCTGCACCAGGACGGACGCCTGCACTGCCACCACTGCGGGTACTCGGACGAGCTGCCCACCCGGTGTCCCGAGTGCGGCTCGGTCGAGCTCGCGCGGATCGGGGCGGGGACGCAACGGCTCGAGGCGGAGCTGGCGCGCCGCCTCCCCGGCCTCGAGCGGATCAGGCTCGACGCGGACACCGCCGCGAAGCCCGGCGCGCTGCGCGAGGCGCTCGAGCGCTTCCAGGGCGCGCGCGCGGCCGCACTCGTCGGCACGCAGATGGTCGCCAAGGGGCACCACTTCCCCGGTGTCGCGGTCGCGGCGGTGGTGGATGCGGACACGGGGCTCGCGATCCCGGACTTCCGCGCGGACGAGCGCTCGTTCCAGCTCGTGACCCAGCTCGCGGGCCGCAGCGGCCGCGACGCGCCGGGGAAGGTGCTCGTGCAGACGTTTCAGCCGGACGCGACGCCGCTCGCCTTCGCCGCCCGCCACGACGTCGCGGGCTTCCTCGCCTGGGAGCTCGAGCGCCGCAGGGAGCTCGAGTACCCACCTTTTTCCCATCTCGTTGCACTCGTCGTCACGGGACCTGCCATGTCGGACGCGCTGCGTGCCCTCGGGGAGCTCCGCGACGCGCTCGCGCTACCGGGCGTGCAGCTCCTCGGCCCGGCTCCGCTCCTCCGCCTTCGCGGCCGCCATCGCGCACAGCTCCTTGCGAAGACGGCCTCGCCGCGCGCGTTCGCGACGCGGGCGGCGGCACTGTTGTCCGCCGCCGCGCCGGCGATGCGCAAGGACGGGCTCTCGGCCGTCGTGGACGTGGATCCGCAGTCCCTCTAGCCGACCTGTCCTTCTGGACACTGTCCCGCTCGGCCAATTGCGATGGCGCGCCGCGTCCGCTAGACCCAGGGCGTCTTCGCAACCGATCCGCCCGCAGGAAGAGGAAGCCCATGAAGCGACTCGTGGTCGCGCTTGCCGTCGTCGCCCTCGGCGGCTTCGGTGTCGGCTCGGCACTCGCGGCCGATTGGAAGCCGTACACCGGGCCGGGAGAGTGGTTCCAACCAGGTCGTAGTGCGAGCGGTTTCTACGACTACTGCGGCCTCTGGGTGAACAACACGTTCGCCAAGTCCGAGACGGGCTGGGGGTTGGTCACCTTCATCAATCCCAACGGCAACTGGAGCTACGGCGTCCAGGGAAGAGGGACGATTCGCAGCAATCTCAGCTTGGCCCAGTCAAGAGGGTGGGTCAAGAAGCCCCATTGCAAGAACAACAGTGGAGCCTGGTACCAGGGGGGCTGCTTCGGCTACATCGAGCCGCAGCAGTGCGCCTGAAGGGAGACCGCAGATGAGACGCGTACTCGTCATCGCACTCACGGCCTCGGCCGCGATTGGAGCCGGCCTCGTGCTGGCTGTTCTCGATCGGACGACCGAGGCGAACCGCGGGGGTGAGGGTAGGGTCGGAGCTCGAAGCTCTGTGTCGGTTGTACCGGACGCTGGACCTTCCCTGAAGCTGAAGCCGGGAAGCAGGAAGCTGGTCGGAGAGCTCGCTCTCCGGGGCAAGAATCTTCGACTCGAGACCGCAGAGACCTGGGACGGCGCTGAGTGTCTTCTCCAAACCGAGGCCCAGGGAGGAGGAGCCTCCCAGTGCTTCGAGAGCGGGCTCTTCGGGCTCAGCAGGATCGCCTTCTCGGTCAGCTCCGACGGTGGGCCGGACGTGTTCCGATCGCTCTACGTGCTCGGTGTCGCGGCACCTGGAGTGGCGTCCGTCATGCTCACGAGAACCGACGGCAGCGTCGTGCGTGTCGACCTGGATCGCACGCGTGCCTTCGTGATCGAGAGCTCCGTGGAGGACCTCGCCGCGAACGTCTTGCCGGCTCGACTCGAGGCGTTCGGACCGAGCGGCAAGCGGGTCGACTCGGTCGCGATACCGGCGCTCCGGTAGAGGCGAGCCAGAGACCGTTCGTGCACCGCGGCGGGCTAGACTCGCCGCGGTGCACGAACACGAACACGAACACGAACACGATCACGAGCTCGAAGATCACGAGCACGACGAGCACGAGCACGAGCTCGATGAGGCTGCGCTCGAGCGCGAGGCGCGGCGGCTCATCGCCCTCTCGCGCATCCGCCAGTACGGCGATCCCGTGCTGCGGATGAAGGCGCGGGAGGTGGGGGACTTCGACGACGACCTTCGCCGGCTGGCCGAGCGGATGACCGACCTCATGCACGAGGCGCAGGGGGTCGGGCTCGCGGCAACCCAGCTCGGCATCCTGCGGCGCGTGTTCGTGTTCTCGGACGACGGCGAGGACCGCGTGCTCGTCAATCCCGCGATCACGAAGCGTTCGAAGGAGGTCGAGAGCGAGGAGGAGGGGTGCCTCTCGCTCCGCGAGGTCCTCGTCCCGGTCGAGCGGTCGACCGCGGTCACGATCGAGGGCCAGGACGTCGCGGGCGAACGGATCGAGCTCGCACTCGAGCTCCCGGCCGCGCGGGTCGTCCAGCACGAGCTCGACCACCTCGACGGCGTGCTCATCATCGACCGTACGGACCCGGAGTCCCGGCGCGCCGCGAACGCGAAGCTCAGGCCGCAGCCCGTCCTGGGCGCTCGGTGAGCCCACGGATCGCGGTTGCCGCAACCGCGCCGTTCGGAGCCGACATCCTCGAGCGGCTCGCGGCGCGACACGAGATCAGCGCGCTTCTCACCCGACCAGACGCTCGAGCGGGCCGCGGCCGCACGCTCGCAGCGCCGCCCGCCAAGCAGGTCGCGGAACGCCTCGGGATCCGCATGTTCCAGCCCGAGCGGCTCGAGCCAGGGCTCGACCTCCACGCGCCGACCGTCGTCGCCGTCGCATACGGCCGCATCGTCCCGGAGGACGTGCTCGAGGAGCGTTTGTGGCTGAACGTGCACCCGTCACTCCTCCCGCTCTGGCGCGGCGCAGCGCCCGTCGAGCGCGCGCTCATGGCGGGCGACACGGAGACCGGCGTCACGATCATCCGGCTCGTGAAGGAGCTCGACGCAGGTCCGATCGCGGCGCAGCGGGCGTTCGCGATCGACGCCGACGACGACGCCGGAGCGGTCTACGCGAAGGCGGCGCCGATCGCGGCCGATCTCCTCGACGACGTGCTCCCCGAGCCCAGGTACGCCCCGCAGCTCGACGCGGGCGCGACCTACGCCGACAAGATCACGGCGGCGGATCGCGTCCTCGATCTCTCGCGCCCGCCGTCCGACCTCGTGAACCAGGTCCGAGCGCTGTCCCCGCACATCGGCGCCCGGGCAGAGCTCCAGGGGCGACCGGTCACGGTCTGGCGCGCCCGCGTCGACGAGGACGGGACGTTCGAGCCGCTCGAGGTGCAGCCGGACGGAGGCCGGCGGATGGAGTACGCGGCGTGGCTTCGCGGGCTGCGATAGCGCCTGCGCGCGTGGCGGCGCACGAGGTCCTCGTCCGCGTCTTCGAGGACGGCGCTTACACCGACCGCGCGTTCCGCGCGGCCGCCACAGGTCTCGACGACCGCGACCGCGCGCTCGCACAGCGACTCGCGTTCGGCGCCGTGCAGCGCGTCCGCACGCTCGACCATGCGATCGAGGCGCTCGGCCGCCGGCGCGTGAGCCGCCTCGACCCGCCTGTCCGTGCGGCACTTCGCCTCGGCGCCTATCAGCTTGCATTCATGGACGGCGTGCCCCGCTACGCGGCCGTGAACGAGTCGGTGGAGCTCGTCCGGCGCGCACGACTCGAGCGGGCCGTCGCATTCACGAACGCCGTGCTCCGCCGCCTGGGCGAGGGTATCCGGCCGCTTCTGGACGCCCTCCCCGACGCGACCGCCCGCGAGGCGGCGCTCCGGCACTCGTATCCCGACTGGGTCGCCGAGACGTGGTGGCGCGACCTCGGCGCTGAGGACGCCCGTGCGCTCATGCAGGCACAGAACGAGCCCGCGGAAGTCGTCGTGAGGCTCGTGCGGGGCCAGGTCGAAGGCACCCCCGATCCCGAGATTCTCGGCGCCTGGCACGTCGACCGGGTCGACGAGGAGGCGCTCGCGGAAGGCCGCATCTGGCCGCAGAGCCGTGCGTCGCAGCTCGCCGGGCTCGCGGTGGGCTCGCGGGACGGCGAGCGCACGCTCGACGTTTGCGCCGCTCCGGGCGGCAAGGCGACGATGCTCGCCGGCGAGGTCGTCGCAGTCGAGGTGAACGAGGCTCGCGCACGAGAGCTCGAAGAGACCGCGCGACGGCTCGGCTCGTCGGGCCTGCGCGTCGTTGTCGCCGACGGGCGCTCGCTCCCGCCGGAGCTCGACGGGTTCGACCGCGCGCTCGTGGACACTCCGTGCTCGGGCCTAGGTGTCCTCAACCAGCGGCCCGACCTCCGCTGGCGGGCCGAGCCGCTCCCCGAGCTCCAGCTCGAGCTGGTCCGTGCCACCGCCGAGCGGGTCCGACCGGGCGGGACGATCGTCTACTCCGTGTGCACGATCAACGCGGACGAGTCGGAGGCCGTGGTCGACGCGTCCGGGCTCGAGGTCGACGCGACGCTTGGCGATGAGTGGCCGCGGTTCCGGCACGCGCGCCGCCCCGAGTTCCTGCAGACGCTCCCGCACGTCCACGGTACGGCAGGCTTCTTCGTCGCCCGGCTCCGTACCTGACACTGAGCGTCCGCAACCGGTTGCCGGCTCGTAGGATCAGCGCGTGGACGCCGAGTTCCTGGAGCGCGCCCTCGAGCTCGCGGAGCGGGGACGCGGGACGACGCACCCGAACCCGGTCGTCGGCGCCGTCGTCGTCGCCGGAGGCGCGATCGTTGGCGAGGGCTGGCACGAGCGCAAGGCCGGCGAGCACGCCGAGGTGCGGGCACTGGCGGCCGCCGGCGACAGGGCTCGCGGCGCGACCGTGTACGTCACCCTCGAGCCCTGCGCCCACCACGGGGACACGCCGCCGTGCACGGAGGCCCTCGTCGCTGCCGGCGTCGTCCGTGTCGTCGCGGGGCAGCGAGACCCAAACCCGCGGGTCGAGGGAGGCGGGCTCGAACGGCTGCGTAAGGCCGGAGTCGAGGCCGAGATCGCGGAGGGCGAGCTCGGGTTCCGCTGCAGGCAGCAGATAGAGGAGTGGCGCACCTGGGTCGTGGAGCGCCGCCCGTTCGTCACATACAAGGTCGGCGTGACGCTCGACGGTCGCGTCAGCGTCCCCGGTGAGCGCTGGGTGACGAGCGAGGAGTCGCGCAGGCTCGTTCACGTCCTCCGAGCGGCATCCGACGCCATCGCGGTGGGCATGGGGACGGTGCGCTGGGACAATCCGCGCCTCGACGCCCGCGACGTCCCGGTCGTTCGGCAGCCGCGGCGGATCGCGTTCGGTCGTGGCCCGCTGCCGGAAGGCTCCGAGCTCGAGCTCCACTCGGGGCCACTCTCCGAGGAGCTCGCCCGGCTCGGCGTGGAGGGCGTCCAGTCGCTGCTCCTCGAGGGCGGCCCGACCCTCGCCGCGGCCTTCCTCGAGCAGGGTCTCGTGGACAAGCTCCTCGTGTTCGTCGCTCCCACCCTCTCCGGCGAGGGGCCGCAGATGCTGGCTGGGCTTCCCAGGCCGGTCGAGCTGACGCGGCTCGGCGCGCGGAGCGTCGGGCCCGACCTGCTCGTCCAGGCGTACGTCCACGAGCCCTGACGCCAGTACCGTGTGACCGTGTTCACGGGTATCGTCCGCGAGCTCGGGAGGGTCGTCTCGGCGGCAGGGATTTCCGACGGGCTCGCCCTCGTCGTGGAGACGCCGGTCGTCGCAGCCGCCGCGGAGGTTGGCGACTCGGTCGCCATCGACGGCTGCTGCCTCACGGCGGAGAAGGTCGCCCCGCCGAGGCTCGAGTTCCATGCCGTTCCAGAGACCCTCGCGCGCTCCACGCTCGTGCGCGTCAGCGCCGGTGACCCGGTCAACGTCGAGCCTGCGATTCGAGCCGGGGAGCCCTTTGGCGGGCACTTCGTCCAAGGTCACGTGGATGCCGTCGGGCGCGTGCAGTCGGTCGAGGCAGAGGGCGAAGGCCTCCGCGTCTTCGTGGAGGCGCCGGACGAGGTCTTGCGTTACTGCGTGGAGAAGGGCTCGATCGCGGTCGACGGCGTCTCGCTCACCATCGCTGAGCTCGCTGCCGACGCGTTCGCCGTCGTTCTCGTTCCGCACACGCTCGAAGCCACCACGTTGTCCGCTCTCGTCCCCGGCCGTGAGGTGAACCTGGAGGCCGACGTGTTGGCCAAGTATGTAGAGCGGTTCACGTCCGGGGTCAGACCCGTGGGGTCTGACCCCGGAGGGGTCTGACCCCGGGAGGGCTACGATCTCGCCCATGACGGTTAACCTCGAGCTTCAGACGTCGTCCCCCTTCACGACAATCGAGCAGGCGATCGAGGACATCCGGTCCGGCCGATTCGTGATCGTGGTCGACGACGCGGATCGTGAGAACGAAGGCGACCTGACGATCGCGGCGCAGTTCGTCACGCCGGAGGCCATCAACTTCATGGCGACGCACGCGCGAGGGCTCATCTGCCTCTGTCTCACGCCCGAGCGCTGCGACGAGCTCGGGCTGCGGCCGATGACCGAGCGCAACGAGACCCCGCTGGGGACGGCGTTCACAGTCTCGATCGAGGCGCGGGAGGGCGTGTCGACCGGTATCTCGGCGCACGACCGCGCGCGCACGATCCAGGTCGCGATCGACCCCGGCTCGGCGCCGACGGACCTCGTCCAGCCGGGCCACGTGTTCCCGCTCCGCGCCAAGCCGGGCGGCGTCCTCCAGCGGGCGGGGCAGACCGAGGCGGCCGTGGACATCGCGCGCCTGGCAGGCCTCAACCCTGCCGGCGTCGTGTGCGAGATCATGAACGAGGACGGGACGATGGCTCGCGTGCCCGACCTGGCCGCCTTCTGCGAGCTCCACGGCCTGCGGATGGTCACGGTCGCGGACCTCATCGAGCACCGCCGTCGCATCGAGAAGCTCGTCGAGCGTGTCGTCTCCGTTCGCCTGCCAACCGACTACGGGGAGTTCCGGGCGATGGCGTACCGGGAGCTCCTCACGGAGAAGCAGCATCTCGCGCTCGTGAAGGGCGACGTGCAGGGAGCCGCGAATGTCCTCGTCCGCGTGCACTCCGAGTGCCTCACCGGTGACGTCTTCCACTCGCTCCGCTGTGACTGCGGCGAGCAGCTCGAGCAGGCGCTCGCACGGATCGAGGCGGAAGGGCGAGGCGTCCTCCTGTACATGGCGCAGGAAGGGCGTGGGATCGGGCTCCTCAACAAGTTGAAGGCGTACGAGCTCCAGGAGTCGGGCCTCGACACCGTGGAAGCGAACCTCGAGCTCGGGTTCCCCGCCGATGCGCGCGAGTGGGGGATCGGGAACCAGATCCTCGCCGACCTCGGCCTGACGACGATCCGCATCCTCACGAACAACCCGCGCAAGCTCACCGGCCTCGACGGGTTCGGCCTCCGGGTGGTCGAGCAGGTGCCGATCGAGGTCGAGCCGCAGGCGGAGAACGCACGCTATCTGGCCGCCAAGCGTGAGAAGCTCGGACACACGATCACGAAGCTGCACCACCAGGGAGCGCGTCTCGAGGCGGACCCGAAGGACGAGGAGGGGACATGAGCCGCGACATCGACGACTCGAGCGAGAACGTGCTCTCCGAGTGGTCCCGGAGGGTCGAGGGCGGCGACGACCCCGACGACGTGTCGGCAGACAGCGCTCCCGCATGGGGGACCGCTGCGACGGGGGAGCGGCTCCGGCCGGCGGAGATCGTCGACGATCCCGTTCCGGATCCGAGCCCCGACCCGGATCCCGATCCGGTGCCCGACCCCGACCCCGAGCCCGAGCCCGTCCCGGATACCGAGCTCGACCCTGCGGCCCGGCTCGCACCGGCGAGGGAGGAGGCGGCGCCCGCCGAGGAGGCGGACGCGGACGTCGCGACGCCGATGGCGATCGAGCTCTCGCACGAGCACGCCGCAGGCGAGCTCGAGATCCCCGACGGCTACGCCGTGCTCGAGGGAGTAGCTGAAGGGGGGCGCCGCGCGGTCGGCGTCGTCGTCTCGCGCTTCAACGGCGAGGTCACGTCACGGCTCCTGGAGCGCGCGCTCGAAGAGCTCGACGCAGCCGGCGTGCGTCGCGAGGCGATCACGGTCATGGTCGTGCCCGGTGCGTTCGAGCTCCCGCTCGCCGCCACCGCGCTCGCGAAGACGCGCCGCTTCGCCTGCGTCGTCGCGCTCGGGTGCGTGATCCGCGGGGACACGCCGCACTTCGATTACGTGGCGAGCGAGGCCGCGAGCGGGCTCCAGCTCGCCGCGCTCGAGACCGGCGTGCCCGTCTCGTTCGGCGTGCTCACGCTCGAGCGGGTCGAGCAAGCCGAGCCGCGGGTCGACAAGGGCGCGGAAGCCGTTCGGAGTGCGCTCGAGATGGCGGACGTCTTCTCGCAGCTGCGCGCGGCAGCTTCGCGCTGAGCTCGAGCGCCGCTACGGCCCTCTGAGGCCTCAGAGGGCCTTTTCGACCTTGCCGGCCTTTAGGCAGCGCGTGCAGACGTAGGCACGCGTCTTGCGGCCGTCGAGCAGGACGCGCACGCGCTGGAGGTTCGGGTTGAAGCGGCGCTTCGTCGCGACCATCGAGTGGCTCCGACTGTTGCCGAAGCCGGGCTTCTTCCCGCAGATGGCGCAGACCCTGGACATGCGGCCGGGTAGTGTATCGGAAGGCGCGACGAG
>Ga0299907_10001910_pt1 | contig 12416 bp, 11 predicted proteins | sample RVTome_16_FD_198680 | JGI IMG/M metagenome (GOLD analysis project Ga0299907, IMG submission 198680) | Soil microbial communities from uranium-contaminated site in the Upper Colorado River Basin, Wyoming, United States - RVT152D67 (version 2) ...
AGCTGAAGCTCGCCATCCAGCTCATCGAGCAGATCGCCTCCGAGGAGTTCGACCCGAGCAGGTACGAGGACGAGGTCGGCGATCGCATGCTGGCGGCGATCGAGAAGAAGGTCGCGGACGGGTCGGAAATCACCGCGCCACCCGAGGAGGAGCGCACCACGCAGGTCATCGACCTCATGGAGGCCCTCCGGGCGAGCGTCTCGAAGTCGAAGGAGGGCGGGCCCAGGGGCGCGAAGAAGCCGGCCAGGAAGACCGGGGACCGGAAGAAGAAGGCGGCGGGCGCGAAGTAGGCGCCGGGGGCGCCGATGGATGAGCGGACCTTCTCGACGAGCGAGGCCGCCGCGCTCCTCGACCTCACGCAGGCGGAGGTGCGGGGATTCGCGCGCGCCGGTCTGGACGACGCGGTGCGCGGCGAGCGGAACGAGTACCGGTTCGGATTCCGCGACCTCGTCGTGCTCCGCATGGCCGCCCGGCTCCGGCGCGCGGATGTACCCGCGGCCCACATCGAGCGCGCCCTCGCGCGTCTGCGGGGGCGGCTCGACACGCCCGTCGCCGGTCTCCGCCTCGAAGCGCTGGGCTCGCACGTCGTCGTCCGCGACGGCGAGGTCGTGTGGCGCGCCGACTCCGACCAGCTCCAGCTCTCGCTGGAGGTCCCGGAAGCGGGCATCCCGGTCGTGGCCGGGGTCTCGCAGGGCCCCCGGCCGCCGTCCGGTCGCGCCCCCGCGCAGGACGCCGGGGAGCCGGCCGCGCTCGTCGAGCGCGCGGGGCATCTGGAGGGGACGGATCCCGTCGCGGCGCTCGAGCTCTACGAGCGCGCCGCCGGGATCGACCCGGACTGCTGGGAGGCGCTCGTGGGCGCCGGGTTCCTGCGGCAGGAGGCGGGCGACCTCGAGGGGGCGGTCGACGCGTACGAGCGCGCCCAGGCCCTCGATCCCGATCCGATGGTAGGGTTCAATCTCGGCGTGGCGCTCGACGCGCTCGATCGCACGGAGGGCGCGCTGGCCGCGTACCGGGATGCGCTCGCGCTCGACCCCGACCTCGCCGACGCCCACTACAACCTCTCGCTCCTCCATGAGCGGCTGGGGAACCGCGGCCGGGCCCTGCGTCACATGATCGCGTACCGGGAGCGGATGCGGGGCGGCTGAGCCCGACGCGGTAGAGACCGGGCGCCGCCGGGGGGCGCGACGCCCGCGGGAGTCTACGGGCTCCGGCCGGGACCGATCTGCGGACCGAAGCGGTTGATCGCGCCGCGGTTCGGCGGACGGGCCCCGAGGATCCCCATGCCCTTGCCGATCGTGGGCACTCCGCCGAGCCCTCCGCCGATCCCGATGGCGGGGATCCCGCCACCCGTCGGGCAGTGGCCGCCGGGCCCCGCGATGGAGATCCCGACCCCCCGACCCCCACGACTCGCGCCGCCACGCTCATCCTCGGCCTCGCGCGCGGCGTCGCTCGCGGCGTAGAAGTCGAGCCCGCCGTGACCCGCCTCCGCCGCGTCTGCGCGCAGGACGATGCCGCGCGCCGGCCGGGCCGCGGCGATCTCGGCCGCCGGGGCGGCCGACTCGGCGGCGGGTGTCAGATCGAGTGCGGCGGCCGTCGTCGCGGCGCTCGCGGTCGGGCGTGTCGCGAGCCTGGCCGGCACGGCTTCGGAGCCGGACGGCGCGGGCGTGTGCGGGCGCGCGCGCGGGGCCGATGGGGCGCCGCTCGCCGCGGCCGATTCGAGGGCCGATTCGAGCGGGATCACTTCGAGGGCCGACGCGCGCCATTCGTCCGGGAGCTCGACCAGCCGGAGCGGCCGCGGCGCGTCGCCGGGGACGAGGACCGGGAGCTCGAGGCGCACGATGGAGAGCGCGACGGCGTGCGCGGCGATCGAGGCTCCGATGGCGAGCGCCATCCGCTTCTGCCAGGTTTCGCGGGCGTCTCTGCGGTCCATCGTCACGTTCCTCTCCGTCCGGGGGCCGCGTCGGACCCGGGGCCGGGCTCCGGCGCTTCCTGGAGGGGGGACTCCGGCGCCTCCGGGCCTCGTCCACCGCGGCCACCCCTCCGGTCCCGAAGACGCCGATCCAGCCACCCCCTCGAAGGAGATGACGACTCGGACGCGCCTCGGGTCACCACGGGCGGGTCAGGACGGGTCCTCGCCCACCACGGCGATGCGCGTGCCGTCCAGGCTCACGGCCAGCCGCGTGATTCCGGCGACGCCGGCCGCCGACAGATCGGCCACCTCGCGCCACCCGGTGTCGGTGGCCGGGTCGAGCGCGAACAGGCGGCTCCCGGAGCCCATGAGCAGGACGCCCCCCGGCGTCCACGCGTAGTCGACCGCGTCGGGGAGCGGCTCGACGAGATCCTCGAAGCCGCCCGTGGCCGGCTCGTGGATCCGGAGGAGGGAGACCCCGTCCACGCGGTGGAGGAAGCTCACCGCCGCCCGGCCCGGCACGCGGTGGAGCGAGCGCCCGATGTCGGACGCCGCCACGCGGGCCGTGCCGTCCCGCGTATCGGCGATCTGGAGCGTGGCCGGCGACCCGAGCACGAAGAGCCCCAGCGTGCGCTCATCGATCCACGCGTGGTAGCCGACGGGCCGGATGCCGGTGAGCACGAGGCGGGGATCGGAGCCGTCGCGGGCGAAGCTCCACAGCCGCTGGGTCGAGTCCGCCTCGACCCGGATCACCGAGAAGCGGTCCCCGCCGGGCATCACGGTGGCGGAGTACTCGCTCTCGGGCGTCGCGGTCACGCGGGCCGTGGCGCCGGTCGCGAGGTCGTGCCGGTAGATGTCCGTCTGGGCGTCGCGCTCGGACGTGTACAGGACCGCGCCTCCGTCCGGGGTGAACCCGGGCTGGTTGTCGTAGCCGGGCCGCGCCGTCACGTTCCGCCATTCGCCCACCGGGAGCCCGTCCGCATTGAGCGAGGCGACCCAGATGTCGGTGCCGGGCGCCTGTGCGCGGAGCGGTGGAGCCGCCGTGAGCGCGAAACCCAGGAGGGCGAGGGCGAGGCGTGGGCGCGCGGTCATCGAGTCGGCTCCTTGAGCGGTGTGGGCGCGCCGCCGGACGGCGGCGCCGGATGCCGGAGGTTGAGGTGCGAGGGTGAGCGTGACAAGGTCCGCCCCCGGGGCCGCGCGGTGAGCCCCGCCGGGTATTCGGGGACGCCGCTCGTCCGGAAGCTGGGGATCAAGCCCGGCCACCGGTTGTGGTCGTTCGACGCGCCCGACGGCTACGCGGACCTCCTCGGCCCGCTGCCGGAGGGCGCCCGGGCGGCGGCGCCGGGGGAGAGGGGCCTCGAGGTCCTGCACGTATTCGCGACCCGCCGCGCGGCGCTCGAGCGCGGTCTGGCGGAGGCCCGCGCGCGCATGTCGGAGAACGGCATGGTGTGGCTCTCGTGGCCGAAGAAGGCGTCGGGGGTCGCGACCGAGCTCGACGGCAACGTGGTGCGGGCGATCGGGCTCGCGCACGGTCTCGTCGACATCAAGGTGTGCGCGGTGGACGACGTGTGGTCGGGGCTCAAGTTCGTGATCCCGGTCGCGGAGCGGGGCCGCCGCGGCGCCACGTAGGCCGCGGCAGCGGACGCAGATTGCGGCGGCCCGCGGGGGGCGCCCGGTTGGAAACACCGGGAGCTCGAGCTTCGTAACTCGTTGTTCGATCATGTGTTGTACGATCAGGTGACGATCGCGTGATCGCGGCAGGCAGGTTGCGGTACGGGGGCTCGATCCCCGCGACCGGACGCCCGATGCACAGACACGACACAGCCTTCCGCCTCCCGCGCGCGCTGGCCCGGCTGGCCACCGTGGCGGCTCCCATCGCGTTCGCCGCGTTCCTCGCCGGGACGGCGCAGGGGAGCGGTGACGTGGCGAAGGCGGGGCTCGCCCGCCGCCCGCCGGCGCGTCCGGTCTCGACGCACGGGATCCGGGCCGGCGAGACGCTCGACGACCTGCTCGCGCGCGGGGGCCTCGCGGCGCTCGAGCGCCGGCGCTTCGTGGATCTGATGCGCCCCCACACCGACTGGCGCGCGCCCCGGGCCGACGTGCGGGCGCGCTTCCACGCCTGGCCGGGCGAGGACCCGGTGCGCGTGGAGCTCGAGATCGACGCCGACCGCACGCTCGACTTCCGGCTCGCGGGCGCGGTGTGGGGCGTCGCGGTGGACAGCGTGCCCGTGCGGCCGGACACGGTCGTGGTGAGCGGCCACGTCCAGTCGAGCCTCTACGGCTCGGTCCTGGAGGGCGACGCCCACCGCCTGTCGGTGGCCGAAAAGGCGGACCTCGGGGCGCGGCTGGCGGGCGTGTTCGCCTGGCAGATCGACTTCTTCCGCGATCCGCGACCCGGCGACGCCTTCCGCATCTCGCTCGAGCGCGATGTGCGGCCGGACGGGAGCATCCGGGGGGCGCGGGTCCTCGGCGCCGAGTATCGGCGCGGGGGCGAGATGCTCGGCGCGTACCGGTTCGAGCCCTCGGACGAGCCGGGCGCGCTCTACTTCGACGGCGAAGGACGGGCCCTCCGGGGCGCGTTCCTGCGCGCGCCGCTCGATCTCGTCCGCGTGACGAGCCGGTTCAGCTCGGCGCGCTTCCACCCGGTCCTGGGCCGCTACCGCTCGCACGCCGGCATCGACTACGGCGCGCCGTCGGGGACCGTGGTGCGCGCCACTGGCGACGGACGGATCGCGGAGGCCGGGTGGGCCGGCGAGTACGGGCTCATGGTGGAGATCACGCACGGGCGCGGGATCCGCACCCGCTACGCGCACCTGAGCGGCGTGGCGGACGGGGTGCGCCCCGGGACCGAGGTCGCGCAGGGCACGGCGATCGGGGCCGTCGGCTCGACGGGGCTCTCGACGGCGCCGCACCTGCACTACGAGTTCCTGCTCGACGGGCGCGCCGTCGATCCGAGCTCGGTCGACCTGCCGGTGGAGCGACCGATCGCGGACGCCGACACCGCGCGCTTCGCACGCGAGCGTGCGGCGGCCGGGCGCCTGCTCGACCGCGTCGCGTGGCCGGGCGTCCTCGTCGCGGCCCGGCCGGCCCCCGCGCCTGACAGGTCCGGATCGACGCCTTAGCTTCGGGTCGGGCGCCGCGCCTCCGACGGGCGGCCGGCGTCCTCGAGGTCGGCACCCTCACCCCGGAGGCTCGATGCGGGCCCGCACCCGGCTCACCACGCTCCTCGTCCTGCTCGCCGCGGCTGCCGTCCCGGTCGCCGCCCCCGCGCCACCCGCTCCCGCGGGCGCCGTCCCCGGCCGTCCCACGACGGAGCGCCTCGTGGTGCCCGGGCTCGAGCGCCCGGTCGAGATCCTCAAGGACCTCTGGGGCATCTCCCACATCTACGCGGAGACCGAGCACGACCTCTTCTTCGCGCAGGGCTACAACGCGGTCCGCGACCGCCTGTTCCAGTTCGAGATCTGGCGCCGGCAGGCGACCGGCACCGTCGCCGAGATCCTCGGCGACGAGGAGGTGGAGCGGGACCGCGGGTCGCGGCTCTTCCGCTTCCGGGGCGATCTCGAGGACGAGCTGAACCACTACCACCCGCGCGGAGCGGAGATCATCCGGGCGTTCGTGGACGGGATCAACGCGTACATCGCCGGGATCGAGCGCGACCCCTCGCTCCTCCCCCTGGAGTTCGAGATCCTCGGGATCCGGCCCGAGCCGTGGACGCCGGAGGCGGTGATCTCGCGACACCAGGGGCTCCTGTGGAACATCGAGGAGGAGCTCGAGCTGGGCATGGCGGTGGCGGCGGCGGGTCCCGATGCGGTGAAGGACGTGGTCTACTTCCACCCCGGCGATCCCGACATCGCGCTCGACCCCGCGATCGACGGCTCGCTCCTGCGGCCCGAGATCCTCGCGGTGTACGACGCGTTCCACAGCCCGATCCGCTTCCGGCGCGAACACGTGGGGCCCGGGTTCCGGCCGGTCGTTCCGGAAGGAGCGCGCGCCTCCGCCCGCGACCTTCCCGGGGTGAGCCGCTTCAAGCGGGCGGAGCGGGCCGCGCTCGGGAGCAACAACTGGGTGGTGTCGGGCGAACACACGCTGAGCGGCCGCCCGATCATGGCGAACGATCCCCACCGGGTCCTCGCCGCGCCCTCGCTCCGCTACGTGGTGCACCTCGTCGGGCCCGGCTGGAACGTGATCGGGGGGGGCGAGCCGATCCTCCCCGGCGTGTCGATCGGGCACAACGAATACGGGGCCTGGGGGCTCACCGTCTTCCTCACCGACGCCGAGGATCTGTACGTGTACGAGACCGATTCCGACGATCCGAACCGGTACCGGTACGGGGACGGGTGGGAACGGATGGAGGTCGTCACCGACACGATCCCGGTGAAGGACGCGCCCCCGCAGGAGGTCGAGCTCAAGTACACGCGGCACGGACCCGTGGTATACGAGGACCCCGAGCACGACGTCGCCTACGCCATCCGGGCCGGCTGGCTCGAGATCGGCGGGGCCCCGTATCTGGCGAGCCTGCGCATGGACCAGGCGCGCACGTGGGAGGAGTTCCGCGAGGCCTGCAGCTACAGCCACATCCCGGGCGAGAACATGGTCTGGGTCGACGTGGAGGGGAACATCGGCTGGCAGGCGGTGGGGATCGCCCCCATCCGCCGGAGCTGGACCGGGCTCGTGCCCGTCCCGGGCGACGGGCGCTACGAGTGGGACGGCGTTCTCGAGATCCTCGAGAAGCCGCACGTCGAGAACCCGCCCGAAGGCTACATCGCGACGGCGAACGAGAACCTCGTCCCGCCGGACTATCCGCACCGCGACGCGGTCGGGTGGACATGGAGCGATCCGTTCCGGAAGGCGCGCCTCGTCGAGGTCCTGGGCTCCGGGCGTCGGTTCACGATGCCCGAGATGATGCGGCTCCAGACCGACTATCTCTCGGTGCCGGCGCGGTCCCTGGTCCCCATGCTCGAGCTCGTGACCGCCGGCCTCGAGCCCCGGGCGCGCGAGGCGGCGGAGCGGCTCGCGGGTTGGGACTATCGCCTCCGTCCCGACGAGGCGGAGGCCGCGGTCTACGTGTCGTGGGAGCGGCGGGTAGGGCGCGAGATCGCCGACCTCGCGATCCCGGTCGGACTCGACGACATCCTCGGCTCCGTATCGATGAAGAAGGTGCTCGACTGGCTCACGTCCCCGCCGCCGTGGTTCGCGGACTCGCCGGGCGGTGACCCGGTCGCCGGGCGCGATGCGTTCCTGAGGCGGACGTTCGAGGCGGGGCTCGAGGACCTCGCGGAGCGTCTGGGGCCGGACCCGGCGGGCTGGCGCTACGGCGGCGAGGCGTTCAAGCACGTCACGCTCCGTCACCCGCTCTCCGGCGCGGTCGACGACGCGACGCGGGCCCGGCTCGAGGTGGGACCCGCCCCGCGCGGCGGGAACGGCTACACGGTCAACATGACGGCGGGCGGCGACAACCAGTCCTCCGGCGCCTCGTTCCGCATCATCGCCGAAGCGGGCGACTGGGACACGGCGGTGTTCACCAACTCGCCCGGACAGGGCGGCGACCCGGACGACCCGATGTACCGGAACCTGTTCGCGCGCTGGGCGGCGGACGGCTACTTCCCGCTGTACTACAGCCGGGACCGGATCGAGGCGGCCCTGGCCGAGCGGATCGAGCTCGCCCCCGGCGGGGGGTGAGCCCGCGGAAACGGTTGAATCCGGGCGCCCTTCCGCCTATGTTCTCGTGCTTCGATCCGTACGGCCGCGCGGCGTCGCCCGCGGCCGTGCGCGCACGACAGGGAGGGAAGATGAAATCCGGGATCCATCCAGAATACAAGCCGGCCCTGATCACCTGTGCCTGCGGGCGCGCGACCGAGACGCGCTCGACGGTGGGGGAGATCCACGTCGAGATCTGCTCGCATTGCCACCCGTTCTTCACCGGGCGCCAGAAGCTCGTGGACACGGCCGGGCGCGTGGAGCGCTTCTTCGCGAAGTACGGGTCGGCGGACGCGGGCTCGAGCGGGAACGGCGCGGCCGATGCGGGCACGGCGACCGCCGCGAAGGGCGGGTCCGGGCCGGAAGGCGCCGACGAGGAGACGGACGCCGTCCAGGAATCGTGAGGGCCGGACCGTCCCGGTCCGAGCCCGCATGCCCCACACACCCATGTCCGACGCGAACCGGCTGATCGCCCGTCTGCGCGAGGCCGTGGTCCGCTACGAGGACCTCGGCCGGCGGCTCGCCGATCCCGAGGTGCTCGCCGACGTCGACCGACTCCGCTCGATCGCGCGGGAGCATTCCGATCTCGAGCCGCTGGCGCGCGCCGCGGGCCGGCACCTCAAGCTCCTCGACGAGCTCGCGCAGGCGCGCGAGCTGGCGGACGCGCCCGACGTCGACCCCGAGATGGCCGCGCTGGCCGCGGCCGAAGTCGAGGATCTCGAGACCCGCACCGCGGCGGAGGTAGAGACGCTCCGCCGTCTGCTCCTCCCCCCGGATCCGCTCGACGACCGTCCCGCCGTGGTGGAGGTGCGCGCCGGCACCGGGGGCGACGAGGCCGCGCTGTTCGCCGCCGACCTGTACCGCATGTACACGCGCTACGCGGCCGGGAAGGGCTGGGACGTGGAGGTGGTGAGCGCGAGCGAGGGCACGATGGGCGGGATCAAGGAGGTCGTGTTCATCGCGCGCGGGCGCGAGGCGTACGGGCTCCTGCGGTACGAGTCCGGCGTCCACCGCGTGCAGCGCGTGCCCGAGACGGAGAGCCAGGGCCGCATCCACACCTCGGCCGCGACGGTGGCGGTGCTGCCCGAGGCGGAGGAGGTCGACCTCGAGATCGATCCGTCGGACCTCAAGATCGACGTGTTCCGCTCGTCGGGGCCGGGGGGGCAGTCCGTGAACACCACGGACTCCGCCGTGCGGATCACGCACGTCCCCAGCGGCCTCGTCGTCTCCTGCCAGGACGAGAAGTCGCAGCACAAGAACAAGGCGAAGGCCCTCAAGGTCCTGCGCAGCCGCCTCCTCGACCGCATGGTGGCCGAGCGCGAGGCCGAGCGGGCGCGCCAGCGGCGGACGCAGGTCGGGACGGGCGACCGGTCGGCGAAGATCCGCACGTACAACTTCCCGCAGAGCCGCGTCACGGATCACCGGATCGGGCTCACGACGCACCGGCTCGACGCGATCCTCGACGGCGACCTGGACGAGGTCGTGGACGCGCTCCGCCTCGCCGGCATCGAGGAGCGTATCGAGGCGGAGACGGTCGATGTCGCTTCCTGAGCCCGGAGCGCGCCGCCGCCCGCCCGGCCCGACGCGGCGCGAGACCGTGGACGGGATCGCGCGCGAGCTCTCGGAGCATGGGATCGAGACCCCGCGGCCGGAGGCCGAGCGGCTCGTGGCCTCGGTGCTCGGCATCCCGCGCGGCGAGCTCGCCCTCGAGGGCGGGACGCGTCTCGACGCCGCGCAGGCCCGCGCCGTGGCCCGGGCCGTCGCCCGGCGCGTGGTGCGCGAGCCCCTGCAGCACATCGAGGGCACGGCGGAGTTCCGCGGCCTCGTGCTCGTCTCGGACCGCCGCGCGCTCATCCCGCGGCCCGAGACGGAGGAGCTGGTGGACCGGATCGCCGCGTGGCTGGACGGGGCGCCCGCCGCCCGCGCGCTGGACGTCGGGGTCGGGTCGGGGGCGCTCGGCCTGTCGCTCCTCGCGGAGGGTCTCGCCGAGCGGGTCGTGGGGCTGGACGTCTCGCCCGGGGCGCTCGAGCAGGCGCGCGAGAACGCCGCCCGCGCGGGCGTCGCCGGGCGGCTGGACCTCCGGCTGTGCGGACCGGAGATCTGGCCCGCCGTCGAGGGCGAGGCGCCGTTCGATCTCGTCGTCTCGAACCCGCCCTACGTGGCGAGCGGGGACATCGCGCGGCTCGAGCCGGAGGTGCGGGACCACGAGCCGCGCGCGGCGCTCGACGGGGGGCCCGACGGCCTCGAGGTGATCCGCCGCCTCGTCGCGGGGGCGGCGGACGTCCTCCACCCCGGGGGCGGTCTGCTCGTGGAGATCGGGCCCGATCAGGAGACCGCCGTCCGTCGCCTCCTCGAGGCGGGGGGACGCTGGTCGGACATCGCGATCGAGCGCGACCTGGCGGGGCGTCCGCGCTTCGCGATCGCCCGCGCGGGGCGTCGCCGGCGGCCCGCCGTGTGAGTCGCGCCGCCGGCGCGTCATCGTTATACTCGGGCGACGTTTATTCCGGCGCCGCATGGGCTTCGCGGGCGTCGTCCAATCCCGCCGCCCCGCGGCTCCCGACCCATACGATCGGTGACGATGGATACGCGAGACACGCGAGAACGCATCATCGAGAAGGCCGAGGAGCTGGGGCGTCTGCTGGCCCAGACCCCGGAGTACGCCTACATGCAGTCGGCGAACCGCGAGCTGGGTGACGACCGCGAGGCCACCGAGCTCCTCAACCGCCTCCGCCACCTCCAGGAATCGTTGATCGCGAGCGTCGAGCGCGGCGAGGACCCGCCCGCAGAGGAGCGGGCGGAGTACGAGGAGCTCCAGGAGAAGATCCAGACGACGTCCCGGTACCAGGCCCTCATCTCCTCCCAGGCCAACTTCGACAAGCTCATGGAGAGGGTGCACCGCTCGATCGGAGCCGGGATCCGAAAGGGCGAGGAGAGTCGGATCATCCTGCCGTCATGAGCTCCATCCGCGATCTGGGCGAGCGCGGGCTTCGCGCCACGTTCGAGCCCGTGATGGCGTGGCTCACGCGACGGCGGGTGCACCCGAACGCGGTCAGCACGGCGGGCTTCCTCGTCACGTGCAGCTCGGGCTTCTTCTTCCACCAGCACCACGTGCGGACGGCCGGGCTGCTCATCCTGCTCGGCGGCCTGTTCGACCTCTTCGACGGCACCGTGGCGCGTCGGACCGGGCTCGCGTCGTCGTTCGGCGCGTTCTACGACTCGACGCTCGACCGCCTGTCCGAGATCGTCGTCTACCTCGGGCTCCTCTCGCTGTACAACGACTACCGGCTCGAGCTCGGCGACGTGGGCATGATCTACTGGATCGTCCTCGCAATGGCCGGCTCGCTGATGATCAGCTACACGCGCGCCCGGGCCGAAGGGCTCCGCATGACCGTCCACGTCGGTCTCATGCAGCGCCCCGAGCGCGTGATCATGATCGGCTTCGCCGCCCTCCTGTTCGGGGAGGCCGAGATGGCGGGGCAGGAAGGGCTCATCCTCAAGATCGTGATCATCGTCCTCGCGATCCTCACGAACCTGACCGCCATCCAGCGCATCTGGTACGTGTACCGCGAGACCCGGCCCGGTGGCGAGCCGGCGGGCGGCACGGACGATCCAACCCACGAAACGGAGTGACGGGAGACCGTGAACGGAGATAGATCGCCGGAGCAGATCGAGCCGGCCGACGGGAAGCTCGGGGTCCTGCTCGTCGGGCTGGGGGCCGTGTCGACCACGTTCATCGCCGGTGTCGAGGCGACGCGGCGCGGGCGCGCGAAGCCGTTCGGATCGCTCACGCAGATGCAGACGATCCGGCTCGGCAGGCGCACCGACGCCCGCGCTCCGCTGCTCAAGGATTTCCTGCCGCTCGCGGGTCTGGACCAGATCGTGTTCGGCGCGTGGGATCCGATCCCCGACAACGCGTTCGCGTCGGCCAAGGTGGCGGGCGTGCTCCGTCCGGAGGACATCGATCCGCTCGAGGACTTCATGAGCGGGATCGAGCCCATGAGCGCCGCGTTCGACAAGGCGTACGTGAAGAAGCTGGATGGTCCAAACGTGAAGCGCGGGGCGAGCAAGCGGGAGCTGGCCGAGCAGATCCGTGAAGACATCCGGGGCTTCCGGGAGAAGAACGGCTGCGACCGCCTCGTGATGATCTGGGCCGCGTCTACCGAGATCTTCATGCGGCCGACCGACGCGCACGCGAGCCTCGAGGCGTTCGAGCGCGCGATGGAGTCGAACGACGCGGCGATCGCCCCCTCCATGCTGTACGCCTGGGCGGCGCTCCAGGAAGGCGTCCCGTTCGCCAACGGCGCCCCCAACCTGACGCTCGACATCCCGGCCCTGCTTGACCTCGCCGCGGAGAACGAGGTCCCGATCGGCGGCAAGGATTTCAAGACCGGCCAGACCCTGATGAAGACCATCGTGGCGCCCGGGCTCAAGGCGCGGATGCTCGGTTTGCGCGGGTGGTTCTCGACGAACATCCTCGGCAACCGCGACGGCGAGGTCCTCGACGATCCCGAGAGCTTCAAGACGAAGGAGGAGTCGAAGCTCGGCGCGCTCGAGTACATCCTCCAGCCCGACATGTACCCCGAGCTGTACGGGAACATGTACCACAAGGTGCGCATCAACTACTACCCCCCCCGCGGCGACAACAAGGAGGGCTGGGACAACATCGACATCTTCGGGTGGATGGGGTACGACATGCAGCTGAAGATCGACTTCCTGTGCCGGGACTCGATCCTCGCCGCCCCCATCGTCCTCGATCTCGCCCTCTTCCTCGACCTCGCGCAGCGCGCCGGCCTGTCGGGCATCCAGGAGT
>Ga0299907_10001912_pt1 | contig 12413 bp, 11 predicted proteins | sample RVTome_16_FD_198680 | JGI IMG/M metagenome (GOLD analysis project Ga0299907, IMG submission 198680) | Soil microbial communities from uranium-contaminated site in the Upper Colorado River Basin, Wyoming, United States - RVT152D67 (version 2) ...
TGCCGCGCACGGAGGTCACCAAGAAGATCTGGGGCTACATCAAGCGGAACGGGCTCCAGGACAAGAAGAACCGGCGCAACATCAACGCGGACGACAAGCTCAAAGCGGTATTCGGCGGCAAGTCCAGCGTCTCGATGTTCGAGATGACCAAGCTGGTGAGCAAGCACCTCAAGTAGCCCCCAAATACCAGGGAGACGGCAGGGAAAGGCCCCGGACAGGGGCCTTTTCTATTGTGCCCCCGGAGAGGGGCCTTTTCTATTTGTGGTACGAAGTCACCCGCTCGACCTCGTTCTTCGAGCCCAGGATCACCGCGCAGCGCTGGTGCAGCCCCGTGGGCTGGAGGTCCAGGATCGGCGTGGTGCCGTCGGTGGCCGCGCCCCCGGCCTGCTCGACGATGAACGACATCGGGTTGGCCTCGTACATCAGCCGCAGCCGCCCGTCCTTGTTCTTCGAGTCGCGCGGGTACATGAAAATGCCGCCGCGCGAAATCACCCGGAAGACATCGGCCACCATCGAGGCCACCCAGCGCATGTTGAAGTCCTTGCCGCGCGGGCCGTCCGCTCCCGCGAGGCACTCCTCGATATAGCGCTTCACCGCCGGCTCCCAGCGCCGCGCGTTGGAGGTGTTGATGGCGAACTCCTGCGTGTCGGCCGGAATGCGGATGTTGTCGTGGGTGAGGACGAAGGTGTAGGTCTCGCGGTCGAGCGTGAAGCCGTAGACGCCGTCGCCGACGGTGATGACGAACACGGTGGTCGGGCCGTAGACCGCGAAGCCGGCCGCCACCTGGTTGCGGCCGGACTGCAGGAAGGCCTTCTCGTTCGGGTCGCAGTAGGCGCCGTCCCCGGTCTTGGGGCAGCGCAGCACCGAGAAGATGGTGCCGGTCGATATGTTCACGTCGATGTTGGAGGAGCCGTCCAGCGGGTCGAACAGAAGCAGGTACTCGCCGCGCGGGTAGCGCGTCGGGATGGGGCGCGGGTCGTCCATCTCCTCCGAGGCGAGCGCGGCCAGGTTGCCGCCCCATTCGTTGGCTTCCAGCAGGATCTCGTTGGACAGCACGTCGAGGGTCTTCTGCGCCTCGCCGTGCACGTTCCTGGTCGCCGCCGCGCCCAGGCCGTCGGCGAGCGCGCCCTTGTTCACCCGCGTGCTGATGCCCTTGCAGGCGCGCGCGATGGTCTCGATCAGCAGCCGCAGGTCCGGGTTGATGAGATTGCGCTCGCGTTGCCGGGAGACGAGGAACTGGGTAAGGGTTATGCGGCTCATGGTGCTATTTTATTCGGAGGCGGGCAAACCATGCGCCGCCGAGGAGAAACGCGGACAGCAGCCAGAACACCGGCGCCATGCCGAAGGCCACCGAGAGCGCGCCGGAGGCGAGCGGAATGAGCGTATGGCTGGCGTTGAGGAGCGAGGTGCGCAGCCCCACCGCCTCGCCCTGCCGCCCGGGCGGCGAGGCCTCGTAGAGCAGCGACATGATGATCGGCTGGGCGCAGCCCAGCCCCATGCCGAGCAGGAACGACAGCGCCATCAGCAGCGGCACGGTCTGCACGAAGGGAAACATGAGGTAGGCCGTGCCGGCGACGGCCATGGCGCTCGCGATCACCACCCAATGCCGTATGCGCTTGACCAGCAAGGGCATCGCCAGGCGCACGGCAAAAGTAGCGACCGCGAAGGTGGACATGATCACGCCGATGGTCGCCGCGGCGAGCCCGATGCGTGCGCCATAGAGCGGGATCAGGAAGGTGTAGAGATCCCAGCCCATGGCGAGCAGCAGGCTCACGATGAAGGTATTGCGCAGGCCCTGGATGCGCAGCAGGTCCAGCAGGCGGGTGCGCTTCCCCGGCGCGCCGGCCTCCGGCCGGGGCAGGCGCCGCCTTCTCGCGAGGAGGAGGCCGAACGCCATGGCGGGAAACACAGCCAATACGAGAAAGGCATTCGCATGGCCCAGCCCGTCGATGGCGAAGCCGGCCACCAGCGGCCCGAGCGAGTTCGAGGTGGAAAAGCCCAGCGCCAGCCAGGAAAAGTTCATCGCCCGCTGCTCGGGCGTGCCGTGGGCGCCGAACACGCTGTTCATGGCGATGTGCACGATCATGAACGCCGTGCCGACCAGCGTCGTTGAAACGAAAAGAATCTCGAGAAATGGAAAAGCGAAGGGCAGCGCGGTCCCGACCGCCAGTCCCGCAAACGCGATGAGCAGCGGCCGGCGCGGTCCGCCGCGGTCGATGAGCCGGCCGGCGCTGACCGAGAGCAGCATCGGCAGCAGCGCGAACAGCGCCATCAGCAGGCCCACGGTGAACTCCGAGGCACCGAGCTGCAGCGCGAACAGCGAGGTCGTCATGCGGCCGCCGACGAAGGCCAGGTGGCCCAGCGCGTTCAGGACGACGAAATAGAGGATCTCCAGCGTCTGCTCCAGACCGTCATCGCCACGCCTGCGCAGGTGACGGCAATGCCGGCGAGGGCGAGCCCGCTCGGCACCACGCCGAACAGGGCGGCTTCCAGCACCACGGCGAACACCGGCGGAAGGTACATCATGCTCGCCACGCGGGTCGCTTCACCATGGCGCATCAGGTAGTTGAGCACGCTCACGCCCAGGATGGAGGCGAAGATCACCAGGAACAAGATCGCCAGCCACAGCTCCCGGGACCAGCTCACCGGGAAGCCCTCCACCGCCAGCGCGAGCGGCGCCAGCACCAGGAGCGAGGCCGCGAACTGCACCACCGCGGCGGCCTTGAGGTCGGCCTTCGGAGAGAAGCGCCGCTGATACAGCGTGGCCGCGCTCACTCCGGCCAGCCCGAACAGCGTGCCGATCAGGCTGCCGAGCGTCACCTCGCGGATGTCCATCTTGTGCCACACCACCAGCGCCACGCCGGCAAGCCCGATGGCCACGCCGGCCCACTGGCGCGGCTGCAGCTTCTCGTTCATCCACCCCGACACCACCACCGCCGTCACCAGGGGCTGGCAGGCGATGATGAGCGCGGCGACCCCGGCCGACATGCCCAGGTACTGCGCGTAGTGGCTGCCGCCGAGCTGCACCGCGTGCATGAGCAGCCCCGCCACCATCAGGTGACCGAGCTCGGGCGCCGTGCGCGGCCAGCGGGTTTTCCATAGAACAACGACCGGGAGAAGGCAGAGCAGGCCGAAAGCGAACCTGAGCGTAAGGAACGTGAAAGGCGGGGCGTGCTGCAGCCCGATCTTGGTGGCGACGTAGCCCGCGCCCCAGACGGCGACGAAGTACCAGGCGAGCAGCGCATTCATCGGCAGACAGGAAAAGGGGTCAGAGCAATTTTTCCAGCCGGCCATTCGGCGGCCTTGCCGATGCAAAGGGAAAATCGCTCTGACCCCTTTCTGGGCGGTTCATTGGCAGGCGCGGATTCTAAGGGGTATGCTCCGGCGGACCTATCCCGGGAGGAGGGTTGAAGGCTCGCCGAGGGAAACGGAGCACTGCCGCACGCCCGAGCGGTACGGCGGACCTGCGCGCGCGCCTGCGGCGGACTGAGCAGCGGCTACGCGAGGTCGAACAGCGCTACGAGCTGGTCATGGGCGCGATCAACGAGAGCGTCTACGACTGGGACATCGCGCACGACCGCTTTTCCTTCTCGGAGAGCATGCAGCGCGCGATCGGGCTACCGCGCGAGCTTCTGAAAACGATGGGCGACTGGCAGAAGCGCGTTCACCCGGAGGATTTTCCGCATTTCCGCGCCGCCACCCTCGCGCACCTCAAGGGCATTACCGAACGGCTGGAGTGCGATTACCGATATCGCACCCTCGACGGCACGTGGCGCTGGGCGCGAACCCATGGCGCGGCGATCCGCGACAAGAACGGCCGCGCCGTGCGCATGATCGGCTCGACCGGCGATATCACCGAGCTCAAGCGCGCCGAAGATGCCCTGCGAACCAGCGAAGAGCGCTACGCGCTCGCCACCGCCGCCGCGGTCGAGGGCATCTACGAATGGGACCTCCAAACCGGGCGGCTCTTCCTGAGCGAGCGAGCCAAGGCGTTCTTCGCCTTTCCCGCCCAGGAGTTGACCCCCGCCACCTGGAACATCCGCGTCCACGCCGAGGATTACCCGCGCTACAGCGCGGCGATCGTGGAGCATTTCAAAGGTCGCACCGAGCAGCTCGAGGTTGAATACCGCATCGCCGACGCGAGCGGCGCCTACAAATGGGTGCTCGACCGCGGCAGGGCGGTGCGCAACGCCGAGGGCCGCGTGACGAAGATGGTCGGCGCGCTGAGCGACATCACGCAGCGCAAGCGCGCCGAGCTCGAGCTGCGCCGCGCGCGGGACCAGGCCGAGGAGGCGCTCGAGCAGCAGACGGCCACCTCGGAAATTCTGAAGGCGACGCTCAACTCGCCGACCGACGTCCAGCAAGTCTTCCAGGCCATCCTCACGAACGCCTCCCGGCTCTGCGAAGCCAGCTTCGCGGCGGTGTTCCTCTACGACGGAGAGGTGCTGCGCAACGTCGCGCACCAGAATGCGTCTGCCGAATTCGCGCAAGCTCTTCAACGCATGCGAGCCCGGCCGAGCCGCGAGACCACGACGCGGCGCAGCGCGCTGGAAGGCCGGACGATCCACACCGCGGATCTTCTCAACGACCCAGAGTTTTCCCCTCCCGATCCTCAGCGGCGCGAGAACGTCCGCACCGCGCTTTCAGTGCCGATGATGCGGGACGGCATCCTGTTCGGCGTCATCACGCTGTGGCGGGGCGAGGTAAAGCCGTTCACCGACAAGCAAATCGCCCTGGTGCAGACCTTTGCCGACCAGGCGGTCATAGCGATCGAGAACGTGCGTCTCTTCAACGAGACCAAGGAGGCGCTCGAGCAGCAGACCGCGACCGCCGAGATCTTGCGCGTTATCTCGAGCTCCCCGACCGACGTGCAGCCCGTGTTCGAGGCGATCGTGCGCAGCGGGATCCGTCTGTTCGAAGGCGCGGGCGTGACGGTGACCCGCCCCGAAAACGGTCAGGTGCGCCTGATGGCGATCGCCGAGCGCGATCCGGAGCGCGCTCGAAGGTGGACGGAGCGCTTTCCCTTCCCGCTGACGCGCGAGTACATGCACGGCGTGGCCATCCTCGATTGCCGGATGGTCGACATGCCCGACGTGGAGCAGATGGATGAAAGGTTCACGGCTGGCAAGCGCAATTTCGCTGCGTCGGGATATCGGGCGATGACGGTCGTCCCGATGGTCAAGGACGGAGCCGCGATCGGGACGATCGCCGTTGTCCGCGATGCGGCAGGACCTTTGAGCGACAAGCAGATCGCGCTGCTGAAGACCTTCGCCGACCAAGCGGTCATCGCGATCGAGAACGTGCGTCTGTTTAATGAAACCAAAGAGGCCCTCGAGCAGCAGACCGCGATCAGCGAAATCCTGCGGGTGATCTCGGGCTCGCCCGGTGAAGTGACGCCCATGCTCGACGCCGTCGCCGAGCGAGCCGTGAAGCTCTGCGAGTCGGGCGAGGCCGGCATTTTCCTCCACGAGGGCGATCGGCTGCGGTTCGCCGCCGGCTGTCAGAGCGGCGAGACCTTCAAACCGGGCGAAACCATCCAGGTAACCCGCGGCAGCGTGCTCGGCCGCGCCCTTATCGACCGTGAGGCCGTGCACGTCGTGGATCTCGGGGCTGCGCCGGTCGAGGAGTTTCTGCTCGCCCGCGAGTACCAGAAGAGGTTCGGGCACCGCAGCATCGTCGCCGTGCCGCTGATGCGCGAGGATCGCGCGATCGGCGTGATCGGCCTCTGGCGCTTCGAGGTACGGGCGTTCAGCGAGAAGCATATTGGGCTCGTCCGCACGTTCGCGGATCAGGCAGCGATCGCGATCGAGAACGTGCGCCTGTTCAACGAGACGAAGGAGTCACTCGAGCAGCAGAAAGCCTCCGCCGAAGTGCTGGGCGCAATCAGCAGCTCGATCGCGGACACTGCGCCGGTGTTCGACAAGATCCTCGAGAGCTGCGAGCGCCTGTTCGCCGGCAGGATCGTGGGGCTCAACCTCGTGGGAGAGGACGGCTTGCTGCATATCGGGGCATACCATGGATCTGACCGCGAGGAGTTCGAGCGTATCTTCCCGCTGCCCGTCACCCCGGAGTCGGGATCCGGGCTCTCCATCGTCGAGCGGCGCGTGGTTCATTATCCCGACACGGAGCACGGCGAAGGCGTGCCGGCGAAAACGAGGCAGGGCTGCAAGGCGATCGGCATCAAGTCGGCCATCTTCGCGCCCATGCTGTGGGAAGGGCGCGGAATGGGCGCGATCTTCGTCGGGCGCGACCATGTCAGCTCGTTCTCCGAGAAGGAGATCGCGCTGCTCAGGACCTTTGCCGACCAGGCGACGATCGCGATCGAGAACGTCCGCCTGTTCAACGAGACGAAGGAGGCGCTGGAGCGGCAGACGGCGACATCCGAAGTCCTGCGCGTCATCAGCAGTTCGCCGAATGATCTTCAGTCGGTATTCGATGCGATTCTGGACAAGGCCACGCGCATCTGTGACGCCCACTTCGGGACGCTGCTCCTTTATGACGGCACGCTGTTTCATGCACACGCGCTTCACAACGTGCCGCCAGCGTTCGCGGAGGCGCTGCGACGCGAGCCGCGCCGCGCAAGCCCAACAACCGGTCTGGGTCGCCTTATCGCTACGAAACGGCCGGTCCATATTCATGATGTGGCTGCTGAAAACGCTTACACCGACCGCGAACCGATGCGCGTCCAGTCGGTGGAGCTCGGCGGCATACGCACGGCGCTTGTGGTACCGCTGCTCAAGGGCGACGACCTGGTCGGCGGTCTTCAGATCTGCCGGCAGGAAGTGAAGCCGTTCACCGACAAGCAGATCGCGCTTGTCTCCACTTTCGCCGACCAAGCCGTCATCGCGATCGAAAATGCGCATCTTTTCCGCGAGATACAGGACAAAAGTCAGCAGCTCGAGATCGCGAACCGGCACAAGTCGGGGTTCCTCGCCAACATGTCGCACGAGCTGCGCACGCCGCTAAACGCGATCATCGGCTTCACCCGCATCGTGATGCGCCGCTCGAAAGAGCAGCTCGAGCCGAAGCAGTACGAAAACCTAGAGAAGATCCACTCGAGCGGCCAGCACCTGCTGCAGCTCATCAATGCGATCCTCGATCTATCGAAGGTGGAAGCTGGCAGGGTCGAGGTGAACGCAGCGGAAGTGGCGCTGGGAGGCGTGCTCGAGCAGTGCGTGAAGACGGTGGAGCCGCTCGTCAAGGCGCCCGCGGTGCGGCTGGTGAAGGAATTCGACGGCGAGCTGCCGCAGGTCTACCTCGACGAGGAGAAGCTGCGCCAGGTGCTGATCAACCTCTTGAGCAACGCCGTGAAGTTCACCGAGCACGGCACTGTGTGCGTGCGCGCGAAGTGCGAGGGCGACGCTTTCTCGGTCGCGGTGTCCGATACCGGGATCGGCATTGTGCCGGAGAAGCTCGAGCATGTGTTCGAGGAATTCGCTCAGGCTGACGCGAGCAGTACGCGTGTCTACGGCGGCACCGGCCTTGGCCTGACGATCGCGCGGCGCCTTGCCCGACTGATGGGCGGCGACATCACGGCGCTCAGCGCGCCGGGCGTGGGTTCGACCTTTACTTTGACCCTTCCGGTGCGCTACCAGCCGCAGGTGCTCGCCGAGGTCCGCGCAGAAGTGCAAGCGCAAGCGTGAAGACCATCCTGATCGTGGAGGACGTGGAGCTGAACCGGGATCTGCTGGTCCAGCTCCTGGAGGACGAATACCGCCTGGTGGTGGCCGAAGACGGGCAAACCGCGCTTCAGAGGGCGGCGGAGGCCAGGCCCGACCTCATCCTCATGGACCTTTCGCTGCCGCGCATGGACGGCTGGGAGGCGACGCGACGGCTGAAAGCCGACGCCAGGCTTTCCGCAATACCGATCATCGTGCTCTCCGCCCACGCCATGCGCGGCGACGAGGAGCGCGCGCGCGCGAGCGGCTGCGATGACTTCCTCACCAAGCCTATCGACGAAGCGCTGCTCTACCAGAAGCTCGCGAGGCACCTTGGTCCCTGACACCGCCACCATCCTCATCGTCGACGACGAGCGCCTCAACCGGGACCTTCTAGAGCAGGAGCTCATGGAAGCCGGCTACCGGACGCTCTCGGCTGAGAACGGCGCGCAGGCGATCGAGGTGGCCGGCAAGGCGCATCCCGATCTCATCCTGCTCGACGCCATGATGGAGGGCCTCGACGGCTTCGCCACCTGCGAGCGCTTCAAAGCGGTGGAGGCGACGCGCGCCATCCCGGTGATCTTTCTCACCGCGCTCACCGACACCGAAGTAAAGCTGCGAGCCTTCAAGGCGGGCGCGGTGGATTACATCACCAAGCCTTTCCAGACCGAGGAGCTGCTCGCCCGGGTCGGGACGCACATCAGCCTGCGCCGCGAAATCGAAGCGCATCGCAGGTCGAAATCGACCATCCAGTACCTCGTCGAGGAGATCCGCGCCGAGCGCCATTCGATGGTCGGTGATTCGTCTGCGCTGCGTCGCGTACTTGAGCAGATCGCCCAGGTCGCGCCTACGGACAGCACCGTGCTCGTCCAAGGCGAGACCGGCACCGGCAAGGAGCTGGTGGCGCGCGCGATCCACGAGGCGAGCAAGCGGCGCGAGCGGCCGCTTGTCAAGCTCAATTGCGCCGCGCTACCGCGCGAGCTGGTGGAGAGCGAGCTCTTCGGCCATGAGAAAGGCGCTTTCACGGGCGCCATGCAGCAGCGGCGCGGGCGCTTCGAGCTGGCCGACGGCGGGACGCTCTTCCTGGACGAGGTGGGCGAGCTGCCGCTCGACACCCAGGCAAAGCTCCTGCGCGTGCTGCAGGAGCGCGAGTTCGAGCGCGTCGGCGGCTCGCGCAGCCTGCACGTCGATGTGCGTGTCATCGCCGCGACCAACCGCGACCTGCAGTCCCAGGTCGCCGCCGGGCGCTTCCGCGCGGATCTGTATTACCGGCTCAATGTGTTCCCGATCGCGGTGCCGCCGCTGCGCGAGCGGCGCGACGACATCCGGGGTCTCGTGCAGCACTTCGCCGCCAAAACCGCGCGCAAGCTGGGCCGCGCGCTTGAGGGCGTCTCGCCCGGCTTCATCGAGCGCGCCAAGGCCTACGACTGGCCTGGCAACGTCCGCGAACTGGAGAACGTGATCGAGCGCTCGATGATCATGTCGCGCGGCGCCATGCTCGATGGCGGCGACCTTGTCGCGCCGGCTTCTCCGACGGCGAAGGCGAGCGTGCTCTCGAGCAACGGCACACTCGAGGAAATGGAGCGCGCGCATATCCAGCGCATTCTCGAGGACACGCACTGGCAGATCGAGGGCGATCGCGGTGCGGCGCGCATCCTGGGCCTGAATCCCAGCACGCTGCGCGGGCGGCTGCGCAAGCTCGGTATCCGCAAGACCTCCTAGGCCGTCGCATTCCACGGTTTGCGCCCGTCGCATTTGACGGTGCCGTGCGATTTGACGGCCCTTGTTTTCACTAAGCCATTGAATCGATTTGGAACTGCGCCTGGCATGGACGGTGCGCATAGCACTGTGCCGAGCGGGAATTCGATCCCGGGCGAACCGAAGGAGAGCCAAGAATGAAAACGCCGACCTACGAAGAGTGCTCGGCCAATCCGTCCGCCGTGCTCGAGCAGGTGGAGCGCCGAGCCCGCCGCCAACGCGCCGAAGCCCTCCACCAGCTCATCGTCGTGCCGCTCAAGCAGCTCTTCAAGAGCGCGCCCAATCTCCAGCCCCGTACCGCCTAGCAAGGAGAACCGCCATGGATGCATACAGAAACCTCGTCGAATTCTCCGACCTCTCCAGCATCGGAATTACGCCGAAGAAGGTCGCAAGCATCAAGGACGGCCGCGGCATGCGGCTGCGCGCGGAAACGGGTTCGGTGTGGATCACGGAGCACCGCAGCCAGGAGGATGTCTGCCTGACTGCCGGCGAGACCTACTGCATCAAGCACGACGGCCTGACCGTGATCTCGACCCTGCGCTCGCCGTTCGCGCTCGTCACGATCGAGCCGAGCATCCCGGTCGCGACGACTATGGCCGAGCGCTTCTGGAGCTTCTGGGCGGCTCTCTACGTGATGCCGTCGCGCGCCACCATGGCCGGGCTTTGAGCGGTGAGGGACAGAACCATGGACGCATTCAGAGATTTCGACGAGACCGCCGCGCTGAGCAGCTTTGGGCTCACCCGGGGACAAGTGGTGCGAATGATTGCGCGGGAGCCCGACACTAAAGACGCACTGACGGAACGGGGGCGATCGTACTATCTGGGCGGCGACCGATGCGCGCTTGAATCTCGCAACGCTGCGGTTGCCCTCGCCAATTGGGTTTGCGGCTTCGCGCCGCAAGCTCTGCGCGGCGCTGAGCGCCTTAGCACGCCGCGCTCTCAATCCGAGTCCTGACATGTCCTCAATCGAGATCGGGGGCACCCGTGTCGAGTATTGCGACCAGGGCCGCGGCGAGCCGGTGGTTTTGCTGCATAGCTCGGCCAGCTCGAGCGCCCAATGGCGGGTGCTTGCCCAAGAGCTGAGCCGACGTTACCGGGTCATTGCGCCGGACCTGTACGGCTACGGCGGCACGGCGTCATGGACAGGCCAGGGCGCGTTTCGCCTCGAGCACGAGGCGCAGATCGTATGCGCGCTCCTGGGGCGGGCCGGCGAGCCGGCGCACCTCGTGGGGCATTCGTTCGGCGGCGCGGTGGCGCTGCACGTCGCGCGCACGCGGCCCGATCTCCTGGCGAGTCTCACCGTAATCGAGCCGGTCGCCTTTCATCTCTTGCAGGGACACGACCATCAAGCACTACAGGAGATTGCAAACGTTGCGGGCGACGTCGGGAAGGCGTTGACCAGCGGCGATTACATGGGCGGCATCGCCCGCTTCGTCGACTACTGGAGCGGCCCTGGCGCCTGGGCCGGCATCCCGGCGGAAAAACGCGCGGGATTCGCCATGTGCCTCGGCAAGGTCGCGCTCGATTTTGAAGCCACGCTCAACGAGCCCGTCTCGCTCCAGGACTTTTGCGCGCTCGCGCTGCCCACGCTGGTGGTGCAGGGGACGCGCTCGCCGCTGCCGACGCTGCGCATCTGCGAGCTGCTCGCGCGCGCACTGCCCGAAGCTCAGATCGCGACGATCGAAGGGGCCGGTCACCTGTCGCCGCTGACGCACCGCGACGGGGTCAACGCCCTGATCGCCGCCCACCTCGATTCGAACTCGGGGCCGCTGCCGCGGCGTGCCGAGCCTGCGGCCGCCGTTTCGACGATGTAGCCGTATCTTCTTTCACTTACCCAAGGAGGGAACCATGCAAGCCATGCAGCAGACCGCAACAAGCGAGCGCTACGCCAAATGCGTCGAAGTGTCCAAACGCATCCGCTGGGACATCGACCGCGACGTGATTCGCGGGCGCAAGTTCGACCTCTCGAAGAAGTTTCTGCCCGACGGGCTGTCCAAGACGGGCCGGCTCGAGTTTCTCGACGCGGATGAGAGGCGCCTCGCCAGCCAGATCCAGGGCCGCACCTACGCCAACATGTTCGGCCTGGTCGAGCGCTTCATCGGGCCGAAGATCACGGAGGTCAGCCGCGAACACTGGCTCGGCGACCAGACGGCGTTCGAGGCGCTGGTGCGCTTTACCGACGAGGAGCTCAAGCACCAGGAGCTGTTCCGCCGCATCGAGCATATGACGGCCGAGGGCATGGCCGCCGGCTACAGCTTCCTGCCGCAGCCGAACGATGTCGCGCGGGCGGTGCTCGGCAAATCCACCTGGGCGGTCCTGGCGCTCATCTGCCACATCGAGCTGTTCGTCCTTGCCCACTTCCGGCAGGCGATCGAGCCCGACGCCGAGTTGTCGGAGCTATGGAAGGACGTCTTCACGTATCACGCACGCGAGGAGTCGCAGCACGCAATTCTCGACGAGCTGGAGTGGAAGCGCGAGGACGAGAAGCTTACGCCGGAGGAGCGCGATCAGGCCGTTAGCGACCTTATCGATCTAGTCGCTGCCGTGGACGGCATTCTCCAGGTGCAGGCGGCCGCCGATACCGACTATTTCCTGAGGGTATGCGGCAGGACCTTCGACAAGGTGCAGATGACCAGGCTGCGGGACTGCATGCTGAAGGCCTATCGCTGGCAGTACATCGTCTCGGGCGTGCAGGACGAGCGCTTCCAGAAGATCCTCGGCGGCATGATCACCGAGGGGCAGATGCAACGCATCGGCGCCGCACTGAAACCGATCGTCTCGTAGAGAGAAAAGGCTGGGGTCAGAAAAGTTGTTCTGACCCCATTTCTTGCTACGCGCGGGCCTGCAGCGCGGCGATGCGCTCCTCGATCGGCGGGTGGCTGGCGAACAGGCCGAGGAAGCGCGACTGGCTCTGCTTGATGCCGTGGGCCTCGAAGGCCTGCGGCAGCTCGCCGGCGGGCACGCCGCCGAGCCGCGCCAGCGCGTTGATCATCGGGC
>Ga0299907_10001913_pt1 | contig 12413 bp, 15 predicted proteins | sample RVTome_16_FD_198680 | JGI IMG/M metagenome (GOLD analysis project Ga0299907, IMG submission 198680) | Soil microbial communities from uranium-contaminated site in the Upper Colorado River Basin, Wyoming, United States - RVT152D67 (version 2) ...
ACGTCACGACCCCCACCGCGCGCGGCCAGAATGGGAGCGCCCGCTTCCGCTCCGCGGCGAAGAGCCCCTCGGCGGCGAGCTTGCGCTTGAGCTCCTCGAACCGGAGCCAGAGCGCGCCCCGGCCCTGAGGCAGCACGTCCGAGACGACGAGCTGGAACCGGCCGCGCACGCGATAGATCTGCGGCCGCCCGATCACGACGACCCGCTCGCCGTCCGCCAGCCGGAACCGGAGCCGCTGGTTGTCGCTCTTGAACATCGCGCACTCGACCGCGGCGGCCGCGTCCTTGAGCGTCCAGTACATGTGGCCGGAACGCTGCACCCAGTTGTAGGACGAGATCTCCCCCTCGACCGCGACGGTCCCGAACTCGGCCTCGAGCGCGTTCGACGCCCGCATGAGGAGCTCGCTCACCGTGATCACCGTGGCCGGCGCGGGCTCGGAGAGGTCGAGACCCGGGTACATTCCGCGGTCCCTCACGGCCCTGCCCCGGAGACGGGAGCCGCGACGCCAGCCGCTCGCCGCGCGGCCTCGAGCGTATTGGCGAGCAGCATCGCGATCGTCATCGGGCCCACGCCGCCCGGCACGGGCGTGATCCAGCCCGCCACCTCGGCGACCCCGTCGAAGTCGACGTCCCCGACGAGCCGGCCGCGGCCGCCCGCGGGGTCGGGCACGCGGTTGGTCCCCACGTCGATCACGGCCGCCCCCGGCTTGACCATCTCCTTTTCCACCAGCCCCGCCCGGCCGACCGCGACGACGAGCACGTCGGCCCGCCGGGTGTGGGACGCCAGGTCCCGGGTCGCGCTGTGGCAGACGGTCACGGTGGCGTGGCGCTGGAGGAGGAGGAGAGACACCGGCTTGCCGACGATCGCGCTGCGCCCGACGACGACCGCCTCGGCCCCGGCCAGCTCGATCCCGGCCTCCTCGAGCAGCCGCACGATCCCGGCCGGCGTCGCGGGGACGAACGCGTTCTCCGTCTCGCCGAGCGCCACCCGTCCCACGTTCAGCGGATGGAACCCGTCGACGTCCTTCCCCGGATCGACCGCACGGACGATCGCCGCCTCGTCGATCTGGGGAGGGAGCGGGAGCTGGACGAGGATGCCGTGCACATCGGCGTCGGCGTTGAGCTCCGCGACGAGGCCGAGGAGCTCGTCGTGCGGGGTGTCGCCCGGGAGCCGCTCGACCCGGGATCGGAACCCCGCCTCGTCGCACGCCTTCTCCTTCATCCGCACGTAGGTCGCCGACGCCGGGTCGTCCCCCACCAGGACGGCCGCCAGGCCCGGCACCGTACCGGTCGCCCCGGCGAGCGCGGCCGCACCCTCGGCGACCTCCGTCCGGATCCGCCGGGCGATCGCCCGCCCGTCGATGATGGTCGCGCTCACGGGCCTGCCCGCCGCGCCCGCTCCTCGAGCGGGAGCTCGGCCTGGGCGAGCCGCGGCTCGAAGCACTGGCGACAGCGCGCCTCGTACGCGCTCGCTCCGCCGACCACGATCCGCTCCTCGCTCGCCACCAGCCGCTGGGTCCGGCTGGCGGGGTTGCCGCACCGCATGCAGATCGCCAGCGACTTCGTGATCTCCTCGGCCTGCGCGAGCAGCCGGGTCACGTGGTCGAACGGCTGACCCCGGTAGTCGAGATCGAGGCCGGCGACGATCACGCGTTTGCCGAGGTTCGCCAGGCTCTCGACGACCGTCGGGATCTCGTCGTCGTAGAAGTGGGCCTCGTCGATCCCCACGACCTGGGTCCGCGGATCTACCCCCTCGAGGACCTCGCGGGCCGTGTGGACGTTCCGCGCCGGGATCCGCTGCTCGGAGTGGCTGACGATCTCGTCCCGCGCGTAGCGGTCGTCGATCACCGGCTTGAACACCTGGACGCGCTGGCGCGCGATCTGCGCCCGGCGGAGCCGGCGGATCAGCTCCTCCGACTTGCCGCTGAACATGGGGCCGCAGATGACCTCGACCCAGCCGACCGGGCCGCGCACGAAGGGGGTCATCGGGATCCGTACTCCTGCCTGAGGTGATCGCAGAGCTCGTCGAGCGTCTCGAAGGTCGCCGAGGCGCACCCCTGCACCCAGGAGGAGACTTCCGCGCGCTCCATCGCGCGCACCAGGTACACGGGCTTCCCCCACACGCGGGCCAGCGTGACCTCGGAGGGGGTCCCCCCGGACCACTGCGCGTGCTCGTCCCAGTAGCAGACGACGTAGTCGGAGCTCTCGAGCGCCGCCAGGTCGTGGTCGATGATCCGCTGCATGAGCGGGACGAACCGCTCGTGCCCCGACGCCTTCCACTCGCGGAAGCGGGCGCGCTCCTCCTCGCTGGCGACGACCAGCTCCTCCTCGCAGGGGTTGAACCAGGCGTGGCCCAGCTCCTCGAGGACCGGCAGGAGGCGCTCGCGCCAGGCGCGGCCTCGGTCGGGGGCCCGTTCCATCGCGCCCGCCAGATAGGCCCGCGGGCGGCCGTCGGGGGTTCGACGCCCGTCAGCCGACCGGCTCATCGATCCTCTCGATCGAGATCGCGCGTCCAGTCCCCTCGTCGACCTCGACGAGGACCGCCTGGAAGCGGACGTCGTCCGAAGCCACCGTGAACCGGTTCGGCGTCTGGCGCAGGAACCGCTCGATCGCGGCCTCGTGCTCGACCCCGATGACGCCGCTGTGGGGACCGGTCATGCCGGCGTCGGTCACATACGCCGTCCCTCCGGGAAGGACGCGGGGGTCGGCCGAAGGCACGTGGGTGTGGGTGCCGATGACGGCCGCCAGCCGGCCATCCGCGTACCGTCCCATCGCGATCTTCTCCGCCGTCGCCTCGGCGTGGAAGTCGAGGATCACGACCCGTGCCGCGCGCGTGGCCGGATCGTCGAGCAGCGCGTCCAGCCGCCGGAACGGGCAGTCGATCTCCTTCATGAAGACCCGCCCCTGGAGGTTCAGGACCGCGCACCGGACCCCGCCCGCCTCGCCGGACCACAGGCCGCGCCCCGGGTTCCCCGCCGGATAGTTGTCGGGCCGGAGGAGCCGGGGCTCCTGGTCGAGAAAGTCGTAGACCTCGCGCCGGTCCCACACGTGGTTGCCGCTCGTGATCACGTCGGCGCCCAGCTCGAGGAACTCGCGCGCGATGTCGGGGGTGATGCCGAAACCGCCGGCCGCGTTCTCGCCGTTGACGATCAGGAGGTCCGGAGCCGCGCGGAGCCGCTGCCTCTCCACGCCCCACTGCAGCGCTCTTCGTCCTGGTCGCCCGAACACGTCGGCGACGAACAGGAGTCTCACCGCGTCTCGCCGGTTCCCGCGAGGAGCACCAGCGCCGGCTCGACGCCGGCGGACGTCAGGGCTTCGACGCGCGCCGCGTGCGGACCCGCGGAGGGAGGCTGGAACACGACCTCGAACGCGCACCCGCGCAGTGGCACCAGGGTGCGCCGGTCGCAATCCCCCCCCAGGATGCGGAACGCGTCGGCGGAATCCCCCGCCAGCCGCAAGGCCGTGATCGCGACGTTCGCGGGGCTCCTGTTCTCGATCTGCACGCGGCGGGGAGCGCCGGTCGATCCGGTCGCCTGGACGCCGAACTCGAGTGCCCGTGGCCGGACGAGCAGGGGCACGGTCCCCGGCCCGTCCTCCGCGACGACCTGCGGGCCTTCCGCGGCGATCCCGGTGCCGACCAGCGGCACGGTCTGGGTCGTCGTCCCGTTCAGGTCGCGCAGGACGAGCTCCGCCGACCGCATCCCCTCGTCCGCCGGCGAGAACAGGATCCGGATCGTGCAGGCGCGGCCCGGAGCGAGGATCTCGTTCGAGCAGCGATCGAGCGCGATCCGGTACTCCGACGACAGGCCGCCCTGCAGGCGCACGGCGAACTGGACAGCCCCGGATCGCTGGTTGACGAGGCGCACGCCGAGCGGACCGCCCGTGGCACCGATCGGCTGCTCGCCGAAGGCCAGGGTCTCGGGAACGGCGCGCACCAGCCCGGCGGTCTCGCTCGGAGCCGAGGTGTCGGCGACCCCCTCCCCGCGGAGGGCCACGGGGGGACCGGCCCCGGAGGCCGTCACCGGCGCGATCGACGCCACCCGCGAACCCGACTCCCGCGGACCGAAGAGCACCGCGACGGTGCATGACGCTCCGGGCGGGAGCGACTCTCTCCCGCACAGGTCCTCCTCGAAGACGAAATCCCCGCGCCCTTCCCCGTCCACCCGGAGCTCGACGACCGTGACCGTGTCGGCGCCGGCGTTCGACCACTCGACGACCCGCGGTGGGCTCAGCCCCCCCACCGAGGTCGGCTCGAACACCAGGCCGTCCGTCCGGCTCTCCAGAGCGGGCGCACCGCGGTCATCGCCGCAGGCGGCGGCCGCCAGCGCGGCGCACAGGACGAGGGTCCTTCGGATGGTCGGGATCGGGATCAAGCGGGGTTACCGGCTCGGGCGCGCGGCCGGCGACGCGGAAGACCCCGCCGTGGCGACCAGAAAGGATTTTTTGACGCCCTCATGAAACAGTGGGTACCCTGCCCACCCGTGTCTCACTTCCTCCGGAGAGGCGTGTGATCGACGAGCGGAGCGAGGATCCCTATCGGGACGTGTTGGCTCAAAAAATTGGTCTTCCTGGCGCCCCGGACGGGGTCTTCAGCGCGCCGCGGTCTCCTTCCCTTCGTCGGGTCTATACGCTCTAGTCCTCGCTCCGTTCCAGCGCTTCTCCGACCGCGTCGGCGAGGCGGGCGATGCGGTCTGCGATTTCGCCCTCGAGCTCGGCCTGGCGCTCCCGCAGCCGGAAGAGCTCGTCGGTGATCTCCATCGCGCCCAGCACCGCGGCCTGGAACGGCTCCATCGAGGGCAGCTTCTCGCGGAGCTCCCGCAGCGACCGGTCCACGTGGCTCGCGACCCGCCGTGTATAGTCGTCGTCCGCCTCGGAGCGGATCGCGAACGGCTCGTCGAGGATCGTGACGCGTGTCGTCCTGGGGGTGGTCTCGCTCATCTCACGACTCGATCACGTAGCGTACCCGCGAGAGGAGCCCCCGGATTCGATCCTCGAGGAAGGCCGCGTGACGCTGCAGCCTCTCGGCCTCGGCCTCGAGCGTCTGCACACGCTCCTGGAGCGCGACGGGATCGAGACCCTTGCCGGACCGGCTGCGCTTTTCGGCGGCCGAACGGGCGGCGACGGCCTCCTCGTGCCGGGCGACGAGCAACTTAACGGTTTCCTCGAGCGCGTCCAGCGAAGCCCGCAGCGGATCCGCTCCGCCGTCGTCCTTCACCGGTCGGACGCGCCGACGCGCCGAACGCGCGGGCCGCGGGGCCGGTTCCACCCTCTCCGTTCCGGCTTCTTCTTCGTCTTCCACCTCCTCGCCCAGCAGGCCTTCCAGAGTGCCCTGGGCCTCGTCGTCTCTCCGCGGCTTCCCGCGCGCCTTGCGCGCCTTACCGGAGCTCATAGCCGCGCTCTCTCCGAAGGTGATCCAGCAGCCGGTTCACCTGTTCGTCCACCTCTTCGTCGGTCAGCGTGCGATCGGCCTCGAACGTGAGCCGCAGGCCGAGGCTGTGGTGTCCCGCGGGAACCTGAGCCCCCGAGTATCGGTCGAAGACCCGCGTGCGGACCAGGTGCTCGAGGTTCGCGGCCCGCACGGCCGCCATCACCTCCGCCGCAGCCTCCCCGTCCGGCACCACGAGCGCCAGGTCACGCTCCATGGCCGGCTCCCGGCTCCAGGAACGGACCCTCGGCTCCCCCGTCCCCGGAGTCAACCGGGCGACGTCGATCTCGGCCACGTAGAGCCGGCCGTCCATCCCCCACGCCTCGGCGACCGCCGGATGGAGCTCGCCGCAGAACCCCAGCGGCGTCCCGTCCGCCCTCGCGACTTCCGCCTGACGCCCCGGATGGAGCCACCGGCGGCTGCCGGCGTGGAACGTCGGCGCCACGCCCGCCGTCGCCGCCAGCACGTCCTCGAGGTCCCCCTTCAGATCGAAGAGGTCGTACGCCGGCGGGTCTGGCCGCGACCAGTCGAGCGGGAATCGGGTCCCGGCGGCGGCCAGGGCGAGCCGCTCGACCTCCTCGACCGCTCCCTCCCGAAACCGGAACGCGTGGCCGATCTCGAACAGCTTGGCGCGCGCGGCGCCCCGCTTGAGGTTGTGGACCACCGCCCTTGAGAGGGTTGTCACGATGAAGGGTCGCAAGAAGCGATCCGCTTTGGAGATAGGATTTCGTATCTCAACCAGATTGTCAATACTCGCCGGCTCCCCCTGGACGGCCTCGCCGACGAACGACGGCGTCCGTGCCTCGTCGAAGCCCGCCCCGCGCGCGGACTCCGAGAGCCGGCGGCGGAGCCGGCGCTCCGGCTCGATCGCGGGCGCCACGGGCGGCGCCGGCAACGGCTCGGCCGGCACCGCCTCGTACCCGACGAGGCGCGCCACCTCCTCGATCAGGTCGACCTCCCGCTCCACGTCGAAGCGCCACGTCGGGACGGTGACCGGGAGGGTCGCTCCGTCCTCCGGCCCGGCCTCGAATCCCAAGGCCGCCAGTGCGTCACGCGCCTCGTCCGCATCCACGGCCCGCCCGACGAGGATCTCGTAGCGCGGCAGGCGGAGCTCGATCCGGTCCCGCTCGCCGAGCGGGAGCCGGTCGTCGCCCACCCGCCCCGGAGCCACCGTCCCGCCGGTCACCTCCGCCATCATCGCCGCCGCGCGATCCAGGGCCGCCTCGGGCAGCGCCGGGTCCACGCCTCGGGCGAAGCGCGTGGAGGCCTCGCTCGGGAGCCCGAGCCGCCGGGCCGCGCGGCCGATCCGCCGCGGGTCGAAGTGTGCGCTCTCGAGGAACACGTTCCGGGTATCGGCGGACACTTCGGACACCAGGCCGCCCATCACGCCGCCCACGGCCACCGGCCCCTCGGCGTCGCAGATCATCGTGATCTCGGGGTCGAGGGTCCGCTCCCTGCCATCGAGCGTGACGAACCGCTCGCCCTCCCCCGCCCGCCGCACGACGATCCGGCCACCCCGGATCCGGCCCCAGTCGAACGGATGGAGCGGCTGGCCCAGCTCGAGCATGACGTAGTTCGTCACGTCGACGACGTCGCTGACCGGCCGCTGTCCCACCGACACGAGACGGGTCTGGAGCCAGGCCGGGCTCGCGCCCACCACGACCCCCTCGACGAGGCGCCCGAAGTAGCGCGGGCAGCCGTCGGCGTCCTCGATCTCGACGCGTGCGCGCGCGGCGGCGGGCTCGCCCGCTTCCCGCAGCTCGACCTCGGGGAGCGACAGGTCGCGGCCGACGATCCACTGGACCTCGCGCGCGATCCCCAGGTGCGAGAGCGCGTCCCCCCGGTTCGAGGTGACGTCGATCTCGAGGACCGTGTCGTCGAGATCCAGCACCTCCCGCAGGCTCCGGCCCAGGTCCGCCTCGCTGGCGCCCGCGACCTTCCAGATCCCCTCCGGGCCACCGAGCGCGTCCAGCCCGAGCTCGGGCGCCGAGCAGAGCATCCCCTGGGACTCGATCCCGCGGATCCGGGCGCGGCGGATTTGACGGTCCCCGGGGAGCCGCGAGCCGACGGTCGCGTAGCCGTAGATCGCGCCCACCTCGACGTTGGGCGCGCCGCACACGACCTGACGCGTCCCGTCACCCGCCTCGACCTCGCACAGGGTGAGCCGGTCGGCGTCGGGGTGGGGACCGGCGTCGACGACCCGCCCGAGCACGACACCCTCGAAGGGCGCGAAGGCGGGGCGCACCTCGTCGACCGCCAGGCCCTGCGCGGTCAGCCGCCGGGCCAGCTCGCCGGGAGGCACCTCGTCGAACGTCCCCGGCGGGAAAAACCGAGCCAGCCAGCGGTACGAGATCTTCATCGGCCCTCGAACTGGCGCAGGAAGTTCAGGTCGTTCTCGAAGAACATCCGGATGTCGAGCACTCCGTAGCGCAGCATCGCGACCCGCTCCACTCCCATCCCCCACGCGAATCCGGTGAACCGCTCGCTGTCGTAGCCGACCGCCTCGAGCACGGCGGGATGGACCATGCCGCACCCGAGCAGCTCGAGCCAGCCGCTCCCCTTGCAGGCCCGGCACCCCTCGCCGTGGCAGATCAGGCACTCCATGTCCAGCTCGCCGGAAGGCTCGGTGAACGGGAAGTACGACGGGCGGAAGCGGACGTCGACGTCGGAACCGAAGAACTGGTGGACGAACTCGACCAGCGCCCACTTGAGGTGCGCCAGCGAGATCCCCTCGTCGACCCACAACCCTTCGATCTGGTGGAAATACGGCGAGTGGGAGGCGTCCGGCGTGTCGCTGCGGAACACCCGTCCGGGGCATACGATCCGGATCGGCGGGTCGTGCCCCTCCATCACCCGGATCTGGACCGGGGAGGTGTGGGTCCGGAGGAGGAGATCGACGCCCTCGACGTAGATCGTGTCCATCTCCTCGCGCGCGGGATGGCCGGCGGGGATGTTGAGCGCCTCGAAGTTGTGCCAGAGGGTCTCGACCTCGGGCCCGGTCGCGACGCGGAACCCCATCCGGCGGAACACGTCGAGGAGATCCTCGGTCACGATCGACAGCGGGTGGCGGGTTCCCTGGCCGCGACGCCGGCCGGGGAGCGTGACGTCGAGGGCCTCCACCGCGAGCCGGCGCCCGAGCGCGCCCTCGGCGAGCTCCGCCTCGCGGGCGGCGATGGCGGCTTCGAGCGCGTCCTTGACCTGGTTGACGAGCTCGCCCGCCGCCGGCCGGTCAGCGGCCGGCAGCGCGCCGATCGCCTTCGCCTCGCCGGTCAGCGCACCCTTCTTCCCCAGCGTGCGGACGCGGATCTCCTCGACGCCCGCGGGCTCGGAGGCCGCGTCGAGCTCTCGCTCCACCTCGCGGCGGAGAGTCTCCAGCCGCTCGCGGAGCGATTCGGTCATCGCGCGGGGCGGCGGCTCAGAGCTGGGCTTTTGCGGTCGCGGCCAGCTCGGCGAAGCCGTCGGGATCGTTCACCGCGAGCTCCGCCAGCATCTTGCGGTCGATCTCCACGTCGGCCGTCTTGAGGCCGTGCATGAAGCGCGAGTACGACAGCCCGTGCTCGCGGGCGGCCGCATTGATGCGGGTGATCCACAGCTTGCGGAACTGACGCTTCTTGACGCGCCGGTCGCGATAGGCGTACTGGAGCGCGCGCTCCAGCGTCTCCTTCGCGGGGATGTACAGCTTCGAGCGCGAGCCGCGATATCCGCGGGCCTGCTTGAGGATCTTCTTCCGGCGCTTGGTGCGCTGGACGTTGTTCGATGCGCGGGGCATGGGGGACCCTCCTGTGTTCGGCTCGCTCTACGAGGAGAGGAGCCGCTTGATGCGGCCCTCGTCGGCCTTGTGCACGAAGTCGGACTTGCGCAACGCACGCTTCCGCTTGCTCGACTTCTTGGTCAGGATATGGCGCAGGAACGCCTTCTTGCGCTTGATCTTCCCGTTCGCCGTCGTCTTGAATCGCTTCGCGGCGCCGCGGTTCGTCTTCTGCTTCGGCATGGATCCTCCGTGTTCCGAGTCTTCCTACTTCTTCGAATTCGGCGCCAGGATCAGAAACATGTTCCGGCCCTCGAGCCGCACGTTCTGCTCGACGATCGCCAGGTCACCGATCTCCTCGACGACATCGTCGAGCACTTCCTTGCCGTTCTCCGTGTGCGCCATCTCCCGGCCGCGGAACATGATCGTGACCTTGACCTTGTCCCGCTCCATGAGGAACCGCTTGATGTGCCGCGTCTTGAACTCGAAATCGTGCTCTTCGATGTTCGGCCGCATCTTGATCTCCTTCATCTGCGTAACGTGCTGCTTCTTCTTGGCCTCACGCTCGGCCTTGGCCTGCTCATACTTGTAGCGGCCATAATCCATGATGCGGCAGACGGGCGGCCGCGCGTTCGGCGCGACCTCGACCAGATCCAGCCCCTTGTCGCGGGCCGATGACATGGCCTCTTCCACGGGAACAACGCCGAGCTGGGCGCCGTCGGTATCGATCAGTCGGACCGGTGAAAGGCGGATCTGCTCGTTGATCCGCGGCTCGTTGCTGGCGATGAACGACCTCCTCTTCCAGGGTTCGGGGCCGCTGCGCGGCCCTGGCTCGCGCAGCCGCAAAAAAAGTGCGGACTGCCCGCCGATCGCAGGAGCCCGCCGAATGCACGCCGCACCGCCCCGCGTTCGAGATGGCGGGCCGGGTCGCGTGCCGGTACCCGCGGACAGCCGCCACATCCAGCAGCGACAGCGTCCGTCAGGCGAGAAGCCGGGGGCCTCTGCTTATCTTTACCTTCGCCCGCGTCGCGGAACGAAGCTCGAAGAAGATACGCCGCCCCCGAGCGCGGGTCAACGCGTCTCGATCAGCTCGATCTCGATCCCGTCGGGGTCCTCGATGAAGGCGATCGTCGAGCCGCCGGCGGAGACCTGGTAGGGCCCGCGACTGAACTCGACCCCGTGCCCGGCGAGTTCCGCCCGCGCCACATCCAGATCCCCCACCCCGAGGGCAAAGTGCCCGAACTGGTTCCCCAGCTCGTAGTCCCGCCCGTCGTGGTTGTACGTCAGCTCGATCGCGTGATGCCCCGCGTCGTCGACCAGGAAGACGAGCGTGGCGTCGGCCTTCTCCAGCACCTTGCGCCGCTCTTCGCGGAGCCCGAGGACGCCGGTATAGAACTCCACGCTCCGCTCCAGGTCCTTGACGCGGATCATCGTGTGGAGGAGACTCGGCTTCATGTTTTACCTCGCTTTAGGATATCCAAATATATATGCAGCCTACGGTTCTGACACTCCGGCGCGGCCCTCGCGCCACTCCCGCACCACCTCCGCCACGTCCCGGCCCCGGACCGCGACCTCGAAGTTGAGCTGCCGCATCCCCTCCGCGTCGAGGGCGCTCTCGAGCCCCACGAGCGCGTCCCATAGGGCCGGCACCCGCTCGAGCGTCTCGCGCCGCGCGACCGGCGCCGCCTCGTAGGGCGGGAAGTAGCCCTGGTCGTCCCGCAGGACGACCAGGTCCAAGCCGGCGATCTGCCCGTCGGTCGAGTTGGCCACCGCCACGTCGATCTCGCCCTCCTCGAGCGCCCGGTACATGAGCCCGAGCTCGAGCTGGCGGACGCGCCCGAACTCGATCGGGTACGCGCGCTTGAGCCCTTCATAGCCGTCCTCCCGCGCCATGAACTCGGGTCCGAATCCGGCCGTCCAGCGCGGCGCCACCCGCGCCAGGTCGGAGATCGTCACCAGCGCGAGCGACTCGGCGTCTTGCCGCCGCACGACCAGCGCGAAGGTGTTCTCGAACCCGAGCGGCGGCGCCCACGCCAGGTTCCACCGCTCCGCGTACTCGCTCTCGACGGCCAGCAGGATCGCGTCGGGATCGGAGATCGGCGGGCGCTCGAGGATCGCGGTATACGCGGTGCCCGTATACTCGACGTAGACGTCGGCCTCTCCGCTGACGAGCGCGTTGTGGCAGACGAACGTGCCGCCCAGATGGAGCCGGCGATCGACCGGCACGCCGCGGGCCTCGATCTCCTGGGCGAGGATCTCCCCCAGGATGTCCTGCTCGACGAAGTTCTTCGACGCCACGACGACCCGGCTCTCCCCACCGCAGCTTGCCAAGGTCACGGCCGCGAGCAGCGCCCCGAGCCCGCGACCCACACCCCTCATGCGGGTCGCACGTCGGCCACGGCGCCGGGAGCCCCCGGAGGCGTGAGCCGGCGGGCCAGCCAGCCGAGGAGGCCGTCCGCGGCGAGCGCGAGGAGCGCCGCCGGCACGGCTCCAGCGAGGATCACGGTGTCGTCGACCATGGCGAGTCCCTGGAAGATGTAGACGCCGAGACCCCCCGCGCCAATCGCCGCCGCGATCGTCGCGATCCCGACCGAGATGACGGTCGCCACGCGGACGCCGGCCACGATCACGCCCGCGGCGAGCGGGAGCTCGACCCGCGCGAGCAGCTGCCGATCGGTCATCCCCATCCCGCGGCCCGCCTCGCGGAGCGCCGGGTCGACCCCGCGGATCCCCGCGTGGGTGTTCCGGACGATCGGCAGGAGGGCGTACAGCGTGAGCGCCACGATCGCCGTCCGGGCCCCGATCCCGCCGATGAACGGCACCGGGATCAGGAAACCGAACAGGGCGAGGCTGGGGATCGTCTGGAGGACGTTCGCCACCCCGAGCACGGCGGTCTCGACCCGGCGGTCGCGGGTCGCCAGGATGCCGAGCGGCACCCCCACCGACACCGCCACCCCGACCGCCACGGCGACGAGCGCCACGTGCTCGCCCAGGAGGCCCGCGACCTGGGCCCGATGGACGGAGAGGTAGCGGAGGAGGTCACTCATCGCGCGCGCGGCCCGGCGGGTCCAGCGTGGCGGCCAGCGCTCGCGCTTCCGGATGATCGGACTCGAGAAAGCGGTCGGCCGGCTCCAGCGCGGCCAGCCGTCCCCCCGCCATCACGCCCACCCGATCTCCCAGAGCGAGCGCCTCGCGGAGGTCGTGCGTCACGAACAGGGCGGCCTTCCCGAGCCGACGCACG
>Ga0299907_10001914_pt1 | contig 12409 bp, 10 predicted proteins | sample RVTome_16_FD_198680 | JGI IMG/M metagenome (GOLD analysis project Ga0299907, IMG submission 198680) | Soil microbial communities from uranium-contaminated site in the Upper Colorado River Basin, Wyoming, United States - RVT152D67 (version 2) ...
GTTCTTGCGGATCAGCGGGCGCTCAGGCTTCGGCGTGTCGCCGTCGTAGGCCGACGCCCGGATCTGCGTCAGCTTCAGTGCCCGGACCGCTCGGAGCTGATCGCGAGCGAGCGCCTTCGTGGGGAAGAGGTAGAGCGCCGTGGCTTTCGGCACGGTGACGGCCGCCTCGGCGAACGCGATGTCGTACACGAGCGTCTTGCCACTCGCGGTGCCCGTCGACAGGATCACGTCGCGCCCGGCATGGAGCAGCTCGAGTCCGCGGGACTGATGCGCGTACAAGCCCTCGATCCCGAGGAGCCCGAGTCGCGACGCCAGGATCTCGGGGAGATCCGATGGGAACGGATCGAGGCGCGGCTCCCGTGCCGGCAGTTCCCGCACGCCGACGAGGCAAGCTGCGGTCTCCGGATCCAGCGCGGTGAGCTCCTCCAGGAATCCGCGGGCATCCACAGCGCGGACGCTACGGCTCGGCCGGGGAGTCGGGCGGCGGGTCGTGCGGCGGGGACGGGTGTTCTTCCTCGGCTTCCTCGAGCGCGTCCTGGAGTCGCTCCTCGCCGAGCACCGCGTAGGACGACATGAACGCGTCGCGGACCAGCTGCGGCACGCGCCGCCGGTCTCGGAGGATGTAGGCCACGCCGAGCACCAGATACAGGACGCCGACCCCGATCCGCTCGGCCGCGTGCAGGGACTCCGGCACCAGCGCACCCACGATGAACTGCGCCCAGAAGAGCCCGAAGAGGTAGCCGGCCTCCCGTAGCGACAGCGAGAGGTTCGACAGGATCGCCACGGCGAAGAACGACTGGGCGGCCGTGAGGAACAGCTCCTCCCGCTGAACCGCGCTGATCGGCAGGCCGTGCGTGGACGCGCTCGAGATCGCGAACACGATGGGGAGCGTCCCGACGAGGAGCGTCCACTGGTTCACCTTCGAGGACACGAGCGTTCCGAGCCCTGCATTCGTGTTCAGTCGCCAGGCGAACAGTCCGGCCACGAGGAGCTCGGGCGACTCGGATGCGAGCGGTGCGAGCCACTGGACGAGGAGGAACTCGCTGATACCGAGTTGCTCCCCCGCCTCCTGGAGCGAGTGCGCGAACGGCTCTGCGAACAGCAGGATCACGACACCGGATGCGAGGAAAAGGCCGATCACAGAGAGCCGGCGCGACACGACGGGGAACGTGCCCAGGTACCGAGCCGGTCCCACGAGATGGGGTTCTTCGGCCGGAGCTCGCGAGACCCTCCACGTGTAGCCGGCGAAGAGGGCGACGAGGACGACGGTGTCGATCAACGTGATCGACGACTTCAGCGGCAGCGTGAGCGAATACAGGGTCGCCACCCAGAGGAACCCGAGCTCGATCGAGTGGTCCCGCGAAAGCTGGATCCCCGGCCACCGCCCGCCGGCCGGGAGCGCGCGCGTTCGGCGCAGGCGGTACCACGCGATGAAGACCACCATCGACCATCCGAGGCCGATCAGGAGCCGGTTCGCCCCCGTCATGTTCGCGAGCGCCAGGTCGCACGGCGACTCTCGGTCGAGACCGAGTGCCGAAGGACAGGCCGGATCCTGTTGGAAGGAGTTCCCACCCTGGGCCGTGAACACGAAGTCCACCGCGTACTCGGGCAGGACCGCGATCAGTGCGAGGATCGCGATCGCGAGCCCGGCCGAGATGTCGAGTTGTGCGGTCTCGGCAGCCCACGAGATCGCGAACGCCGCCCCTACGATCGCGAGGCCGAAGACGAGCGCCTCGATCGCATGGGACGCATCGAGCCCGCCGTACCGCACCAGGAATGCGGGAACGGTGAGGAGCGCGGCAGCCGCGAGCGCTGTCCGCTGGCGGCCGGGATGGATGTCGATGAGGTCGTCGGTCACGGTCACCGGGGGCGAGTCGTCGGCGCGCGGAAGGGCTTCCGTCCGAGCGTATCAACGGCGCTGGAGGACCTCATGGATGCCCGGTCGGGCTGCGCGGGATGTTGCCCCGGCGCAGCGCACCGTCCGCCCTCGCGTCGGCGAAGATCGCCCGCGCCGTTCCCATCGACAGCTGCACCACGGAGAGCCCGCCCACGGAGCCCGTCCCCCCCGGCAGGACCACGTTGCGCACGTTCCTGAACCGGACCCCGCTCGCCGCGAACGCGAGGTCGATCAGCTCGTCGACAGGGAGATCGGTCTCCATGTTCCGCACCCCGGCGGCGATCCACGTCAGCAGCCGGCCTGGGTTCGTCCGGAACTCCTTCTGGAACTGCATGAGGGCGGCCACGAAGACGCGGCCGCCGTTCTCCTGACGGCCGAAGTCTCCGCCGGGCACGCTCTTCCGGTCGCGCGCGAACGCCAGGACCTGCTGCCCGCGGAGGCGCTTGAGGCCGGGACGGAAGTTCGAGCCGGAGAATCGATCCTTCATCCGGAACGGGATCCGCACCTGCAGCCCCCCGACGGTATTGACCATCCGCGCGATCCCCCAGAACGAAGTGACGGCCCAGTAGTCGATCCGCGCTCCGAAGTTCTGTTCGACCGTCTGCACCATGCGTCCCGGTCCACCGCTCGACAGCGCGGCGTTGATCTTCGTCGTGCCGAGGCCAGGGACGGACACGAACGAGTCGCGCGGGATGCCGACGACGACGGCCTGTTGCCGTCGCGGATGCAGGAAGATCACGTGGATCGAGTCCGCGCGTGAGGCGAGCGGGTTCTGGCCCCGCCGGGCGTCCGATCCGATCGCGAGGATCGTGATCGTTCGTCGGCCGGTGGGGTCGGGGACGTAGCCGCCGTGCGCCCGTCCGAATAGCACCCCCGCCGCGTGCGCAGACGCGGTCGGGAGCTCGGCGATCGATCCGATCGTCGAGCCCGCGACCCAAGCGAGGACCACCGTGATCGCGACCGCCGCGCGCCGGGTCATGCGGTCTCCCTCGGACGGTCGTTACGGGTCACGTCGAACGACACGATCCTCCAGGTGCCGCCGACCCGCTCGAAGAGGAACTGGCCCATCGAGCGGAACACCACGTCCTCCGAGCCCGTCGCGATCGCGGAGAACCGCACGACGCTCACGAGCAAGACAGGCGACCCTCCGCGGTCGAGCAGGATCCGGGTCGCGATCCGGCCGGACTTCGGAAGGATCTGCTCGAAGCGATCGCCCGCCCGGGGACCTGCCGTGAGCGGTGCGGGGCGCGCCTCCGCCCGATCCCTCGCACCTGAGGCGAATCCCCGGAACGCCTCGCCGTACCGGCCGGGTCCCCAGCTCGCGGGGTCGAGGAACCCTTCCGTGTACAGATCGGTGAGCACGTCCTCGGCTGTCTTCGCGGCGGCGGCGATCGCCCGTCGGCGACGGGAGCCGACCGGCTTCGGCGAGGTCCGGACGAGCTCGCGCGAGGTCTCCGTGAAACGGAACGAGGGCGTCGTCGGCGACGCGACGTCGCCGTCGCTCGCGGTCGTCTCTCCCACACCGGGGCCGGTCCCCCTCGAGGGCGCGTCGTCTCGCGTGAGGAGCGCGATGGCTCCGATCACGAGCAGGAGCACCACGAGACCGGTGCCGATGAGGGGGATCCGGCGAGGAGATCGAGAAGGGGTCTGCTCCTTCGCCAATGCCACTCCAGGCTACGGACGCGGGCGAGGGCTCGACAAACGATGCTCCGCGGGCGGCTAGCCGTCGGGTGCGGCGTCGGCCGGGATGTCCTCGGGCAGGATGAACCCGTCGGCGGCGATGTCCTGGAACACGGGATGCGGGGACGGGAGGTTCACGATGCTCGCACCGCCGGCCGTGCCGATGCTTCCGACCGCCACCAGGTTCGTGAGGCGCGCGGGACGGATCTTCCACGACGTGAACCCGAGCGTGAACAGCTCGTTCAGCGGAAGGTCGGTCGACACGTTGCGCATCCCCACGGCGATCCAGTGGAAGAGCGCGGCCGGATCCTTCCGGAACTCCGCACGGAACTGCGCGAACGCAGCCAGCAGGACCCTCCCCTGGTTCATCGACCGGTCGAAGTCACCGTGGGAGAGCGACTTTCGTGTGCGCGAGTACTCGAGCGCCTCGGCGCCCGTCATCGTGGAACGACCCTCGGTGAAGTCGGTGTTCTCGAAGCCCTCGAACGAGTAGGGGATGTCGATCCGAAGCCCGCCAAGCGCGTCGAAGATCTGCGTCATGCCGGTGAAGCCGGTGAGCAGGTAGTAGTCGAACGTGATGCCGGTGAGGTTCTCGACCGTCGCGACCATCCCTTGGGGACCGCCCTGGGAGAGAGCGACGTTGATCCTGTTCGTCCCCCCGCTCGCGATCGGCACGTAGGAGTCGCGGGGGATGCCCACGAGCGTCGCGCGCTTCGTCTCCGGGTTGATCCCGAGGATGTGGATCGAGTCGCAGAGCCCATCTTCCAGCGCCGTGCCGGGGCGCGAGTCGCTGCCGAGGATCAGGATGAAGATCGGCTTGCTCCCCGCGAGCGACGGCCCGTACTCGGCGTGGGCGTCCCCGATCTGCATCAGGGGGACGCTCGCGGCGGGCGTCGCTTGCAGCGTCGCCACGCCGAGCCCGGAGACGCCCGCCGCGAGCGTCGCGAACGCCGCGAACAGCCGGCGTCGCCTCATGACGGCGACCCCGACGGAGCCAGAACCTCGCCCGGAACGTCCTCCCGATCCACGTCGTACGCGAAGATCCGCCACGCGCCGTCGACCTGCCGAAGGAAGAACGAGCCGACGCTGACGATCTGGGTCGAGGAGCCGTCCTTCCCCGTGGCGTCGGCGAGGAACTGCACGTCGGCCACCGCGGACACCGGAGCATCCTTCCCGTCGGTGAGGACCGAGATCGTGAGGGTCCCGCTGGTGGGCTCCAGCAACTCGAAGTCGTCGTTCGCCGTCGGCCCGAGCGTGAGGACGTCCTGGTCCGATCCCGCGCGCGTGGCCGCGCGACCGTCGAACAGCTCGAACGCCGCCTCGTAGTCGCCCCACGAACCCTGATCCACGAACGCCCGGAAGTAGAACTCGTCCATCGTCTCCTTGATGTCCGCTCCCGCTTCACGCGCTGCGTCGTGCAACTCCGACGGCGGCGTGCGGGTGATGGGGGTGGCCTGGACCTTGCCGAGCCGGAAGCTGAACTCGCCCTGACCGTTCGGCCCACCGTCGGTCAGCGGCACCTTGCCCCCGGAGAGCAGGATGGCGGCGATCACGACCATCGCGAGGCCGCCGACGGCGACCGCGACACGACGGCGCACGATCGTCCGGCGGCGCGCGGCGTCCTCCGCACGGCTCGGTGGGGATCGCCGCGCGGGATCGGCGGCGGCGGGGGGTTGCGGTGTCAAGGCGCGACCGAGGCTACACGTCGGTCGGAGGTGTTCCAATCACCTCCACGATCGATCGACGCGCGGTCGGTGTGGGATAGGATGCGTCCGTTCCATCGATGGCGTGCCGGGAAGACTGGTCGGCGAGCGAGGGTTCACGTGAGCGAACGACCAGAGGGCGCGCCCCACCCGGGGATCCGTCCTCCTTGGTCCCGGTCCGATCGGCCGGTGCCGCGACGAATCGTCCGGCCGCTCCAGGAGTTCCTGTCCACCTCAACCGCGAGCGGCACGATGCTGCTCCTCGCGGCGGTGGTGGCCCTCGCCTGGGCGAACTCGCCATGGGGTGACGGGTACGAGCGATTCTGGACCACGCCCGCTGAGCTCCGCCTGGGCTCGTGGACGATCGGCGACGACCTCCGACACTGGGTGAACGACGGATTGATGACGCTCTTCTTCCTCGTGGTCGGCCTCGAGATCAAGCGGGAGTTCCAGACGGGGGAGCTGCGGGATCGACGAGCCGCCGCGTTGCCGATGGTGGCCGCGATCGGCGGGATGATCGTGCCCGCGCTGATCTACCTCGCCCTGAACGTCGGCGGCCCGGGCACGTCCGGATGGGGTATCCCGATGGCGACGGACATCGCCTTCGCTCTGGGCGTGCTGCTCCTCGCGGCACGCCACGCACCGCCAGGTCTGAAGCCGTTCATCCTCACGTTGGCGATCGTTGACGACATCGGCGCGATCATCGTCATCGCCCTCTTCTACGCCGGCGGAGTGTCGATCGGGTTCCTGGCCGCGGCAGCGGCCCTGTGCGGTGTGATGCTCCTGCTCCGGCGTGCCGGGGTACGAGCGACATCCGCCTTCGTCGGGCTCGGCGCGCTCGTGTGGCTCGCGACCTATGAGTCCGGGGTCCATCCGACGATCGCGGGAGTCGTACTCGGATTGCTCGCTCCCGCCGAGTCGTACCAACGGCCGAGGGCAGTCAGCGCCGAGGCCAGGCGTACGGCTGATCAGACGATGGACGATCCCGAGCCGCCCGACGCGGATGCAGGCCACTGGCTCCGCCTGGCATCGCTGTCGCGAGAGGCTGTCTCGCCGCTCGCGCGTACCGAGCACGCGCTGCTCCCGTGGACGAGCTTCGTGATCATCCCCCTGTTCGCTCTTGCGAACGCAGGTATCCGGCTCGGTGGAGGGTCTGTTGCTGCCGCAGCGACGAGCCGTGTGACGCTCGGCATCGTGCTCGGCCTGGTCGTCGGCAAGGCCGTGGGGATCTCGGGGGCCGCGGCACTGGCGGTGGCCGGCCGGGTCGCGCGGCTCCCCGCAGGCGTCCGCCCGATCCATCTCCTGGGCGCCTCCGCGGTTGCCGGTATCGGATTCACGGTCAGCCTGTTCATGACGGAGCTCGCGTTCGATGACGGCGCATTGATCGCCGAGGCCAAGGTGGGGATCCTCGCCGCCTCGATCCTCGCAGGCGCACTCGGTTGGTTCATCCTGCGCCTGTCGCCGTCGGTGGACGACGGGACGATCGGCGACGTCGAGGACGGAGAGACGGATGCCGTCTCCGGTCACTGAGCTGGCACGTTCCCTATACTGCCCGCCGTTCTGCCGTCCTGCGCAACGCCCCTTCAACGAACCCGCGTGATCTGGAGGTCCATGTGCACGGCATCCTGGCTCAGGAAGGCGGCCCGCTCGTGGTCGACTTCACCTCGACGGAGACCACGTATCTCTGGGTGATCTTCGGCATCTCGCTCGTGGCGCTCGTCTTCGCCTACTACCTGGTCAGGGAGGTCCTCGGCGCCTCAGAGGGCACCGAGAAGATGAAGGAGATCGCCCGCGCGATCCAGGAGGGGGCGAAGGCCTACCTCTCCAGGCAGTTCCGGACCCTCGGGATCTTCCTGGCGCTCCTCACGGTGCTCCTGTTCTTCATCCTGCCCGCGCCGGAGAACGCCGAGCACTCGGAGTTCTCGATCAAGTTCGGCCGCTCGCTCGCGTTCATCCTCGGCGCCGGGTTCAGCGCGCTCACCGGGTATGTCGGGATGTGGCTCGCCGTGCGGGCCAACGTGAGGACCGCGAACGCTGCCCGTGAGTCCGGGTTGCGCCGGGCGCTGAAGATCGCGTTCCGCGCGGGCGGCGTCGCGGGCATGTTCACCGTCGGGTTGGGACTGCTGGGCGCCACCGTGATCCTCCTGATCTACAAGGGAGACGCCACCTCGGTCCTGGTCGGGTTCGGGTTCGGTGGCGCGCTCCTCGCGATGTTCATGCGGGTGGGGGGCGGCATCTTCACGAAGGCCGCCGACGTGGGTGCGGACCTGGTCGGCAAGATCGAGCAGGGGATCCCGGAGGACGACCCGCGCAACGCCGCCGTGATCGCGGACAACGTCGGCGACAACGTCGGGGACTGCGCGGGGATGGCCGCCGACCTGTTCGAGTCCTACGAGGTCACGCTCGTCGCCTCGCTGATCCTGGGGGCCGCCGCGTTCACCGGCTCCGAGATGGGGGCGATCGCGGGCGTGATGTTCCCTTTGTTCGTGCGCGCCGTCGGCGTGATCACGTCGATCGTCGGCATCCTCGCGGTCACCCCCCGGAGCGAGACCGAGCACGGGATGAAGGCGATCAACCGCGGCTTCTTCTTGTCCGCCGCGATCTCCGCCGGGGCCGTCTTCGTGATCTCCCAGATCTATCTCGACGACTGGAAGCCGGCGGCGGCGGTCGCGATCGGGCTCGTCCTCGCCAGCGTGATCCAGATCCTCACGCAGTACTTCACCGACACGAAGTACAAGCCCGTGCAGGAGATCGCGGAGTCCACGGTGACGGGGCCGGCGACCACGATCCTGTCCGGGTTCTCGATCGGTCTCGAGTCCACCGTCTGGTCGGTACTGATCATCGCCGGATCCGTGATGGGGTCCTTCTACCTGGGGGACAACCTCGCGGAGCGGCTCTACTACATCGCCCTCACCGGGATGGGGATGCTCACCACCGTAGGCGTCGTCGTCTCGATGGACACGTACGGCCCGATCTCGGACAACGCGCAGGGCATCGCGGAGATGTCGGGGGAGTTCGAGGGGCGGCCGTCGGAGATCCTCGGCGGCCTCGACGCGGTGGGGAACTCGACCAAGGCGATCACGAAGGGGATGGCGATCGCGACCGCGGTGCTCGCCGCCACGTCATTGTTCGGTTCGTTCTTCGAGGCGCTCGAGGGGGCCGGCCTCGAGCTGGACGCGATCAACGTGGCGGAACCGAACGTCCTGGTGGGACTCCTGCTCGGCGGGTCGGTCGCGTTCCTCTTCTCCTCGCTCGCGATCCGCGCCGTGGGCCGCGCCGCGATGCAGGTGGTCGTCGAGGTGCGGAACCAGTTCCGCGACCACCCCGGGATCATGGACTACACCGAGAAGCCGGACTACGGGCGGGTCGTCGACATCTGCACCCGCACGTCCCTGCGCGAGCTCATGACCCCGGGGCTGCTCGCCGTACTCAGCCCGCTGATCGCGGGATTCTTCCTCGGCGCCGAGGCGCTCGGTGCATTCCTCGCCGGCTCCATCCTCACCGGCCAGCTGCTCGCTGTGATGCTCTCGAACTCCGGCGGCGCGTGGGACAACGCGAAGAAGTACATCGAGGAGGGTCACTACGGCGGCAAAGGGAGCGAGGCCCACACGGCGGCCGTGATCGGCGACACGGTGGGCGACCCCTTCAAGGACACCGCCGGGCCGGCGCTGAATCCGCTCATCAAGGTGATGAACCTCGTGGCCCTGCTGATCGCGCCGATCGTCGTGTCGCACTCGGGTGACACGGCGCTCCGGGTCGCGGTGGTGATCGTGGCCGCCGTCGTGCTGGCATCGATGATCTGGGTCTCGAAGTCACGCAAGTCGGAGTTGGGAGCCGAGATCCAGCAGAGGGACGCCGCCGGAGCGCCCTCCACGCCGTGACGTGAGCGTGGTCCGCCGGCTCCTCGAGCGACTGAACGAGAGCGATGAGACACGACTGGCCGAAGAGACCCGAGCATGGGCCGAGACGGTCGAAGGATCCGTCAGGATCGCGGGCGCCGTACCGCGACAGCCCGTGCGCATCGTCGGGGTGATCCGTCGCATGACCGTGCTCCCGATGGAGGGCAAGGAAGCCCTGCAGGCGCTCATCTCCGACGGGACGGGCGAGGTGACGATCGTCTTCATGGGTCGCCGGGGGATCGGGGGCCTCTCGTTGGGCAAGCGCGTCGTGGTGGAGGGCGTCCTCGGTGAGCACCGGGGAGACATGCGGATGGTGAACCCGCGCCTCGAGTTCGCCAGTTAGCGGCGGTCAGGATCCCGTCGAGTCCCTCGGTCCCGAACCGGTCGAGTCTCAGGAAGATGCGGAAGTGTCGGAGTTGGTGCCGATCACGGTGTCGCGAAGCGCCGACTCGGAGGCGACGCTCGAGAGCGCCACGATCTCGTCCCCGCCCGCGAGCGCCGTCTCCGGTTGGGGGATCATCACATGTCCCTCGCGCAGGATGGCCACGAGCGTCGAGTCGGGTGGCAGGCGGAGCTCGTAGAGCGCCTTCCCCGCGTTCGGGGACTGCTCGGGAAGGCGCATCTCGACCAGCGTCACCTTGCCACCCTCGAGTCGGAGGAGGCGTACGAGGTCGCCGACGGTCACGGCCTCCTCGACCATCGCCGTCAGGATGTGGGGCGGCGAGACCGAGGCGTCCACGCCCCACTGCTCGTCGAAGAGCCATTCGTTCTTGGGGTGGTTGACGCGAGCGAGCACCCGCGGGACGCCGAACTCCTGCTTGGCGAGGAGCGAGGTCACGAGGTTGTCCTCGTCGTCGCCGGTCGCGGCGACCACGACGTCGGCGGCGCGTACGTCGGCTTTCTCGAGGATGCGAGGCTCGCACGCGTCGCCGTAGACGATCCGCGTGTCCGGCGCCCAGTTGCCGAGCTTCTCCGCGAGATCCCGACGCTGTTCCACGAGGGTGACGTCGTGACCGCGCTCCGTGAGATCCTGGGCGAGATGACGCCCCACCGCGCCGCCGCCGGTGACGACGACCTTCATGCGGGGTGCTCCTCGGACGCCAAGAGCTCGTCGACGAGATCGAGCCCCTCCTTCGAGATCATGAGGATCAGGTAGTCCCCCGCCTGGAGCGTCGACCCCGCCGTCGGGATGAACCCGCCGCCACCGCGCGAGATCCCGGCGACCCGGACCTTGCCGTCGACCTCGAGGGAGGAGACGGCCTTGCCGGCCAGAGAGGCGGGCACCGGGACCCGGAGCCGGAGGAGGTCGCCTCCGCCGAGCGTCTCGCGGATCTCCTCGCGGTCGTGGAACAGCATGAGCTGGATCTGTTTGACACCCCATCGCGTGGTCGCGACCGTCGGGATGTTGAGGCGCTCGTAGATCTCGGCTCGCCGCGAATCGTAGATCCGGGCGATGACCTTGGGCACGTGGTAGTACTCGAGCGCGACGCGGGCCGACACGATGTTCGAGTTGTCCCCGCTCGAGACCGCCACGAACGCATCGGCATCTTTGATGCCGGCGTCCTCGAGGACGTCACGATCGAAGCCCAGGCCGGTGATCTTGCGAGCGCCCTCCCCGGGCGGGTAGGCGTGGAACGCCTCAGGGTTCTTGTCGATGATGGCGACGTCGTGCTCGCCGACGAGCGCGTTGGACAGCTCGGAGCCGACTCGGCCACACCCCATGATGATCACGCGCATACGGTGCGGAAGCCTACTCCTAGGCCTGTGTCTCCACCAAGACTCTCCCCGACGACCGGAGGCAGTCACCCGTGGGCTGGCCGGGGAGCGGGCCGGAGGAAGGAGGAGAGCCGGAAAAGAGTTCGGGCCCGCAGAGCGGGCCCGAATGATGAGGACGGATCCGAAGGTCCGACAACTGGAGGGAGCTGTCGGCCCCCCGGATTAACTCGGAGGATGGGTTCCTCTGGTGTTCATCTTCGAGAGCCGGGCGTGAGGGAAGCGTGAAGGATCACCGTCGGGGCGTGAAGATCCCGTGAAAGGGGCTAGCGTGTCGTGGTCGTGAGCGAGGAGCAGGAGTCGGAGGGCACGGCGAGGTTCACCCTCAGAGGCGCGGTGATCGGGCTGGTCACCCCGGCGATCGCCACGGCCATCGCGTTCCCGGTGGCCCCCGCCAGACCCGAGATCACCATCGCCCTGTTCATGCTCGCGGTCGTGATCGCCGCGGTGGCCGGCGGGCTCTGGGCCGGACTCATCGCGGGGATCCTCGCCTCGACGCTCCGGCCCCTCGTGGTCGAGGACCCGCAGCTCACGTTCCGATTCAACGACGTGGAGGACGTCGCGACGGGCGTCGTGTTCCTCTCGGTCGCGCTGGTCGTCGGTCTGTTGGTCGGTCAGGCGAGCGAGGATCGCGCGCGGGCCTCGCGCCGTGAGCGCGAGGCACGCTTCCTCGGAACGCTCTCGAGCACGTTGCACACCCGTGAGGTCCCGGATCGGGTCCTCGACGAGTTCGCGGAAGTGCTGCTCGAGCCGTTCGGGCTCTCGAAGGTCGAGATCGACGCGACCCTGGACGGGACGGACCTCCGTGCCGTCGCCCGATCCGGCGGGGAAGGCGGGGCCGGGCCGCGAACGACCGTGCCACTCCTGACGGGCGACGGATCCATCGGCACGCTCGTCGCCGGGCGCCCGGCCGGGGGCAGGCCGTTCTCCCGGGACGATCAGCTCCTGCTCGAAGCGGCGGCTCGTCAGGCGACCGCTGCGCTCGACCGCGCGCGCCTGGACGCGCGCGCGCGGAACGCGCAGCTCGACGCCGAAACCAACCAGCTCCGCGCCGCGATGTTCTCGTCGGTCACCCACGATCTGCGAACGCCCCTCGCGTCGATCAAGGCGGGCGTGACCAGCCTCCTGGACGCCGCCGTCCACCACGACCCCTCCCAGGAGCGAGAGCTGCTCACGACGATCCTCGAGGAGACGGATCGCTTGAATCGGCTGGTCGGCAACCTGCTCGACCTGGCGCGGATCCGCGCGGGCGCGCTCACGCCGACGCGGCAGCCGGCCGCGATGGACGAGATCGTCGAGGTGGTTCTCGCCCGGATGCGCCCTCGGCTCACGGGGCACACCGTGGTCGCCGAGCTCCCCTCCGGCCTGCCGGACGTCTCCGTGGATCCCGTCCAGCTCGATCAGGTGCTCACGAACCTGCTCGAGAACGCCGGGCGTCACGCGCCCGCGGGGACCGA
>Ga0299907_10001915_pt1 | contig 12409 bp, 15 predicted proteins | sample RVTome_16_FD_198680 | JGI IMG/M metagenome (GOLD analysis project Ga0299907, IMG submission 198680) | Soil microbial communities from uranium-contaminated site in the Upper Colorado River Basin, Wyoming, United States - RVT152D67 (version 2) ...
TTGCCGACCCCGAGCAGGCCGCCGCTGGGGCACGACGGCAGGTCGCCCTTGCGGTCGAGCACGCCGTCGCGCGCCGCCTCGGGTGCCTTGCCCTTGTCGAACAGCAGCAGCCCCTCGAGGTGGTGGAGCTCCTTGTAGTCGAAGGGGTCGTAGGGCTCGGCGACGTGGATCTGCTTGCGCGGTTCGGTCACGCCGGCCATGTCGTACGCCATACGCGCGGCGTTCGCGACGTACTCGGGGAACACGAGGTCGCGGTTCGTCCAGTACGCCGTGTCGAGGTTCCACCCGACGCCCTGGATCCAGACCGGATCGGACGTGATCCGCTTCGCGGCGTCCTCGCTCGCGACGACGAGCGCGACCGCGCCGTCGCTGATCGGCGAGACGTCCAGGCGCTGCACCGGCCACGCGAGCGTCTCGGATGCAAGCACGTCCTCGACCGTGATGTCGGCCTGGCCGAGCAGGGCCGCCGGGTGATCGGCCGCATTCTGCTTGTTCTTCACCGCGACCGCCGCGATGTCGCGCTTGTCGATCCCGTGGATCGTCATGTACCGGTTCATCTCGAGCGCGAAGATCCACAGCAGGTTCGGGCCGAGCGGGCGCTCGAGCACGTTGTCGAAGATCGTGAGGAACGCGCCTTGCGGGTGCGGCTGGGTCGAAGACATCTTCTCCTCGGCCACCGCGAGCACGACGTCCGCCATGCCGCTCGCGACCGTGTAATACGCCTGGATCGCGGTGAACACGCCGCTGCCGCCGCCGACGTACGTGCGCATGAACGGCTTGCCGAACGCCCCGGCCCCGTCCGACAGGTACTCCCCCTTCATGTGCACGCCGTCGAACGCGTCGGGCGCGCTCGTGAGGCACACCGCATCGACCGCATCGAGCGTGAGCTCGCAGGATGCGAGTGCCTCGCGTGAGGCGTGCCAGGCGAGCTCCTTGCCGGTCTCCTGCGCGCGACGGACGAACCTCGTCATCCCCGCACCCACGACGGCGACGCGCCGCGCCATCAGATCACGCCTCCGGGAAACGCCTCGTCGGTCACGTACTCGATCAGCTGCATCGAGTTACCGTCCGGATCCGAGAACGACGCGTACCGCGCGAGACCGGGCACCTCGCCCAGGTGGTCGTCGAAGGAGACCCCGCGTTCCTCGAGCGACGCCTTCGCGAGGTCGAGGTCCTCGACCCGGAAGACCGCGGTCCCCCCGTGCGGCGTCGGATGGTCGTCGCGGGCGCCGTGAAGCCCGATCCGGATCGAGCCCGCGTCGAGCTCCGCCCATTCGTCGCCGTGGCGGCTGGCGACCTCGAGCCCGAGCCCGTCGCGGTAGAACGCGACCGCACGATCCATGTGGGTTACCCAGAACCACACGTGGTCGACGGCCTCGAGTCTCATCCGCCGGCCCCCTCCTCGTTGGCGAGCACGGCGACGGCCGCCGACGTCGACGGCGCCGCGCGCGAGGACTGCGCGACGGCGACGTACACCTCGTCGAGCTGGCGCTCGCCCGCCTCGCCACGGAGCTGCTCGACACACTCGAGGACTCGGACGAGCCCGTTCGCCTCGAACAGGTTCCCTTGCCCGAGCGACCCGCCCGAGACGTTCACCGGCAGGTCGCCGCCGGGTTCGAGCTCGCCGGCGTCGAGCAGCTGAGCGAGCTGGCGCGCATCTGCGAGCCCGAGCGCCTCCAGATGCTGGAGCTCTCTGTACGCGAACGTGTCGTCGACCTCGGCGAGGTCGATCTCCTCCTGGGGGTCCGTGACGCCGGCGCGCCGGTACGCGAGCTCGGCGGCCGTCGTCACCGACTCGGCCTCGCCCCACGCGCGGCTCTCGAGCGTCGGGGTCCCCGACGCCCAGCCGACGCCGAGGAGCCACACCGGCCCCTCGGTCATCTCGCGAGCTCGCTCCTCGGACGCGAGGACGGTCACGACGCAGCCGTCGGCGCGGGACGCCATCTCGAGCTCGCGAAGCGGCCACGACACCGGTGAGGAGTCGTCGACGTCCTCGACCGCGAGCCCGGCCGGGTAGGCGGCACGGGGGTTGTCGAGCGCGTTCGATCGGTTCTTCGCCGCCACCATCGCGCAGTGCTCCTCGGACAGGCCCGTTCGCTCGAGGAACGCGTTCATGTCGAGCCCCGCCACCACGAGCGCGGGGAACCGAAGCGGCCGGGTGAGCACCGGGTCGAGCGCGAACGCCTCGATCGCGCCGAGCGTCCGGACGTCCGAGACCTTGCTGTGCGCCTCGACGGCCACGACCGACGCGATCCCGGACCGGATCAGCATCGTCCCGGTCGCCAGCCCGAACAGCCCGTCGCCGGCCACGGTCTGCACGGGGCGCTGCATCGCCCCCAGCTGATCCGGCACGTACTCGTCGAAGATCGATGTGCCCTCGAGGAGGTCTTCCGAGCAGCAGACGAACGAATCGATCTCGGTCCGCGGATCCACGCCGGCGTCGTGGTACGCGCGCTGGGCCGCCTCGAACATCAGCTCCTTATAGGAGAGGCCGGAGGTGACGGGCGCGAACCCCGCGTGACCGATCCCGACGACCGCGATCCTCGACCCCACGCTCGGATTGTCGCACCCGCACCCCGCGCGCCGCGAGGGGCGACGTTGCTAGGCTCGACCGACGGTGGCCGGATCCCCGATGAGCGACCTGTGGCGCCGCGTGCGGTGGCCGTTGATCGGGCTCATCATCGTGCTCGTCTACGGCGTGGCGGGCTACATGATCCTCGAGGGCTGGCGGTTCCTCGACGCCCTGTACATGACGGTCACGACGCTCACGACCGTCGGATTCCGCGAGGTCCAGGCGCTCGACGATCCCGGGATGTGGTTCACGCTCAGCCTGATCACGATGGGCGTCGGCCTCATGCTCGTCACGGTCGCCGTGGTCGCGCAATGGGTCCTCGAGGGCCGCTTCGGCGAACGGAACAGGAGGAAACGGATGCAGCGCCGGATCGACGCCATGTCGAACCACTTCATCGTGTGCGCCTACGGGCGCGTGGGGCGGGCCGTCGCTCGCGAGCTCGAGGCCGAGGGAGCCTCCTTCGTCGTGATCGATCTCGACGACGGCCTGGTCGAGCGCATGGGGGCCGACGGGGTCGCCTACCTGATCGACGACCCGACCCAGGAGTCGACCCTGCGGCGGGCGGGGGTGGCCCGCGCCCGCGGCCTGGTGAGTGCAGTCGACTCGGACGCGACGAACGTCTACATCACGCTCGTCGCCCGGGGGATGAACCCCGACCTGTTCATCGTCGCGCGGGCGTCGGAGCCGGGATCGGACCAGCGGCTGCTCAGAGCCGGAGCCGACCGCGTCGTCTCGCCGTTCGTGGCGAGCGGCCGGCACATGGCCCTCGTCGCGATGCGCCCACGCGTGAGCGACGTGGTGGAGCTCGACACCGCCGATGCGTCCTCGATGAAGCTGGAGGAGGTCCGGGTCGACACGGAATCGCAGCTCGCCGGCCAGCGCGTCGGGGATGTCCTGGGCTCGGTCCCGGTCCTCGCGATCCGGCACACCGGCGGGCAGATCAGCGCGAACCCGTCTCCCGATACGACGCTGCAGACGGGGGACCTCGTACTGGTGCTCGGGGAGGCCGAACTGGCGGCGATCCGACGCACCCCTCCGCCGGAGGGCTGACCCCGACCGGATCACCCGCGCCCGATCGCCGCGGCTCGGGTCGGACCCGACACGACGCGACGATCGACCACGCGGGCCAGGACCGGCCCTGCGATCGCGAGGAGCAAGACGTACACGGCGGCGAGCGGGCCGAGATCGGGTTCGGCGCCGCTTGCGAGCGCGATCCCCGCGATCACGATCGAGAACTCGCCGCGGGCGATCAGGCCGACGGCGGCGCGGATTCGGCCGCGGGGACCGATGCCCGCCCGCCGGGCCGCGAGCCACCCGGTGAACACCTTGGTGAGGCCTCCGACGAGCGCGAGGGCCGCGGCCGCGGGAAGCGCCTCCGGGATCGTCCCCGGATCCACCTGGAACCCGAAGAACAGGAAGAAGGTGCCCGCGAAGACCGAACGGAGCGGGACCAGCAGAGACCGGGCACGGTCCGCGGCCGGCCCAGAGAACGCGATCCCGGCCAGGAAGGCGCCGACGGCGGCCGAGATGTTCAGCGCCTCGGTCGCACCCGCCGTGAGCAGCAGGACCGCGAGGATCCCGAACAGCAGCGCCTCGTCCGACCGGCTGAACACGGCCCGGCTGATGTCCGGCCCGTATCGAGCAGCGACTGCGAGGACGACGACGACGAGCAGCGCCGCCACCCCCACCGAGAGCACCACCTTCGTGGCGCCCCCGCCGACCTGCAAGAGCGTCACGAGCGGGAGGAAGCCCGCCATCACGAGGTCCTCCATCACCAGGATCGCCAGGACGATCGGCGTCTCCCGGTTCCCCATCCATCCGAGGTCGTCGAGGGTCCGGGCGATGACGCCCGAGGACGAGATGTACGTGATCCCTCCGAGGAACACGGCGGGGACGACCCCCCACCCGAGCAGCACCCCGGCGGCGAACCCCGGGACGAAGTTCGCGAGGAGATCGACGCCACCCGCGAACGCGTTTGATCGCAGCGCGTCGACGAGCTCGCGGGCCGAATACTCGAGGCCGAGCGAGAACAGCAGCAGGATCAGGCCGATCTCCGCCCCCGCCGCGATGAACTCGTCCGCGGTGACAAGGGGCACGACCCCCCCCTGTCCGAACGCGAGCCCGGCGAGCAGATAGAGGGGGATCGGCGAGAACCCGAATCGCAGGGCGATCCTCGAGAGGATCGCCAGCAGCAGGACGACGCCGCCGAGCTCGATCAGGAACAGCGAGTCGCGCACCGCTCAGCCCGAGCGGAGCAGGACCGCGAGCTCCTCGATCCCCCTGGGCGTCCCGACGACCACGAGGACGTCCCCGCCCCGGAGCTCGGCCTCCGGACCCGGGGCGGGATGGGCGCTGCCGTCACGGAGGACCGCCACGATCGAGACACCCGTGCGGGTCCGCGCCGCGGTGTCGCCGATCGACCGGCCGGCGTACGGCGAATCGCTCGGGAGCGGGAGCCGGTCCACGGCCAGGCCCTCCACGTCCCGTTCGAGCTCGGCGAGCTCCTTGGCCACCTGCGACACGCCGAGCAGCTCGGCGAGCGTGCGGCCGTCCTCGGGACCGAGCCGAAGGAGGTCGTGCGACGTGTCGGGGTCGTCGCGTTCGAAGAGCACGAGCTCGCGGATCCCCGATCGGTGATGCACGACGCCCACCCTGTTGCCGTCCTGCGTCACGAACTCGTACCGCATGCCGATCCCGGGAAGCGGGACCTCCTTCACGACCGCCATGCTTGCCACTCACCCCCTTAGAGGTCCTCCAACTGCCGCCGGAACGCCTCCTCGGGATCCGCCTCACGCCCTCTCGACCCCGCGAACATCGCGAGGCATCCGCCCATGACCAACATCAGTCCGAGCGTGACGTTGAAGAGCCCGCCGATCTCGAGGATGCCGAGCGTCATCAGGACGAACCCGATCGCGATCGCGGCGTACCCCAGGCCGTCGAGCATCGAGGCTCGCGCCGTTCGCGCGGCGGGCCGATCCATCGTGTCGCGGAGTCCCATCTCAGGCCGGCAGACGATCGAGCAGCTCGTCCAGCAGCTCGATCGCCCGCATCGCGTCCGGCTGGTCGGTCTCGCTGTCCAGCCAGGCCACCAGTTGCTGGCGGGCCCTGACCGCGGAGACGCGCCGGTCCCCGCAGCATTCCTGCAGATCGCGGAGCGCCTCGTCCTGTTCGGTCTGCGAGCGTGCGAGCGCGAGCGCCCGCTCGCGGACCTCATCGGCCGTGGTCATGATCCATACCCCCTTCCGGACGTGGAGCCATGCCACACGTCTCGGTATCGGTGATCCGGGAGCGGTCAGTCGCCGGCGGTCGGGGGTGGACCTCGTTCGGCGAGATGCAGCGCGAGCGGCTCGGACCATCCGATCGCGCCGGACCGCCACGCGAGCCACGCCAACGAGGACGCCGCATCGAACGCTGGCCCCGCCGGAGGCAGGCTCGGCATCGGCCGGAGCACATCGCGCTTGGCCGGGGAGACCGTCGGCCGGTCGGCCGTGACGACCTCGATCGTCGTCGCCGACTCGATCACGGCGGCGTCCACGGCGTGCCTCGAGCGGTCCCGACCCGGCAGGTCGGCTGTATCCGATGTCGCGACCCACGGCAGCACGACCAACGCCAGCACGAGCGCGGACCGTGCCCGCAGAGCCGTGGACGATGGCATCGTCAGGAGCTTAGGCAGCGACGACGAGCGTGAGCAAGGTTCGTCGAACGGCTCACCCTGCCAGGATCACCCGCCGAGGATCCTCTTCTTCTGCGTCTGGAACTCCGCCTCGGTGAGCACGCCCCGGTCCCGAAGCTCCGCCAGGCGTTCGAGCTCGCCGGTCGTCGAGGCCGACGCGGGCGGGGAGGGGGCCGGGGCGGACGGCGGCGCCGTCGAGCGGCCCTGGAACATCCGTTCCTTGTTGAGCTCGCCCTGCTCGTAGATCGTCTTCTGGACGTCCTCTGGGTCGCGGATGTCGCCGAACACCTGGCGTCCGAACTCGCTCGCCGAGCTGATGATGAGGTCGCCGGCCCCGATCATCCGCTCGAGCACGCCCTGGTGGAACCGCACGTCGTTGATCGCCTCGAGCGGGATCTCCATCGACCGCTTCGCGACCCATCCCTCTCGGTGGATGACCCGATCGGACGTGACGACGAACCACGACGTTGCCCACGCGATGAACCTCCTCACCGGGTACCAGATCAGCAGGATCACGGCGACCGCGACCGCGCCCCACACGGCGACGGTTCGACCGGTGCCGTCGTCCGGCGCGTAGCCGATCGCGAACCCCAGCCCCACGACGATCGCGACCGCGACGATCGCCGGCATCACGAGCGCGATCCAGTGCGGACGGATCTCGACGACGAGCTCCTCGTTCTCGATGAGGAGCCGGCGAGGGAAGGGCATGCGCGAATCCTACTCCAGGTGTTCCACCTCGCCGAAGCGGACGACCCGCTCTCCCGACGAGGTCCGAACCACGAGGCCGCCGCGCTCGTCGAGCGCGACCGCATCGCCCTCGATCACGGATCCGCCGTCGATCGCGGCGCGCACGCGCGTCCCGAGCGTCGCGCTCACCCCCGCGTGCGCCGAGGTCACCGCGTGCGCGAATCCGGGATCGGCCGGCCGGTAGTCGCGGACGAACGCGGCGAGGAACGCCTCGAGAAGATCGGCCGCCTCCGCCTGCATCGCACCCGCTCGCGGGACCCCGGTCGGCGGCTCCCTCAGGTTCGCGCCGACGCCGAGCACGACGTGCTCTAACCGTCCGTGCGCGACGCTCGACTCGGCGAGGATGCCCGCGGCCTTGCGACCGTCGACGAGGACGTCGTTGGGCCACTTGCACGCGGCATACCGGGCTCCGAGCTCGCGGCACGCCCGCGCCATCGCCGTCCCGGCGAGCAGCGTGATCAACCCGCCGGACCCGGGATCGAGCTCCGGGCGGAGCACGACCGAGAACATCAGCGAGCGCCCGGGCTCGTCCGACCAGGTCCGGCCGAGCCTGCCGCGTCCTGCGGTCTGGTGGCCGGCGGCCACGAGCGTCCACTCCGGCGCGCCCGCGGACGCCAGGTCGAGCGCCGTCGCCTGGGTGGAGCCGGTAACCTCCTCGTACCGCACGGGAGCCTGCAGCCCCACGCGTTCGAGCGCTCGCAGTAGCGAACCTTCGGAGAGCATCGGACGTTTGACTCCCGTTCGCGCGTACCCGATTATCGGCTGCCGGAGCGAGCCTGTGGCGAAACCTCGGATCCTGGTCGCGAACCGCGGTGAGATCGCCGTTCGCATCATCCGAACGATCCGCGAGCTCGGCTACACGTCGATCGCCGTCTACAGCGACGCGGACCGCGACGCGCTGCATGTCGAGATGGCGGACCAGGCGCATCGGATCGGACCCGCCCTGCCCGCCGACTCCTACCTTTCGCTCGGCGCGATCCTCGAGGCCGCGTCGAAGGCCAGGGCGTCGATGATCCACCCCGGCTACGGGTTCCTATCCGAACGCGCGCACTTCGCGCGCGCGGTGACGGAGTCCGGGTTCACCTTCATCGGACCGCCCGCGGACGCGATCGAGATGATGGGCGACAAGGCTGCGGCCCGACAGGCGGCGGACCGGGTGGGCGTTCCGATCGTCCCCGGCACGCCCGAGCCGATCGACGCCGGCGGCGCCGCGGCGGAGGCCGAGCGGATCGGCTACCCGGTGCTCGTGAAGGCCGCGTTCGGCGGCGGCGGCCGTGGGATGCACGTCGTCCGCAAGCCGGAGGAACTCCAGAACGCTCTCGCCCGGGCCGCGCGCGAGGCGCAGGCGTACTTCGGCCGCCCGGAGGTGCTCCTCGAGCGGTACATCGATCAGGGACACCACGTCGAGGCGCAGGTGATCTCCGACGCGCGCGGGAACGTGTTCTTCCTCGGCGAACGCGACTGCTCAGTCCAGCGCCGGCACCAGAAGCTGATCGAGGAGTCCCCCTCGCCTGTCGTGGACGCGGACCTGCGTTCGCGGATCGGCGAGGCGGCGATGGCGCTCGCCAAGGAGGCGGGCTACGTGAACGCGGGCACGGTCGAGTGCATCATCGACGAGGACGGCAACTTCTACTTCCTCGAGATGAACACGCGGCTGCAGGTCGAGCACACGGTGACGGAGATGGTGACCGGCCTGGACCTCGTCGCGATGCAGATCCGGGTCGCGCTCGGCGAGAAGCTCGACCTGTCGGACGTCCGCCCCGTCGGCCACGCGATCCAGTGCCGGATCAACGCCGAGGATCCCGCCCGGAACTTCCTCCCCGGCCCCGGCCGGATCGGCGCCTACCGCGAGCCGTCGGGCCCGTTCGTGCGGGTGGATGCCGCGGTGCGGGAGGGACGCGAGATCCCACCCGACTACGACTCGATGTTCGCCAAGCTCATCGTCTCGGCCGAGAACCGGGGCCGCGCGATCGCTCGGATGGACCGGGCTCTCGGCGAGTACCACGTGGAGGGCGTGCCGACGACGATCCCGCTCCACCGCTGGATCCTGGGCACGCGGGCGTTCCGCAAGGCGACGCACACGACGACGTGGCTGGAGAAGGCGCTCCGCGACGCGGAGCTCCCGGACGGCGGTTCCCCGACGCCGCTCGAGGCCGATGCGAAGCCGCCCGTTCCCGCCGAGCTCCTGCTCGAGGTGGACGGAAGACGGGTCCCCGTCCGGATCTTCGATCACCGGCGCGAGACGGCGCCGCGGGTGCCCTCGCGCCAGGCGGCGCACGGGGGCGAGCACGTCCACAGCGTGATCGCGGCCCCGATGCAGGGGACGATCCTCCGCGTGCTGGTCGAGCCGGGGCAGGACATCCAGGCCGGCGACGTCGTCTGCATCCTCGAGGCGATGAAGATGGAGAACGCGATCCCCGCCCCTCGCGAGGGGGTCGTCAGCGTGATCCCGGTCGAGGCGGGGCAGAACGTGCAGGTGGGCGACACGCTCGTCGAGCTCGACTGAGCCTAGGAGCCCGGGACCCCCCAGGAATCGCGTCCCGTGATCCGGATCCCCGCGTCCCGGATCCGGTAGGTGCGGTTGACCGAGATCAGCAGTGCGGTGAGCGGCTCGATCGTCCGGGCCTGGGTGAGGTCCCCGGTGTCCACCCACCGGAGGTTCGGGATCTGGTCGATCAACCCCCCGACCAGGCTCTTGGCCTCGGCGTCGCCGCCGCAGACGAGGACGTCGCCCTCCATGTCGCGCTCGAGATCCTGCAGGGACTCCCCCGAGATCGTGTGGAAGGCGCCGACGAGACGGACCGGATGCTCCTGCTCCAAGATCGCCTTGGCCTGCTCCGCGGCCGAGCCGTGCCAAGGCCGCACCACCTGCCACGCACGCCCGCCGACCGCCGTCGCGAGCGGACTCGTGCAGTCGACCACGACCGCGTCCTCACGGACGTGATCCTTGATCGAGCGATAGATCTCGGCCTGACCGGCGAACGGAACGGTGACGACGACGACGCCGGCCGTCGCCGCATCCTGGTTGGCCGCGCCGTCGACTTTCGCGCCGGGGCCCAACATCTCGCGTGCCGTGTCCGCGACGGCGGAGCCCTTCTCCGCGGTCCGGGAGCCGATCGTGACGTGGTGACCCGCCTTCGCGAGCCGGAGCGTGAGGCCGAATCCCTCGTCGCCGGTCCCGCCGATGATCGAGACGTCCATCGCGGCAGCACGATAGCCGAAGGGCACGGCCCGCCCGGCGATCGCCGAGCGGGCCGCGCTCCCCGGGGCCCTCGGTTACCTGATGCCGACGTCGATGTCGACGACGGCGAACGCGAAGCCCGCCGTCGGGCTGCCCCACGCGTAGACCTGGTACGCGTGGCCGGCCCTGAGCTTGAGGACGGCGGGCCCGATCACCGGCTGGAAGTCGCCGGGAAGTGACGCCCAAGCGGCGTAGATCCCCTTCGGCACGCGGGCCGTCGCCGTGTCCCCGTTCTCGAGGCCGTTGACCAAGTGCGCGCCGTTCGCCCACACGTTCACGCCGCCCGCCTCGGCGGTGTGACGCACCTGCAGGCGAGCGGTCTTCGGGGAAAGCGCCCGCACCTTGTTCGTGAACAGCCCGAGCGTCGGAGTCCCGTCCTCGGTGAGGTACGCGACGGCCGTGAAATCCTTGCCCGAGGCGAGCTCGATGTCGCTCACCTCAAGGATCGCGGCGTCCTCGCACTCGTCCGCCGTGCCGACGATCTTCACGTCGTACGCGCCGGCCGGCAGCGCCACCCCCGTCACCACCTCGCCCGGGTTGAAGTCCGAGATCGCCTCCGCGCCGTTCACGCACACGTCGACGTCCACGCCGGGGATGCCGTGGACGACGTTCAGCGTGGCGTCGGCAGCGCTGGCCGGCGCCGCCGAGATCATCGTCGCCGCGAGCGCCGCCGCGACCACCGATCCGATCATCGTTCGCTTGCCCATGAGCCACCTCCCGTGTCCGAGCGGGACGTTCCCGCCCTCGCGACGATGTTCGCAGTCCTATGCATCGTGGGCCACGATACGGCCAGCATCGCATAGGTTCGTGCCTGATAGATGAGAGGATAGAGAGCGGGGGCGCTACGGCCGACGCGGCTGCTCGGCCCGCTCACCTTCGAGGCGGTCGGCGCCTGCTACGACGTCGTCACCCAGGAACACGCCGGGGAGCCGCTCCCGGACGGACGGGCTCGCGAAGCCGTCCCCCGCGTAGAACGCGCGGACCCCCGGGATAGCGGCGACTGCCTCGATCGACGCGACCGCGGCCTTGCGCGTCACGCTCCGTTGCGCGGTCACCACCGCCGCTCTCGCGCGAACCGTTCGGACCGTAGCCACCAGCGCCTCGGTCGGCGTCATCGCTCCCAGGATCCTCGTCGGCCAGGCCCTGCTCGCCAGGACGACCGCGAACGCCTCGAGCCCGATCGTGTGCAGGTCCCTCGGCCCGCACGCGAGCACGATGGGAGGGCGGCGCGTCGACACGGGGAACGACGTCGCCCGCCGGGAGAGCCAGGCCCGGACGACCTCGGTCGCGAAGTGCTCGTGGCCGATGTCGCAGCTGCCGGCCTTCCATCTCGCGCCGATCTCGTGCATCGCGGGCAGGAGCGCCGAGCGGATCGCCTCGTCCACCCCCATCTCCGCGGCCGCCCGGTCGAGGGACGACTCGACCGTTCCGCCGTCGAACACGAGCACCGCCCGGATCAGTCCGTCTGCGAGGGCCTCGCCTGCTCGGCCCTCGCCCCTCGATCGCAGCCTGCGGGCGGCCTCGCTCGGCGGGATACCCTTGGTGATGAGGTCGCGGAGGTCACGCAGCTGTTCGATCTCGCGCTCGTCGTACCGACGATGTCGGCCGCGTGTCCTCCTCGGCGCCGGGAACCCGTACCGGCGTTCCCACGACCGGATCGTCGGCACGGGGACCCCCAGGCGCTCGGAGACGCCGGCGATCGGCGTGGCGGCATCCCGCGAAAGGCGGCCAGCCGGACCCATACGGCGATGGTATCGAACCCATGCGAGGGCTGATGCGGTCGTCGATCCGATGCATGGGTTCGTGCGTTTCCGGCGGCGCCCGACCTACCCTTCTTCATCGTGAACGGCGCGGTCACCCACGCGGTCGAGTTCGCCGTCGGGCTGGGGTGCGTCGTCATCGCCGTCCCGAAGCTCGCGAGGAGACGGCTGCGGTGGCTCGGCGCGGTGCTCCTCGTGGCGGGCGTCGCGGCGATCGTGCACGCCGCCGTTCGGCTCCTCTCGTGATCGGCTACTCGAGGACCGACTCGAACGGGGGTGCCGCCCGTTCGTCGACCTGCGCCTGCAGGATGATCCAGATCGAGGGGGTCAGCGCGGGCGGTGCTCGCCGAAGACCGATCGGAGCACGTCGGAGACCTCGCCGAGCGTCGCGCGCGCCCGCAGGGCCTCCTTCGTCG
>Ga0299907_10001916_pt1 | contig 12406 bp, 11 predicted proteins | sample RVTome_16_FD_198680 | JGI IMG/M metagenome (GOLD analysis project Ga0299907, IMG submission 198680) | Soil microbial communities from uranium-contaminated site in the Upper Colorado River Basin, Wyoming, United States - RVT152D67 (version 2) ...
GGTGGCGCCCCCCACCGATCCGGTCGTCGCCCAGCTCACCGCCGGAGCCGAGTTCGCCGTCAGCCTGCCGGTCGCAGCCGGCAAGCCGGGCGCCATGGTGCTGCTGGTGACCGAACCCCCCGACGCTGCCGGGTGCCGCGCTCTCAGCGCGCTGAGTGCCCAGGTTGCCGCCGGGCTCCGGACCGCCCGCTCGGGGGCCGCCGTCGAGGAGGCCGGCGCCCAGCTCTCCGCGATCATCCACGCCCTGCCCGACCCGGCCCTGGCGGTCGACGGTGCCGGGCGGTTCAGTGTGCTCAACGCCGCCGCCGCCGAGTTGTTCGCCCTGTCCGACTCGTTCGAGATCGGCCGGGAGGCCCGGGGTCGGCTCGGCCACCCGGGGATCGAGGGCCTCCTCCTCGGCGCGGCGACAGAGGCCTTCGACGAGGGATCGGAGGTTGTGCTCGGCCGTCCGACCCCCCGGCGTTTCGTCGCCTCGACCCGGTCCCTCCGGGCCGGCGGGCGAGTCCTCTTCCTCCGCTCGGCCGGGGCGTCCGCTCCGGCCGCCCGGGAGACCGACGCGCTGGCCGCCGCCCTGGGCCGCACCCTGCGGGACCCGCTGGCGACCATCACGGCCCTGGCGTCGGCCGGTCCCGCCGGCGCAGGCCTGGCCACCGGCGGCGACTGGGATGTCGCCCGCAAAGGCATCCTGGCCGAGGCGGCCCGCCTCGAGGCGGTGGCGGACCAGCTCGCCCTCCTCTCGCCCAACGGCCACGGTTCCGCGGCCGTCACCGTCCGGGCCGAGCCCTGCGACGTCGTCGCCGTCGCCTCCCTGGTCGTGGCCGCGCACCGGGCAGCCGCCCCGGGGCGGGACGTCACCATCACGGGGTCGCACCGGCTGCCGGTGGTTGCCGATCGCCGCCTCCTGGAACGGGTACTGGATCCCCTTCTCGACAACGCCCTCCGCTACTCCGACGGCCCCGTCACCGTTGAGGTCACCGATCGGGGCGAGAGCTTCGAAGTGGCGGTGGTCGACGCCGGGCCGGGCATCTTCTCGGGGGACATCCCCGGCCTCTTCGAGCGCTACCACCCCCTCGACGGCTCGCCCGTCCGGCAGGGAGCGGGCGTCGGCCTCTACACCTGCCGGCGTCTCGTGGAACTCATGGGCGGCCGCATCTGGTGCGACAGCAGATTGGGAGTCGGGAGTCGCTTCGCCGTCCGGCTCCCCCACTCCCCCGCCTCCGGCCGGGCCTAGGGTCATCGGCGCGGATTGCCTGACGTCTAGACGGGCGATCACCGACCACGGCCGGCATGGGGCCGGGGCCCCATGCTCGGAGGAGCCCGGCGGAGGCCGGGCGGGGGCGCCGGAGGCGCCAAGACATACAGTCCCGCCGATGACCCCAATTACTTTCGCCCACCGGGGCGGCCGGGCCGACGATGCGCCGGAGAACAGCCTGGTCGCTTTCCGCCGGGCGCTGGAGCTCGGCGCCACCGGGCTGGAGTCGGACGCCCGGCTGTCGGCCGACGGTCACGTGGTGCTGGTGCACGGCTCTGCGGTGCGGGCGGGGCTGCGGCGGGTCAAGGTGCGGACCCTCCCGGCCGCCCGCCTCGCCGAGATCGGCGTGCCGCGGCTGGCCGACCTGTACGCCGAGGTGGGGACGGACTTCGAACTGTCGCTCGACCTCAAGGAGCCGGACGTCGCCGGGCCGATCGTGGCGATCGCCCGCGACGCCGGCGCCCTCGACCGGCTGTGGCTCTGCGCCCGTGCGCTACCAGAGCTGGAGAGCGCCCGCCGGGTCGATCCCGACGTCCGGCTCGTGCACTCGATGGGGCGGCGAGCCTACGGCGACGCCCTGGAGCGCCACGCCTCCACCCTGGCCAAAGCGGGCGTCGCCGCCCTCAACCTGCGGGAGGCGGAGTGGTCGCTGGGGCTGGTCACGCTGACGCACCGCTTCGACCTGCGGGCGTTCGCCTGGGATGCCCAGGAGTACCGGCGGATCCGGGCCGTCCTCGAGATGGGCGTCGACGGGATCTACAGCGACCACGTCGACCGCTTGGTGGCCGCCGTCGGTGAATGGGCCGGCGACTGAGGCGCTACAGCAGGCCGAGGTCGTTGAACGGCCAGATCTTCACGAAGGCCCGGCCCACGATGGCGCTCTCGTCGATGGCGTGGAAGAACGTCGAGTCGCGGGAGTCCTGCCGATTGTCGCCCAGGACGTAGATCTTGTCGGGCGGGATCTTCTCCGGCGGGAAGTCGCGGGAGCGGACGTCGGGCGGCAGGTACGGCTCGTCGAGCGGCTTGGTCTGCGTCTCTCCCACCTTCGTGATGTAGATGTTCCCGTTGCGGCCCTCGATCGTCTCGCCGGGGAGGCCGACGACCCGCTTGATCAGGTCCTTCACCTGGGCGGTGGCGGCGCCGGGCGGAGCCTTGAAAACGACGATGTCGCCCCGGTGAACATCGTGGAGCTTGTAGGACAGCTTGTTGACCAGCACCCGGTCGTTCTTGACCAGGGTGGGCACCATCGACTCCGACGGGATGTAGAACGCCTGAATCAAAAAGCCCCGCACGACGAGGGCCACGGCAAGGGAAGCGGCCACCAGGACGAGCCACTCGTAGCCCTGCTTCTTGCGGTTCGACTTGGCCTTCTTCCTCCCGGAGGGCGCGGCGCCGGCGCCGTCTGCCTCCGGTTCCGACACCTCGGCCGGGACCCCGTCGACGCGTGCGACCGGTGGCGTGGCGACGTCGCCGACGGGCGGTTCGGGGCCAAGCTCGGCGGGAGCCCCCGGGGTGCGGGGTGTCCCCGCCGAAATGTCAGAGCGATCCACGGACAACCATCCTCGCACGCCGCCGCCTCTTATCCGTAGTGGACGAGAAGGCGCCGGGCGGCTTCCTCCGCTTCGGCTCGCACCTCGGCGGGTTCTGTGATCTCGGCTGACGGCCCGAGCCGGAGGAGCAGTCGCTCCAGCCAGGCCCGTTCGTTGGCCACCAGTACGACCTTCAGCCTACCGTCCGGCATCTCCTCGACCGACTCGGTCGGGTAGCTCTCGGTCACCCAGCCGACGTCGGCGTTCAGCAAAAGCGTGACTCGCCGGTCAGAAGGCCGCGGATGGAACAGTCCCCCGCCGGCGGCGCCTCCGGTCGTGGCAGGGTCGAAGTGCTCGCCGGTCGGGCGCACCCCTCGAACCCGGTCGACCCGGAACAGGCGATCATCGGCAGCCCGGTGGCAGTAGGCGTCGACGTACCACTGCCCGGCGGCGGCGAAGACGGCCCGGGGGTCGATCCGCCGGGTGGTGACCTCGTCGCGCCCGAAGGTGTAGTAGTCGATCTCCACGCACTCGGAGGCGGCCGCCGCCGCCCGGAGGGGATCGAGGTAGCGGGCCGCCCCCAGCTCCACCGCCATCCCGTCACCCCCACCGAGGACGCCGGCCAGCTTGCCGAGGGCCGAGGCCAGCGACCCGTTCTCGTCGGCGCCGGGCACGGCCAGCAGGGCCTGGCCGGCGGCGAGCAGGGAGAAGCCCTCGGCCGGCGTCAGCCGCAGCGGGCGGCCGAAGTACTCGGCGAAGCGGAGGAAGACCCGGCCGTCGACGATCTCACAGTCGATCAGCCGGTCGGGCGTGTAGGGCGGCAGGCCGCAGAACGGCACCAGTTCGAGGTCGCGCTCGAGGTCGGCGACCTTGAGCCCGAACCGGGCGGCGAGGTCGTCGAGCCGGCTGCCCTGGTGGTCGACGATCCAGGGGATGATCGTGAGCAGGCGCCGGAGTCGGAGGGCGGCATCGGGCCGGGTCATCCCGAGGCCTTCCCGCTCGGGCTGCCGCCCGCCAGGGCGGTGAGCCAGGCGACCATGTCCGCCCGCAGCTCGGGGGGGCCGAGCACCTCGGCGTGGTCGAGGAGGCCGAGCACGAACGACCGGAACGCGTCGCGGTTGGTCACGGCCATCCGCACGACCACCGAGCCGTCGTCGCGCCGCTCGGCCACGGCCTTGCTGCCGAGGTCGGCTTCGACCCAGCCGGCCTGGGTCGGCGAGACGAGGACGAGCGCCTCGACCGGAGCCTCGTCGCCGAACCGCCACGGTTCGTCGCGCAGGGCCGAAGCCGGATCGAAGCCCTCGGGCCGCTCGAAGGCTCTCGCCGGCCCGGGCTCGATACCCGACTCGATGCGGTCGGCCCGGAACGCCCGGATGGCCTCCCGGTCGGCGTCGAACCCGACCGCGTACCAGTGGCCGTTGCGGAAGAGGATCCCGTAGGGGTCGAGCCGGCGGGTGCCGCCCCGGTAGGTGAACGTCACGCGGGCCCGCCGCCGGTAGGCGTCGAACAGCGCCGGCAGGGCGGGCACGTCGGGCAGGGCAGCGACGGAATCCAGCGTGGGCGCAGCGCTGCCCTCGAAGCCGCCGAGCTTGAGGAGGGCCTCCCGGCCGGCGCCGCCGTCCGCCGACTCCCCCGCTCCCCCCTCCAGCCGCACGGCCGTGACCGCCAGATGGAGGGCGACGCGCTCGTCCTCGGTCAGGTCGAGAGCGGGGAGCTCGTAGTCCTCCCGGTGGATGCGGTAGCCCGTCTCCTGGTCGAACGCGTAGAGAGCCTCCAGCGCGATCGGCACACCGATCTCCCGCAACGTCGACTTGTCGCGCTCGAACTGGCGCCGGTACGACTCCCGCTCGGCCGGGTACCCCGGCACCCGCTCGACGATCTCCTCCAGCGTGAGCGGCCGCCGCGTCTCGAGGAGCACAGCCACGAGATTGGTGAGACGCTCCAGACGGTCGGCCATCGCCTCCCGATCGTAGAGGCGAACGTCACCCCGGCCCAGGATTTTTAGGGAACATCAGTTCGGCGGTCAGCGCGCCGGCGGCGGCGGCGCAGGCGAACAGGATCGGGTCGGCGGCAGCCGGCCGGCCCATCGACGTGACCGCCAGCCCGAACTTCTCGAACAGAGCGAGGATGTCGGGCGGCTTCACGGTGACGACCTCGTGCCGGGTGTCGAGGCCGGCGGCGGCCATCTCCGCTCGCAGTCGTTCCTCCTCGGGCCCACCGACCAGCGGCAGCGGGATCGTGACACGGGAGCGGCAGGCCAGGCCGAGCGCAGTGGCCGAGTGGTGCGACAGGCCCTGATGGCGAGGGCGGGGATCGGCGAACGACGCCCGGAGACAGGCGATGGGCCGCCCGCCGACGGCGGCGGCCGCATCGAGGACCGGCCCGACCTCGATGGCCGAGAAGCCGAGCCGGGTGCCGGTGCCGGCCACCCCCGGGCCCATGGCCACGACGACAGCGTCGGCGGCTGCTACATGGTGGGCGATCGCCAGGGCCGAGTGAATGGAGACCGCCTCGTAGTCGCCGCCGAAGGCCTGCCCGCACGTGACGGTGGCGTCGATGAGACCCCGGTCGGTGAGGGCGGCCACCAGGTCGGACAGGGCCAGCGGCAGTCCGGCGCCGTCGGTCATCACGTAGACGAGCCGCGCCTCGGGCGCGCCGTCCTTGAAGGCTGCCGCCACCGCCGGCACCTGGCTGTGGAGCCCGGCCGCCACCACCGGCATCCCACCGACGTCGGCGGCCTCGGCCAAAACCGGCTCGTGCTCCTCCGTCGACCCGACGTCCGCCTGCAGGCTCGTGTACCGGGCCTTCAGGACATGGCCCGGTCCCGCCTCTCGCCACTCCTCCCGGGCCAGGTTCCAGTGGACGACGTGCCAGCCGCCGGTCCCCAGCCCGAGCTCCACCGCGGTGGTGTTGACCACAACCCGGTCCCCCACCGCGACCGGCCCGGTCAGCTGGGTGAGGACATAGGCCCGCTCCGGCCGCTCGCCGAGATCGACCTCCACCCGCTGCAGCCCGCGCCGCTCCTCGAGCATGCGCAGCACGACCCCTGTCCGGAACGACGGCATCCCGAAACCCTACGCCCCAGCCCTTCTGGCGTTCGTCTACCGGGATACGGCGGAAAAGGAACGCCAGTTCAGGGGGACGGAGAGCGGCGTTTGCGGTCGCGCTTGGCCAGGCGTTCCCGGATGATCGCCCGGCGTTCCTGGAGGTCGCGGTAGGTCAGCGCCTCCTGGGCGGCATCGACCCCGAAGCTGGCTTTCACGCCCGACAGGTCGAGGACCTGGGTGCGGGGATCGACGCCGACGTCGGCGGTGATACGGGCACCGTGGGCGGTGGCGAAGTAGGTGGCGATGTGGGCGATCTCGGCGAACAGGTCGAGGTCGGGAGCGAGCCTGGCGATGGCGCCATCGAGGAACACCAGGTTCTTGACGAAGAGCATGAGCTCCTTGGGTAGCCGGGCGCCGTAGCCGAGGAGACCCTTCACCAGCCGCTGGATCTCGGCCACCAGCTCGTCGGGGGTGAGCGTGGTCGGATCGACCGGCGGCCGGTCAAGGCCGAGGTCGGCGATGACGGCTTCCAGGTCGGTATCGGGCGGCAGGGTCCCGAGGTCCCGCAGGGCCTCCATCTGGCCGCGGACGTCGTTGACGGTGGCGCCGACCAGGAGGCGGAGGAAGGCCCGGCGGCGGAACTCGTCGAGGCGGCCGGTGATGCCGAAGTCGAGGACGGCGGTGCGGCCGTCGGGCAGGACGAAGAGGTTCCCGCCGTGGAGGTCGCCGTGGAAGATGCCGCAGATCATGGCGCCCTCGAGGAAGCCGATCATCCCGGCCCGGACGAGGGCGGTGGTGTCGAGCCCGGCCGCTTGCATGCCGGCGACGTCGTCGTAGGCGAAGCCGGCCAGCCGCTCCATGACCAGCACCCGGCGGGTCACGAGATCGGGGTGGGGTCGGGGGACGACGAAGGCTTTCTGGTTGAGCTCGACGAGGGACCGGGCCACGTCGATCATGTTCTCGGCCTCGAGGCGGAAGTCGAGTTCCTCGGCGATGGTCTCGGCGAACAACTCGACCAGCGCCGGCGGGTTGGCCAGCGCCGCCACCGGGATCCGGCCCACCAGCCGGGGGGCGATCCAGGCCATGACGGCCAGGTCCTCCTTCACCAGCTGGTTCACCTGCGGCCGCTGCACCTTCACGACGACGTGCTCGCCGGTCCGCAGCGTGGCGGCGTGAACCTGGGCGATCGACGCCGCCGCCAGCGGCTCCCGATCGAAGCGGGAGAACACGGCTTCGAGCGGCCGGCCGAGGTCTTCCTCCACGACGCGGCGCACCGTGTCGAAGGTCTCGGGCGGGACCTGATCGCGGCACTTCTTGAACTCGGTGACAAGAGGCTCAGGAAACACGCCCTCACCAGCGGAGATGATCTGGCCGAGCTTGATGTAGGCCGGGCCGAGCCGTTCTGCCGCCCGGCGCAGCCGCCGGGACAGGTCGGCCACCGACTCGGCGCCGCCCTTGCGCCGCTTGCCCGCGGCCCAGATGGCCACTCCGACCCCGAGGTGGCGGGCCGTCGCCGCCAGCCGCCCGCCGGGCGGCAGCTTCTTCGGCTTCACGAGCTGGGGCACTTCGGCCCGCACCGCCGCCCTGACATGGTCGAGCCCCGGCAACCAGCTCAACCGGTCGAGCTCGACCTCCCAGGGCCCGCTGTCGGAGAACGCGCCCAGCTCGAGATCGCTCATCACCCGACCGTAATGTCTTCGGGGGACACCCCCGAACCCCCGGGGGTCAGAGGCAGGCGATGAGTTTCTCGACCCGCTCGTCTTCGGACTTGAACGGGTCCTTGCAGAGGACCGTGCGCTGGGCCTGGTCGTTGAGCTTCAGGTGCACCCAGTCGACCGTGTAGTCGCGCTTGCGCTCCTTGGCCCGCTTGATGAAGGCGCCCCGGAGCTTGGCCCGGGTGCTCTGCGGCGGGTTGGAGGTGGCCTCGAGGATGTCGGCGTCGGTCGCCACCCGCTCGGCCAGACCCTTGCGCTCCAGCACGTAGAACAGCGACCGCTTGGTGTTGACATCGTGGTAGGCCAGGTCGACGAGGGCCACCTTGGGATGCGTCAGCGGGATGCCGTGCCGCTCCCGGTACTGCTCGATCAGGTGGTACTTGATGACCCAGTCGATCTCCTTGGAGAGCGACAGCGGGTCGGACTCCAGCCCGGCCATGACGTGCTCCCACATGGCCAGCGCCCTGGCCTCGTGCTCCCCGAGGCCCTTCCGGGCGGCGAACTTCTGGGCGCGGGCGAGGTACTCCGACTGGATCTCGAACGCCGACAGCTCCCGCCCGTTGGCCAGGCGGACCCGGCGCTTGCAGGTGATGTCGTGGGAGATCTCCCGGATGGCCCGGATGGGGTTCTCCAGGGTGAGGTCGCGCCAGACGCCCTTGTCCTCCTCGAGCATCCTCAGCACGATCGAGGCCGTCCCCATCTTCAGGTAGTTGGTGTACTCGCTCATGTTCGAGTCACCGACGATGACGTGGAGGCGGCGGAACCGCTCGGCGTCGGCGTGGGGTTCGTCGCGGGTGTTGATGATCGGACGGGACCGGGTGGTGGCCGACGACACGCCCTCCCAGATGTGCTCCGCCCGCTGCGAGACGCAGTACATGGCGCCCCGGGCCGTCTGCAGCACCTTGCCCGCCCCGGCGAAGATCTGCCGGCTGACCAGGAAGGGAATGAGCACGTCGGTGAACCGGGCGAAATCGCCCTCCCGCTCGACCAGGTAGTTCTCGTGGCAGCCGTAGGAGTTTCCGGCGGAGTCGGTGTTGTTCTTGAAGAGGTACACCTCGCCCCGGATGCCTTCCTCCCGCAGCCGCTGCTCGGCCGACATGAGGAGGCTCTCGAGGATCCGCTCCCCCGCCTTGTCGTGGACCACCACGTCGTAGATGGAGTCGCACTCGGGCGTGGCGTACTCGGGGTGGGAGCCCACGTCGAGGTAAAGGCGGGCGCCGTTCTCCAGGAACACATTGGACGAACGCCCCCAGGACACCACTCGGCGGAAGAGGTAGCGGGCCACCTCGTCGGGGCTGAGGCGCCGTTGCCCCCGGAGGGTGCAGGTGACGCCGTACTCGTTCTCGAGGCCGAAGATCCGACGTTCCACAGACGGAGTGTACGGCCCGGGGACTTCCATCGGAGCCGCCTACCGGCGACCCCGGTGGTCATTTCGGTCAACTCCCCCGTACCATGACCCTGTGGGCGGAGTGAATGAGCGGGTGCGTATGACCCGGCTCACTTCGGTGGGCGGCTCGTTCGCGGCCCGGGTGCTCCAGGCCCGCCTGGAGGACGAAGGCCTCACCGTCGAGCTCCGCGGCAACGTCGACAGCCCCTACGCCTTCACGGTCGGCGCCATGAGCCGGGTCGACGTCTACGTCCCCGAGCACGACCTCGAAGACGCCAAACTCGTCATGCTGGTCACCGAAGTCGACTCGGTCCTCGACCTGCCCCCGCAGCGCGACCGCCCATCCGACCCCTGGGGAGACCGGGCCCTCTGGCTCGTCCTCGTGGCCATCGCGCTCATGGGGATCCTCCCCATCGTGCACATGGCGAGGGGCTAACCGGCCAGGAGCTGGTCGACCTCATCGTCTTCGATGCGGCGGAACTTGCGGCGCGAACGGTTCCTGTCGAGGACGGCGACCTCGAGCTGGTCGGCGTTGATCTCCCGGCTGTCGGGCGAGCCGAGCGCCTTGCTGCCGAGGCGGATGGCCGCCCCCATGTCGAGGCCCTCGGCGTAATCCGCCTTGAGGGCATCGGTGATCGCCTCGGCCTGCCCCCCGAGGACGGTGAAGCCGTGCTCGTCCATCACCGTGCCGTCGTAGAGGATGTGGAACATCTCGTTCGACTCACCGTCCTGCTCACCCACTTGTGCCACGAGAATCTCCACCTCGTAGGGCTTCATCTCGTGGGTGAACACCTGGCCCAGCGTCTGGGCGTAGCCGTTGGCCAGGGCCCGGGCCGTCACGTCCTCCCGGGAGTACTGGTAGCCCCGCACGTCGGCGTGGCGGATGCCGGCGATCTTGAGCATCTCGAACTCGTTGTACTTGCCGACCCCGGCGAAGGCGATCCGGTCGTAGATCTCCGAGATCTTGTGCAGGGTGCCTGACGGGTTCTCGGCCACGAGGGCGATCCCGTCGGCGTACTGGAGAGCCACCAGCGAGCGGCCCCGGGCGATGCCCTTGCGGGCGTAGTCGGCCCGGTCCTTCATCACCTGCTCGGGTGAGACGTAGAACGGCATGCTCACTGCGACGACCTCCCGGCGAGGATCTCGGTGGCGCGCCGTTCGACGTCGTCCTCCGCCAGCTTCGCGTAACCGTTCAGGTCGACCACGGCCACCGTCGGGTAGATCCGCCGGACCGGATCGGGCCCACCGGTGGCGGCGTCCTCGTCGGCGGCCATGAACAGGGCCAGCAGCCCGAGGTTCACCGCCTCCTCGGCGGTCATGTCGGGCTTGTAGCCGGCCTTGATCCAGTTCCGGGCGTGGACGGAGCCGGAGCCGGTGGTGGCGAAGTCGGCCTCCTCGTACTTGCCGCCCGTGACGTCGTACTTGTAGAGCCGACCCTCGCCCTTCCGCAGGTCGTAGCCGCAGAACAGGGGGACGACGACGAGGCCCTGCATGGCCGCGGGCAGGTTGGCCCGGATCATCTGGGACAGCTTGTTGGCCTTACCCTCCAGCGAGAGGGGCTCGCCCTCCACCTTCTCGTAGTGCTCGAGCTCGGTCTGGAGGAGCCGGACCATCTCCATGCCGGGCCCGGCGGCCCCGGCGATGGCCATGGCCGACCAGTGGTCGCACTGGGAGACCTTGTCGATGCGGCGGCTGGCGATCGTGTAGCCCTCGGTGGCCCGCCGGTCGCCGGCCATGACGACTCCCCCGGCGAACTTGATGCACACGATGGTGGTGCCGTGGGGAACCTCGAGGGGGGCGGGTGAAGGGCCGCCGGCCGAGAGGTTGACGCGGGGCAGATTGCCCCCGGGGAGCGCATCCGGGGTGGTCCGGCGGAGCAGCTCGAAGAAGGAGGGGCCCGGATCTGATCCGGGCGCGAACATCGGGAGTGGCTGGTCGATCACGGGGCGGGAGCCTACAACCGACCCGCCCTGGCTAGCTCACTCCCCGCCTTTTTGGACGTAGTTCCGGACGAACTCCTCGGCGTTCTCCTCGAGGACCGAATCGATCTCGTCGAGGAGTTCGTCGAGCTCCTCCTTGATCTTCTCGCCCTGGGCCTTGGGGGCGTCGACCTCGGCGGTCTCCGCCTCCCGGGCCTTCGGCGCCGGCTTCTGCTTTCGCTCCCGCTCAGCCATGTCGTCCCTATTTTCCTATGCGGATAGCCGGGCCACGAGTTCGGCCGGCGTTGCGCAGTCGTCTAAAAGTTCATCGACGTGGGCCTTTGTACCTCTGAGAGGTTCCATCATCGGGATCCTTTTGAGGGGATCGGCCCCCAGATCGAAGATCATGCTGTCCCAGTTTGCGGCGACCACCGAGTCGGACCAGCGGGCCAGGCAGCGGCCCCGGAAGTATGCCCGGGTGGTGGCCGGGGGTTCGGTGATGGCGGTGACGACGTCGTCCTCCGCGATCAGCCGCTCGATCTTTCCCGCATTGACCAGCTTCTCGTACAAGGAGCGCTCCGGTCGCACGTCGTGGTACTGCAGATCCATCAACGCCAGCTTGGGGTCTCCCCATTCCAGCCCCTGGCGGGCAGCGTACGCGTCGAGCAGGTTGTACTTGGTGACCCAATCGAGCTGCCCGTCCAGCCGGCGGGGGTCGTCCTCCAGGGCGGTCAGCACCTGCTCCCAGCGCCGCATCAGGTCGGCCATCTGGGTCTCGTCGCCGCAGCTCTCGAGCCCCACCTCGTCGGCGTACTTCTCGGCCAGGCGGAAGAACTCCCACTGGAGCTCCACCGCCGTCATGCTCGATCCGTCGGCCAGGGAGAACGTCAACCGGCAGGTCGGGTCGTGGGAGATCTTCCGCATGGTGGGGACGGGCGAGGCCAGCGACAGGTCCTTGTCGATGAACCCGTCCTCGATCATGGCCAGGACCACGGCCGTCGACCCCACCTTGAGGAAGGTGGCCACCTCGCAGAGATTGGCGTCGCCCACGATGACGTGGAGGCGGCGGTACTTCTGCGGGTCGCAGTGCGGCTCGTCACGCGTGTTGACGATGGGGCGCTTGAGCGTGGTCTCGAGGCCGACCTCCTCCTCGAAGAAGTCGGCCCGCTGGGAGACCTGGAAGACCGCCTCGGCCGCGCCGTGCTCCGACCCGACCTTGCCGGCCCCGCAGAAGACCTGGCGGGTCACGAACCAGGGGATCATGTGGCGGACCAGCGTCGAGAAAGGGACCGACCGGTCGACCAGGTAGTTCTCGTGGGTGCCGTACGAGTTGCCCTTGCCGTCGGAGTTGTTCTTGTAGACGACGATCTCCTGGCCGGTGGGCAACAGACGGCCGGCGGCCTGCATGGAACGGGCCAATACCCGCTCCCCGGCCTTGTCATAGCGCACGACCTGCAGGGCGTCGGTGCACTCGGGGGTGGAGAACTCCGGGTGGGCGTGGTCGACGTAGTAGCGGGCGCCGTTGGTCAGGACGGTGTTGACGAGGTGGGTCTCGAC
>Ga0299907_10001917_pt1 | contig 12401 bp, 15 predicted proteins | sample RVTome_16_FD_198680 | JGI IMG/M metagenome (GOLD analysis project Ga0299907, IMG submission 198680) | Soil microbial communities from uranium-contaminated site in the Upper Colorado River Basin, Wyoming, United States - RVT152D67 (version 2) ...
TCACGCATCTGAGATACCGGGTCGTGAAGTGAAGGCGACTCGGGGCCGTAGTTCGAGACTGGAGGTGCGACGAATGCCGCAGACCATCCTGCTGGTCGGAACGCGCAAGGGGTGCTTCGTGCTGGAGAGCGACGAGGATCGCCGCGATTGGAGCGTCCGCGGCCCGTTCTGCGAGGGCTGGCCGATCTACCACGCTGTGTACGACCCGGCCTCCGGCGCGATCTACGCGGCCGCGGCGAGCGAGTGGCACGGTGCGGGCGTCTGGCGCAGCAGCGACCTCGGCGAGAGCTGGGAGCTGTCCAGCGAGGGCCTCACCTTTCCCGACGGCGGCCTGAAGCTGTCGAAGATCTCCGGCCTGACGGCGGCGCACGGGCGCGTGCTCGCCGGCGCCGAGGCAGCCGGCGTGTTCGAGAGCCGCGACGGCGGAGAGACCTGGTCCCTGCTCACCACGCTCGACGGCCAGCCGGGCCGCACGTCCTGGAACGATCCGGCCAAGCAGCCGCCGGGCCATCTCGGGCTCCCCGCGATCCTGCCGCACCCCGACGAGCCGTCCCGCTTCTGGGCCGTGGTGCAGGGGTACGGCATCTTCGAGACGACGGACGACGGCGCCTCGTGGACGCCGCGCAACCGAGGGCTCCGGGCCGACTGGCCGCTCGAGGAGCCCGAGGTCGGCTACTGCGTGCACAAGCTCGTGATGTCCCCGGTCGACACGGATCGCCTGTACCAGCAAAACCACTGCGGCATGCACCGCAGTGACGACGCCGGGCGCTCGTGGGTGGAGATCACCGAGGGTCTGCCGACCGACTTCGGCTTCGCCGCCGCCGCGCACCCGCGCGACCGGGACACCTTCTACGTCATTCCGCTGGACCCCGGGCACGCGCGCTGCATGCCCGAGGGCCGCGCAGCCGTCTGGCGCACCCGGGATGCGGGGGCCACCTGGCAGCGGCTCGACCGCGGGCTGCCGCAGCGCGACGCGTACCTCGGCGTGCTGCGCGAAGGGCTCGCCATCGACACGCTCGACGTGCCCGGCCTCTACTTCGGCACGAGCACGGGACAGGTCTTCGCAACGGCCGACGAGGGCGAGAACTGGAGCGAGATCGCGAGCTATCTGCCCCCCATCTCGTCGGTCGAGGTCGCTGTCCTCGCGTAGCCATGGCAGACCTGCACCTGCCCGCCACCCTGCCGCCGTTGTTCCCCGGCCTGCCGCGCCGCCTCGAGGTCGACGCCGCAACGGTCGTCGAGGCCCTCGAGCGCCTCGACGAGCGCTGGCCCGGCTTCCGGGACCGCCTGTGCGAGCCGGGGCCCGTGCTCCGCTCCCACATCAACGTGTACGTAGATCGCGAGCGAGCAGGGCTCGATACCGCGCTCGACGCACGCTCGCGGGTCGACGTCATCGCCGCTATCAGCGGCGGCTGACGCCGGCTCGAGCTCGTCGCTTCTACGCCGGCGGGATGTTCTGGTTGAGCGAGAAGACGTTGTCTGGGTCGAACTTCCGCTTGAGGGCGCGAAGCCGCTCGAACTTCTCGGGGCCGAAGGCGGCTCGAACCCGATCCGGCGGCTCGTCCTGCTGCATGTAGTTGACGTATCCGCCACCCGAGAGCGAATAAGGCTCGAGCGCAGCCGCCGTCTCGCGCGCCCACGCGACCTCGGCCGCGTCGTCCTCCGGAAGCTCCCAGACCGCCTGGGCGCTGACGTTGAAGCGGGCGCCCCTGAAGTGCACGGCCATGGAATCGAGCGGGACGCGCTTCGCCGCGCCGTGGATCGACTCGATCAGCAGCGAGCCCGGCACCCGCCCGAGGGCAAGGAATCGCTGGACGAGCTCGTCGATCAGCTCGTCGGGAAGCTCGTTGACGAAGTGGCCCTTCCAGTAGTGCCTGGATCGTCCGAACGGCGGGTCGAAGACGCCCTGGAGATCCAGGTAGCCGATCCTGCCGACCTCGTCACTGACGACGCCCGGTGCGGTCCGGAGCCGGCGCACCTCGGATGGGTCTTCGTCCGGGCCCGTGTAGCAGACGGCGACCTGGAGCACGGGGACGCCGCTCTCGTCTCCCGTCATCTGCGCCTGGCAGGTGAGGTGGTCCGGCGCGGAGGCCATCGTCTCCGCGAAGCGCCGGAGCACGTCCCGCGCGGCGTCGAGCCGATAGGTGATCAAGCCTCCGACGAGCGTCGAGAGCGGGTGGAGACTGAACGCGAGGCTCGTGACGACGCCGAAGTTCCCTCCGCCGCCACGTAAGCCCCAGAAGAGGTCCGGATTCGTCTCCGTATCCGCGGTCACCACGCGGCCGTCGGCCGTGACGAGCTCCGCGCCGACGAGGTTGTCGCAGGTCAGGCCGAAGCGTCCGAGCAGGTGGCCGATCCCCCCGCCGAGGGTGAGTCCCGCGACGCCCGTCGTCCCGACGACGCCGCCGGGTGTGACGAGACCGTGCGCCTGGCCGGCGACGTCGAACTGCTTCCAGTTGGTCCCGCCGCCTCCACGGGCGATCCGCGCATCCGAGTCCACCTCGACGACATTAAGGAGGGAGAGGTCGATCATGATGCCCCCGTCGCAGACGGCGTGCCCCGCGGGATTGTGACCACCGCCACGAATAGCGACCGTGAGCGCGTTTCGCCGGGCGAAGTCGAGCGCAGTCGCGACGTCGTCAGCTCGCCCGCAGCGAACGATCACGGCGGGACGCCGATCGACGAGGGCGTTGAACGTCAGCCGGGCGGCTCCGTAGCCGGTATCGGACGGGGTGAGCACCTCACCGCGTACAGAGCGCCGAAGCTCCGGGATCGAGTCGAGCATGGAAGCCTCCCTTGCCGATGACGGTTGGTCGGGTTAGGCGCGCCAGGTGTAGAGATCGTTTGAGGTTGCAGAACTCATCGGTCGCCGAGCCCCTCCCGGCACGTCACGGCCGGTGCCGTCAGCACCTGTAGTTCTGGAACGACGAGATGGTGAGGCTGAGTGGAACAACTCGACGCTGATCGAGGGAGAACATCGCCGAAGAAGTCTCCAAGCCTCCGAGCCCCGGTCGTCCGTCGATCGGAGTGACGCGTCAGCCGGTGTTGCTGATGCGCACGAGCAGGTGCTCGTAGAGCTCCCGGTAGAGGCCGACCGCCTGGCCGACCTCGCTGGGATCGACGTCCTCGCCCCGCTCGACCTGGCGCGTGATCTCGCGCGCGACGCGGAAGCCGGCCAGGACCTCGGGGTCGACACCCTCCTCCTCGACCGGGCTCGCCGGCTCGGTCCTCTCTTCCTCGACCGGATAGCCCCGCTCGGCGAGCATGCGCCCGACGAGCTCGTCGAGCTCCGGAAGGGCCTCCCCGGGCGAGTCGACGACGAGCGGCTCGAGCGCCTGCCACTCGGTCTCCCACTGGTGCCGGTCGAGTCCGGGATCGTGCACACCGAGTCTCTACCGCACGGCCGCGCTTCTTCAAACACCCGAGGCCCGGTTTACACTCGTGCGCGTGAAGGTCCTCGTCGTCGGGTCGGGCGGGCGCGAGCACGCGCTCGCGTGGAAGCTCGCGCAGAGCCCGGCGCTCGAGGAGCTGCACGCGGCTCCCGGCAATCCGGGGATCGCCCGCCTCGGCCGCTGCCACCCCGTCCGGGCGCACGATGCGGAGGCGATTCTCGACCTCAGCCGGGAAATCGGCGCCGATCTCGTCGTCGTCGGGCCGGAGGCGCCGCTGGTCGCCGGGCTCGCCGACGTCCTCCGCCACGCGGGCGTCGCGGTCTTCGGCCCGGGCGCAGCCGCCGCCCGCATCGAGGGCTCCAAGTCCTTCGCCAAGGAGGTCATGCTGGCGGCCGGGGTCCCGGCGGCCGCCGAGCTCGCCGCGCCGCGCGCACCCTGCGTCGTCAAGGCGGACGGCCTCGCGGCTGGCAAGGGCGTCTGGGTCTGCCGCACCCAGGCGGAGGCCGACGCCGCCTGGTACCGTGCCCGGGCCCTGGGCGACCAGGTCGTCGTCGAGGAGCTGCTCGAAGGCGAGGAGGTCTCGATCTTCGCGCTCTGCGACGGCGTGGCTGCGCTTCCGCTCGCGCCTGCCCAGGACTTCAAACGTCTGCGGGACGGCGACGGCGGCCCGAACACCGGCGGGATGGGCAGCTACTCACCTGTGCCGATGCTCTCTGCCGAGGACGTGGACGAGCTCGTCGCCGCCGTGCACCGCCCCGTGCTCCGCGAGCTCGCAGACCGCGGGGCGCCGTTCCAGGGCCTGCTCTACGCGGGACTCATGCTCACCGACGACGGCCCGCGCGTGCTCGAGTTCAACTGCCGCTTCGGCGACCCGGAGACGCAGGCGATCCTCCCCCGTCTCGAGGGCGATCTGCTCGGCGTGCTCGCGGCCGCAGCCGCCGGGTCGCTCGCGGACGTCGAGCTGGCAGCGTCGCCGGAGACGGCCGTGACCGTCGTGCTCGCCTCGCCGGGCTACCCCGACGAGCCCGAGACGGGCATCGAGATCCGAAGCGTCGAGGACACCGAGGCGGCCGGCGCGCTCGTCTTCCACGCCGGCACCGCGCTGCGGGGAGAGGCGCTCGTGAGCGCCGGGGGCCGCGTCCTGGACGTCACTGCGACCGGCGCCTCGGTGGCCGAGGCGCGCGAGCGCGTCTATGAGGCCGTCGCGAGCATCGACTTCCCCGGTGCGCAGTACCGCCGGGACATTGCGGCCAGAGCGGTCAATGTCCACGCCTGAGGGCTCGCCTCTCCCGCTCCCCGCTCTCGAGGAGTTCGAGGATGCAGGCCCCCTGGTCGGCATCCTCATCGGCTCGGAGTCCGACCGCGAGACCATGGATCCGGCGCTGGAGGAGCTGAACGACCGCGGGATCTCGCACGAGCTCCGCGTCCTCTCCGCGCACCGCGACCCGCGCGCCGTGGCCGAGTACGCGTCGACAGCGGCGCTCCGCGGCGTCCGCGTCATCATCGCCGCCGCGGGCATGGCGGCCGCGCTGCCGGGCGTCGTCGCCGCCTACACGGACCTGCCGGTGATCGGCGTCCCGCTCACGTCCTCGAAGAGCGTCATGGGCGGGCTCGACGCCCTCCTCGCCATTGTGCAGATGCCGCCCGGCGTGCCGGTGGCGTGCGTGTCCGTGAACGGGTCGCGGAACGCCGCCATCCTGGCAGCGAAGATCCTGGGCCAGGGCGGGGGCTACCCGGGGACGCCGGGCCGGCCGGCGGCTCAGCTCTAGGACCTCCGACCGCTTCAGACCGTATCCGCGGTGTGCGCCGGATCGCGCGGCCGCTCGCCCTCCTCCTCGCAGCCGGCTGTGCCGGCGCTCTGGAGCCGGATCCGCGCGAGCAGCCGCCTGCACCGGCTTCGTTCGAGGCCCCAGTCGCCGGAGACCCTGGCAGGGCACGGGATCTCGCTTCGGCTTCCTCCCGGGCGGGAAGGCCGGCTCACACGAGGCATTGTCGAGGCAGCGAACGTTCCGCTCCATCCCGGCCGGTTCGGCACCCTCCGCCCGCTGACGGCGGACGGGATCATCGTGACGCTCTTCGAGCGCGAGCCGGACGGGACGGGCTTCTTCAGGCGCGCGAAGCTTCCACTCCGCGTCAGCCTTGCTGACGCGGCTCGAGCTGGATCAGACGCGCGCGACCTCGTCCCACCAGGGCATGAGCTCGTCCACCGACCATTCGAGACGGGCGGAAGGGCCTTCCCTGCGGGCGGAGTTCGGAAGCCGACCTGCGCCGAGGAGCTGATCGACGCGGTCAATCAGCTCCTCGCGACCCTTTCCGTCGCCGCCGGAGACCACTACCCCGAAGCGGTCGAGCCCGCCGTGTTCGCCGATGCCCCCGGCTGGTACACGGGCGCGAGCGGCAGGACTCCGCGCACGCCCGACGGGGAGCAGACGGAGACGTGGGCCTCGACCGTTCCCATCCGCGACGAGCTGCATTCGACGCTGGCCGATCTCGGGGACGACGACATCGTCATCTCGGTCTGGCTCTCCCGGGCAAGCCTCTGGCCGCCGACCAGGCCCAATCCGGACTTTCCGCCGGCGAAGCCGCCGTACCGCCTCAGGGCCAGGTGGGCAACGTCCCGGAGTACCGCCTCTGGGCACGGCACGGCGAGCAGTACGACGTGGACGTACGCGTGTACTTCGGAAGCCCGCATCCGAGCGGCGACCTCCTCGAGCGCGCGCAGGAACAGCTCGATCGCCTCAGGCTTCCCGACTGGGAGCCCTGGGAGGTGGAGTAGCCCTCCTCCAGGGTCTCTACAATCGGGGCGGTGATCGCGCGCTACTCCCGTCCGGCCATGCAGCGCGTCTGGTCGGAGGAGAGCAAGCTCGCGCGCTGGCTCGAGGTGGAGCTGGCTGCCCTGGAGGGTTGGGCGGAGGTCGGGGCCCTCCCCGCTGAGGCCGTAGCGGCGATTCGCGCGGGCGCGACGCCTCCGACACCCGAGCGCGTGCGCGAGATCGAAGAGCGGACGCACCACGACCTCGCCGCCTTCGTCGACGCCGTTGCGGAGGGGCTCGGCGATGAAGGGCGGTGGCTCCACTACGGCCTGACGTCCTCCGACGTGCTCGACACGGCAACAGCGCTTCAGGTGCGGGCCGCGGGTGAGCTCCTCCTCGACGGCCTCGAACGCGCCCACGGCGCGGTCGTGCATCGCGCCGAAGAGCACCGGGACACCGTCATGGTCGGGCGCACCCACGGCGTCCACGCCGAGCCGACCACCTTCGGCGCGAAGCTCGCGGGCTGGGCGTTCGAGCTCGCGCGCGATCGCGAGCGCCTGACCGGCGCGCTCGAGGGCATGCGGGTCGGCAAGCTCGCGGGCGCCGTAGGCACCTACGGCGGCTCCGACCCGGAGGTGGAGCGGATCGCCTGCGAGCGGCTCGGGCTCGTTCCCGAAGCGGTGGCGACCCAGGTCGTCCCGCGGGATCGCCACGCAGCGCTCCTTTCCGCCCTCGCCCTCTGCGCCGCCTCGCTCGAGCGCTTCGCCACCGAGATCCGCCACCTCGCCCGCACCGAGCTCCGCGAGGTGCAAGAGCCGTTCGGCCCGGGCCAGAAGGGCTCCTCGGCGATGCCCCACAAGCGAAACCCGGTCGTCGCGGAGCGGATCTGCGGCCTCGCCCGCGTCGTGCGCGCCGGCGCCGCCGTCGGGCTCGAGAACGTCGCTCTCTGGCACGAGCGGGACATCTCCCACTCGAGCGCCGAGCGCGTCGTCCTCCCGGACGCGTTCCTGGCCCTCGACTACATGCTCGACCGCTTCGCGTGGCTGGTCGAGGGGCTCGTCGTGGATCCCGCGCGGATGCGGCGGAACCTCGAGGCCTCCCACGGTCTCGTCTTCAGCCAGCGGGTGCTCTCGGCGCTCGTCGCCTCGGGCCTGTCGCGGCAGGAGGCCTATCCGCTCGTGCAACGACCTGCGCTCCGTTCCTGGGACGAGGAGCTCGACTTCCGCGCGCTCGTCGAGACGGATGCCGAGATCGCCTCGCACCTCGATCCCACCGCACTCGCGGACGCCTTCGACCTCGCCGACGCCCTGCGGCACGTCGACGTCCTCTTCGAACGCTTGACTGCGCTCAGCAACCGAAAGGAGGAGGCTGTCCATGCCTGAGGCCCCCGTCCACGTCGCCAGCGGCAAGGTCCGGGAGATCTTCGAGCTCGACGAGGAGCGTCTCCTGCTCGTCGCCAGCGACCGGATCTCGACCTTCGACGTCGTGCTGCCGACGGAGATTCCCGACAAGGGCCGCGTGCTCACCGGCCTCTCCGCATTCTGGTTCGCCCGCACGCGCGAGATCGTCCCCAACCACCTACTCGCTCTTCGCGACGACGGCCGCTCGACCGAGGCCCGCAAGCTCTCGATGTTGCCGATCGAGTGCGTCGTGCGCGGCTATCTCGCCGGCTCGGGCTGGAAGGACTACCGCGACTCCGGGCTCGTGTGCGGCCACCGCCTGCCCGAGGGCCTGAGCGAGTCGGACCGGTTGCCGGAGCCGATCTTCACGCCCGCGACCAAGGCTCACACCGGCCACGACGAGAACATCGACCGCGAGCACGCGGCGGAGCTCGTGGGCGAGGGGCTGTTCGCCGAGGTCGAGGAAATCTCGCTCGCCCTCTACCGCTTCGCGTCCGAGTACGCAGCGGAGCGCGGCATCGTCATCGCAGACACGAAGTTCGAGCTCGGGCGCGACGAGCGGGGCTCCCTCACGCTTGGGGACGAGGCGCTGACGCCGGACTCCTCCCGCTTCTGGCCCGCAGACGAGTACGAGGCCGGCCGGTCGCAGCCGTCCTTCGACAAGCAGTTCGTGCGCGACTGGTGCGAGTCGCTCGGCTGGGACAAGAGCCCGCCGGGGCCGGAGCTGCCGCCTGAGATCGTGGACGGCACGCGGGAGCGCTACATCGAGGCCTTCGAGCGGCTGACCGGGCTCGCATTCGACGGCTACCTCGCAGACCCGGACGTGGTGCTGAGGTGAGGGCGACCGTGCTCGTCCGGCCGAAGGAGGGCATTCTCGACCCGCAGGGCAGTGCTGTCGAGCAGTCGCTTCGCCAGCTCGGCTTCTCGGTCGGCGGGGCGCGGATCGGCCGGGTGATCGACCTCGAGATCGACGCGGGCACCGCCGAAGAGGCCCGGAGCGAGGCCGAGCGCATGTGCGAGCGCCTGCTCGCCAACCCGCTCATCGAGAGCTACGAGATCGACGTGCAGGACGACGACGCGTGAGTGAGGTGCGCCCGCGGATCGCCGTCCTCGTCTTCCCCGGTTCGAACGACGACCGGGACGCAGCCTGGGCTCTCTCGGCCCTGGGCGCCGAGCCCGCGCTCGTGTGGCACGCGGACGATGAGCTACCGCGGGTGGACGGAGTCGTGCTTCCCGGCGGTTTCTCCTACGGCGACTACCTCCGCTGCGGCGCGATCGCACGCTTCGCGCCCGCGATGGAGGCGGTGGCCGCCTTCGCGGCGAGCGGCGGCCCGGTGCTCGGGATCTGCAACGGCTTCCAGATCCTCTGCGAGGCCGGTCTCCTGCCCGGCGTGCTGCGCCCCAACGAGGCGCTCTCGTTTGTCTGCAAGGACGTCACGGTACGGGTCGAGCGGGTCGACACGCCCTTCACCTCGCGCTGCAGCGAGGGCCAGCGACTCGTCATCCCTGTGAAGCACGGGGAGGGCTGCTTCCATGCGGACGAGGAGCTGCTCGCGGAGCTCGAGGCGGCGGGTCAGGTGGTCTTCCGCTACGAGCGGGGCGGGAACCCGAACGGGTCCGTCGGCGATGTCGCAGGCGTCGTCAGCGCCGACGGCAATGTGCTCGGGCTCATGCCTCATCCGGAGCATGCGGTGGATCCCCTGCTGGGCTCCGGGGACGGCGGTCTCGTGCTCGCCTCCCTCGTGGACGCGGCGCGCGAGCGACTGTACGCCCGCGCGTAGCGAGTCAGGGACTCGTGAGCCCGAGCGCCGCGGCCAGCCGCGGACGCTCCGCGAGCGCCGCGTGGAGACGCTCGACGTCGCGACCGCGGAACGTGACCGGCCCGCGCCGTGCCGTTCCGTCTGTCGAATAAGCGAACCGGACGAGCTCACCTCCCTTTCCGTCGTCGAGGAGCTGGACGATCGTGGCGAAACGCTTGTCGCCCGCCCGTTGGTCGAGGCGAAGCTCCTCGACGATCGTCGCCTGCCCCCAGGGTGTCGTCGCCTTGGTCGGCTTCGCCACCTTCGCCATTGAGCGAACGTAGCGCGAGGATCGTCACGCGTGTGCACCGGACCGTGCCGAAACGGAACGAGCGCGTCGCGAAAGTCTCGCGAACGCGCGGATGGACGCCCAGATGCCCTCCGATCGACCCCGCCCGCATCAGCCCTGGCCGCCCCGTCAGGTTGCTGAGATCGCCTTCAGGCGGCCGCGCCGACTGGCCGGGCCGCCCCCACTCCCCTGCGCTCGATCGGCTCGATTTGGTGTGCCTCCAGGAAGCGGGCGTCCGTCAAGTCAACACCAACCCGGGTAGCGAACTCGAGCCGGTCGAGGGGACGAGGACGCGCGGCGCAGAAGCTCGAGCCCCGGCGCACGGGCGTCTCGGGCGATCGTGTATGGCCCCGCTCTGACGGCGTCGGCTGTCAGCGCCAGTCGACGGCGACGAGCTCCACCGGAGCGTCGAAGCCCTTGAGCTTTTCCGAGCGAGGCGCGGAGAGCGAGAAGCGGGAGCCGCCGTCGAGGCTCTCACTGCTCACGAGGATCTCGCCGCCCCGGGCGAGCGCGCCGATGCGGGCCGCCATGTGCACGCCTTCGCCGCCGTAGTCGTCGTCGTGCTTGTGGAAGGCCCCGCCCGTGTGCAGGCCGATGCGGACGTCCGGGGCGACGGGCTCGTGCTCGTCGAGCGCCCGCTGGATCCCGGCGGCAGCCTCGACCGCGGCCCCCGGCGTCTGGAACGCCGCGAAGTACCCGTCCCCGGTGTGCTTGATGACCTCGCCGCCCGCCTGCTCGATGAGCTCCCGCAGGCGCCGGTCGTGCCACGTGAGCAGCTTGCGCCACTTCTCCTCGCCGAGCGCCTCGACGAGCTTCGTCGAGTCGACGACGTCCGTGAACATGAACGTGCGCCGAGTCGGGGACTCGCCGAGGAGCTCGGCGGCGCGCTGGAGGTCCAGGGCCGCGCCGAGCCGTTCGAACGTCGTCTTCGCCGCGATGAGCTCCTCCCTCGCGCCGTCCTCGTCCCTCTCGCCACGGTAAGCGAGGCCGAGGAGCAATCGCGCCTGCGCAGCCTCGTACGGCGCGCCGATCCTGTCCCAAGTCTCGCGCGCCGCGCGAAGCGCCGAGGCGGCGCCGTCCCAGTCGTGTTCGGCGAGCCGGATCCGGCCCCACACGAGCTGCACCGTTCCCTCGCGGGCCGGCGTCCGCCTGCCGTTCACACGGTAGTCGTCGGCGATCCGCTCGAGCTCTTCCGCGGCTTCCCGTGCACGCCGGATCTCGCCGGCCGCGAGCGCGATCTCGACCTGCGCCGGAAGGCGCCGCGCGCGGCCCAGCGGGTCGAGTGACTCCCCGGCGAGTGCCCGCTTGATCGCCGTGGCAGCGGCGTCCACCTTCCCCTGTGCGAGACGAAGGAGCGCTAGGCCGGGCTGCGGGTCCTGCCCCAGCTCGCCCGCCTTGCGGTACGCCTCCTCCGCGGCGGCGAAGTCGCCGCGCCGGCGCCGGATCTCCCCGATCTCGTAGAACCCGCCGGCGGTGACGAAGCGGTTGTAGTCGTGGAGCTCCTCGCACGCCTGCACCGCCTGCTCCTCCGCCTTCGGCCACTCGCCCCGCAGGCGAAGGATCTCAGCGCCGTGGATCCGGCAGGCGCCCGGGAATCCGGTGAGGTCGACGCGGTCGCACCAGCGGTTGGCCGCGTCCGCCCATTCGGCAGCCCGGCCGCAGTCGCCGAGCGATTGGCAGGAACCGATGGTGACGCAGTAGACGATCCCCGTGGCGAGCGGCTGAAGCTCGCCGCTCACCGCCGCGGCCGTCGCCTCGTCGAGGAGGGCGAGCCCCTCCGCGACCTTGCCGGTCGAGACGAGAACGGTCCCCTCGAAGACGAGTGCCATCGCCTCGAGGTTGCGGTCACCGTAGCGGTCGCCGAGCCCGCGGGCGCGGCCGAGCTCCGTGCCCGCCCGTTCGAGCTCTCCCACGTTGTACGCGGTGATCCCTCGCGCGAGCGCGACGTGTCCGTGCCCCACGTTCTCGGGCTCGTTCCCGAGCAGGCGCTCTGCGCGCGCCAGCCAGCCGGCCGAGACCGACATCGCCCCCCTCGTGAGGTGGTCCATCGCGAGCGTGACGGCTAGCAGCGCCGCTCGGCCGGTGTCTCGCGCCTCGACGTACGCCGTGTAGGAGCGCTCGCGCAGCGCGAGCGCCTCGTCGAGGTGGCCGGTCAAATAGGCGGCTTCGGCGAGGTTCTCGAGATCCTCCGCGGTGAGCACGCCGTCCCGATCCGAGCTCCGCAGCAGCTCGTAGGCCTCGCGCCACGCATGCCGGCGCGCGGCTTGCCTGCCGGCTTCGAGCGTGTCGTCGACGACCTGACTCACGAGGTGCTCGGATTGTACGCCCGTGTACGCACGACGATCGAGCGGCTCCATTGCCGGGGCCTTGCCACGAGCGAAGCCGCGCGGGATGATCTCGCCGAGCTTGTTACGGATCACAAAAGGAGGGATGACCTATGCCGAGGGGAAGGGCGGCCTTCGACGCGAACTCACCGAAGCATCCGGCCTGGCCCGACGATCCAGAGCGCGCGCTGTGGGAGATCGCCGAGGAGAACGGCGCGGAGTACATCGAGGGATCGCTGACGTTCACAGCGAACGGCAGGATCGGACATGCTCTTTTCAAGACGTTCGAGCCGGACGAAGGCGATCGCGTGACGAATTTCGTCAAGCTGGCTGAAGCCCTCGATGCCAGCCGGCTGTGCGTGGAGATCGACGCCGACCGCTGGCGGAGAAACCGGGAGACGGGGGGCTAGCCTCCCCCGGCTACGCCGGCAGCAGGAGCGCCTC
>Ga0299907_10001918_pt1 | contig 12394 bp, 16 predicted proteins | sample RVTome_16_FD_198680 | JGI IMG/M metagenome (GOLD analysis project Ga0299907, IMG submission 198680) | Soil microbial communities from uranium-contaminated site in the Upper Colorado River Basin, Wyoming, United States - RVT152D67 (version 2) ...
CCTCGACGCCTTCCTCTGGAGCTTCGTCGGCGGCGAGCCGCTCGTGAACGGCTGGCGATCGCTCGGCGAGATCCCCGCCGAGACCACGGAGTCGAAGGCGATGAGCAAGGAGCTCAAGCGCCGCGGCTTTCGCTTCGTCGGCCCGACGATCTGCTACGCGTTCATGCAGGCGGCGGGGCTCGTCAACGACCACGTCGTGGAGTGCTTCCGCCACGGGGAGGTCGCCCGGTAGCAGTCCGGGGGCCGACCTTGGGCCCGCGAGGGAGAGGCTTCACACTCTCGTCACGCTTTCGCGACGGGGTCTGACCCAGCCCGGCGGCGCCTCCAGCAGGGCGAAGGGGCAGGCAAAGCCCGCTCCGGGCCTTACACCCACGCTGGGGCAGCGAAACGCGGTGGGGTCAGACCCCGTGAAAAGAGCGTCACGGAAGGCGCGCGGGTGTGCACAGCGGTCAGCTCTCAGCCGCCGTCGCGGCCGGGGAAGCTCTTGACCGCCTTGCGCACCTGCTCGACGTCGAGAGTCATCTCCAGCAGGCCGACCTGCTCGTCGTAGACGCCCGCGTCGACCTGCTTCTTGACGTCCTCCTCGAGGATGTGAACGACGGGGAGTCCCAACTGGACTCCTGCCAGTGGACCCACGTAGGCCGGATCGCCCAGGGTGACCGTTTCGGCCGTGACCTCGAGCGACTCGAGATCCGCGGCCCCGAGCACGACGACGACGTTCTCCAGTCCGTGCTCGTCGGCCAGGGCCTTGATCCGGTCCTGGTTCTCCGGGTCCATGGCGCCCGCCGCCGTTCAGACGAAGCACTCCGTCTCGACGAAGACGACCTCGGCGCCGGCCGAGCGGACGCACTCGGCGATCGCGGGCCCGGGCACGCCGTCCCGCTCGCCGAGCGCGATCACCTTCTTGCCGTCGAGCTTCATGCAGCCTCACCTCCTCCAGAGTCCGAGAGCGTCGCGAAGGCGCGCTCGATGTCGTCCTTGCTCACGTCGCCGGAGAGACGCTCGAGCTCTTCGCCGTCGCGCATGAGCACGTAGGTGGGGAGCCCGAAGACGCGCAGCTCCCGGCAGATGTCGCGGTTCTCGGCCGAGTTGACCTTGACGACTCGAACGGCGCCTCCGGCCTTTTCCTCCAGGTCGGCGATCGTCGGCATCATCGCGAGGCAGGGCTGGCAGCGCGGCCCCCAGAAGTCGACGAGCACGCTGCCCTGGCCCGTCAGGTCGCCGAAGGTCTCCACGGTGGCATCGGTCGGCATGGCTAGTCCTTTCCCGGTTCGAGGAGGATCGACATCCCGTCGGCGAGCTCGGTCATGCGCCCGAGAAAGAGCGAGCCCTTGGCGACGAGCATGGTCGAGCCGATCTTGCCGTCGCGAAGCGCTCGCAGCCCATGCGGCAGCCACGGCACAGCCGAGGCGACGTGGCCCTGTGTCGGCGAGAAGCCCGGCAGGCCGTGGGAGCGCTCGAAGCCGTCGAGCGCGTCGCGCGCGAGCTCCCCGCGCCTGACGGCGAGCGCGCCGATCAGCTTGTAGTTGCGGCTGGGAACGTTCCCGGCCCCGGCCGGCTCGGTGATCTCGGGGTCGTGCAACTCGGTCGCGTAGCGGTCGACGTCGAGGATGCCGCGGCCGATGCACTCGAGCGGCTCGACGACGAGGTCTTCGAGAACGGCCTGCTGCGCGGACCCGGAGCCGACGCGATGGCGGCCGACGGCGTCGAGGCGGATCTCGGCGGCGCCTTCGCCGGGCGGACCGACGAGGACGGCGAAGCCGGCGAGAACGTCCTCGAGGATGGGGACGCCGTGGCGAAGGGCGCCTGCGAACTTCATCCCCAGCTTGGCGAGCGAGCCGCCCGCAAGCACAACGACGTAGGGGTAGACGCCGGAGGCAACGAGGGAGGCGGCCACGACGAGCGCGTGGATCGGACCGCAGCAGAAGGCCTTCACGTCGGCGCCGGAGGCGTTTCGGCACCCAGCCTGCTCGGCGATCGCCTTGGCGAGGTTGCCGCCGCCGCGCTGGTAGCGGTCGCCGACGGCCTCCTCGCCCGATCCGATCGCGTAGACGACCTCGTCGGGCGGGAATCCGGTCGCGCGGAGAAGGTGCTCGAGCGCGAGGGCGCCGGTCGTCTTGCAGGCGAGGTTCTCCAGGAGTACCGCGGCGGAGAGGCTCTCGTCGAGATCGTGCGCTCGGTTCATCGAGCCGGTCACGCGGTCTCGCTGGAAGAGAGGCACTGCACCGTCCTGCGGCTCGACCCCGTCGAGCCTCAGCAACCCGAACGAATCGGCCTCGCCCATCCGGCGGTAGAGCTCGTCCTGCTCGACGATCAGACCGAATGGCCCGTCGCGCTTGCCCTCGACGGGGTTCCGCCACCACGGCCGCCCGATCTCCCAGAGCGCGCCCGGCTCGATGTTGCCGATCAGGACCTGGTGCGGCCCGTAGCCGAGCGCGTCGTCGTAGCTGCGGAGCGCGCCCTGCAGCGAGCCGAGCAGCCCGTCCTGGTCGGCAGCGAGCTCGCGGGTCGGCTTGGAGCCATGGCGGACGAGGTCGGGCGCGTGAGCGAGGACGAGCGAGCAGGCATGAATCGCCGCGGAGCGCATCAGCCGTGCCCCTGTGCCGGCACGATCTCTCCGCAATGCGCGCGCCCTACGTGCGTCCTGCGGCGGTACGCTCGAAGCGGAGGGAGGTCAGCGGTGGCCCCGGGGAGCGTCTGGTTCATGGAGCCGCCTCCCAGACCGTCGTCGGCTCCACGTGGGTCTCCAGCATCTCGAGGGCGCGCTCGACGATACGCCGGCGCTCCGCCGCCTCGAGTCCGAACGGATGCGTGATCGCAGGGCCGCGCACGATCCGGTTCGCACCGATCATCCTCGCGATTGTCGGCAGGGAGGTGACGAACACCGTCGGTATCCCCGCCCGCTCGATCTCCTTCGCCAGCACTGACCCGCAGCGCGTGCCCGTTCCTCACGTGCCCGACAGGAGCACCGCTTGGACGCCGGCGTCGCGGAGCTCGGCCGCGATCTCCTGGCCGAAGCGAGTCGACGCGGCCACCGGCGTCCCGTTGCCGGTCGTCGTGTAGAAGGCGTCGTGGATACCGCCGATGCGACCCTCGCGCTCGAGCGTCCGCGCGACGTCGAGCGGCATGAGGCGGTTCGGATCCTCGTTGGCGAGCGTCACGTCGAAGCCGCCGTGCACCGACTCGTACCGCCCCGACTCGAGCCCCGCCTCATCGGGGAGCGGGTAGCGAAGCCAGCCGGGCGCGCGGATCGTGGGAAGCCGGTCCGGGTTCCCCTGCGGGACGCAGCCCGCCTCGGTGACGAGCGCCAAGACCGCTTCGGACAGATCCGGAACCGGCTCCGGCGGGGGGACGCGGTCGAACCCGGCCGCCACCTCGGTCCGCGTCTCGCCGGCGAGCTTCGAGAGCAGCAGGTCGACCGCGCGCTCGGCGCCGGTCTCCTCCGCGTGGCGGTTCCGTCGGAAGCCCCTCGGGAGATATCCCTCGTCCTCCGGATGTCCCAGCTCGCGCCCCGCGGCGACCGCTTCAGCGAGCCGCGCCATGCGGGGAAGCGCGTCTCGCATGCCGGCGACGTTCACGGCCGTCGGCACGACCAGCGCCGCTCCGGCCGCGCCGACGCCCGGATTCTCCTCGTGCATGGCCGTGAGGGCGGCTATCGGGGCCGTCGCGGCTAGGCGGGCGCACGCGTATCCGTAGCGGCCCGACCCGAAGGCGGGGCCGCACACGAGCAGCTCGGCGCCCTCCGCCTGGAGCAGGTCGAGCAACCGCGCGAGCGCGGCCTCCTCGTGCTCCGCGAAGTAGTCGTCGCCGCATGCGAGGGTGGCCGTGATCTCGATGCCCTCGAGCTCGGCGGCGAGCCCGCGGCCGGGACCGACCGGGCCCTCGAGCCGGGTGGGCGGCGTCTCCGCCGCCTCTTCTCCGCCGAGCCCGGCGAAGAACTGGTTCAGGTAGTGAACCGCCCTCACCATGTCGTGGCCGTGAGCGCGAGCTGGCCCATTTGATTCGTGGCGCCGAGGTAGTTGCGCACGGGCACCGGGCCCGCCTCGGCCGCCGGAGTGCCGTCGAGAAGGAGATCGCCGCCCACCACGCGCTCGGGCCGCCACGCGGACACGGTCTCCTCCGCGTTGCCCACGGAGACGACAGAATCAGCCTCGGGTACCCAGTCGGTCAGCCCTGGACTCGTCGACTCCGGATCGGCCATCTCGGCCACGATCACGGTCGTGCGCACACCCGTACGCTCGCACGCCCTGCACGTGAGCATCACGTCGGTATGCGAGTTGCCGCCGGCGTCAGTCGTGACTATGGCGCCATCGGCGGCAAGTCCGGCCGCCAGCTCGGCGGCTTGCTCCGCAGCCTGCTGCTTCTCCCCCGCCGTCTGCTCGTACCCGCGCATGAGCACGACGCCGGCGAAACGGAGGCGCTTCCCATGCTCGTCGTGGAGCGTCCGCACGAGCCGGTTCTGCTGGAAGAAGATCGTCGGGTTGCGAAGCGCCGCCCAGTGGTACTCCCCGCACGTGACCGCGCCGTCGAGGAGCTCGGCCGGCTCGATCGCGCGCGGGAGCCCGGCCTCGGCGGCCCGGACGCCGTAGACGTACTGGTAGTAGAGCGGGCCCAGGTCCGAGAGCTGCACAAGCGCGGCGACACTGGGGAGGCTCTCGTCCGCCGGGCCCAGCTCGAAGCGCTCGACCTCGACCGGGTCCGTCCGGAGCGTCGGGCGCGCGACCGACTCGGCCACGTCGAGCGTCGTCCGGCGAGCCCAGGCCTCGAGCTCCTCGTTGGACGCCTGCGGACGGGCGCGGAACCTGAGGACGACGTTCGTCGTGCGCGAGAACGGCGTCAGGTCGGCCCCCGGTCCCCCCATGTCGACGAGCGACTCCTGCTCGTGCAGCGGGCGCTCCTCGGCGGGGAAATCGAGGCAGGAGAGCACCGTGACCCCGTCCAGGCGGTTCGTCCGGCCTTCGCCGGCCCGTGCCTCGGTCGGGAAGGCGGGGCGCCCGTCGGGCCGGGCGCGCGGCTCCACCGCGTCGAGGACGTGGGTGATGCGCACCGGCTCGCCCGGGCGGACGATCTCGACGTCGACCCCCTCCAGCTCGGGCACGTCGCCGAGCAGGTCGGAGGAGAACGTGGCGAGCTCCCAGGCCGTCACGCCGCTCTCCGGTAGCCCAGGCGCCCCGATATCCCGTCCGCAGCGGCGACGCAGAGCTCCGCGACCGCCGGAAGCCGGCGCTCGGGCAAGCGGTAGACCGGCCCGGATACGGACACGGCGGCGACGCAGGAGGCGAAGGAGTCGAAGACCGGGGCCGCGACGGCGTGCAGGCCGAGCTCGAGCTCTTCGGTCGCCACGGCGAATCGGGCTTTGCGCACCCGCTCGAGCTCGGCACGGAGCTTGCGGCGGTCGGTGATCGTTCTTTGCGCAATCTTGGGGAGAACGCGCGGGAGGCTGCCCGCCCCGAAGGCGAGGAGCACCTTGCCGTTGGCCGTCGCGTGCAGCGGGAGCGCGCGCCCCGTCCAGTCCGTCACGCCGACGAGGTGAGCCGTGTGCACCTGATGGACGTTGAGCGCCCGGTCGCCCTCGCGCACGGCCAGGTTCACCGTCTCGCCCGTGTCGGCGGCCAGCCGCTCCAGCGCCTCGCGCGCCGTGCCGACGAGAGCGAGCCCGCGCACGGCGAGCGCACCCAGACGCGCGAGCTCGGGGCCGGGCGCGAACCTGTCTGCATCCCGCCGGACCAGCCCGCGGTTCTCGAGCGTGGCGAGGAGACGGGAGACGGTGCTCTTGTGCATCCCGAGCTCGGCGGCGAGCTCGGACACGCCGACGGCGGGCCGCCCCTCGTCGAACGCGGCCAGGATCGCGAGCGCCTTGTCAGCCGACTGCACCGTTGCGATTATTGCAACGGTGCAGCCGTATGTGCAACATCTACTCGGCCGGGATCTCCGAGTGCACCTTCGCCATGTCGATCCCCTGCGAGCGCCGGTAGAACCACGAGATCGCGTAGATCGCCGCAGCGATGCCGTAGAGGGCGAACATGTAGTAGAAGGAGTTCCGGGCGGTCGTCCAGTCGATTCCGTAGGTCGCGTTCGTAATCCACTCGTAGATGGCGAAGCCGAGGATGACGAGGAAGCCGAGCGCGGCCACGGTGATCAGCGGAAAGCCCGCGATCTTGTAGCGGGCGATCGGGGACGCGTTGTAGATGTTCGGCTTCAGCCACGGCATCGCCGCCGCGGCGATCGCCGAGCCCGCGAACGTGACGGCGATGACGAACGTCGCCGAGAGCGTCCAGCTGAAGAACTCGTCGTTGTAGGCGTAGAAGTACGCGATCGGAAGCGCGGGGACGAGCATCAGCAGGATCGCGACGATGGGCACGCCGTTCCGAGTCACCTTCGAGGCGCCCTCCGGCAGGATGCGGTCGAACGCCGCGGCGAAGACGACACGGGTCGAGGAAAGAAAGACGGTTCCGACCCAGCCGAAGAACCACAGGGAGAGCAGCCCGACGAGCAGGAGCTGCCAGAACGCGCCCTCCATCAGGAACGACGCGAGCAGCCCTGGATAGGGGAAGGAGGTCACGGGTGGGTTCTCGACGTAGTCGTAGAGCGCGGGCTGGCCCCAGTACGCGTTGTTCGCAGCGTTGTAGAAGTCCCAGCCGAACGTCTTCGCGAAGAGCAGGAACATGATCACGGCGGCGATCGTCGTGGCGATGAGCGCGCCTCCCATCGCATAGATGTTCTTGCGGAAGTCGGAGGCCCCGCGCACCTCTCCGTAGAGAGTGGCGCCCCAGTTCGACCACAGGTTGAAGAAGAGGATGAACGGGATGAGCAGGAAGAGGCCCTTGACGGCGCCGAGATCGGCGACGCCCGAGATACCCGTGTCACCCGCGGCGAGCGTTCCCTCGTACGCGTTCGCCGGCGCCCCGAGGACGTCCTGGGACTCGGCGTTGAAGGCCGAGATGAAGTCGGCCTTCGAGTTGACGAGCAGAAGAACGAACATGAAGAGGAGACCGACGACGCCGCCGTAGAAGCAGAACTTCTGGATCCGCGCGTAGGTCCGCATCCCGAGCGAGATGACCAGGGAGGCGAGAAGGGCGGTGATGATCGACGCCGTGAAGAGACCCCTCGGTTCCTGGAAGAAGGAGAACCCGCCGTCCCAGCCGATGATGCCGGCGATCGGCACGAAGATCTCGACGTTGAGGATGTTCGCGTAGATCGGGACCCAGTGCCAGAGGATGAACCACCAGCCGCACACGGCCAGTACGAAGCCGACCGGCCCGCCCAGGACCCGGCTGATCCACACGTAGTCACCGCCCGCTCGCGGCATCACCGCGATCAGGGAGGCATAGACGACGACCTGGAAGAGCAGGTAAGCACCCGAGAGGATGACCGCCCAGAGGAGGCTCCCGTTGGGGACGAACACGGCGTAGGAGAAGATGAACAGCCCGAGCGTGATGAGGTTGATCGAGAACGCCGAGTAGATGAAGGCGTCGCGAACCGACCACCCCTTGACGAGACCCGTTGCCTTCCGAGCGAAGAGCGACCGTTCCTGGTACGGAACGTCGCCTACCGTCGTTGCCATGTCTCTCTCCTCTCTCGCTAACCGCTCGTCAATACGAAGTTCTTGACCTTTTTCCTGCCGTCGAGCTCCACGAGCGCGCCGAGCAGGTCTCCCTGCTCGTAGGAGCTACCCGGGTTGATGCAGAGGGTCTTGCCGATGCGCGTGTGGCCCCGTGCCTCGTGAATGTGGCCGTGGAGCGAGAGCACCGGTTGGTGCCGTTCGATCGCCTCGCGCACGGCGGTCGAGCCGCAGGGGACGGGCGCGTGACCAGCGTGCTTCAGAGCCAAATCCTCGGTGAGCTCCGGCGCGTCGTCGAGGCCGGAGCCGTACGGCGGGCAGTGGAGGCTGAAGATCGTGCGCTCCGGCGGCGCGGTCACCCCCTCGGCACAGCGCTCGATCCGCGCGGAGAGGTCGGGCTCGTCCTCCTCGCGGTACGTCTCCCACGGCGTCCGATTCGCCCAGCCGGTCGAGACCATCTGGAAGCCGTCGATATCCACGACGCAACCCTCCGCGAGCTGCACGTGGCGCGCGCGCGCGATGACGGGGTCGATGTCGAACTGGTCGTCGTTGCCGGGGCAGACGAAGGCGCGGATGCCGGTGCCCTCGAGCCGCTCGTCGGCCAGCTTCATCCAGCGCTCGACAGCCCCCAGCATCTGCTCGTGGAAGAAGAGGTCTGCGCGCTCCGAGTCCTCCTCGTACCCGCGCAGCTCCTCGGGCGTCGTGCGAAACGGATAGTAGCCGCGCCGCCGCACGGACTCTTCGAACTGGGCGACCTCCTCCTCGCCGGCAAGCTCATGGCGGTTCTCGAGCAGGGTTGCGTGCCAGCGCCCCCCTCCGTCGTCGACGATCGGGATGAGCGCCTTCCCCGTCATGTCGCCTCCGAGGACGAGGACGTCGGCGCCGTAGTGCTTCCCGCTGTTCAGGAACTTCCGCCAGCAGGTCTCCGACCCGTGGATGTCGGTGGCGAAGAAGAGGCGCATCGGACTGCCCTGCGGCGGATTAGACAACCTCTAGGGCCCGCCCGCAACTTCCTCGGGCGTCTCGTACCAGCGCTTCCGCTCGCCGATCCTCGCCCGCAGGCGCCAGCCGCGTGACTTCGGCTCACGCTCGACCCGCTCGGCGACCGCAGCGATGCGCGCGGCGATCTCGCGCCTCTCGGCCTCGGGAAGGTCGTAGCGCCCGAGGCGCTCGTGGCACGCAGCGAGGTTTCCGGTGAACGTCCGCCAGAGACCCCAGTCCGCCGCGCAGAGCTCGGCGATCCGGGCGGCGTTCACGCTCGCGCCGTCCTCCTCGCCCACCGGGTGGCCGTGCAGGAGCGCAAGCGCGTCGCCCACGTCCTTCTCGTTCAGCTCGGCGATCTGGAGCTTCGTGAGGAGGAGCTCCGCGAGCGGCAGCGTTACCGGCTCGAGTCCGAGGCGGTCACCGAGGGGGATGGCATGCGACATGCGGAACGCGCCAACGAAGACGTCCACCTGGCGGCCGTGCTCCTCGTCGAAGAAGAGCAGGCGCTCGTTTCCGTGGAGGGCGTTGAAGGCGACGTGCGGCTCGTAGCCCTCCGCCCGGAAGAGGCTCACGACGCCGCCCGTGCCGCCGCGCGACGTGACGAAGTCGAGGTCGGCATACCGCCGCTCGAACACGGCGGGAAGCCCGTTCTCGGCGCGAAGGCAGATGGCGACGCCGCCGAGCAGGCGCAGGACGACGCCCTCCTGGACCGCGCGCCCGAGGAGACGCTCCCCCTCGGCGACGACGTCGGCGGCGATGCGGCTCACGCGATCACCTTAAGTCCCTTCGGCCGCGGGGACAACGGCGCCGCGTAGACTCGGGGGCCGATGCCGGCCGCCTTCAGCGCACGCGCGCTCGCAAAGCGCTACGGGCGGGTGGAGGCCCTCGCCGGGGTCGACCTCGAGGTCGAGGAGGGGGAGCTCGTCGGCCTGCTCGGCCCGAACGGCGCGGGGAAGTCGACCCTCGTCAAGATCGGCTGCGGGCTCGTCCGCGCGAGCGCGGGCGAGGCGCGAGTCTGCGGCAGCCCGGCCGGCTCGCACGAGGCGCGCGAGGCGATGGGCTACCTGGCCGAGCTCTTCCGCTTCCCCGGCTGGGTCAGCGCCGACGAGCTCCTGGAGCTTCACCAGCGGCTCGCGGGTTCCACTGGAGGCGCGACCGAGCGGGAGGACCTCCTCGCCCTCGTCGGACTGGCCGAGGCGCGGCGGCGCAAGGTTGAGGCGATGTCGAAGGGCATGCAGCAGCGTCTCGGCATCGCCCAGGCGCTCGTCGGGCGCCCGCGCTTCCTCTTCCTCGACGAGCCGACGAGCGCTCTCGACCCGACCGGCCGGCGCACCGTCCGGCGGCTGCTCGAGGAGCTCCGCGGCCGCGGCGTGGCCGTCCTCTTGAACTCCCACCTCCTCAGCGAGGTCGAGCTCGTCTGCGACCGGGTCGCCATCCTCTCGCGGGGACGGCTCGTCGCCGAGGGGAGGCCCTCGGAGCTCGCCCGCCCGCGCGGCGTCGAGGTCGACGTGGACGGCGCCACCCGTCTCTTCGAGGGAGCGGGCCGGGAGGAGGCGCCGCGCCTCGTCGCCGATCTCGTCGCCGTGGGCGAGCGGGTCTACGGCGTACGTGTTCTCGAGAGCACGCTCGAGGAGATCTACCTGGAGGCGATCGGGGAGCACTCGGAAGGGCACGGCGAGGCTTCGTGAGGGACGTCGGCGTGATCGTCGGCTACGCGCTCCGGGAGAGCGTCCGCCGCAAGGTCCTCGTCGTCGTGCTCGTCCTCACCGCGGCCTTCCTCGGGCTCTACGCCCTCGGCACCGAGCAAGCGTTCGACATCGTCGACGAGGAGCGCTTCGGCCCGGAAGGTGCCGGCGGGGCCGTAGACAGCCGGGAGCTCGCGGGCGCCACCCTCTTCGGGCTCTCGATGTTCGGGACGCTCTTCCTCGGCACGATCCTCGCGGCATTCCTCACCCTCGGGGTGGTCCGGGGCGATGCCGAGCGCGGGCTTCTCCAGCCGCTCGTCGTGCGCCCGATCGGCCGCTCGGTCCTCCTCCTGGGCCGGTTCCTCGCCGCCGCGGCCGTCTGCGGCGTCTACGTGATCGCGGTCTACGCGGGCGCCCTGGTCATTACGTGGGCGATCGGCGGCTGGGTCCCGGACCGGATCGCGGGCCCGGCGCTCCAGCTCGCGGCGGCGGTCGCCGTCGTCTCGGCGCTCGCGCTCCTCGGCTCGGTCTTCCTCACGACGACCGCCAACGGCATCGCCGTCTTCATGCTCTTCGGCGCGGGCCTCGTCGCCGGGCTGCTCGGCCAGATCGGCGAGGTGCTCGGCTCCGAGACGCTTACGAACGTTGCCGAGATCACGTCGTGGGCCCTCCCCTTCGAGGCGCTCTACCAGGACGGGCTGAACGCGATCACCGCCGACTCGAGCGGCTTCACGGAGATCGCCCTCGACCTCGGCCCCTTCGGCGGCGCGCAGGCGGCCGGGCCCTGGCTCTGGCCCTGGACGCTCGCCTACCTGGCGCTCGTGGGCCTCCTGGCCGTCGCCGCCTTCCGCCGCAAGGATCTCTGAGAAGGACTCGGGCGCCGCGGGCCGAAGGCGGCTGGGATGGCGAGCGCCTCTCAGTCCGAACGCAAGGAGCGGGCCCTCCTCGCGGCCCTCGGTCGCAACCGCGGCGAGCTCGACCCGGCGAAGCTCGAGCGCCTGCTGCGCCTCCTGGCGGCGCCGCGCCCGGCCGCCTGAGGGCGGCACCTCCGCGAGCATCGGTTGTGAGAGCCGGGCCGCGTGCCGCTACGACGGCCCGACTCTCAGACCGCGAGGGGCAGGTGCTCCGGCTGGTGCCGGATCTCCTCGCGGGTCGCGTCCAGGTAGACGAGCCGGCGCTCGGCATCGACTTCCTGGACGAGGCCCGCCCAGACGACGGGCAGACGCGGGCGAAGAGCGCGAGCGAGCCGGATGATCAGGTAGTCGGGCTCGTCCGCCCCTGGAGGGAACAGGGGCGTCTCGATCTCGCCCACGACGCCGTCGCTCGCCACGGCGATAAAGCCGTGACAGCGGGCCACCACGGCGACGGAGTGGTCAGGAATTGGCACGGCGGGCCGCAGGTATGCGGACGGCGGGAGGCCGGCGAGGGGCCTCACGGCGCTGCTCGAGCCGCTCGATCGGACGGGGGGAAAGGCTCGCCGGGGCGAGTCGCGCCGACTCCTCCCAGCCGCCTCGCAGCCGCCGTGAGGGCGCCACCGGCCAGCGCGAGGCCGCGATCATCGAATAGGTGAGCCCGACGACGAGGAGGAGCCAGGGCAGCGCCCCGGCCAGGACCCCGAGCAGCTCCCTTGTTTCCGTGCTCACGTGGCTTCGCCTTTCGGTCGCGTTCCCATGGCACAGGAATACCCGCCCCATCCGAGCGCGCCTTGGGCCGACGTGGCGATCACGTGAGCCGCGTGTGAAGGTTCGCTCACAGGGCCCACGCGGGCCGGTGCGCAAGGGCTGGCGGCGGAATAATGGTTTCCCCGGGCGCCACCCGCGTGGGGACGCTCACATGGGGACGAGCTTGTAGCCGATCTCGCGCACGGTGACGATCCGCTCCGGGTGGGCAGCGTCGCGCTCGATCTTGCGCCGAAGCTTGGAGACGTGCACGTCGCAGGCGCGCTCGTCGCCCACGTACGGGCTCTCCCACAGGTGCTCCATGATCTGCCTCCGGCTGAAGACTTGCTCCGGCGACTCGGCGAGGAGCGCGAGGACGCGGAACTCCGAGCGCGTGAGCTGCACCGAGCGCCCGTCCGCCGTCACCTGGTGGCGGGCGAAGTCGAGGGTCACGCCCCCCACCCGGACGGTTGCGCTTCCGCGCTCGCCACGGTCGAGCTCGCGCC
>Ga0299907_10001920_pt1 | contig 12379 bp, 16 predicted proteins | sample RVTome_16_FD_198680 | JGI IMG/M metagenome (GOLD analysis project Ga0299907, IMG submission 198680) | Soil microbial communities from uranium-contaminated site in the Upper Colorado River Basin, Wyoming, United States - RVT152D67 (version 2) ...
GCCGCATACTTTTGCCTCGGGCAGTGGCATCACCAAATGCAGCGAGCCGTACCGCCAGGAAGCTTCTTCCCGTGCGTGACAGACCATCCAGCCCGCTGGCCCCGCCGACGCAGGACGGCGGCGCTACCGCTCGCTTGCTGAAGGCGGGTGGTGAATCGATGGATCACCCACTGGGTTTGTCCGCTGCGCTGGTTGTGCCGGGTCGGGTTCGGCCCGTTCTGCCTCGGCGCGGTGGAGTGCGGGGTACGTCGAAGCCGAGGGTGGCGTAAGCGGCGCGGCGCTCGTCGTGCTGACGGGCGAGCACCGGGACGAGGCTGTCGACGTAGTCGTGGACCTCGACGCGGATCTTGGTGTCGGTCGGGCGCAGGATTCGGCCGACGTATTGGACGACGTTGCCCTTGAATCTGATCGGGAAGGCCAGGAAGAGGGTGTCCAGTGGGGGGCAGTCGAAGCCCTCACCGATGAGGCTGGCGGTAGCCACGAGGAGCAGACCGCCATCGGGTCGAGGCTCGGCGAGTTGGCGGGTGACGGCGGTTCGGGCCTTCTTGCCCAGCTTGCCGTGGAGCACGAGCGGTTCGAGGCCCCGCCCGGTCAGCATCTCGGTGATGAGGTCGAGGTGTTCGGTCCAGCGGGTCAGGACAAGGCAGTTCCGGCCGGCGTCGACGGCGGCGGCGATGTCGTCGCAGATCGCCCTGGTGCGGTCGGAGTCATGGACGAGACCCCGGTAGATCGTTTGGATGTGTTCGCCGTCATCGGCTGGTTTGTGGCCGGTGTCGTGGACGACGAGGTCGAGAACCCGTAGGGCGCTGCCGGGCCGGGGTGCCATGCGGTGGCGGATCGGGCCGCAGTGCATGGCCATGAGGGCTTGGAGGCCGTCGCGCCGGTAGGGGGTGGCGGTGAGCCCGAGCCAGCGCCGCACGGGGATGTCCCGGACCGCCCGCTCGAAGGTGACGGCCGGGACGTGGTGGCACTCGTCGACGATCACGAGTCCGTAGCCGGACGTGACATCGGCGATGTCGTCCCGTCGGGCGAGGCTCTGGACCATGGCCACGTCGACGATCCCGGTGGTCCGGTTGCGACCGCCGCCCACTTGGCCGATCTGGCGGGAGCTGAGGCTGAGGTGGGTGATGAGGCGGTCCCGCCACTGCTCGACGAGCGGCTTGCGGTCGACGAGGACCAGCGTCCGGGTGGAGTGCCGGGCGATGAGGGCACAGGCGACCACCGTCTTGCCTGAGCCGGGCTGGGCCACGAGCATCCCGAGGTCGTGCCGGTAAAGGGCCTCGGCGGCGGTGGCCTGTTCGGCCGTCAGGACGGCGTGGAGGGTGACATCGATGGGCTCCGGCCCGTCGGTGGCGTCGACGAGGCGGAGGGTGCTTCCGGCTTCGGCGACGAGGGCCCGGGCGGCGTCGAGATAGGCCAGCGCGTCGAGCACCCAGCCGGGACCGTCGAAATCGCAGGCCAAGAGGCGACAGATATCACCCCGGAGCAGCGGGTACAGGCCGGCGTGGATCGCGCCGGCGAGGTGCCCTTCGGCGACCTCATTGGTGAAGGACAGGAACTCGCGGTCGGGACGCCGGGCATTGGCCCATCCGCCCCGCACGGCCGGGCCCCAACCACCCTTCCCCGTCCGGGTGTTCTCCCACCGCAGCGCGTACACATCCTCGCGGCCAGCGAACAACGACCGGAACAGCGTCACCTTCGCCGCCCGGGGAGACGACCGGTCGACGACCGGTTTGGCCTCCACCATGGTCTCCTGCGGGGCGAACAGCGTTGGCGCCCACCCCGCCGCCGCCAGATCGCTCGCTCGGGCATCCAGGCCAAGCAGGCCGCGCAGCCGGGCATTCTCGGCGCGAAGCGCCTCGAGTTCGGCCAGGAGTTCGGCGTGGGTCGACGGATCAGCGATGCTCAACATCATGCCCCGCTCGACCCCACGGCGCGGTCGCCACGACGGGCCCATGGCCCTCCTCAAGAGCACTTCGTCATTCAGAAGAGGGTGACGGTTTCGGGAGCGGCTGGGGTGGCGATGTCGACCTGGCGGGGTGGGCGTGGCAGTGGGAGGTGGGGGCGGGCGGCCAGCTTGTGGCCCCAGCGGCGGATGGCGGCGTCGGGGTCGTGGCGGGCGAGTTGGTAGGCCCGCTCCGGTTGGCCGTGGCGGGCGAGTTGGTCGAGGGCAGCGAGGCGCGGGGCCCTGGCTCCCCAGGCGAGAGCGAGTTCGAGCACGACGTCCCGGGCGGCCGGGGTGAGCGCATCGGCGGCATCGACGAGACCGGCCACGACCGCTGCGGCGGCGGTCGGGTCGAGTTCCCTGGCTCGTTGCACGACCCCGCCCCAGAAGCTGGGGTCTGCTCGCAACAGCCGGGTGGCGGCCCAGCGCCGGAGCGGGGGTTGGATCTGACGGGCGACCATGACCGGAGTGTCGTCGGGCTTTGTTCGCTGGTTTCGACGTCGCTTCGCCGCCCGGGGGCGGAGGGTGATCTCGGGGCCGTCGAACCATTCAGCGGGTGCCTTCCAGTACAGCGTGTTGTGGTTGGCGGCCAGCACGGCCCGGGCGAGGAGATCGAGGTGCTCCTCGGGGACGAGGCCGGATTCATCGATCGCTCGGACCAGGCGGCTGGTGGCCCGTCGCCAGCGAGGGTCAGTGAGCAGCAGGAAGGCGGTTTGAGCCGCTCCATCGGGTCGGTCTCGGTGGGCGCTACGGAGGAGCATCAGCGGCTCGAAGGCATCGTGGCTGTCACCCAGGACTGGCAAGCGAAGGAGCAGGGCCCGCTGGAGTTCGTCGGCGGAATCAGCCGTCCACAGGGCGACCATTTCCTCGAATCGACCGTCGGGAGAGTCTTCGCGCTGCATCACCCAGCCAGTCTGACCCCGTCACCTCAGCTCAGGGTGGACCGCAGAGCGTGACGATCTTCCGGCCCTACCGTCCTCACGCCGACGCCCTCCGATGGTCGAGCGGTCCGCCAAGCCTCCGTCTCCGTACGTGATGTGTGTGCGTACGCCTCCCGGAGACTCGAACCTTGAACCCGCGGATTCCTCCTCCGAGCCGGCCTCCCAGGAGCATGAGGTGGGGGAGAAGGCCTTCGGGATCAGCCAAGCCGCTCTCGGCGGCCGGGTGGGTCCGGAACGTGACCGATGGTGCCCGGACCACCCGACACTCGATCTCCTTCGCCAAGATCCAGGCGGCTCGATGCTCACTGCCGGGGATTCGGTGCCCGTGGTCTCGTGGACTTCGGAGGCAGTTCGACGTCATCCATGGGGGGCTGAGACGCCGCCCGCATGGGCACGAGGGGGCGCGTCAACGCCCGGCAGTACGGGCCAATTGCTGCACCTATTGCTGCAGTAGAGGCGCCGGAAGGGGCCCTCCGAGAGTGGACTGGGGCCAACTTCCCTTATGGCACAACGGTTTTTGGTACGCCCCCCGGGACTCGAACCCGGAACACGCGGATTAAGAGTCCGCTCCCGATCGTCCACCCAGTCGCTCCAGTGCCCTGACGAGCGTGTATTTCATCCGCCCAGAGCACTGAGAGCACCCAGAGCGCCCAGTAGCCCTGCGGATACGCGACCAGGTCGCGTATCGAACGCGATCCACCGGCGCCGATTCACGGACCCGCGGACCGCTAATCCGCGGTCCAGAAATGACGTGTGGGCGGCCAGTGCGTGGGTGGCCAACAGGAGGGGCTCCTGGGCGGCCAGGGGTTCGGAGCGGCGTACCTCCAGTTTGTCGTTCATGAGCCGCCGGGATCGCAGAGGGCTCTGGCGGTGAGCGGCCGGTCAGCGGCCAAGGCGGAGGCGCCGGCCACGGAGGCGAGGAGCAGGACGGCGAAGCGGTCGCCACCGGCCGAGGCGGCGAGCTGCCGGGGTGATCCCGCATCGATGACGACGGCCGCCCGCCAGTCGGATCAGCTCGTCCTCCGCCCGCCCGTCGTGAGTCCCTTCTGGGAGGCTGGGCGAGGCGCCCCCGGCGCCCCGGAACGATTCTCACCCGGTTCGCTCCTTGGGTCGGCCGTCTCCGCCAGAAACGGCTGTTCGCGCCGGCGCCGCCGACGGACGTCGACGACGACGGTGGCGACGACCAGGAGGAACAGCGCGAAGCCGAGGCGCAGCGGGCCGAAGTCGGTGATCCAGTTGGAGACGGAACCGGAAATCCGTCCGACGGTGTCCACCGGCCCGGCCGCCGGGTCGGCCCCCGCCGCCACCCGGAGTTCGACCCAGCCGTACCAGGCGACGTAGCCGCCGGCCGCCCCCAGCAGTACGCCCGAGGCCCGCTGCGCATAGGGGACGGTCGCCCGAAGCCGGCGCACGAGGGACTGCCGGGCGAGGACGACGGCCACCGCCAGGCCCGTCAGAACGACGCCCATCCCGGCGGCATAGGCCACGAAGACAGCCAGGCCGGCCACCATGCTCGCCTGGGCGAAGGTCGTCGAGACCGCAGCCAGGAATACCGGAAGGGTGCACGACACCGACACCGTGGCGTACGACACGCCGAAGAGGGCCATGGAACCGGCGCTCCGTCGGGAGCCGCCGCGCTGCAGGCGGGGCAGGTTGAGCGTGGGTCCACGCCCAAGGACGACGGCGATCCCCAACGGCACCAGCACGAGCCCGATGATGACCGTGACCCACGGCGTGTACCGCTGCACAGAGACGGACATGGCCGTCACCGCCACGCCCGCGGCTCCGAAGACGGCCACGAATCCCGCCGTCACCGCCCCGCCCACCCTGAGGGCGTGGGCCGTGTCGGCGACGGCCCCCTTCGAGGAGCCGTCGGCTCCCAGGAAGAACGACAGGTAGGCGGGGAGCATGGCGAAGCCGCACGGATTGAAGGCGGCCAGCATGCCGGCGGTGAAGCTCAGGGCGAGGGGGGCGTCGACCATACGGGTCAGGTCCGCCGGGCCAGGTCGAGGACTTCGGCCTCGTCGAACATCCCCGCCCACCGGTCCAGGATCTGTCCGTGCCGGTCGAAGAGGATGGCGGCGGGCTGGTTGGTCACTTCCATCTGCCGCCATGAGGCGAGACTTTCGTCCCACAGCATCGTGAACGATGCCGTTCCGTGGCGTTCCCTGAAGGCCTGCGCCTCCCGGAGAGTGTCCCGGGCCCCGAGGCCGACGACCTTGACCACGTCGGGATGAGTTCGAGCGAACTGCTCGACACCGGGAGCCTCCCGGTTGCAGGTGAGTCAGCTGGGGGCCCAGAACCAGACCAGCAGCGGGCGGTCGGAGGGTACCAGCGATCCGAGAGCGAATTCGGCGCCCGACGCCACGTCCCGCACCGTGATGTCGGGGATGGCGGAGGGCGGCGGTGCCGCCTCGGGCGGCGGCGCCGGGGGCTGTGTGGCCGAAGGTTGGGTGGGGGCGGCGGTCGAAGTCGGGCTCTGGGCGGACCCGCTGCCGCCATCTCCGCCGCAGGCCACGAGACTCAGCACCACCAGGGCGCCAACCCCGGCGCGGGCAAGGACATGACGCCGTGTCGCCTTCATATCATCTTCCTCTCGAGGCATTTCAGCGGGGTGCATACATGATGACGACGACTCCCACCAGGCAGATGGCGGCGCCGACGAGGTCGTAGCGGTCCGGCCGGTAGCCGTCCATCACCACGCCCCAGGCGAGCGAGCCGGCCACGAACACCCCGCCGTAGGCGGCGAGGATGCGACCGAAATTGGGATCCTCCTGCAGCGTGGCCACGAAGCCGTACGCCCCCAGGGCAGCCACACCGGCGCCGACCCAGATCGCACCGCGATGTTCGCGGACCCCCTGCCAGACGAGCCACGCCCCGCCGATCTCGGCGACGGCGGCCACTGCGAAGAGGAGGAGCGAGCGGAGGATCGACATGGGTCACAGTCAAGCGACCGGCTCGGGGGTCATGCGATCCGGGGCAGGCCCGGGCAGCGCGGCCGCCGCGACGGTCGACGAGCCCCCGCGCAGATCAGCAGCACCCATCGGCACCACCGCCGCGCCGCCGGCGGACAGCAAGCACGGAGGCGACGACGCCCGCCACCACGACCGCCAGCCATACCGGCGCGTCGAAGACCCTCGCGGCGGCGCCTGAGGCCAGGCCGGCGACGACCGGAGCCGCACAGACCAGGACACATGCGACGCCGACCGCGAAGGGGCCCGCGAGCCGTCGCCGTGGGCGCTGCTCGATGGGGACCTGATCCCGCCCGCTCATGCAGGCCTCGATTCCCGCTCGGGGGCAAGCAGGGGCAGGAATTCGTCCAGCGCCGGTGCCGTGTCGACGTGGGGCGCTTCGATGTCCCAGCACCACTCATTGCCGACCTGCTCGAGGGTGAAGGACAAGAAGGCGCAGCACTCCTGCTCCCGGGCCATGAGATCGCGCAGTTGCGCCTCCAGATCGGGCCGCGAGGTAAACCGCAGCCGGAGGCCGTGTTCGCTTCGTGTCCAACTCGCGACATCGCGGGCCAGCGCCTCGAACTGCCCCTGGCGTGCCGGGCGGTCGACCGGCGCCAAGGTGCAGGCGATCGGAGAGCGTTCCATGGTGGCCCGACCGCTCACCCCTCGCCCCCCGGCGCCAGGCGAGCCTCGACCTGGGCCAGCTGCAGCGCGAAGCGCTCCAACTCCTGAATCTGCCTGCGAATCTCGATCTGCTTGGTAACGAGCAGGGCGGACAGGCGCTCCTGGGTCGGGCCGCAATTCGCCCCGTCCCAGACGGCCAGCAGATCAGCGATCTCCTCCAGCGACAGACCAAGAAGCTTCCCCCGAGTGATGAAGAGCAGCCGAGCCTCCGCATCGGCACCATAGAGCCGATAGCCCGACGCCGACCGACTGGGTGCCGGCACCAGGCCGATGCGTTCGTAGTACCGCACGGTGGAGGTGCTAACCGCCGCCCGGTCGGCCAACTCCGAGATCCGAAGCCCATCCATGCGCTCCACCGTAAACCCTAAACCCAGGTGCAAGGTCAACAGGCGCCACGTCGGCGTCACCGTTCAGAAGTCAAGATCGGGGCCTGGGCGTCCGGGACTCTCCGTCGGACCCGTCAGGTGTCGCGTCGAACGCGACGCGGCGTGGAGCGCGGAAATACGGTGCTTTCGCGGAGAACCGGAAATGAACGAAGGGTTCGCCGAACCGGTGGCGAATCGAACCGTGCCTCCCCCTTCAATCGACGTGGCGGCGCCGGCGGTCCGGCGGCTGTCCACTGCGGGATGGCTCCGCGTCGCTCTCACCGTGGGCGGACTCGTCTGCCTCGGGGTGGTGGAGGGCGTCACCGAGTATCTCCCGGTGAGCTCGACCGGACACCTGGCGCTCACCGAGCGCGTGCCGGGCATCGGGAACGATCCAGCCTCCCGCCAGGCGGCGGACAGCTACATGGTCGTCGTGCAGGGGGGCGCCATCTTCGCCGTCGCCTGGCTTTACCGGCGCCGCCTGGCCGAGCTGATGCAGGCGGCGAGGGGGCGGGGAGGCAGCCGCCCCATCCTCCTGGCCGTGATCGTGGCCAGCGTCCCCGCCGGCCTGGTCGGCCTGTTCGTCCGGGACGCCGTGCAGGACCACTGTTCGCTCCGGGGCCCATCGCCGTGGCGTGGCTGGTCGGCGGCATCGCCATCCTGGCGTGCTCCGACGCCGCCCGCCGGCCCGCCTCGATGTCCTCACCAAGGAGACGCCCTTTGAGAACGGTGGTCTCGCAACCCCGCCCTACGTGGTGTTCTGACCACACGGCTTCACCTGCTTGTTCGCCGAGATCGCACACCTACTCGCCCCGTCCGGCGCGTCCCTGGCCGCCGGCAGGTCCCCCACCGGGTTTGCCCGTTTCGGAGACGGGGGAGTAGTCAAGATCAGATGGCCCATCTGGAGGTCATCCGGACGGCTCGCAGATACGTCCACTTTGGAGTCTCAAAGTCGAGGGCCACGGCGGATGGAAGTCGCCGTTCGTGACTCGTTCCGCAACTCCGAGGGGGACATTGCCATGGTTGCCGGAGCAGAAATCAGGACAGGTCGACGGCCGAGAATCGTGACGACGGCTGCATTCGTCGGTGTGGTATTGGCGTTCTCCGTAGCTCCTCTCAGTGCGCACCTCCCGACCGTCCAGGGTGCGACCGCCGTCGATCCCGCGAGCGGTGCACCGGGGTCGGCGGTCAAAGCCAGCGCCACGGGCGGGCAGCCGGGCTCCCCGTACTCGCTGATGTTCGCCGATCCTTACCAGGTCTCATCCTTCGAGCAGGCGGGCGGCGCAGAGGGCCACAAGGAAGCGTGCGCTCATGGGTCGCCTATCGGCGGGCCGGTGAACGCCGATGCCAGTGGCAACATCGCCACCGTCGAGGCGACGATTCCGCCGTCATCGCCGGGGAAAGCGCTCATCTGCTTCGAGAACGGCAACTCACTCACGGGCCCGGTGGAGTTCACGGTTCAGGGTGGAGGTGCGCCTCCCATGCAGCCATACGGGGGCTAAAGAAAGTCCCGGGAGGCACCCGCGCAGTCCCAGTGACGGTACGGCATGTCGACGTCCTCTCCCCGGCGGTAGGTGTCATGCCGACCGGCTTGGCCCGCCGCGCGTTCTGGGACACCTGTCGGTGCGTACCGAGCCCGAGCAGATCGCCGATTACGAGCAGACTCCGAGCTACGGATTCCGTACCGAGGCGAGTCCATCTACCACGAGAACTTCGAGCCGACGGGCGAGAACGCCTCGCTCGCCATGGCTCCCTCGCTTTCGGAATTGAGTTCGGGTCGTGACAATCGGTGCTCCGCCGCGGACCAGTGAGCGGCGTTCTCACGTCGTCTGCGCTTCCCGCCAGTCGGGCTGACGTCAGACGATTTCGTTGCGTGGCCTCATGATAAAGAGCTATCCGCCGACGTTGTGAAGCCACGGCGTGGACGGCCACGGGCCGCTTCCGAGCGGCGAGTTCGTCGACGCGATCTGCCCGGATGGGCTGGAAGGATCTTTATCGCGGACCTTTGGCGGGGGCTTCCGACGACCGCGCTGCCGCCGCCTTGGCGTGAACGGGGGCGGCCCGCGGGGAGCGGCGTTGGGCGCGAGAAGCCGCCGGGCGGAAGGCGGTGTCGTGGTCGACCACGTTGACGAGCGCCTCAACGGTGCGCGAGAACGGCTCGGAGCTGCGGGCGGCACGGGCGAGGATGAGCGCGCCCTCGAACGCCGACATGACGAGATCGGCGAGCACCACGCCGCTCTCGGGAACGATGCCCCAGGCTTCGAAGCAGCCGACGAGCGCGGCGCGCCATCGGGCGAACACCTTGTCGAACTCGACGCTGAGCTCCTCGTCGTAGGGCGCCAGCTCGAGAACCATCGTGGCGATCGAGCATCCGTGCTTGTAATCAGAGCCCTCGAGGCGCTGCACCATGACCTCGGCCAGCGCCCGAATGAGCGAACCGGGATCATGGGCCTGGCTCGCCGCCCGTGCGACCGTCTCCTCGATCTCGTCGCCCGCCAGGGCGATCGCTTCCCGGGCGAGCTCCTGCTTGCCGCCGGGGAAGTGAAAGTAGATCGACCCGCGGGGCGCGGCGCTCCCCTGGATGACGTCCGAGAACGCGGTGGCGTGGTAGCCGCGCTGGCCAAAAAGCTCGCTGGCGGCGTGGATCATCCGGGAACGGCTGTCGCTGCGTCGGGGCACGGTCCGATTCTACCTTGACCGGTCTGCTGTCAGACATATAATGTTCTAAGTCGTACGTCATAGTTAGAGATCGCCGGAGCCAGCGCCCGGCCGGCACAGAGGGGGGTATGAGCAGCGACGACGACGTCATGGTCCTCATCGGCGGGCTCGGCATGTTGAGGGCAGCGCCGGCGAGTGACCGAGGGAGCCGAACGCGTCGCCCTCGTCGAACCCGAGCCGGCCGGCGGAGAGTGACAATTTCCCGGTTCGATTCCGGATGCTGATCACCCGGTAGAACACATCTTTCAAGGGGAGGCCGAGCCGCATGGAGAGGGCCGAGGCATGGGTGCCGCCGGTACCGACACCTGACGAGATCCGAGAAGCGGAGCAACGCAAGCTGCCTTATATAGGCGATGAGAAGGAAGGCCCGCGGCGTTTGCCTCCGAACACCTACCGCCTGCCGAACAAGCGCTGGCCGGCGTTCAGCTACGTCGCGCCTCCGCCGGTGATCGACATGCGGAACTGGAGGTTCGAGACGTACGGGTTGGTGAACCAGCCGTTGACGCTGACTTATTCGGAGTTCAAGGAATTGCCGGCGGTCAGAACCAAACAGGACCACACCTGTGTCGATCACGTCACCACCCCGGGACACGACTTCGAGGGAGTCGATTTCCAGACGATCGTGCGCCTCACCGATCCCGAGCCGGAGTGCGAGTGGATCCTGGTCGAGTGCGACGGCGGCTACACGATTACCCATCCCGTCACCACACCGATGGTCCTGATTTACAAGCGGAACGGTCGGCCGCTGGAGCCCGTCAACGGCTACCCCCTTCGACTGTGGGCACCCGGCGAGTGGGGGTGGAAGACCCCCAAGTGGGTAAGGCGGATCAAGTTTTGCGAGGAACGAGAGGTCGATTACTGGATGGGCTGGTACTTCCTGCGGGGGATGGACCCTGAAGTGCTGGCGGGCGGCTATGACACGAATGTCGGCTCGGAGCTGGATCCCGAGGTCGTCCAGGCGTTCAACTTCTTCACGTACGCGGAGATCACTCGTGACCGGCGTCGTCAGCTGCACCTCTTGGGAGCACGCCCATGGGGCATTGCCCAGCACAGAGCACCGTTGTACATCGGCGATGAGAATTGGAACAACGAGAATTACAAATACACGCTCGGGTGAGGAGTGAGGAATGGAGCGGGATTGGCTGCCCAAAGCGAAAGAGTGGTACTTCGCCTGCAAGACCCAGGATGTCTCCGACGGCGGTCTCCGGCGCGTGCACGTCTACGACCAGGAAGTGCTGCTCGCCAATCTCGGTGGCGATTTCTACGCCATGGAGCCTTGGTGTCCCCACAACCTCGCCCCGTTGGAGTTCGGCCACCTGAATCGGTCCACTTGCGTCGTCATTTGTCCCGAGCATGCTATGAAGATCGACGTGAGAACCGGTGAGAACGTGTGCGGCCCGTACGGTTCTCCGGGCGCGAAATTCGAGCCGAACTGGACGTTCCCGGCGAAAGTCGAGAACGGGCGCGTCTACGTTCGAGTCAAGAGCGACCAGGAGATCGAAGAATATTATCGAGGTTTCAAGGTTCCCTTTAAGGTAATGGACGAGGAAAATTAAGCCCGCTGCATTCTGTCGTGTGCCTCGCCAGCACCGCATGTGGCGCCTGCCGCCGCGAAGAACGTGTTGTGCTCACTCCGCACCTATTAGACGGCTCGGGTTTGCGCGTCGGCCAATGAGCACGTGTCCCATAACGCGCGGCGGTCGACGCGGTCGGCCATCCCCGAAGTGCCGTTATCTGGAGCGCGCGTTCGGAGGGCCCTGAGGCGTAAGGGTTTCTGCGTCGCGGACATGTCACCGACGAGGGTTTGTGCCCCTCCCGGCAGGTCAGCGCCGGGCACGCTGCTCGCCGAGAGAACGAGCGACCTGTTCGCGAAGCCGCGTGTTCTCGGCCCGGAGCTGGGCGATCTCATTCCTGGTGGCGTCGAGCCGCTGGCGGAGCGAGTCGCTGCTGGCCCGCTGGTTTGCGGCCGTGGCGGGGGCCGGCTGGCCGTGGGTTCGACGCAGACGGATGATCGCGGTGCGTAGGTCGGCCTGGCGGTAGAGCCACGCCCGGGAGACACTGCCGGCGCGGGCGACCGCGGAGAAGGTGACCGCCTCGCCGCAACGGTCGAGATGCTCGATGGCATTGGTCGCTCGGCGGAGGGCCGCCCGATGGCGCTCGGCGGCGGCCTCGGCGAGGTAGCGGGTGTTGTCGGCCCGGGTCACGACTTGGCGTTGTTCCCGTCGAGCGCCTCGAGGGCGGGGATGATGTGATCGAGACTGGCTTGGACCTGCCGGAGGTTCTCCGCCAAGCGGAACTGGCCGTTGGCGTCGGCGCGGGCGATCAGCTTCTGGTTGGCGGCCGCCTGTTGGCGGTGGATGGCGAGGAACTCCGGTGTCGTCTGGAAGTCCGGGCACGTGAGGCACGCGTTCGGGTGGGGGCAGTCCTGCTGGGGAGGCCGGCCGCAGTAGCCGTTGGGAAGGCTGTCGCGCACCCGGGAGAGGTTGTGCTTCACCCATTCGGCGTCGGCGGTGAGGGCGCCGGGGTCGTAGGGCACGGCCTTCCCGTCGGTGTTGACCCGCTGGCGGCAGTAGCGCTCGAAGGCGTCGCGCACGGTGTGGTCGTGGATCTGGGCGTAGCGGGCGGTCATGCGGGGACTGGCGTGGCCCAAGAGCTTCTGGATGACGTGCTGGGGGACGCCGGCGTTGATGAGCCGAGTCCCGACGGTGTGTCGAAACTGGTGAGCGTGGACCCGCACGGGCTGGCCCGTCTCGTCGCGCACACCGATAGCTT
>Ga0299907_10001921_pt1 | contig 12375 bp, 10 predicted proteins | sample RVTome_16_FD_198680 | JGI IMG/M metagenome (GOLD analysis project Ga0299907, IMG submission 198680) | Soil microbial communities from uranium-contaminated site in the Upper Colorado River Basin, Wyoming, United States - RVT152D67 (version 2) ...
AATGGTTTCAACGCTCGCGCTCCTCGAAGGATTCGTCGCACCGCGACTGGTATGTCTGGGCGGACCCGAAGCCCGACGGTTCGGCTCCGAACAACTGGCGCAGCGTCTTCGGAGGTTCTGCGTGGGACTACGACGAGACAACAGGTGAGTACTACCTGCACAACTTCCTCGACACGCAGGCGGATCTCAACTGGTGGAACGAGGACGTTCGAGATGCAATGGACGACGTCCTGCGCTTCTGGTTCGATCGGGGCGTTGCGGGCTTTCGGATCGACGTTGCCCATGCGGTTATCAAGGACCGTGAACTGCGGGACAACGTGCCGGCAACCCCCGAGGACGACGCAAGGGTCCAGCGCGTCGGACAGCAGCACACGTACAACATGGACCAACCGGAAGTCCACGAAGTCATCCGAAGGTGGCGGCAACTGGCGGAGTCCTTTGACCCTCCGCGGGTCCTCCTCGGCGAGACCTTTCTCCTCGATCTGGCACGAATGGCCTCGTACTACGGTACCGGCGATGAGCTCAACATGGCGTTCAATTTCCCGTTTGTGTTTTCTCCCTTCGAATCCAAGGAGCTGAGAGACGTCGTCGAACTTACGGAGTCCCTGCTTCCGCCGCTGGCGTGGCCGGTTTGGACCGGTTCCAATCACGATGTGCTCAGGTTCCCAAGCCGCTGGTGCGCTGGGGACGCGCACAGGATTCGGCTGGCGCTGATGCTCCTTATGACGTTGCGGGGGACGCCGGTGCTGTACTACGGCGACGAGATAGGAATGCCGGACACCCAGATACCTCGTGAAGAGCTCAAGGATCCTGTGGGTCAGCGCTTCTGGCCGGAGGACCCGGGGCGAGACACTTGCCGGACTCCGATGCATTGGAGCGCAGAAGAGGGCGCCGGGTTCTCGGAGCCGGGGGTCGAACCGTGGCTTCGCTACGGGGACTACCCCGCGCGCAACGTCGACGACCAGAAGGATGATCCGGCTTCGATCCTTTCTCTGTGCCGGGAACTGATTGGTTTTCGCCGCCGATCGGACGATCTCCGGCGCGCGGGATACGAGTCGCTGCCGGCACCGGAGAAATCGTGGGCTTACCGACGCGGGAGCACGACCATCGCGCTGAACTTCTCCAACGAGCCGGCGCAGGTTGGTTATGCGGGAAGGGTGGCGTTGTCGACGGACCCGGTGCGGGAGCGCGAGCCGGTCGATGAATTGACGCTGGCGCCGTGGGAGGGGGTGATCCTGGAGCAGGGCTGAGCCGGGAGGGTTAGCGAGGCGCCGCAGCACCATCGTCGTCGGAGCCAACACTCGTCAACAGATACGCGTACCATGCGGCATCGGCGAGGTGTACGGCTACATGGAGGGGCGAGCCGGCGATGACGCGATCATCTGGGAACTCGTCGACAACAACTTCCCCGTAACTGATCACCGGGGGGCGGTCAGTGCATCCTCTCGACGATCATTGCCATGCCCTGCCCACCGCCCACGCACATCGTCTCGAGCCCGATCGTTCGGTCCAGTGTCGTCAGGTCGTTTAGGAGCGTGCACATGATGCGGGCCCCGGTCATTCCATAGGGGTGGCCCAACGCGATCGCACCCCCGTGTGGATTGACAGCATCGCCGAATGGATCGAGGCCGAGCTCGCGGCACACGGGAACTACCTGCGCGGCGAATGCTTCGTTGATCTCCACGACGTCGATGTCGTTGAGCGACATTCCCGCCTGCTTGAGCACCTTTCTAACTGCTTCGATCGGGCCGAGACCCATGATTTCGGGAGCAAGCGCAGAGACCGACGATGCAATGATGCGAGCCGTGGGGGTTATGCCGAGCTGGCCGGCGCGCTCGTCGCTCATCACGAGAACCGCCGCGGCACCGTCGTTCAAGGGACATGAATTCCCGGCGGTCACCACACCGTCGGGCTTGAAGACCGGCGGCAGCTCCGCGAGTTTCTCGAGGCTCGAGCTCGCCCGAGGGCCGTCGTCTGATTCCATAACCGAACCGTTCTCTAGTGGATATGGAGTGATCTCGCGGGCAAAGAAGCCGCTCTCTTGGGCGGCGACCGCCCGCTCCTGGGATCGCTGCCCGAAGCGGTCGAGCTCCTCGCGATCCAGCCCGTACTTCTCCCCTACGTTTTCCGCGGTCATCCCCATCGGGATATATACGTTGGCTATCGGAGCGTCATCGCCGAAGAGTTTGGGATGCAGTTCGGCCATGTCCTTCGGGTAGCCGTCCACCTGGGAGATGGACTCCACGCCGGCGGCGACGAAAGCATCGCCCTCTCCCGCCTTGATCGCGTGAAAGGCCATTCTGATCGTCTGCAGCGATGACGCGCAGAAGCGGTTGACCGTGGTGCCCGGAACGTGCTCCGGGAGTTCGGCGAGCAGGGCGACACGCCGGCCAAGGTTCATACCCTGGCGTTGCTCGGGGAAGCCGCAGCCCACCATGACGTCCACGATCTCGCCCGGATCGACCTCCGGCACTTTGCTCAGCACGTCTTTGACGGCGAATGCGGCAAGGTCGTCCGGCCGCGCATCGACCAGAGAGCCCTTCTTGGCCCGTCCGATCGGCGTCCGGGATGCTGCGACGATCACTGCCTCCGGCATAGCCAACGCCCCCTCTAGCTCTGGGTTCTACGGCGACACTAACGCCGCGAGGCATCTCGAAAGGAGATTGGAGGTCCGGTGCCGGTGGCCCGGGGGGGACGTGACTTAGCGGAACAGACCGTTCGTCGACTGGACGAAGTCCTCGTCGGACTGCGCTGTAGAGGCGATCTCCTGTGTGAGCGTGTCCTCGAGGACCCGCAGCCAATCGCGCCCCTTGACGGTCAGCCGCGGCTCGACGCCACCATGAAGAAGGCCGGCCTCGACCAGATCCGTCAGTTGTGCTTCCGTCACCCTGGACCTCCCGTGCTCTGCGCTGGAACCGGTCCCCGGTGCAGACGCTAGCGAATCGCGACTTGACCCGCAGGTCTTGGAAGCCTTCGTCCACCCGCGGGAATTGCGTAGAGCCGAGGCATCAAGTCGAGCCGGCGCCGGTCGACATTTGTGGAGAAGACACATGACTGCTGCCATGAATACGACCGTTAACGCCTGGATGCTCCACCCGCTTGATTGCTCATGCCTGAAATGCAGTACCTGGCGCGAGCAGCACGGCGTGGGGTGCGATTGTGGGCTCAAGTCCTGCTGGGAGAGGCAGGTTCTGCTCCAGGAGGGTGAGGTCGACGACCTCCTGGTCTGAGGCCCAACCCCCCAATGCCTGGGAAAGTTCGTCCAAGTTTATTGCTCTTATTCCAACCCGTGCTTGGGTACCCGGTGGGACCCGCCGATAATCTGGAAGGACCTGAGCGAGTTGAGCAGACGGAGCTCCCGCGGGCAGTCACGGAGTGGGGACCGGCAGCCGAGTGAGGGACACGCAGAACAAGGCGGACAAATCGACCACCGTCGCGGAACCGGCGGATCGTTTTTACGCGTTCTTCCGCAGGGCCTTCGAAGAGTCTCCGGTGGGGATGCTCATGGCGGATCTCGACGGTCGTTTTCTCAGGGTCAACGACAGCCTTTGTGACCTTCTCGGTCGGCCTCGTTCGGCGGTCCTCCAATCGGAGTGGAAGGAGTTCGTCCACCCCGACGAGCTTGCCTACGGGGACGAACTGGCGCGTCGCCTGAAGGGCGGGGAGGTGTCATACGCTTCAGCCCAAGCACGGATGGTCCGTTCCGATGGGTCGACCTTCTGGGCGATGATCGTGATCTCGTTGATCCTCGACGAGGACGGTTCCGCGGCGTGTTTCTTCGCCCAGATCTTCGATGTTACCGAGCAGAAGCTTGGCGAGGAATCGCTGACCGAGTACGCATCGACCGTTGAACTGGTCAAGCGAGTTGCGACCCGCGCCAATGAGACGAACTCTGTTGAAGAGGCTCTTCGTACTGCGGTGGTGGAGATCTGTAACTACCTCGGGTGGCCGGCCGGACACGCGCTTCTGGTTGCTCCCGGTCCCACCGGATACCTCGATTCGGCTGGGATCTGGCATCTCCGGGATCCTGAACGATTCGCAGAGTTCGCGGAGAAAACGAAAGGCATACGTTTCACTTCAGGCACGGGGCTGCCGGGTGAAACTTTCGCAGCGCGCGGACCGATCTGGATCCCCGACTTGTTTGCCACGTCGGGACGACCCCGAGAGGCCGCGGCAAGGGTCGCCGGGATACGCGCCGCGTTCGCCTTTCCAGTCATCGTGAACGCGGAGGTCGCGGCGGTACTGGAGTTCTTCGACTACCACGCCCATGCACGCGACGAATCACTCATCGAAACCGCCTCCCAGATCGGTTCGCAACTCGGGCACGTCATGGAACGCTTAAGGGTGGCCGAGGCCCTTCGCGAAAGCGAGCACCGCAACCGGCTCATCCTCGACACCGCGAGCGACGCCTTCATCGAAATGGAGGAGTCGGGAAGGGTGATCACCTGGAACCGGCAGGCGGAATTGTCTTTCGGTTGGACGGCCGAGGAGATCATCGGCCGCAAACTTTCCGAGACGATAATCCCGCCGGAACACCGGCGCGCACACGACGAGGGTCTGCAGAGGTTTCTGTCTACCGGCAGGGGACCGGTACTCAACCAGCGCATCGAGATATCTGCGGTGCGCAAGGATGAACGGCAGGTCCCGGTCGAGCTGACCATCTGGGCGGTCCTCTTGCCATCCGGTTGGACCTTCAGTGCCTTCGTTCGCGATATCGCAGAACGAGTAAGGATGCAGGAGGAACTGCTCAAGCTGTCGACGATCGACGAGCTTACGGGCCTCAAGAACCGGCGCGCTTTCTTGGAAACGGCCATCCCACAACTCAAGGTGGCGCGTCGGATCGGTCATCGGCTGACCCTGTTGTTCATCGATCTCGACCGGATGAAAGAGATCAACGACAAGCTGGGCCACCTGCAGGGAGACAGGGCGCTGATAGACGCAGCGGATGTGCTTCGTGGGACGTTCCGCGAGTCCGACCTGATCGGTCGGGTAGGCGGTGATGAGTTCTGCGTCCTGCTGGTCGGCACCTCCGAGGACGCGGAGGTCTCCACGGCCAGACTGCAGGATGCGGTCGATCGGTACAACGAGGGGGCGCAGCGTCCGTTCCAGCTCTCCCTGAGCATCGGCTCCACAACTTTCGATCCGGAGAATCCGTGCTCGGTCGAGCAACTGATGGACCGCGCGGACCGCTCCATGTACGAGGACAAAGCGCGCCTGGGCGAGACAAGCCGGGGGATCTAGGTTCGAGTGTGCACTGTGCCACAGCCGCCGAGCAGCGCGCCCCCCTAGTCTCCGGCTATGTCGTTTCGGCGTGGTCTCTTCGCCACCGTGGTCGCGGCCGTTGTGTCGAGTGGCTGCGGGCCGGCGGTCGAGCTGACCGTTCAGGCTCCGGCGACGTTCGGCGACGAGCCCGGCGGCTTCGAGTCGGCCACCATCGAGCGCGTTGTCGATGGTGACACGTTGGTCGTCCGGATCACGGGACGGATCGACGGACCGGGTCTGGGTGATGCCGTTGTCGGGCGTTCCTATCGTGTGCGGCTGATCGGGATCGATACCCCGGAATCGGTCGACCCGCGGCGGCCTGTTGAGTGCTTCGGCCGCGAAGCCGGGCATGCGATGAGCGCGCTGGTTGCCGGTCGCTCGGTTCGGCTCGTAAAGGACGTTGAGGAAACCGATCGCTACGAACGACTACTGCGCTACGTCTATATGGAGGCGGAGATGGTGAACGCGCGCCTCGTTGCGAACGGATATGCCCATGCCTATACGTATCCGCCCAACATCCGCTGGTCGGAACTCTTTGTGCAGCTTCAGAGTGACGCACGGGACGGAGACCGGGGCCTTTGGTCGCCTGATACATGTAGGTAGGAACTGATCACTCTCTTTCGACTCCCGAACGGTCGGTGTCGGGTCCCTAGTTCGCCGGCGCGCCATATAGATCGCAGACGAGTTGGACGAGGGCCTTCGCGTGTCGTGGGGGACTATCGCGCCACCATGCCAGCCACACGGCAATGGGCTGGGCATCGCGCACCGTCCGATAGACGACGCCGGGGCGCAGGTGTTGGCGTGCCGTGGCCTCGGACGAGATGCCGATGGCCTGACCGGCGGCAATGAGAGTGAGCCAGTCCTCGATGCCGCCCACCGAGCGCGTCGCCGCGGGCCCGGCGTCCGGCGGCCACAGGTCGGGGGTTGTGGTGCCACTGAGGGGATCCACCGCGATGGTGCAGCCGATGAAGTCGTTGAGGGCGAGACTGCGCCTGCGGGCAAGAGGGTCTGCGCTGGCCACGGCTGCGTAACGGCGTTCGACGCCGACCAGGACGGTGGTGAACCGTTCATCCGTGAGGGGGCGGCGGACCACGGCCAGTTCAGCGGCGCCCTCGGCGAGCCCGGCCGTTGGGGTGTTGGACTGGACGAAGCGGAGTTCCGAGCCGGGATTGGAGGCGGACCAACGCTGCTGCGCGGTGATGGTGTGTCGACCAAGCGCGGCCCAGGCGTAGCCGATCCGGATCTCCGACGGCGTCTCTGCCGCCACGCGGGTAATCGCGGCGGTCTCCTCCAGCACGCGCCGGGCGTGTCCGATGATCCGCGCTCCGGTCCCAGTCAACGAGAGTTCCCGCGTGGTCCGTTGTAGGAGAGACGCTCCCACAGCCCGCTCCAAAGCCGCGACGGCTCGGGACACCGACGCCTGCGAGATCATCAACGCGTCTCCGGCTTTGGTGAAGCTGCCCTCGTCGACAACAGCGACGAACGCCCTGAGGTGCCGCAGCTCCAGCTCCATACGCATAGCGTATCAATGGTTGCAAGCATCGCGATTGACGTATTAATGAGAAGGATGCACGCTGGCGGCATGTCCACCACCCATTCCGGTACGTCGCCACGTTCGCCCGCAGGCAAGAGTGCTATTGCCCGGTCCCCGGCCGCGTCCCTATTCGGCGGAGTTGCGACGATGCTGGCCAGCGGGCTGAGCAACCAGGTGGGAGCCGCCGTTGGCGCGCACGCGTTTGCCACCATCGGTCCGGCGGGTGTGGTCGCTGTTCGGCAGGTCGTGGCCGCGGCGGTCCTGCTTCCGGTCGCTCGTCCGCCCATCCGTCGAATGAGCTGGGCGCAGTGGTGGCCTACTTTGCTGCTGGCCGCGGTGTTCGCCTGTATGAACCTCGCGCTGTACACAGCGATCGACCGGATCGGCCTGGGGTTGGCGGTGACCTTGGAGTTCCTTGGTCCCCTCGGCGTAGCGCTGGCCGCTTCCCGCACCCGCGTGCATCTCTTCGCTGCGATATCCGCGGCGGTCGGCGTCTACGTGCTCGTCCTCCCGGGGCCGTCTAGCGACTACTTGGGTATCGGCCTCGCGCTGGCTGCTGCGGCGTGCTGGGCTGCTTACATCCTGCTCAACCGCATCGTCGGTGCCCGGCTGCCCGGCCTGCAAGCTCCTGCGGTCGCAACGTTGATCTCCGCGCTGGTGTACCTGCCAGTGCTGTTCGCATTGAACGCGCAGGGACGGCTGACCCCGGTGCCACTCGTGTACGCGATCACCGCCGGGGTGCTGTCTTCAGTCGTGCCCTACGCCGCCGACCTCACCGTGCTACGACACATCCCCGCCCGCTTCTTCGGCACATTCATGAGCATGCACCCAGTCTGGGCGGCGCTCGCCGGACTAGCGCTTCTCGGCCAGGTGCTCGCCCCTCACGAGTGGACCGGCATCGTGGTGGTCGCGCTATCCAATGCGGTCGCCGTCATCACCGCCAAGGGAGGCAAAAGCCGCGCGCGAGTTCCGAGGAGCCAACCTGAGGTCTCCATAGCGTCCGCAGGCATGGCTCCTGAGATGGGCACGACTACATTTAGCTAAAAGTGCTTCCGCCGCCTCCTCGCCACGCCTAGCGTCCGCGGGAGAACTAGCATCGTGTTGTGCGCAAACTGTCGGTCACGGCCCGGATCGTTATGGCCTCGGTGGGCGTGGTTGGGATCTTCTCCTTCGTCGTTATTGCCGACCTCGGCATCAACGCCGGGCTGATCCACTATGGAGTGAAGATCGGTCACCTCGACGTTGGTGGGATGAGCCCGGTCGCCGCCGAGCGTCTCGTCCAAGAGGTCGGACGGGAGGTCGCGTCCACACCCATCGTCTTCAGGGGCGGCTCCCTCGGCACCTACTCGTGGACGCCGTCCGATCTCGGGTGGGAGCCTCGTACGTTCGAGATGACCGAACGGGCAATGAAAGTCGGCCGAAGGGGCAACGTGTTCCGGTCGTTCGGCGATCGGCTGAGATCCTGGGCGGGCGGCATCCAGATCCGGTGGGGCGCGCCGAGCCGGAACATGATCCGTTTGCTCGCGCTGGCCGTGGCCGAGGAGGCGGAACGACAGGGGCTGGCCGTCGATCAGGCCGAGCTGCAATCTCGGATGCGTGCGGCTACGTGGGACTGGCCCCGCGAGCCCTTCTACGAGATCCCGTTCGAGTCTTGAAGGGGGCCGGCGGATTTACGGCCTCTCCCGGGTAGCATGATCGCGCGGCGCATCGCTCGACGAGGAGGAGATGGGCTCATGGGCGAAGTCGACCCCCGCAATCTTCCGGATCTCCCGGAGTTGATGATTGCCGGACCGGGTGAGCTCCACCACCAGGATCTCGCCGTGCTCGGCCATCAGGTCATCGCGCATTACGGAGATGTATGGACGGCGCTGCACCGTCAGACGATCGACGACCTCTCGAGGTTGCTGGGCGCGGCCGATCCTCCGTACGTGATACCCGGAACCGGAACCGCGTGCCTAGATGCCGGAGTCGGGAACCTATTCGAACCCGGACAAAGGGTCCTCGTCGCACAAACCGGGTTCTTCGGGACGCGCCTGTCGCAGATCGCCACGGCTCACCGGCTGGAGGTCGTGGAGATCCCCGTCGACGTCGGCCGGCCGATCGATCCGACCCGGATCGCAGACGCCGCGCAGGGAGCTCACGGTGTGCTCAGCACGCACGTCGACACGGCGACGGGAGTGCGGCATCCGATCGAAGACGTCGCACGCGTCGCACGCGACAACGACCTCATCTACTTCGTCGACGGGATTGCGTCGGTGGGCGGAGAGCTCTGTGACGTGGACGCCATGGGCGTGGACTGCATCGCGACCGGCAGCCAGAAGGGGCTGGATGCTCCGCCGGGCCTCGGCATCCTGGCGCTCGGCGAGCGCGGGCGCGCCCGCGTCGAGGCCAGAAGCGAGCCGCCGCCCACCTTCTACCTGGATCTGAAAGTGTGGGACCGCTACCGGGACGAGTGGGGGGCGTGGCATCCCCATCCGGTCACGATGCCCACCAACCTGGTGCTCGCCCTCGCCAGCTCTCTCCGGCGCATCCTCGACGAGGGTATCGAGGCGTGGGTCGCCGGTCGGGCCGATCTCGCCAAACGCTGCCGCGAGGGCCTGAGAGAACTGGGCCTCGAGCCGGTACCCGAGCCCGGCGTGGAAGCCAACCTCGTTGTCGCGATGTGGGCCGACGACCCGGCGGCCATCCAGAAGCACTTGCTGGCCAGGGGGATCATGATCTCGGGGGGACTCGACCCGACAATGGGTAAGGCGATCCGCGTGGGACTTATGGGGCGCACGGCAACGCAGGAGATGGTCGACCGGGTCATCGATGCCGTCGCCGAGGCGGCGGGGTAGCTCCTCGCAGCACGCGCCCGCGCCTAGATCGGTGCGGCCACCTCGCTCGTTTCCATCGAGATCCGGCTGCCGCGCGGCGATTTCGAAACATGGATGCGAACGGGAAGCCGTTCGGCGAGGTCGGTCACGTGAGTGATGACTCCGACGAGACGGTCGTCGCCTCCCAGTTGTTCGATTGCCGCAACGACAGTCTCGAGCGTCTCGGCATCGAGCGTCCCGAATCCCTCGTCCAAGAACAAACTCTCCAAGCGGCTCTTCTCCGCTACGGCAAGAAGCTGGACCTGATCCGCCAGGGCCAGAGCTAGGGCCAAGGATGCGAGGAACGTCTCCCCTCCGGAGAGGGTCCTTACACTCCGCTTGTCCTCCCCGTTCCAGGCATCGATCACGTAGAAGCGGTCGTCCTCGTACGACATCCGGTACCGCCCGCCGGAGAGCGAATGGAGCTGGTCGCTCCCCGCCGCCGCCAGCGCAGTCAACGCCTCCACCTGCAGGTAGTCGACGATCCGATCGCTTCTCAGCTCGTTGCCGAGGGTCTTGTAGAGAGTTTGCTCGGCGCGCCGGGCCCTTATATCTGCCTCCAGGTCTCGCCGTTTACCAAGCGCCTCTTCGACGCGATTCGCCTCGTGCTCCGCCGCCACAGCGGCCTTGTTCGTCCGCTGGAGTTCGGCCGTGGCCGCACGCTCGAGTTCTTCGAGGTCGTCCCCGTCGATCTCCAGCCCCGCGGGGATCGCGGCCCGCGCCTCGGCCGTGAGGCCCTCGCTCTGGACGCGGAGTTGATCCGTGTGTTCGGTGAGGCGATCCCGCAGAGCCGCAAGGTCGGTCGCGGCCCGCCGGGCGGTCGCGACGAGGTCATCCGGTGACTCCGGCCACGAATGGACGACCTCCGGCAGCGTCAGGAGGACCGCCGTCGCTTCGATGTCGTCGATCAGCCGCCGTACTCCGGCGCTGGCAAGAGCCGTTCTGATGCGCACCACCTTCCCCTGCGCCTCATCCACGGTGCGCTCCCATTTCTGGGTGAGTAGTTTTGCTGCCTCGACCGCGTCGCACGCCTCGTCGCGGGCGCGGACCAGCTTCTCGAGCCGGCGCGAACGGTCGTCGAGCACCGCGGCGGGGTCGTTCGGGAGCTCACCTCCGAAGGCCGCCGCCGCCTCTTTTTCGAGGTTCGCCGCGCCGACGACCCGCGCAGCCAGCGATTTACCGGTCCGTGTCAGAACGGCTTCGGCGCTTGCGAGGTTCTTCCGAGCGGCGGCCAGTGTCGCCTGCGCCCGAGCCGAGTCGGCCTCCGCTAGCCGCGCGCTCGCCTCCGCGCCCTTTAAGGCCGCGACGACCTCCGCCAGGCCGGCGGCATCGGACTCCGGGATCGTCTTCAGAGCCCGCTCGCAGACGGGACACGGCGCGCCGGGCTCCAGCCCCACGACGAGGGCACCCACCAGGTCGCGCCGGTGCGCCTCCTGGTGCTCGATCTGTGCTTTCTGATAGCCCGCGTTGGCCTCTCTTTGCTGCGAACCGGCGTCGCGCACCGCTGTTTCGGCCGCCTCCACCTCCGTAGCCGCTGCGGCCACATCTGCAGCTGCCTCCGCGCGCTGGGCCAGGGCGTCTTCTCTCTCGTGCCGCGCCGTATCGAGGGCGCTCAGTTTCGCGCGAAGGGTCGCGATCTCCGCGCTCGAGCCGCACTTCGACTCCGCTTCCTTCAACTCCGTTTCGGCGGCTTCGAGTGTGCCCCGTGACTTTTCGAGCACGATGCCGGCATCCTCGAGTTGTGCCTGAGAGTCGGCGACGGCGGACACCACACCGACAAGGTCGGATGCGTGCTGGGTGAAATCGCCCGCCATCTCGGTTGCCGCGATCGAGCAGCGCTCCAGCGCAGCCGATTGGCTCTGCAGCTGGGCCGCCCGACCCCGGAGTTCACGGATCGCACCGTGCGCGGCGTCCGCGGCAACGGACTGCTGGGATGCTTCTTTCGCCCGCTTCATAGCCGCGCGTAGAGCTTCGGGAGTTATGTCGTGGAAGTCGCGCTCGAGGTTGGCCGCCGATACATCGGCAGCGGTCTTCGCATCGCGAGCGATGAGGTTGGCGCGGGCTGCCATCTCCGCGAAGAGCCCGAGCCCGAGCAGCTCTGTGAGGATCTTTCGCCGCTTGCCCGCATCCCCGACCAGTAGTTCCGCAAACTTCCCCTGAGGAAGGATCACGGAACGCGTGAATGCGTCGTAGTTGAGCCCGATGAGCTCGGGGATCAGTTTGTTGACGCCCCTGACCGAGTCGGCGCCCTCACCGAACGTGCGCCACTCGTCACCGTCCTGCACTTCAAGCCGGACGTCGGTCTTACCCTGGCGGGCTGTGGATCGGCCGACCTTGTAGCGGTCCTTCCCGACCCGGAACTCGAACGACACGGCCATGCGCGGCTGACCCTGGCTGATCAGCGAGGTGTTGGTCTCTTCCTGGATCCCTTCGATCCGGGCGATCTTCCCGAACAGCGCGTAGGTCATGGCGTCGAGGATGCTGCTTTTCCCCGATCCCGTCGGCCCCCAGATTGCAAAGAGGTCGAGATCTGCGAAGTCGATCCTCTGCTTGTCGCGAAACGCCGTGAATCCCTGGAGCTCCAGGCTCAGCGGGCGCATCAGCCGCGCACCTCTTCGTAGACGCGCGCAAACGCTCTCAGCAGTTCCTCGGCGGGGTCGGTCCCATGCTGATCCCGGTAGTAGGCAACGAACTGCTCCGACGGTTCGAGGCCGCGCAGGGTAG
>Ga0299907_10001922_pt1 | contig 12375 bp, 10 predicted proteins | sample RVTome_16_FD_198680 | JGI IMG/M metagenome (GOLD analysis project Ga0299907, IMG submission 198680) | Soil microbial communities from uranium-contaminated site in the Upper Colorado River Basin, Wyoming, United States - RVT152D67 (version 2) ...
GAGTACTGGTTCCACATGTCGGTCGACGCGTCGGCCTTCGGGAACAGGTCGAAATGGCAGGTCCTTCCGCCCGAGGGGATCGTGGATTGGAAGCTCACGTCGAAGATCGACGAGCCGAACCGGCGGCGGCCGGCGGAGATCATCCCCTCGACGAAGTAGCGCTGGACGCGGCAGTCGAACGCCCCGTACACGTCCTCGTGCGGGCAGTAGTGGATGTCGAAGTCCGCGCCCTCTTCGGAGACGTTCGGCGCCTCGATCGAGGCGTAGGCGACCTCGTTGATCCACGACGCCAGCAGACTGGCGATCTCCGGCGGGGTGGCGTCGGCGGGCGCCTCGACGTCCTCGACCATCTCGGCCACGATCCGGTCGCCCACCCGGGCCAGCGCCTGGCGGAACACGTCGTGGCCCGCGGCCCCGAATCGCTCCTCGACCGACTTCAGGGCCTCGATGAGCCCCACGGCCATCATCTGCCCCCACACGAAGGTCGCCGCCGGGTCGTAGTCGGGGTTGCCGAGGGCCTTGCGGCGGTAGCCCTCGACCGCCTCGGCGAACGGCCAGTTCAGGGGCAACCGCTCGCGGCGGCCTCCCCACGGCAGCGACTCGGCTCCGTTGTCACGGGCGTCCTCGTGGGGACGCACCGGGGTTCCGGTCCAGGCGACGTCGGTCATCTGTGTTCCTCCTCCAACGGGTCCCCCGCAGCGTAGCCCTCCACGACAGGGATGGGAGTCGGACGTGACGAACATGTCAGCCAACTCGTCCCGAAGGGAGCCCGCAATGCTCAAGCGTCTCGCCCTCATCGGCCTGCTCGTCGCGGTCGTCGGCGCACTGCTCGCCGTCAGCGCCAACGGCGCGCTCGCCCATCAATGCAGTGAGGGAGGCAAGGGCCACGACGGCCCGCACAAGATGTCGCCGGTCTCCACCGTCGACCCGGCGGCGTCGAAGGCCGACGTGGCCGAGAAGAAGAAGCCGAAGCCCAAGCCGCAGTGCAAGCCGACGCCGGTCCAGCCGAACTGGCGGGACAACTACATCCCGCTGTTCGACCTGGAGGACCGCGACGACCCGAACCAGCGGTACGAGGCCCAGCGGTGGCGCGACGAGTGCGAGCACCACGACCGCGAGTTCGCCCAGCAGTGCGCCTGGTACTACGGCGGGACGAGCTTCTTCCCGAACCGGGACAACGACGAGATGGCGCCCAACGAGGCCCACGCGGGGTTCGCGGCCACGCACTGCTTCCTGTTCGAGTTCGCGCACCAGTGCGAGGACCACGACGAGAGCTACGGGGAGAGCGTTCACGACGCCCACGGCGGCGCCCTCTACGTCGACGTGTGCCTGACCCGGAACCCCGAGAGCCGGTACTGCCGGCAGGGGATGGCCGACACCCAGGCCGGGGTCACGATCATGGACCACTTCCCGTGCGGAGCGCCCGTCCCCATCGTGAACTGCATCGACGAGTACCACGTGATCCGGCCGTTCGACGCCGAGTACACCGGACGTCAGATGGAGAACTCCCAGCGCGACACCCAGGAGATCTTCGACGACCCGCACCGGTATCTGTGCGGCTTCGGTCCCGGCGCGGAGGAGTGCGTGGTCCCGGAGTCCGGTCCGCTCGCGCCGGAGACGGTGACCGTCCAGCCGGAGGAGGTCGCGGTCACCGCGTGACCTTCGGGGCCTCCTTGCCGATGCGGCCGCCGATGCGCAGGAAGTGCGTCACGCCCGGGTAGACGAACGGCTTCCCGCTGGTGATCAACGCGCAGGACAGGGCCCGCTCGGGGTCGGCCCAGCAAAGGATGTTGACGAAGCCGAGGTGGCCGAACGCCTGCCACGTGTCCGGCCCGAACACGCTGATCAGCTCCGAGCCGAGCATGTACCCGTAGCTGAACCGGGTGGGGAACCCGAGGGTGAGGTCGAGCTCCAGGTAGGACTGCTCGGCCAGCGCGCGGGCCAGGGTGGCCGGCTGGAGGACGCGGACGCCGTCCAGCTCGCCCTCGCACCGCAGCAGCTCGAAGAACCGCGAGAGCTCGTTGGCCGTCGTGACGATGCTCGCCGACGGGATCACGCCGGTCAGGAACCTCGGGTCGTTGGACCGGGCCACGACCTCGGCGACGGGCAGCCCCAGCGCGCGGGTCAGCATGGTCGAGATCGGCGGCCCCACGGGCGGCCCGGTCACGTATGCCAGCCCCACCTTGGAGACGTCCTCGGGCGCGACGCCGTAGTTCGTCCACCGGAACCCGAGAGGGTCCAGGATCTCCTCGGCCAGCACGTCGCGGATGCCCTTGCCGGTCACCCGCCGGACCACCTCGGCCAGGATGAACCCGCCGGAGATGGCGTGGTACGCGAGCCGCTTGCCGGGACGCGACCGGGGCTTCGCGCTCGTCATCACCTCCAGGATGTGCGCCTGATCGTCGAGCAGGTCGAGGTCGAGCGCCGTCCGCGGCAGGTTCGGCACCCCGGCGCGATGCGCCAGCACGTGGCCGACCGTGATCCCTCCCTTGCCGTGCTGCGCGAACTCCGGGATGTACTCGGCCACCGGGGCCTCGATGTCGACCAGGCCGCGCTCCGCAAGGACATGGACCACGGTCGCCGTGATCGCCTTGGAGGCGGAGTAGACGCAGAACGGTGTCTCCGGGGTGGCGAGCTCCCGGTCTGCGTCGCGCGGGTCGCGGGGTCCGTTGCCGCGGGCGTGACCGATCGCCCGGTCGAGGATGACCTGCCCCTCCCTCCGTACACAGAGCTGGAGGGCCGGGTGGGCGCCCCCGCGGTACAGGCTGCGAGCCGAGCGCCAGATCCGTTCGATCCCCTCGGGAACCATGCCGACGTCGGTGGGATCCGCCTCGGCCGCGACGGTGGTCACCGAGTCCAGGTCGCGGGGTACGCGGACGCGACGCAGAACGTCGGGAACGAGCGGAAGGCGCGGCACCGAAGGCAGGCGCACCGGCCGATCCTAGAGAATCCTTCACTTCATGCGGATCGGACGGCGTCTCACCGCCCTCGCGCTGGTGCTCCTGTCGCTGGTAGCCCTTCCCGCGAGCCCCGCCGGCTCCGCCCCGGCCAGATGTCCCGCGCGCCTGCTCGTGCTGTCCGCGTACCCGGGAGAGATCGACAGGCTGCTCACCACGGCGACCGTGCACGACACGGTCACGGTGGAGGGCCACCGGTTCTTCGTGGGAAAGCTCGCGGGGAACGCAGTGGTGCTCGCCCTCACGGGGATCGGGCTGGTGAACGCGGACGCGACCACGCGCGCGGCCCTGACGCAGTTCCGGTGCGGGGGGCGGCCCGCCTTCACGGGGATCGTGTTCTCCGGGGTGGCCGGAGGCCGCACGAACATCGGCGACGTGACCGTGCCCGCCCGGTGGACCTCCGACGACGGCAAGACGTGGTTCCGGGCCGACCCGAGGATGCTCGCGGCCGCGCGCGCCGTGAAGGCGCGAGGGGTGGCCCTGACCGGTGACGCCCCGGTGGGAGACGTCGCGTGCGTGGGGATCGATCCCCGTTTGCTGGAGTTCGTGTCGATGGACCACGAGCCGCAGCTGATCGTGGGGGGCGACGGCAAGAGCGCCGACCCGTTCGGCGGCCGGCGGTTCCCGTGCACCCCCGGCGGCGGAGACGTGTTCGGGTGCGAGCCGTGCCGGGCCCCGCCTGTGGTCCCCGACGTCCCTCGCTTCGTGACGGGCATGGTCCCGTTCATCGACCCGGCGTTCTTCACGGACTTCTTCGCCGCTCCGCCGCCGGCGGAGACCCAGTGGGTCGCCGAGGACATGGAGACCGCCGCGGTCGCCCGCCTGGCGGTTCGCCACCGGATCCCGTTCCTCGCCGTCCGGGCGATGTCCGACGGTCAGGGCGACCCCCTGATGCTGCCCGGGTTCCCGTTCCAGTTCTTCGCCTACCGCCAGCTGGCGGCGGACAACGCGGCGACGGTGACCCTGGCGTTCCTCAAGGAGTGGAGGAAACGGACCGGCCGCTGACGACGGAGGCCGCCGACGAGAGGAGTTCTCGGCGAGTGGTCGGCCGCCATGGGGACCTCCTCAGCAAGAGCCGGCCGGGACCATGGTCTCGGGGAGCGAACCCTCCTCGCCGATCAGGTCGTCGGAGTCCAGCAGCCAGACTCCGTCGGCTCCCCTGACGAACCCGAACCGCCGATCGCCGCCGTATTCCGTGAAGGGAGGCGCACCGTCGCCCGGCTGGTACGCGAGCTTCGTGTGCTCACGCACGTCGAGGGTCGCCTCGCCCCCCTCCAGGACGAAGGCCTCGACGGTGAGGTCCGTCGTCGAGTAGGCATAGCCGTCGTAGGAACGCTCCGAGATGATCGCCAGCTCGCAGTCCAGCTCGGCCCGAAAGGCGTCTGTCATGGGCACCGAGGGGTCGATCCCGTCGCCGCCGAAGGTGGTCACGACGGAGTTGCGGGCCTCCAGATACCGGTCGAGAACCGCGGCGAGCTGTGCCTGCAGCCGTTCATCGCCCCCCGGGTCCGCCCGGCACGCCCCCAGGAGGAAAGCAACGATCGCGAGGCTCAGCGCCACGGGCTTCCGCACCGACCCAGAGTAACCGCGCTCTTTGATCAATCTGACTCACCGTTCAGCGGGTTCGTTGACCCGGCGCGACATCGGGTGTGGGATAGCCCCGCGTTCGGGCGTCGACGCTCTGGGGAGGACGATGCTGGCACTCGCGTCGTGGCAGGTCCTGCTGGGCATGGCCTGCGTCCCCCTCATCGGCTTCGTGATCGTTTCTCTTGGCCGGCGGTGGGCCGTTCAGGCACGAGCCCATCGTGTCGCCGTCGTTCTCGCGCTTCTCGGCGTCTTTCTTCTGCTGGCCATGGTCCAGCTCGATGGGCTCCTCAAGGCCATGCACGAACCTGACAGTCCTGCGGGCGGTATGCAGACGGTGAGCGGCCTGACCAGCTGGGGGAGCCCGCCCGGGGACGCTCAGAACACCATCCGGGACTGGCGCCAATGGCACGAGACGCGCCTCGAGGAGCTCGTCGCCTCTCCCGACACCGTGGTGCGTTGGTCCGTCGGCATGGACATGGCGTTCCTGGTCTTCTACGGCCTCGCCCTCGTCGTATTCCTGGAGGCCGGCCGCTCCTTGAACGAGTCCATCCAGGTGCTGCTGGAGGACGAGCCGCCGGATGACATGACCCAGGAGCAGCTCGAGGACGCATTGGAAACACTCGAGTCGCAGGAACGCCTGGCCGGAAAGGCGGTCCTGGGCGTGGGCCTGCTGGCGGCACTCGACGTGCTCGAGAACGTGTTGTCGCTGGACGTGGTGGGAAGCGGCCTGGAGGGCTTCCCGGCGGGCGACGTCGCCATACGAGTGCTGCACTCGGTGACGCTGGCCAAGTGGGCCGCCACCGGCGCGGTCCTCGGGCTGGCCCTCCCCATGACGATCGGGCTGCTCACCACGTTCCGCGGGGCGATCCCCGGGCTGCGCAGCACGCTGGCCCGGCTCCGGGCCCTCCTGGTCGTAACCGTCGTATTCGGGGCGATCGTCCTTGCGCCCATCCAGGTCGCCGACGTGATCCGCCACTGGGACGCCCGGAGGGGAATCCTGGCGGTCGCCTTCGCCGGCCTCCTGGGCGTGGTGAGCTACGCCTTCGGCCGACGCCTGGTCACCGCGGTTCGCGGGGAGCGCGAGGTCAGGACCCGGCACCTGTTCAGCGGCGGCGGCATCCTCGTCGCGCTCGGCACCTTCTCGCTGTGGCTGGACGGGGGCGCGCCGGGGCTTCTCGTTCCTGGCATGGGCCTGGTGGCGCTGGGCGTCCTCAACGCGATCGCGCCGAGCCCGCGGCCGGACGTCCCCCCTGACGCCGGCGCCGGCGCCGGCGCGCTTCCCCGGCTGCTCGCCGTCGCTCCGATCGTGCTGATCGGCGTGGCCGCCCTCTCAGCCAGGTTCGCCGACACTCTGTACCTGCACCCGAACGAGCCCGGACCGGCTTGGCTCGCCCTGCTGCTGTGGGGGTTCGGCGCTCCGCTCCTCGCTGCGGCCGCGTACCTGCGCCTGGAGGAGCTGGAGGCCCTCGGCGGCTCGTCCTGGTCGCCTCGTGTGAGCCGGACCGCGCTGGCCGGAGCACTGCTGCTCGTCGGCCTGATCATCTGGCAGGTCGCTCGGAACGTCTGGCCGATCAGCCAGCGTCTGGGAGCCGTGGCGCTGGCCGGCGCGTTCCTCAGCTTGGTGGCGGCCGTCGGCGGGGCGGCGACCCTATGGATCGAAGAGACCCGGCCGCCCCGATCCCTGTCGGCGTTCGGGCTGGCCCGCATACCCCTCGGCGTCTTTCTGATCCTGTGGCTGGTCTTCGCGGACGTCGTCCCCGTCGGGAAGGAGTTCCACGACGTCACCCGCACGGGCACGGCCATCAGCGAGGGGATCGGGATGACCCACGGCGAGGCCTTCCGCCGATGGCGAGGCGCGCAGGTCCGGGAGGGGGATCGCTCCGGGAGGACCCGGGCCATCCCGATGGTCTTCGTCGCCACCAGCGGGGGCGGCATCAAGTCCGCGGTGTGGACCGCGTTCGTCCTGGACTGCGTGCTCCACGGCGGGCCCGCGGTCGAGGACCCGAACTCGATGTCGGCGTCGGCGTGCAGGGCGGCCAACCCCGGGGGAGAGAACCGGACGGGCAGCGTGTTCGCGGCGAGTGGGATCTCGGGAGGCAGCCTGGGCCTGGTCGAGTACGTCGTCCACGAGCTGGCCACCGGGGGCGAACCGGAGCCCGGCTGGATCCGGCGGGTGATGGCCCATGACTTCGTCAGCCCCAACCTCGCCTGGCAGCTGTTCGTGGAGAGCCCCCGCGCGTTCCTCCGGTTCGACACCGACATGGACCGGGCCGAGGTCCTGCAGCGGGCGTGGGAACGGGCATGGAAGCCGGGTGAGGACGGCTGGACCGACCTGGTTCGGCGCGACGATCGGTACCGAAGCCCTCTCGGAAACGGCTTCCTGACCGAGCAGGCGGCGCATGGGGACCTGCCCCTCCTGCTGCTGAACGGGACGACCGTCGAGGGCGGGTGCCGTTTCGTGACGTCGCTGATCGAGACCACCGGCGAGCGAAGCGCGCGAGAGTGCTCGAACCTGCGCGACTTCCAGCTCCCCGTCGGCAACGCCGCGGTCCTCGGGCAGGGTGCGATCGGCTCGATCTCGCTCGACCTGGTCGACTTCCTGTGTCCTGGGCCCAACGGTGAGATCCACGACGTGTCCTGGTCGGCCGCGGCGCTGTTGTCCGCGCGGTTCCCATACGTGTCCCCCACCGGCCGGGTCCCGTTCTGTGGAGGCCCGCCGGCCAGTGTCCACGTGGTGGACGGTGGATACCTCGACGGGTCGGGTGGCATGGCGGTGAAAGAGCTCTGGGACGCCCTGGCCAACGACGTGGAGCTGTGGAACGCGAACACGAAGGACACCTGCCTGGTCCCCTACCTGTTGCAGATCGACGCCGGGTACGAGTCCCCGACCGTCACGGGCGGCGACTCCGTCTCCGAACCGCGGGCGCCTCTTCGGGGCAACCGGGCGGCGCGGGACTCACGAAGCGTCGAGGGCCGCAACGCCGCCGCCCTCGCGTTCCATGGAACGCTCGAGGGTGTGGCCCGGCGCGACCGGTACGCGATCCTCAACCTGCGAGCGCACCCGGGCTCCCAGGCGCCGCTCGGCTGGACCCTGTCCGCGGATTCCGTGGATGAGCTCGAGGCCCAACTCGGCCTGAACGCCGATCAGCTCGGCGAGATCCGGAGCTGGTTCGAGCCGGGCGGGTGCACGTGAGAGCCCGGACGCGGCTCGAGCCGGACACCTGCGCCATGCCCCGGATACCCGCCGTTCGCTAGCGGGCTACAGTTCCCCGGAACGCATCCCCAGCGCCCGGAGGAGGATCGCCATGGCGGACGGCAGCATCTATCGCGTCACCGAGGTCATCGGCACCAGCGCCAAGTCGTGGGAGGAGGCCGCGAAGAACGCGGTCGAGACGGCGTCCAAGACCCTGCGGGACCTTCGGGTCGGCGAGATCACCAAGCTCGACGTGACGATCGTCGACGGCAAGGTCACCGCCTACCGGGCCCGCGTGCACATCTCCTTCAAGTACAGCACCAAGGGCGACTGAGCCGGGAGGCTCGGCCCGTTGCATTCCGTCCCGCTGCTGGAGCTCGGCGGGGTCATCCTCGGCCTCGCCGCAGTGGCCCGGCTTGCGGGGCGGGCCGGCATTCCCGCCATCCCCTTCTACCTGATCACGGGGCTGGCGTTCGGCGAAGGCGGCCTGATCCCGCTCGTGCGGACGGAGGAGTTCGTTCGCATCGGCAGCGAGATCGGCCTCATCCTGCTGCTGTTCATGCTCGGGCTGGAGTACTCGGCCCGTGAGCTCGTCTCGACGATGCGCCGCTCGCTCGGTGCGGGAGTGCTCGACTTCGTCCTGAACTACGCCCCGGGGTTCGCCGCCGGGCTCCTGATGGGATGGGGACTGGTGCCGGCGATGTTCCTGGGCGGCATCACCCTGATGAGCTCCTCGGGCGTGGCCGCGAAGATCCTGGCCGACCTCAAGTGGGAGCGGAACCGCGAGACCCGGCTGGTGCTGTCCATCGCCGTCATGGAGGACCTGGCCATGGCGGTGTACCTGCCGGTCCTGGGGGCGCTCCTGCTGGGCGGCCTGACCCTCGCGGGCCTCGGCACGGTCGCGCTGGCGATCCTCGGCGTGACCACGCTCCTGACGCTCGCCTTGAAGGTCGAGGTCGGCCTCAGCCGGATGATCTTCAGCCATTCGGACGAGGCCCTGCTCCTCACCATCCTCGGCTTCGCGATCCTGGCGGCCGGGGTCGCGGAGCTGGTCGATGTCTCCGCGGCGGTTGGGGCCCTCCTTGCGGGGATCGTGGTGTCCGGGCCCGCGGCCGAGGGCGCCCGGGAGCTGCTCCGTCCGCTGCGGGACCTGTTCGCGGCGATCTTCTTCGCGTTCGTCGGGTTTTCGGTCGATCCCGCCTCGATCCCACCCGCGCTCGGCGCCGCGGCCGTCCTGGCCCTCGTCGGCGTGGGGACGAAGCTCGCCACGGGGTGGGCCGCCGGACGTTGGGCGGGGCTCGAGGCCCACGAGCGGCTCCGGGCCGGAGCGGCACTCGTCGCCCGCGGCGAGTTCTCGATCGCCATCGCGGGGCTCGCGGCCGCCGCCGGGCTCGAGCCCCGCCTGGCGCCGTTCAGCGTGTCCTACGTCCTGATCCTCGCCATCGCCGGCCCGATCATCAGCCGCGTCGTCGACGCGGCGATCCGCCGGTCCGAGGCGCCCGCCCCCTCAGAGTGAGGGGAGTCGCTCCAGCAGATCGTGGAGGAGCGCCGCCGCCCGGATCACGACGGGGTCGGACGGCGCCTCCTCGAGCTCCCTCAGCACACGCTGATGGGCGAGCACGACCGAGACCCGTTTCCCCTCGGAGCTCTCCATCAGCTGACTCAACGCGTCCTCGGTCCCGGTCTCGGACCCGGCCAGCTCCAACGCTTTCTCGTGCACGACATCGGCCGTCGGCATGTGGTGTGGCACCTCCCTGGAAGACGGGACCAAGCGTCCCGTGCGCGGTCGCGTTCCGGCTAGACCACGAGCGCCGCGGGAGGGCCGCGGGTGATACGTGGGTCGTGCAGTAGCGGATCCCAAGGGAACCCGGCGGGACCTCGGCCGAGGGCCGCTTGGCGCATCGCCACGACGACCAGGACGACGACCACGGCGATCGCCACCGTCCAGACGCGCTGGATGCCGGCCGGCCGGAACTGCTGCGGCCGAAGGGCAGCCGTCCCCTCTCGGACCGTCGGCGCGAGGATGCGCCCGTCCTGCGTTTGCAACGGCCGAGAGCGTTCGGCGGTCGATCCCTCGATCGGCGCCGGCGCGAACAGGATCGCGAAGGCGGCGAGCAGCCCCAGGGCGCCGTGCAGGCTCCGGATCGCCGGTGTCACGGCCGCAGCATATCCCTGCCCCGCTGGGCAACAATGCCGGCCATGGCCTACGACGCGGACGTCATCGTGGTGGGGGCGGGGCTCGCCGGGCTGGCGGCGACCGCCGAGCTGGCCGACGCGGGGCGGCGGGTGATCCTGGTCGATCAGGAACCGGAGGCTTCGCTCGGCGGACAGGCGTTCTGGTCGTTCGGCGGGCTGTTCTTCGTGAACTCGCCCGAGCAGCGGAGGATGCGGATCAAGGATTCGCTGGACCTGGCCCTGCAGGACTGGATGGGGACCGCCGGCTTCGACCGCGACGAGGATCACTGGCCGCGGAGGTGGGCCGAGGCGTACGTCCGCTTCGCGGCGGGCGAGAAGCGCTCGTGGCTGCACGCCCAGGGGATCCGCCTGTTCCCGATCGTCGGGTGGGCGGAGCGGGGCGGGTACGGCGCGATCGGCCACGGCAACTCAGTCCCTCGCTTCCACATCGTGTGGGGGACGGGACCCGGCGTGGTGGCGCCGTTCGAGCGGCGGGTGCGCGAGGCGGTCGAGGCCGGGCTGGTCACCTTCAGGAACCGCCATCGCGTCGACGAGCTGACCGTAACATCGGGCGCGGTCGACGGGGTTCGGGGGCGGGTCCTGGCGGCGAGCACCGCCGAGCGCGGCACCGCCAGCTCGCGCCGGGCGGTGGGCGAGTTCGAGCTGAAGGCCCAGGCCGTGATCGTCACCTCGGGAGGCATCGGCGCCAACCATGCGCTGGTCCGCAAGAACTGGCCCACTCGGCTCGGGAAGCCACCGAAGGAGATGCTCACCGGCGTCCCCGAGCACGTCGACGGGCGGATGCTCGCGATCACCGAGAAGGCCGGCGGCACGATCATCAACCGCGACCGGATGTGGCACTACACCGAGGGCATCCAGAACTGGAACCCGATCTGGAAGGGCCACGGCATCCGCATCCTGCCCGGGCCCTCATCCCTGTGGTTCGACGCCCGCGGCAATCGCTTGCCGGTACCGCTGTTCCCCGGCTTCGACACGCTGGGGACCCTCGCCCACATCATGCGGACGGGCTACGAGCACACCTGGTTCGTGCTGACCCAGGAGATCATCAAGCGCGAGTTCGCCCTGTCGGGCTCGGAGCAGAACCCCGACCTGACGAACAAGGACCTGAGGCTACTCTCCGGGCGGGCGATCTCGAAGACGAACGCGCCGGGCCCGGTCGAGGCGTTCAAGAAGCACGGCGTCGACTTCGTGGTGCGCAAGAGCCTGCGCGAGCTGGTCAAGGGGATGAACAGGCTGACGGGTGAGAACCTGATCGAGCACGCGCAGCTCGAGCGGGAGATCGTGGCCCGCGACCGCGAGCTGGACAACCCGTACACGAAGGACCTGCAGCTCGTGGCGATCGCCGGCGCCCGCAAGTACCTGGGCGACCGGCTGATCCGCGTGGCCAAGCCGCACAAGCTGCTCGACCCGAAGGCCGGCCCGCTGATCGCGGTGCGCTTGCGGATCCTGACGCGCAAGACGCTGGGCGGCCTGCAGACGGACCTTTCCGGCCGCGTGCTGCGGGGCGACGGGAAGCCGCTCCCGGGGCTCTACGCGGCCGGCGAGGTGGCGGGCTTCGGTGGCGGCGGCATGCACGGCTACCGTGCGCTGGAGGGCTCGTTCCTCGGCGGCTGCCTGTTCTCGGGCCGGGAAGCCGGCCGCGCCGCCGCGAAGGCGACGGGCTAGCGCCTGGGCGCGTCGGCGATCCGGAGGAAGCCCCCGACCACGCCGGCGTAGGCGGCGCCGTCGGGACCGATCGAGATCGGCGCGTAGTGGTTGTTGTACAGGTACCCGGTCCCGGTGAGGACGCTGAACACCGTCCGGCCGGATCGCAGGTCGAGCGCGGTCAGGTACCAGGCGTCCACGCCGTCCTCGCGGGGGGGCTTCGTGTACAGGTACACGAGCCCGCTGCCCAGGGACGCCTTGGCCACCGTCGTCGGCGAGACCTCCCGGCTCGTCCACACCGTCCGGCACGTCCGGCGCCTCGGGTCGAAGTCCACCCGGGCCACACCGCCCGCCGCGGTCGCGCCGTCCGACGTGGTGGTCGGGTTCACGTAGCCGAAGTTGTTCTCGACGATCAGCGAGCTGCCCGCGGCGATCAGCGAGTTCTCGGTCGCGCTGGTCCCCGCGGCGAACACCGGCGTCCGGCACACCAGCCGGCCCGTGTCCCGCCGGTAGACCTCGACGTGCATCCGCGGCTCGGCGTTGTCGGCGATCGCCACGTACCGCGTGCCAATCAGCGTGGGGCTGGTTCCCGACCCCTGCGACAACATCCCGGGCTTGACCTGGGTGCCCCGGTCGTAGGCGACCCGCCAGTCCTGGGCCGGGGCGCCGTTCCGGTCCGCCTCGAACCGGTACATCGCGTGGTCCGTGATCAGGTAGACGCCGCCGGTCTCGTCGACGGCGAAGGAGTTCGCGACGAGCTCGCCCTCGATGACGTGGCTGTGGATCTCGCCGGACGTG
>Ga0299907_10001923_pt1 | contig 12373 bp, 8 predicted proteins | sample RVTome_16_FD_198680 | JGI IMG/M metagenome (GOLD analysis project Ga0299907, IMG submission 198680) | Soil microbial communities from uranium-contaminated site in the Upper Colorado River Basin, Wyoming, United States - RVT152D67 (version 2) ...
TCGAGAAGGCCGAGGAAGTGGGTGCGAACGCGATCGGCCTGTCCGCTCTGCTCGTGTCGACGTCCAAGCAGATGCCGCTCTGCGTCCAGGAACTCCACGCACGCGGCCTCTCCTACCCGGTGCTGGTGGGGGGCGCGGCGATCAACCCGTCGTTCGTGAGGACGGCCGCGTTCGTCGACGACGAGGACCTCTACGAGCCGGGGCTGTTTTACTGCAAGGACGCCTTCGATGGGCTGGCCGCCGTCGAGGAGCTGGTCGACCCGGCGCGGCGGGAAACCTTCGTGAGCGACCGGCTGCGGGAGATCCGCGAGGGAGTCGAGCGGCGTGCGGCGCTCAAGGCCTCGGTCGCCGGCCGCCCGGTCGGCGGCAACGGCCGCGGGCCCGCCGCCGCCGAGGTCCCGCGGCCCGCCTTCTTCGGGACGCGTCGGATCGACAGTCTGCCGCTGGAGGAGCTCTACCGGCGCATCGACCTGAACACCCTGTACCGGCTTCACTGGGGCGCCAAGAACGCCAAGGGAGAGGAGTGGGACCGCCTGCTCGCGGCAGAGTTCGAGCCGCGGCTCGCGAGGTACCAGCAGGAGGCGCTCGACTCCGGGTGGATCGTCCCCCGGGCGGTCTATGGGATCTGGCCCGCGGCCGCGGACGGCGACGCGCTCGTCCTGTACGACCCCGAGGAGGCCACCCGCGAGGTCGGCCGGTTCGACCTGCCCCGCCAGAGCGATCGGGGCGGCCTTTGCCTGTCCGACTACTTCCGTCCCGCGGCGGCCGGCGAGCGCGACGTCGTCGCGCTCCAGCTCGTGACGGTCGGCGACGAGCTTCTGCAGCGCTCGAGCCGGTTGATGGAAGAGGGAGAGTACAGCGAGGGGTACTATCTGCACGGGTTCGGCGTGCGGCTCGCCGAGGCGAGCGCCGAGTACGTCCACGAGCGGATCCGCGAAGACCTGGGAATCGCCAACGACCGTGGTCTCCGCTACTCGTGGGGGTACGGCGCCTGTCCCGACATCCTCCAGCACCGGCTCGTCTTCGACCTCTTGCGCGCACGCGAAGCTGTCGGCCTGGATTTGACGGAAGCCGGCGCCCTGGTGCCCGAGCTGTCGACGGCGGCGCTGGTCGTGCATCATCCGGAAGCGAGGTACTTCTCGGTCTGATGCCTTCGCGTTGCGCGCGCGGCCGCGCCGCGCCGCCGTTCGGCCGGGGGCGCGCGGACCCGCGCCGGCGTGCTATCTTGAGCCCGGCGTCGCGCCCATCGGGTCCGCCGCCGTTCTCGTCGTCGATGACCCCCGAACGCGGAACGTCCCGGGATGAAGAGCGACATAGAGATCGCCCGATCCGTCGAGTTGCGCCCCATCGTGGACGTCGCCGCCGACCTCGGTCTCTCGGAGGACGAGATCGAGACCTATGGGCGGCGGATGGCCAAGGTCAAGCTGACGGCGCTGGCGGAACGCCCCTCGCGCGGAAAGCTCGTGCTGGTGACGGGGATCAGCCCGACCCCGGCGGGGGAGGGGAAGTCGACCGTGGCGGTGGGGCTCGCGCAGGCGCTCGTGCGGCGCGGGCGGCGCGCGGTGCTCTGCCTGCGCGAGCCGTCGCTCGGGCCGTGCATGGGGATCAAGGGCGGTGCGGCGGGAGGCGGCCGGTCGCAGGTGCTCCCGATGGAGGAGATCAACCTCCATTTCACCGGCGACATCCACGCCGTGGGCGCGGCGAGCAACCTCCTGGCCGCGCTGCTGGACAACCACCTGCATCACGGCAACGCGCTCGGGATCGACCCCCGCCAGGTGCTGTGGAAGCGAGCGCTGGACATGAACGACCGCTCGTTGCGGCACGTGATCGTCGGGCTGGGCGGCAAGACCCACGGCGTGCCGCGGGAGGACGGGTTCCAGATCACGGTCGCGAGCGAGGTGATGGCGATCCTGTGTCTGGCGGAGGGGATCGAGGACCTCGAGCGCCGACTGGGAGAGATCGTGGTGGGGTATACGCATGACGACGAGCCGGTGCGCGCGCGCGAGCTCGATGCGGCCGGTTCCATGACCCTGCTCCTCAAGCAGGCGCTCCAGCCGAACCTCGTCCAGACCCTGGAGGGCGGTCCGGCGCTGATCCACGGCGGCCCGTTCGCCAACATCGCCCACGGCTGCAACTCGCTGCTTGCCACCCGGATGGGACTGGCCTTCGGCGAGTACTGCGTGACCGAGGCCGGCTTCGGGTCGGACCTGGGAGCCGAGAAGTTCTTCGACATCAAGTGCCGCTACGGCCAGCTCGAGCCGGCGGCGGCGGTGGTCGTCGCGACCGCGCGAGCGCTCCGTTACAACGGTGGCGTGCCGCGGCGGGGTCTCGACGCCCCGAATCTGGAGGCGCTGGAGAACGGCCTGCCGAACCTGGCGGCGCACCTCGACATCCTCTCGCGATTCGGGGTGGCGCGCGTGGTGGCGATCAACCAGTTCGAGACCGACTCCGAGGCCGAGCTCGCGCGGATCGAGTCTTTCTGCGAGGAACGCGGGGTCCCGGTCGCGCGGGCGCGCGTCCACGCGGAAGGAGGCGCGGGAGGACTCGACCTGGCGGACCGGGTCCTGGAGACGGCTTCGAGCGGTCGTTTCCGGCCGGTCTATCCACTGGAAATGCCGATCCAGGAGAAGATCGCGACGATCGCGCGGGAGATCTACGGTGCGGACGGGGTCGAGTACACGCGCCCGGCCGAGCGCGACGTGGAGCGGCTGGAGAAGCTGGGGCTGGGCGGTCTTCCGGTCTGCGTGGCCAAGACCCAGTACTCCCTCTCCGACGACCCGTCGCGTCTGGGTCGACCGAGCGGGTTCCACATCACGGTCAAGGAGGTTCGTCCCTCGGCCGGTGCGGGATTCCTGGTCGTTCTGACGGGGGATATCATGACGATGCCCGGCTTGCCGCGGAAGCCGGCCGCGGCCTCCATGAAGGTGGACTCCGACGGCACCGTGCACGGACTGTTCTGAGGTCATATCCGCGGTCCCGCGGAGGAAGGAGTCGACATGCATCACAGGGAGCCGATCGAGACGAACGAGGCACCGCGGGCCCTGGGCCCGTACAACCAGGCGATCGTGGCGGGCGATCTGGTGTTCACGGCGGGTCAGCTGGGCGGCGACCCCCGGACCGGGGATCTACCCGAGGGGATCGAGGCGCAGACGCTGCAGGCGCTGCAGAACCTGTCCGCCGTCCTGCGGGCGGCCGGCGCCGGCTGGGAGGACGTCGTCAAGACCACGGTCTTCCTCGCCGACATGGGGGATTTCGCGGCTTTCAACGCGGTCTATGCCGAGGTCTTGAGCGAGCCCTTTCCGGCACGCTCTACCGTCGCCGCGGCGGCGCTCCCGAAGGACGCCCGCATCGAGATCGACGCAATCGCGGTGCGACACGCTCACTGAGGAGAAAGCGGCGGACGATGACACGCGAGGAGATCACCAAGCTCACCGAGAAGGTCCGGTGCGCGGGTTGAGCGTCCAAGCTGAGTCCGGAGGACTTGCACCGAGCACTGGAGGAGCTGCCACCCGCACCGCACGATCCTGACGTCCTGGTGGACGCGCGGACGTTCGACGACGCGGGGGTGTACCGGATCGCCCCCGGGCTGGCCCTGGTCCAGTCGGTGGACTTCTTCACTCCGGTGGTCGACGACCCCTGGGACTTCGGCCAGATCGCGGCCGCGAACGCGTTGTCGGACGTGTACGCGATGGGAGGGGTGCCGCGCACCGCGCTGGCGCTGGTCTGCTGGCCACCCTCGGGGTTGGACCCCGCGATCCTGGGCCGGATCCTGGCGGGCGGCGCCGAGAAGTGCCGGGAGGCAGGCTGCTCGATCGTCGGGGGGCATTCGATCCAGGACGAGGAGCTCAAGTACGGCCTGGCAGTGACCGGGACCGTCGATCCCGACCATCTGTGGACGAACGCGGGAGCGCGCCCCGGCGACGCGCTCGTTCTGACGAAGGCGCTCGGGACCGGCGTGCTGACGACCGCGCTCAAGGCCCGCGCGGTCGAGGCGGCCGACATCGCTGTCGCGGTCGAATCGATGAAGCGGTTGTCGGGGCCGGCGGCGGACCTGGCGCGGCCCGTCGGCGTCCACGCGGCGACCGACGTGACCGGCTTCGGCCTGATCGGTCACGGCGTGCAGCTCGCCGACGCCAGCGGCGTCACGCTCATCCTCGAGGGCGATGCGCTCCCGCTCTTCGAGCGCGTCGAGGAGCTGGCCGTCGCCGGCCACGTGCCGGGCGGGGGAAGGAGCAACCGACGCTACTTCGAGCCTCGCGCGCGGATCGCCGAGCTCGTGCCGGAGGGTCGCCGGTTGGCGGCGTTCGATCCCCAGACGAGCGGCGGCCTGATGCTGGTGGTACCGGCGGATCGGGTGGAGCGGCTGGTCGACGCGCTCCGGGAGGCGGGCTGGACCTCCGCGGCCCGGATCGGAGCCGTCGTCGCGCGCGGTGACCGGTCCGTCGAGCTTCGCTGAGTGCGGAGGATCCTCACTGTCACGGTTGGTGTAGAGGCTTCGATCCCGAAGGTCTGCGAACCCGATCCGGAGGAGCGCACATGAGAAACGCACTGTGGAGTGCGGCGGCCATCCTGGCGATGGCAGCGTGCTCGGGCGGCGGCGGCGGCGGGCCGACCGGGAACGGCAACCCGCCCGCGGTGGCGGGCACCTACAACGCCACGTTCACGGCCACCCAGGCGACCGGTTGCCAGGACCTGATCACGGCCCCGTCCTCGACGAGCGGCCTGCTCACGGTCACCCAGTCGGGATCGTCCGTGACCCTGCAGATCGCGAACCTGCACCCGGCCATCGCCAGCAACCCGGTCGGCACGATCTCGAACACCGGAGTGTTCCACTTCGGTCCGGGGGCGGTATTCATCGACGGCGATCCCGCGGACCCGAACAGCCAGTTGTTCGAGGCCAGCGGAACGTTCGACGGGACCTTTTCGGGAACCTCGCTGAACATCGCGTTCGACTTCACGCTCGCGACCTGCAACGTCGTCGGGACGATCGTCGGCCAGCGGTCCTGAGGGGAGCTTACTCCGGTATGGGTCAGCCACGTGGTCCGAGGCGTTGACGGCTGCAGACGGGGACGCCATCTTGAATGCGGCCGCGTTCGTGTCCTCGCCGCACCCTATCCCCCAGACGAGGCGTTTCGATCATTCCCGCTAGCGAGGGAGCTCTGATGCGCAGGAGTCGTATTCCCCGTCCTGTGACCCTCATCCTGGGGCTTGGGCTGGTCCTCTCCTGCTCGACCAGCGGCAACGACGGGCCCATGGGACCCGGGGATGACAATGGATCGGGGACGATCGGCCCGGCCGGGGGCACGGTCAGCCTCCAGAGCCTGGCCGGCGTCACGGTCCCGGCCGACGCGCTCGACACGAACGTGACGATCACGGTGACGCCGGTGGCCACACCGGGTACGCTCCAGACCGCGGGCGCGTTCGCACAGGCCTACCGCTTCACGCCCGAAGGCCAGCAGTTCCTGCTTCCCGTCCAGGTGTTCATCTTCGTTCCCGACGCAGCGCTACAGGGGATCGACCTGACCGACCTCACCCTGCTCGCGACGACGGCGACCGGTTTTGAGCAGTTGACCGGGATCACGTTCGACATCGGCGCCGGCGGGATCACCATCCGCGGCTTCACGACCCACTTCAGCGTGATCTCCCCGGCTGTCAGGGAGGAGGCGCCGCCGGCCAACCGCGCGCCGGTGGCGAACGCCGGGAGCGACCAGGACGCCAGCGTCGGCGCGCAGGTCGACCTGCAGGGCGGGACGAGCTCGGACCCGGACGGCGACGCGCTGACGTTCGAGTGGCGGACGATCGCCTCGCCGGGCGGGACCGCGGTCACGCTCACAGGGACGACCACCGCCGAGGCCTCGTTCACGCCCATGGAGGCGGGTGTCTACGAGTTCGAGCTCACGGTCTCCGACGGGATGCTCGCGGCTCGCGATACCGTGCGGGTCACGGTGACGACGCCCAACCGTATCCCGACCGTCGACGTCGGCGCCGACCAGTCGATCACCCTGGGCGCGACCGCCACGGTCGTGGCCCAGGCCACCGACCCCGACGGCGACCCGCTGACCTTCAGCTGGATGGTCCAGAGCCGCCCGCAGGGCAGCACGGCGGCTCTCAGCTCCACCACCACCGCGACCGTCATGATCACCCCCGATCTGGCCGGGGACTACGTGCTCGAGGTGACGGTCTCGGACGGCCGTGGCGGGGAGGCCACCGACACGGTCAAGATCACCGCGGCGGCTCAGGGACAGAACCGGGCGCCGATGGCGAACGCGGGCGTCAATCAGAACGCTACGACGACGATCCCGGTCACGCTGAACGGGACCAGCTCGAGCGACCCCGACGGCGACCCCCTTACTTTCATGTGGTCGTTGGTCTCCGTGCCGGAGGGATCCTCGGCGACGATCATCGCCGCCAACTCCTCCATCGCCACGTTCACTCCCGATGTCGACGGGACGTACGTGGTGCAGCTGATGGTGAGCGACGGCCAGCTCTCGTCCACTGACACGGCCACGATCACGGCGGAACCGTTCAACCACCCGCCGGCCGTGACCCTGTCGCTCTCGGTGGGCTCGACGATCCTCGTCGGTTCCGGGGTCACGGCGACCGGCACGTTCACCGACGCGGATGGCCATCCGCTGACCCCGACATGGACGCTGGACGCTCCGGGTGGGAGCGCGGCCACGCTGGCCCTCGACGCCGAGGAGACCCAGGGCACGTTCACCGCCGACGTTCCCGGGGAGTACGTCGTGACCCTGTCCGTGACCGACGGCGAGCACGTCGTGCAGAGGCAGGTGATGACGACCGCCTTCCCGATGGTCGGCGGCACCTACAGCACGAACTTCACGGTCACCTTCGTCAGCTCGGTCTGCCAGGACCAGCTGGGGCTCAACCCCGGCGACTCGCAGGTCCTGGACATGGACGTGATGCAGACGGCTCCGGACCGGGCGGTGATCGGTCTCCAGTCGCTCATCCCGAACGTGAAGGAGAACCCGGTCGCGGGCCTGAGCCCGGACGGTCAGGCGATCTACACCGGTCCGATCACGCTCCTGACGGGGACCGACCCGCCCGAGATCACGGCCAACGGGACCCTGTCGCTAGGCTTCGAGTTCGACAGCGGGATCGCGATGCCCGCGACGGGCTTCGACGGCGGCTTCAGCTTCACCGCGATCGTGTTCCTCTTCCAGTGCACGGTGCAGGGAACGCTGGTCAGCCCGCCGAACTGATCCGAGGAGAGCGGGAGCGAAGAACGGGGGAGGCCCAACGGCCGCCCCCGTTTTCGTTTACATTCGCGGTCGAGTCCCTCCCGACCGTCCTCGAGGAGTTGCCGATGGCCGAAACCGCTTCGAGCGCCGCCCGCCCACGGCCCGTACGGGCCCCGCGCGGGACGACGCTGCGCTGCCGCGGGTGGCATCAGGAGGCGGCCCTCCGGATGCTGATGAACAACCTCGACCCGGAGGTAGCCGAGGACCCCGACCGGCTCGTCGTCTACGGGGGGTCGGGTCGGGCTGCGAGGAGCTGGGAGTGCTTCGACGCGATCGTGGCCGCCCTCGAGGCGCTGGGCGACGACGAGACCCTGTGCGTCCAGTCCGGCAAGCCGGTCGGCGTATTCCGCACCCATCCGATGGCCCCCCGCGTCCTGATCGCCAACGCCAATCTCGTGCCGCGCTGGGCGACGGGCGACGAGTTCCGCCGGCTCGAGGGCCTCGGCCTCACGATGTACGGTCAGATGACGGCCGGCTCGTGGATCTACATCGGGACCCAGGGAATCCTGCAGGGGACGTACGAGACGTTCGTCGCGGTGTCGGACCGCCACTTCGCCGGCTCGCTCGCCGGGCGCTGGGTGCTGACGGGCGGTTGCGGAGGGATGGGGGGCGCGCAGCCGCTGGCGGCGACCATGAACGGGGCGGCGTGCCTGATCGTGGAAGTCGACCCCGCGCGGCTGGCGCGACGGCTCGCGACCCGATACCTGGACGAGATCGCGCCCGATCTCGACTCCGCGCTCGAGCGGATCGCGGAGGCGACGGCGGCGGGCGCGCCGGTATCGGTCGGGTTGGTGGGCAACTGCGCGGAGGTGCTCCCCGAGATCGCGCGCCGGGACCTGGTTCCCGACGTGCTGACGGACCAGACCAGCGCCCACGACGCCCTGAACGGATACGTCCCCACAGGGCTCGATCTCGGGGCGGCGGCCGAGCTCCGCGCGTCCGACCCCGACGAGTACGTGCGGCGCGCGATGGCGTCGATGGGGGAGCACTGTCGGGCGATGCTCGACCTCCGGCGGAAGGGGGCCGTCACGTTCGACTACGGGAACAACCTGCGTGGACAGGCGCAGGACGCCGGTGTCGACGACGCGTTCGAGATCCCCGGCTTCGTGCCCGCCTATGTGCGGCCGTTGTTCTGTGAAGGGAAGGGGCCGTTCCGCTGGGCGGCGCTCTCGGGAGAGCCCGCGGACATCGCCGCCATCGACGACGCGATCGGCGATCTCTTTCCCGAGGACGAGCCCCTTCAGCGCTGGATCCGCCTGGCGCGCGAGCGGGTCGCCTTCCAGGGCCTTCCGGCGCGCATCTGCTGGCTCGGGTACGGCGACCGCTGGAAGCTCGGGGAGCGGATCCACGAGATGGTGAGGGACGGCACGCTCGCCGCGCCGATCGTGATCGGCCGCGATCACCTCGACACCGGCTCGGTGGCCTCGCCGTATCGGGAGACCGAGGAGATGGCGGACGGCTCGGACGCGATCGCGGACTGGCCGATCCTCAACGCGCTCCTCAACACCGCCTCGGGCGCGTCGTGGGTCTCGTTCCATCACGGCGGAGGGGTGGGGGTCGGGCTCAGCCTGCACGCCGGGCAGGTCACCGTGGCGGACGGGACGGACGACGGGGCGGCTCGGCTGGAGCGGGTGCTGACCAACGACCCGGGACTGGGGGTCGCCAGGCACGCCGACGCCGGCTATGACCGCGCCCGCGAGACGGCGCGGGAGCGGGGTGTCCGGATCCCGATGCTCCGCGAGTGACGGCGGCGGGCGGCGAGCTCCTCGTCCACTGCCTGTCCCAGGTCGTGGACCCACGGGGAGGGACGTCGGATCCGCTCTCGATCGTGGAGGACGGCTTCGTCTGGATTCGTGACGGCGAGATCGCCGCGGTCGGACCGATGGCGGATCTACCGGGCGAGGCAGCCCGGTTGCTCGACGAACCGGACGACCCGCGGACGTTCGACGGCGCCGGCCGCGTGGCGCTCCCGGGCCTGGTCGACTCCCATACCCACGCGGTCTTCGGGGCCACCCGCGAGCACGAGTTCGAGCGCCGGCTGGCGGGCGCGACGTACCAGGAGATCGCCGCAGCGGGGGGCGGGATCATGTTCAGCGTCCGGGACCTCCGGTCGCGTGGCGAGGACGAGCTGGTCGAGATCTCGCGGCCGAGGATCGCGGAGTTCGCGCGGTTCGGCGTGACCACGGTCGAGATCAAGTCGGGGTACGGGCTCACGGTGGAGGACGAGCTCAAGACCCTGCGCGCGATCCGGCGGCTCGCGCTGGACGACGCCCTGCCGCGCCTGGTGCCGACGTTCTTGGGCGCGCACGCCATCCCCCCCGAGATCGACCGCGCCGCGTACGTGCGGGTCGTGACCGACGAGATGCTCCCGGCCGTGGCGGAAGCCGGGTTGGCCCGCTTCTGCGACGTGTTCTGCGAGCAAGGCGCGTTCACGCTGGCGGAGAGCGAGAGGATCCTCGAGCGGGGCGCCGAGCTCGGGCTGGGGCTCAAGATCCACGCGGAGGAGTTCACGGCACTCGGCGGCGCGCAGCTGGCGGCACGGCTGGGCGCCGCCAGCGCGGATCATCTGGTGGCGATCGACGCGGACGGGATCGCGGCCCTCGGGAGCTCGGTGACCGTGGCCACTCTCCTCCCTGGAACGTCGCTGTTCCTCAAGCTCGGGCGGCACGCTCCGGGCCGCGCGCTGGCGGACGCGGGAGCCACGTTGGCGCTGTCGACGGACTTCAACCCGGGTTCCTCGATGACCCAGAACCTGACGCTCATGGTGCCGCTGGCGTGCCTCAATCTGGGGCTCACGATCCCGGAGGCGGTGCGCGCGGTGACGTGGGGCGGGGCCAGGGCGGTCGCGCGGCCCGAGCTGGGGTCGCTGGAGCCCGGCACGCCCGGCGACCTGGCAGTCTTCGACGTTCCCGACGTCCGCCACCTCGCCTACCATTACGGGGTGCCGCGGGCGGTCCTGACCGTGCGGGCCGGGCGGCCGCTGTGGCGGGGCGCGGACCGCTCATGAGGGCCGGCGAATTGTCAAGCGGCACGGGCGCTTTTATCTTTTCAAGCTCTCTCAGCCGGAGTGTCGATCCTGTCGTGGTTCAATAAGGAAAAGCGCGGCGCCGGCCGCCACGAGCACCCCGACGAGGCGATCGCCAGGTACCTCGAGGAGCTGCGCCAGGCCGACGTCCTGGGGACCGCCCAGCCGGCTTCGGCGCTCAACGGCCTGGGGGACGCGTACCTCGACAAAGGCGACACCGCCTCTGCCGCCGACTACTACCGGCAGTCGGCGGAGGCATACGCGCGCGAGGGCATGTACGACAACGCGATCGCGTGCTGCAAGAAGATCCGCCGCTACGCACCCGATGAGGAGCAGGCGAGCCTGCTCCTGGGCCGCTATTACGCGGCCAAGGGCCTGCGCGCCGACGCGGCTCGCGAGCTGGAGGGGTACGCCGACCGGATGGACCGGGCGGGCCGGAAGAAGGAGGCGATGGATGCCCTGACCGAGCTCGTCCAGCTGGCCCCGGGCAGGCCGGTCCAGCGTGAGAAGCTCGCTCGCCTCCATGCCGAGCACGGCCAGCATGACGCGGCGCTCGAGGAATACCGGGCGGCCCGCAGCGAGTACCATCGGCTGGGCGACCACGATGGCGCGGGCCGGATGGACGAGCGCATCGCCGAGGACGAGCGGCACCGCCCGGGCGCCCCGTCCGCCGCCGAGGCATCGCAGACCGACGACGTGTCCATGGCTCCGGCCGAGAGCGGGCCCTCCGCGCCTTCCGGAGACCCGCCTGGCGAGCGGCCGCCGATCCCTCTGGACCTGGAGATCGAGCGCACGAGCTACGCGGACGAGCCCCCGGCGGAAACACCCGACCTGGCCGCGGAGCCGTCCGGTCGGGAGACCGGTCCTGCTGAGCCGCCCGCTCCGCCCCCGGCCCTCGGTAGCGGGCGTGCAGACGAGGCCGTCGAGGCCAGGGACCTGCCCGGTGCCGCCGCGCGGCTCAGCGAGGAGCGCCGCTGGGAGGAGGCGATCGAAGCCTACCGGAAGCTGGCGGAAGCCGGCGAGGCCGAGGACGAGCAGCTCGCGGCATGGACGGAGGCCGCGCGCCAGGCCGGAATGGCATCGCTGGTCCTCGAAGCGCTCTCGTTCCAGGCGCACTGGCATCTCGATGCCGGACGACGCTCCTCCGCCCGCCGGGCCGCCGAGGAGATGCTGCTCGTGGACCCCCGGAACGAGGTGGCCACCGAGATCCTCAACAAGGTCGGCAGCACCCTGCCCCGGGATTGAGCCGTCCCGTGAAGCTCCGATCGCCATCTCCGTGACCGCACCGGCCCGGACCCGAGCGGTCCGCGGGGCTTCCCTCGTCGAACGACTCCGCGAGACCGTGGTCGTGGCGGACGGCGCCATGGGCACCGCGCTCTACGAGCGTGGCGTCTTCATCAACCAGTCCTTCGACGCCCTCTGTCTCACGCGCCCGGAGCTCGTCGCCGAGATCCACCGCGAGTACCTGCGCGCGGGCTCCGAGCTGCTGGAGACGAATTCCTTCGGGGCGAACCGGGCCCGGCTCGCGGGCCACGGCCTCGAGGACAAGGTGAGAGAGATCAATGCCACCGCGGTGCGGCTGGCCCGCGAGGCGGCGGGGAAGGAGGCGTGGGTGGGGGGCTCGATGGGCCCGGTCGGCGTGGCGGGCCAGGTCGCCGGACAGTTCGGGCCCGACGATCTCGAGCGGATCTTCGCCGAGCAGGCGGAGGCGCTGCTGGAGGCCGGGATCGACGCGTTCGTGGTCGAGACGATCCCCTGGCTCTTCGAGATGGAGGCCGCACTGGCGGCGATCCGCCGGCTCGACCCCACGATCCCCGTCGTGGCGATGATGACCTTCAACGAAGAGGGCGAGACTCAGGGCGGTGAGTCGCCGGAGATCGTGGTCGAGCGGCTGAGCGCCGCCGGGGCGGACGTGATCGGCGCCAACTGCTCGGTCGGCCCCAAGCCGATGCTGGAAGCGGTGGTGCGGATGGCGCGGCCGGATGCGCTCCTCGCGGCGATGCCGAACGCCGGTCTGCCCCAGTCGGTTGAAGGCCGCCTCCTCTACATGGCGAGCGCCGAGTACTTCGGCAAGTATGCGCGCCGCTTC
>Ga0299907_10001926_pt1 | contig 12366 bp, 15 predicted proteins | sample RVTome_16_FD_198680 | JGI IMG/M metagenome (GOLD analysis project Ga0299907, IMG submission 198680) | Soil microbial communities from uranium-contaminated site in the Upper Colorado River Basin, Wyoming, United States - RVT152D67 (version 2) ...
GGAGCTGTCCGAGCAGCTCACCGGGGTGCGCTACTGATCGAGCGTCGCGAGCACGGCCGCCTGTATCCGGTCCTCGCCGGGAAGGGCGGCCAGCTCGAGGTTCTTCGCATACGGCAGCGGCACCTCAGCCATCCCGACCCGCTCGACCGGCGCGTCGAGGTCGTCGAAGCACGCCTTCTGGATCCGGGCGGCCAGCTCGGCGCTGACCCCGTAGGACGGCCAGCCCTCCTCAACGCAGACGACGCGGTTGGTCTTGGCGACCGAGGCGGCGACGGTCTCGACGTCGAGCGGGCGCAGCGAGCGCAGGTCGACGACCTCGACGCTCAGGTCGTGCTCGGCGGCGAGCTTCTCGGCCGCCTTGAGCGAGCGCACGGTCGCGAACGAGTGCGAGACGATGGTGATGTCGGTGCCCCCGCGGGCGACGTTCGCGAGCCCGATCGGGGTGACGAACTCGGGGTCGAGCGGGACCTCGCCCTTCTCCTTGTAGATCGGCAGGTTCTCGACCACCAGGACCGGGTCGTCGTCGCGGATCGCGGACTTCAGGAGGCCCTTCGCGTCCTCCGGCGTGGCCGGCGCGACGACCTTCAGGCCGGGCGTTCCGGCGAACCAGGCCTCGAGCGACTGCGAGTGCTGCGCCGTGAGCTGGTTGCCGCCGCCGTTGGGCGTGCGGATGACCATCGGGCAGCCGACCTCGCCGCCGAACATCGTCCGGACCTTGGCGGCGTGGTTGACCACCTGGTCCATCGCGACGAGCAGGAAGTTGATCGTCATGATCTCCGCCACCGGGCGCTCGCCGCCCATCGCGGCGCCGACCGCGGCGCCCACGAAGCCCTCCTCGGAGATCGGGGTGTCGCGGATCCGCTCGGACCCGAACTCGTCCATCAGGCCGGCGGTGACCTTGTAAGAGCCCTCGAAGACGCCGACCTCCTCGCCCATGATGAAGACCCGCTCGTCGCGCTGGAGCTCCTCGCGCAGGGCGAGGCGCAGCGCCTCGCGGTAGGTCATCCGCTGCGTGCCGGTGGTACCGGCGTCGGCCCGCTCGGCGGTCGCGCTCATGAGCCGAGCCCCGCGTCGAAGACCAGCGTCTCCTCGCCGAACGGGCTGCCCGGCCGCATGCGCGAGAACTGGCCGGCGCTGCCGGGGGCGTAGACGTTGCGCGCCAGCTCGGAGACATCGGGCTCCGGGCTCGCGTCGGCAAACTTGACCGCCTCGGCTACTCGCTCGTCGATCCGGGCGTCGATGGCGTCGAGCTCGTCGTCGCTGCAGCCGCCGTCGCGCAGCTTCGCGCGGACGCGCACGATCGGGTCCTGCTGCATGCGCTCGGTGACCTCCTCCTTGGTGCGGTACGCCAGCCCGGCGTCCGCCACCGAGTGGCCGCGGTAGCGGTAGGTCAGGACCTCGAGCACGGCGGGCTCGCGCTCCTCGCGGGCGCGCTTGAGCAGCCGCCCCGACGCCTCGAGGACCGCCTCGAGGTCGTCGCCGTCGACGCGCTCGCCGTGCATCCGGAACGCGGACGCGCGCTTGTAGAGGTCGGGCTCGGCGGACGCTCGAGCGACGCTGGTGCCCATGCCGTAGCCGTTGTTGACGACGAGGAACACGACCGGCAGGCGCCACAGGGCGGCGAGGTTGAGCGACTCGTGCCAGGCGCCCATGTTGACCGCCCCGTCGCCCAGCTCGCAGACCACGGCCTGCTCCTTGCCGCGGCGCACGAGCGCCAGGGCGAGGCCGGTGGCGACCGGGAGCTGGCCGGCGACGATGCCCCAGCCGCCGTAGAAGCCACGCTCGACGTCGAGCAGGTGCATCGAGCCGCCGCGACCGTGAGCGCAGCCGTCGCGGCGGCCGAACAGCTCCGCCATCACCGCCTCGGGGGATACTCCCCGCGCGAGCGCGAAGCCGTGGCATCGATAACCGGTGACCAGCACGTCGTCCGGCTGCATCGTGTGCACGACGCCGACGGTGGCCGCCTCCTGGCCGGAGGACAGGTGGCAGTAGCCGCCGATCTTGGCGGCCTTGTACTGGCGCTCGGACTCGGTCTCGAACACGCGGATCAGGACCATCCGCTCATACAGCTCTCGGAGCTGGGCCGGCGACAGGGTCGCCGGCGCGGGCATCGTCGTCATGGGCTCTCCTCCTCGAAGTACTCCGGATGCTGGGCGCGGATCGCCGGCAGGCTCGACAGCACCATCCTCAGGTGGTGCCGCAGGGCGTGCTCGGCCGCGTCGGGGTCGTGCGCGGAGACGGCCGCGACGACCGCGCGGTGCTCCTCGATCATCTCGCCGAGATAGCTGGGGATCGGCAGGCTCAGGTGGCGGACGCGGTTCAGGTGCCCGGACGCGCGCTGGCTGAGCGACCAGGCGATGCCGTGGCCGCTGAGGTCGCAGAGCGCGCGGTGCAGCGCGTCGTCGAGCACGTAGAAGCGGTCGAAGTCGGCGGCCGCGCGCGTGTCGTCCTGGCTGGCGACGATCGCCTCCAGCGCCGCGACGTCCTCGCCGCGCGCCCGCACCGCGGCCTCGCGGATCGCGGCGCACTCGAGCGCCTCGCGGACGAACTGCGCGTCGCCGACGGCGGTCGTGCTGATCCGCGTCACGAAGGTGCCGAGCTGCGGCACGACCGCCACGAGCCGCTCCTCCCCCAGGCGCTGCAGCGCCTCGCGGATCGGCGTGCGGCTCACGCCGAGCCAGGCGGCGAGCTCGTTCTCGGAGAGCTGGCGGCCGGGCTCCACCGCGGCGGACACGATCGCGTCGCGCAGCGTGGCGTACACGCGCGCGCGGGCAGGGCCGCGGCGCGTCAGCGCGGGGACGGCGAGCTGCGCCTCCATGGGTTGAATACTTGCATACAAGCAGCGACACAGGCGGCTGGTTTACGAAATCTTCAGTTCGCTAAACTAATTAGCCGTGCGAACCACTCCCCCCGTTCCCGACCTCGCCGGCCAGCTTCGGCTGACGATCGCCCGCACCGCCCGGCGCCTGCGCCAGGAGGCCGGCGTCGAGCTCTCGCCCACGCTGACCGCGGCGCTGGCGACGATCGAGCGGCACGGCCCGATGACGCCGAGCGAGGTCGCCGCCCGCGAGCGCATCCAGCGCCCGACGGTGACCCGGCTGCTCGCGCGGCTCGGCGAGGGCGGCCTCGTGGAGCGCGCGCCGGACCCGCAGGACGGCCGCTCGTGCCTCGTGTCCACCACCCCGGCGGGCCGCGAGCTGCTCGCGACGCTGCGCACCCGCAAGACCGCCTTCCTCGCCAGCCGCATCGAGGCGCTCGACGCGGCCGACCGCGCCACGCTCGAACGCGCCGCGGCGATCCTCGAGGGGATGCTCGAGGCGTGAGCGGGGCCGCGGCCCTGAACCGAACCTTCGCGTCCCTGAGCGTCCCCAACTACCGCCGCTACTTCAGCGGGCAGGTCGTCTCGATCACCGGCAACTGGATGCAGACGGTCGCCGAGATGTGGCTCGTCGTCCAGCTCACCGGCAGCGGCGTCTCGGTCGGCTTCACGGCCGCGCTGCAGTTCCTGCCGATCCTGCTGTTCGGCGCCTTCGGCGGGCTGCTCGCGGACCGCATGTCGAAGCGGCGGCTACTGATGATCACGCAGGTGCTGTCGGCACTGCCGGCGCTGGCGCTGTGGGGGCTCGTCACGAGCGGGTCGGTGGAGATCTGGATGGTCTACGCGCTCGTGCTCGCGCGCGGCGCGGTCACCGCCGTCGACAACCCGGCGCGGCAGAGCTTCGTGGTCGAGATGGTCGGGGCCGAGCGGGTGGTCAACGCGGTCTCGCTGAACTCCGTCATCGTCCACACCGCGCGCATCCTCGGCCCCGCCGCGGCCGGCGTCGTCATCGCGCTGTTCGGCGTCGGCCCGTGCTTCGCCGTCAACGCCGCATCCTTCGCGGTGATGTTCCTCGCGCTGCGCTCGATGGACGCGGCCGGGCTGCGCCCCGCGCCGCGGGCCACCGCCCGCGGCCGCGGTCAGCTGCGCGAGGCGCTGCGCCACGTCCGCGCGACCCCGGGGCTGCTGATCCCGCTGGCGATGATGGCCGTGATCGGCACGCTGTCGTTCAACTTCCAGGTGCTGCTGCCGCTGCTGGCGAGCTTCACCTGGGACGGCACCGCCTCGACCTACGCGCTGCTGACCGCCGCCATGGGCATCGGCTCGGTGGCGGGCGCGCTCGCGTCGGGCGCCCGCGGGCGGGTGAGCCCGCGCCTGCTGGTCGGCTCGGCCGCGCTGTTCGGCGTGTTCATGCTGCTCGTCGCCGCCGCGCCCAGCGTCCGGCTCCAGCTCGCCGCGCTGATCCCGCTCGGCGCCGTCTCGGTCACGTTCGCCGCCGGCGTGAACTCGGCGATGCAGCTCGCCGTCGAGCCGGTGCTGCGCGGCCGCGTGATGGCGCTGTACTCGGTCGTCTTCCTCGGCTCGACGCCGATCGGCGCGCCGCTCGTGGGCTGGATCGCCGAGGTCGCCGGCCCGCGCGCCAGCCTCGTGGTCGGCGCCGTGGCCGCGCTCGCCGCCGCCGCCGGGGCGCGCTGGGCCTACGCCCGCGTCGCCGCCCCGCCCGCGCGGGCAGCGGATCCGTGCGGTGAATCCGCGCGCACGCGCCCGGCTCGGCCCCGGCTGCGCCTCGGCACCCGCCCCTGACCTCGCGGCAAGCGCTCACCCGCGACTCGGTAGGCTGCGAGCGAGTTGAGCGAGACGACGCACTCCCTTCGCCGCTCGTTCCCGGCGGGCCCGGCCGCACCAGGCATGGCCCGGCGTGCCCTGCGGGCGTTCCTCGTCGCCCGCGGCGTCGATCCGCCGGCGTTCTCCGACGTGCTGCTCGCCGTCTCCGAGGTGGTCACCAACGCGGTCGTCCACGGCTACCGCGAGGCCACCGGCGAGGTGGCGCTCGAGGCCGACCATCGCGGCGACACGCTGCGGCTCTCCGTGGCCGACTCGGGCTCGGGCATGGCGCCGCGCCACGACAGCCCCGGCCTGGGGCTCGGCCTCCCGCTCGTCACCAGCGTGGCCGAGCAGGTCGAGATCGAGGCGCCCGCCGGCGGCGGGACGCACGTGACGATGCGGTTCACGCTGGACCCGCGATCGCCCTGATCCGCGACCGCGACCCCGGCCGCCCGTGCACCACGCGGTGCTACGGGCGGCCGGCGAGCTAGGCGAACGAGGGCTGCTCGACGCGCGACCGGCGCGCGACGGAGAGGCGGCGGCGCGGGCGGCCGTCGCCGGCGGCGGCGTGGAGCAGGTCCACGAGCTCGGCGCTCGGGTAGAACGGGTCCGCGACCGCGCGGCCGCTGTCGACGGAGAGCGCGGCGCGCAGGTCGCCGCCGGCGTAGGCGACGAGGACGTCGCCGGAGAGCGGCTCGGCGCTGTCGAGGGCGGCGAGCCGCTCGAGGTCGGCGGAATCGACGGAGGTGGCGGGACGGAGGACGAGGGGGGCGGTCATGGTGGGCTCCTTGAGGCGACTGCAGACAGTGTCGCCAAGGAGGCCCATAACTTCAAATGATCGTTGCTGATTCAGATGATAACCTGTCCTTATGGACGATCTCCGCCTACTCAAGGTGCTGCGCGAGGTCGCGCTGCGCGGCTCGTTCTCCGCGGCCGCCGACGCGCTCTCCTACTCGCAGCCCGCCGTCTCGCAGCAGATCGCGCGGCTCGAGGTCCAGGCCGGCGTGAAGCTGATCGAGCGCCAGCCCAAGGGCATCCGCCTGACCCCCGCCGGCGAGGCGCTCGTGCGCCACACCGAGCGCATCCTCGCCCAGCTCGCCGAGGCCCAGGAGGAACTCGGCGAGATCGCCACCAGCGCCCGCGGGCGCCTGCGGATCGGCTCGTTCGCGACGGCCGCCGGCACGATCGTCCCGCGGGCCGTGTCGTCGTTCCGGCACCGCCGCCCGGGCGTGACCGTCGACCTGCAGCTGATGGACCCGCCGCAGTCGATCCCGGCGCTGCGGCGCGGCGAGCTCGACCTCGCGATCAGCGAGGAGGGCGGCTTCGACGACGACCCGAACCTCGACGGCCTCGGCATCGAGCGCCTGCTGGACGACGTGCTCTACGCGTTCCTGCCCGGCGACCATCCGCTGGCCACGCGCCGCGCGATCGCCCTGACCGACCTCAAGGACGAGGACTGGATGCTGGTCGGGCTGCGCGGAACCTGCGCCGACTCCAACATCGTCCTGCGCGCCTGCCAGGAGGCCGGCTTCGAGCCGCGCGTCGCGTACACGTCCGACGACTACTTCGCGATCCAGGGCCTGGTGGCCAGCGGCATGGGCGTCGCGCTCGTGCCGGGCCTGGCGCTGGCGAGCAGCCGCGACGACGTCGCGGTCCGCCCGCTGCGCGGCCGCCCGCCCTATCGCCGGATCGGCGCGGTCTTCGCGCCCGGCCCCTCGGGACCGCTGAGCGTGATGCTCGACTGCCTGCGCGAGGCGGTCGACGAGTACAAGCGCGCCGCGCCGGTGTCCGCGGTGGCTGCGTAGGGTCCGTGCGGGAATTAGTGGCGGGTTTGGGGTCCGGATCGTGGCGCCGCGAGACGGCCTCCAAACCCGTCAGTAATTTCGGTACAGGCCCTCAGAAAACGCGGGGTACACCGCCGCGGTGGGGGCCCGCGGCGGTGTCCCTTGGTCACGTTGCTTCCGGCCTTGCGGCCGCCGGGGAGGAGGAGAGGGACAAGCCGGGGCCGGAGCGGATGAGGCGGTGCGGCTCGATCCGTGAGCTTCGCCTCTATTGGGGGAACGACGTGCATACTCCCAGGGTCCGGGCGCGAGGTTGATACGGCCCACCGGTCAATGCGGGTGCGGGAAACCGTACCCCCCGGACGGTACCCTCCGCTGCCATCGTGCCCGCCCCCGTCATCGCCGTCCTGCACAACCTCGAGCACGCCTTCACCGGCCATGCCGGCGAGGCCCTGCGCGCAGCGGGAGCCGAGATCGACGAGCGCCGCCTGCGCGAGGGCGCCCCGCTCCCCGCCCCGGGCGAGGTCGACGGCATCGTGGCGCTGGGCGGCGAGCAGTCCGTGCTGATGCTCGACGAGGACCCGGTGCTGGCGGCCGAGGCCGCGCTGCTGCGCGAGGCGGTCGCCGACGAGGTCCCCGTGCTCGGGGTCTGCCTCGGCGCCCAGCTGCTGGCCCACGCGCTCGGCGGCAGCGTGCGGCGGCTGCCGCGCCGGCTCGTCGCCTGGACGCCGCTCGAGCCGCTCCCGGCCGCCGCGGGCGACCCGGTGCTCGGCGCGCTGCCGGCCGGCGCGGTCGGGCTGCACTGGAACGAGGACGGCTTCGAGCCGCCGCCGGACGCGGTCGAGCTGCTGCGGCGGCCGGGCGCGAGCGGCGAGGCGTTCCGCGCCGGGCCGTGCGCCTGGGGCGTCCAGTTCCATCCCGAGGTCGACGCCCCGGCGCTCGAGGTCTGGTACCGCGACTGGGGCTCCGCGCTCGCGGCGGCGGGCGTGGACGAGGCGCCGGCGCGCGCGGCCGACGCCGTGCACCTTCCGACCCAGCACGCGCTCTCGGCCGCGCTGTTCGGCGGGTTCGCCGGCGTGGCGGCCCGGCGCCGCGCGCTCGCGTGAGCGCTACCTACCCGCACCGGCTCGCGATCCCGAGCCGCTGGAACGACAACGACAGCTACGGCCACGTCAACAACGTCGTCTACTACTCGTACTTCGACACGGTGATCAACCAGTACCTGATCTCCGCGGGCGGGCTCGACATCGCCGGCGGGCCGGTGATCGGCCTGTGCGCCGAGTCGCACTGCGAGTTCCACGGCGCGATCTCGTTCCCCGAGACGGTCGACGCCGGGCTGCGCGTCGCGCACCTAGGCCGCACCAGCGTGCGCTACGAGATCGCGCTGTACGCGCCCGGCGCCGCCGAGCCGGCGGCCACGGGCTGGTTCGTGCACGTGTTCGTCGACCGCGAGCAGCGGCGGCCGGCGGCGATACCCGCGCCGCTGCGCGCGGCGCTCGAGCGGCTCGTCGCCTAGTGTCCGCGGTCTCCGCTGCAGCGCGCGTGGTTCTGCTCGCACCCGGGCCGGTCGCCCGCGCCGCCGGCCTCGTGACCCCGTCACGCGAGTCGCGCTGGATGCTCTCCCGCACCCGCGAGGTTCGCCGCTCCTACGCGGAGGCGGTCGTCGACCATCAGGACGACGCTGCGGCGCAGGAACGCTGGATGCTCGCCCAGGACGATGAGGTCCGACTCTCCTATGTCGAGGACGTGCTCGCGCACGACCCCGCCGCGCCGCCCGAGCGCGCCTGGATGCTGCGCCAGCCGCGGGCGGTGCGGGAGTCGTACGTGCGCGAGGTGCTGGGCGGGCGGTGACCGCGCCATACTGGCCTCGTGCCCTCACCAGACGACCTGCTCGCCGAGGCGCCGCTGGAGGCCGCCGTCGCGGCCCTGGCCGAGCGCAACCACCACCACCTGGCCCAGATGAGCGACGCCGAGCGCGACGACGCGATCGCGCACTGGCGCCAGCTCGCGGTCACCGTCCTCACCGCCGCGGGCGCGACGCTCGACGGCGACCTCGACGGCGCGGCCGCGGACGACGACGCCGCGGGCCGCGCGGTCATCGTGCTCGAGGACTCCGGGCCGGAGGAGATCGCGATCCACGCGAGCTTCTTCCCGCAGCTCGAGGACCTCGGCGGCGGCGAGGTCGGCGCGACCCCGGCCCAGGCGGCGGCGCTCGAGCTGCTCGAGCAGCTCTCCGACGAGCCGGAGTAGCGCTTGACGCGGGTAACCGGCGCCCGCGCCGGGTAGGGCTGACGCATGCTGACCATCACCACCGATGCCGCCGAGGCCCTGCGCGCCGTCCTGGGCGCCAAGGAGGGCGGCGTCCGCATCTCCACCGACACCCCCTCCCCCAACGGCAACGGCCCGCACCTGACGCTCGAGGTGGTCCCTGAGCCCGGACCCGAGGACGAGGTGCTCGACGCCGACGGCGCGCGCCTGTTCCTCGATCCGGTCGCCTCCGACGCGCTCGACGGCAAGGTGCTGGACGCCGACCGCGAGGCCGACGCGGTGCGCTTCTCCCTGCACGACGGCGACTGACGGCCGCGGCGGGTATCGTCGCGCCGCGAGGAGAGCGCGACGGACCGGGAACCGGTAGACATCCAGGACGACGATCCGGGGGATCGCGGCATCGAGCATGCCGCCTCCTCGGAGGCCTGGCTGCGCCAGACGCTCGAGGAGATCGTCTCGCTGCTCCGCCGCCTGTTCGACCTCACCGGTTGCGCGTTCCTGGTCGTCGACTGGGACGAGCGCTTCATCCGCTCGGCGGCCGCGTGGTTCGCCTCCCCGGAGGTGCGCGAGGCGTTCCACGTGGTGCTCAACCGCCCGTACGACCCCGAGCGCGCGGGTGTCACCGAGGCGGCGATCGAGAGCCAGGCGCCGCTGCTGATCACCGGGATCGAGGACTGGCCGGGAGCGGCTGCGATGCGCGCCCGCCTGCAGGAGCAGCTGCCGCCGGACCAGGCGCAGCTGACCTGGGACTGGTACCGGGCGTCGTCGATGCTGTCCTGCCCGGTGCGCGCGCCGGACGGGCGCGTGCTCGGCGTCCTGGCGATGGCCTCCGGCTCGTTCGGCGCCGAGGACGAGCGGACGGCGGGGGTGTTCGCCGACCTGGCCGGCGTGGCACTCGACCGCGCGGAGCTGCTCGCCCGCGAGGAGCGCCGCACCGAGGAGGAGCTGCTGCTCAACCGCGCCGCGCGCGAGGTCGCCCGGTCGCTCGAGCTCACCGCGGTCTACCGCAGCATCGTCGAGCAGGCCGCCGCCCTCAGCGGCGCCTCGATGGCGATCCTCACGCGGCAGGAGGCCGCGAGCCTCGACCTGCGCGTGGTCGACGCCGTGGGCGCGTCCGAGCGCCTGCGCGTCGCGCGGTTCGCGGTCGGCGAGGGCATGATCGGGCAGGTGGCGGCGACCGGCGAGCCGTACGTGAGCCGCGAGGCCGATCGCGAGCGCTTCGTGTCCTGGATCGTCGAGGAGGAGGGCATCGGCTCCTTCGCGCACGTGCCGCTGACGCTCGGCCCGCGGCTGTTCGGGGTGCTCACCGTCGCCGACGCCGAGCGCGGCCGCTGCGACGAGGCGCTGCTGCCGCGCCTGTCGGCGTTCAGCCGCGTGGCCGCCGGCGCGATCGCCAACGCGCTCGACTTCCAGCGCGAGCGGCGCGTCGCCCACGCGCTCACCAGCGGCTACGTCCCGAGAGAGCTGCCCGTGCTGGAGGACTTCGAGACCGGCGTCGTGTACGCGCCCGCCGGCCGCGTGGCAGGCGGCGGCGACTTCTTCGGCATCTGGCGGCTGCCGGGCGGCGCCGTCGCACTGCTGGTCGGCGACGTCAGCGGCAAGGGCATCGAGGTCGCCGCGATCAGCGCGATGGTGCGCTTCTTCGTCGAGGCCCGCACGTGGGACGCGCACGATCCCGGCGAGGTGATGGGCCAGACCAACGCGCTGCTGCGCGGCCGCCTGCCGGGGACGACGTTCGTCCCCGCCGTGATGGCGGTGATCGACGGCGGCCGCGTCCGCTGGTGCAACGCCGGCCACCCGGCGCCGGTGATCCTCGCCGCGGGCGGCGGCGAGCGCGAGCTCACGCGGACCGGCCTGCCGCTCGGCGTGGAGGAGGACGGCGGCTACACGACCGAGGAGGCGCCGTTCGCGGCCGGCGACCTCCTGTTCGCCGCCACCGACGGGCTGATCGAGGCGCGGCGCGAGGGCCGCCAGTTCGGCGACGAGCGGCTCGCCGCGGTGCTGGCCGAGCACGGCCGCCGGCTCGACCCGGAGGCGCTCGTGCACCGGATGCACCGCGAGGCCGAGGCGTGGGCGCCGGCGCTCGACGACGACGTGGTCATCCTCGCCCTGCGGCGCCGCGCGTGATCGAGCTGCGCCGCGAGAGCGCCGACGGCGCCGCCGCCCGGACCCTGTTCGCGGAGTACATGGCGCTCGTCCGCGAGCGGCTCGGCCCCGGCTTCGAGCCGACGGCGGACATCTTCGCCACCGAGCGCGACTTCAGCGCGTTCCTCGTCGTCTACGACGACGGCGCGCCGGTCGCGTGCGGCGGCCTGCGCCCGGTGGAGCCCGGGACCGGCGAGATCAAGCGCATGTTCGTCACCGCGAGCGCGCGGCGGCGCGGCCACGCGCGGCGGCTGCTCGGCGAGCTCGAGGCGATCGCCCGCGACGCGGGCGTGCGGCGAATTTTGCTCTACACGACCGGCGTGCTGGACGAGGCTCTGCGGCTCTACGCCTCGGCCGGCTACGAGCGGCTCGCCACCCGGGACGCGGGCGAGCGGACCGACTTCTGGCTGGAGAAGCGGCTGGCGGGGTAAGCGGATCGCCATGCTCGAGCACGTCGAGATCCCACCGGTCGACCCAGAGCTGTTCCGGGCTGTGCTCTCCCCCGCGGCGCTCCAGGCGTTCGAGACCGGCGTCCGCGAGGCGCGCTCGGTGCTCGGCGAGCGCCGCGTCTGGAACGTGAACTCGACCGCGCGCGGCGGCGGCGTCGCCGAGCTGCTGCGGCCGCTCGTGGGCTACGCCCGCGGCGCCGGCGTCGACGCCCGCTGGGTCGTGATCGGCGGCGACGCCCCGTTCTTCGCGGTCACCAAGCGGATCCACAACCGCCTGCACGGCGCGGAGGGCGACGGCAGGCCGCTCGACGACGCCGCGCGGCGCGCCTACGAGGGGCCGCTCGCCGCGGGCGCGGAGGAGCTCGCAGGGCTGGTCCGGCGGGGCGACGTGGTGATCCTCCACGACCCGCAGACCGCGGGCATGGCCGCGGCCGTGCAGGCGGCCGGCGCGACGGTCGTCTGGCGCTGCCACATCGGGCTCGACGTCCCGAACCAGATCGCCCGCTCGGCCTGGGACTTCCTGCGCCCGTACGTGGTGGCGGCCGACGCGTACGTCTTCTCGCGCCGCGCCTTCGCCTGGGACGGCCTCGACGCCGGGCGCATCCACCTGATCGCCCCCTCGATCGACGCGTTCGCGCCGAAGAACCAGGAGCTCGACGCGGACACCGTCGCCGCCGTGCTGAGCGCCGCCGGGCTCGTCGCCGACCGCGACCGCAGCGCGGCGACCTACCGCCGCCAGGACGGCTCGCCGGGCCGCGTCGAGCGCCGCGCCGCGATGATCGAGGACGCGCCGCTCGGCCCGGACGACCCGGTCGTGCTGCAGGTCTCGCGCTGGGACGCGCTGAAAGATCCGATCGGGGTGATCGAGGGCTTCGCCGCGCACGTGCCCGGCGCGCACCTCGTGTACGCCGGGCCGGCGGTCGAGGCCGTCTCCGACGATCCCGAGGGCGAGCGCGTGCTGCACGAGTCGATCGCCGCCCGCGAGGCGCTGCCGGAGGAGCCGCGCGGCCGCGTCCACCTCGCCGCGCTGCCGATGGAGGACGCGGAGGAGAACGCCACGATCGTCAACGCGCTCCAGCGC